>Ga0209941_1000101_pt1 | contig 181909 bp, 157 predicted proteins | sample ThiBiot_300_plan_FD_183945 | JGI IMG/M metagenome (GOLD analysis project Ga0209941, IMG submission 183945) | Wastewater bioreactor microbial communities from Cape Town, South Africa - Thiocy_solids_1 (SPAdes) | ecosystem: Engineered > Bioremediation > Thiocyanate > Unclassified | place: South... | reverse complement strand
GCCGCGTCATCCTGGATAACGTTGTCTCAAAGCCGGGCAATTCTGGATAACGTTGCTTATCAAGCTTTAATCCAGTTGTAACTCCTGCAGCACACCCCATCCGCTTTCACAGGGATGGGGTTTTTTGACAAGAACAGCATTACCGGAAGGCTCCTGGTGCTTCTCTTCCGGCCCTCGTCCGGGGAAATCAACCCTGCACCTCTCGCCGTCATTCTCGTCGTCATATCCGGCTTTTCACCCCGGATTGCCTCAGCTTCCGTGCACGCCACCCTTCCGGATATGACATCAAAATCCTGAAAGCGGCAGCCTCGAAGATCCGGAAAATACCTTTTGACAGCCGTCCTAAAATATAGGACTATTGCGCCTTGAGCACTAGAAGTAGTTGAACATGCTCTCATGCAATACTATATATAGTATTGCACAGCTTTTCCACAGTATTTCCACAGCACCCGCAACATCAGGCTTTGCCCGGGGATTCGGTACATTTCCCTTACAAATGAGGAGCATCCAGCATGCAGCTTTCCACAGATCAAACGTCCCGGCCGGCAATGGCAGGCTACGAGTTTTCTTCGAACCCTCCCGGCCACGACCCGCGCTATTCCCAATACAAGATCATTCGCCGCAACGGCTCAGTAGCCGGATTCGAGCCGGACAAAATTTCCATTGCCATGACGAAAGCCTTTCTCGCCGTCGAAGGCAGCCAGGGGGCCGCTTCGGCCCGGGTACGCGAAGTGGTGGCGCGGCTGACCGAAGATGTGGTGAACGCCTTGATGCGCCGCCAGCCCTCGGGTGGAACTTTCCACATCGAGGATATCCAGGATCAGGTGGAACTCGCGTTGATGCGCTCGGGCGAGCACGATGTGGCGCGGGCCTATGTGCTGTACCGCGAGGATCGCGCGCGCAAGCGGGCGCAGCAAAAGGAGGCGGGGGCGGCGGAGGCGGCCGGCAGCGTCCTGAACGTGCTCGAGGATGGGCGCAGGCTCCCGCTCGATACCGCGCGGCTGCTGGCGCTGATTACGTCCTGCTGCGAAGGCCTGGGTGAAGCGGTCGATCCTGCGCTGATACTCAAAGCCACGCTCAAGGACTTATATGATGGAGTACCGATGGAGGAAGTAAGGAAATCGGTAATCCTGTCGGCACGGGCGTTGCTGGAAAAAGAGCCGGCCTACAGCTACGTTACGGCGCGATTGCTGCTGCACTCGCTCCGCTTCGAGGTGCTGGGCGAGGAAATCGTACAAAGGGAAATGGCCGAGCGCTATATGGAATATTTCCCTGCTTTCATAAAGCGCGGGATCGAAGCCGAACTGCTGGATGAGCGGCTGGCGCAGTTTGACCTGCCCCGGCTGGCAAAATCCCTTCATGCGGAGCGCGATCTTAAATTTGGCTATCTCGGTTTGCAAACCCTGTATGACCGTTATTTTCTGCATATACAGGAGCGCCGCATCGAGCTGCCGCAGGCATTTTTCATGCGGGTGGCGATGGGGCTTGCATTGAACGAAATCGACCGCGAAGCACGGGCGATAGAGTTCTACCATGTGCTGTCTAACTTCGATTTCATGAGTTCCACACCCACCCTGTTTAATTCGGGCACGCGCCGCTCGCAATTGTCTTCGTGCTATCTCACGACAGTGCCGGACGACCTGGATGGTATTTACGAGGGAATCAAGGAAAACGCATTGCTTGCCAAGTATGCCGGAGGACTGGGCAATGATTGGACGCGTGTGCGGGCAATGGGATCGCATATCAAGGGCACCAATGGCAAGTCCCAGGGCGTAGTCCCCTTTCTCAAAGTGGTATCCGACACGGCGGTAGCGGTAAACCAGGGCGGCAAACGCAAGGGTGCCGTTTGTGCCTATCTCGAATCCTGGCATCTGGATATCGAAGAGTTTCTGGAATTGCGCAAGAATACCGGGGACGATCGGCGCCGCACGCATGACATGAATACCGCCACATGGGTTCCCGACCTGTTCATGAAACGGGTAATGGAGGGGGGCGAATGGACGCTTTTTTCGCCTTCCGACGTGCCGGATCTGCATGAAAAGTATGGCAAGGCATTCGAGCAGGCTTATCTCGCCTATGAGGATAAAGTCGCGCGCGGCGAACTCGGCCTGTACAAGACGATACCCGCGGTGCAATTGTGGCGCAAAATGCTGAGCATGCTGTTTGAAACCGGGCATCCATGGATCACCTTCAAGGATGCCTGCAATATCCGCTCGCCGCAAAACCATATCGGCGTAGTGCACAGTTCCAATCTCTGCACTGAGATAACGCTGAATACCAATGATCAGGAAATCGCGGTATGCAACCTCGGCTCGATCAATCTGGCGGCCCACATCGATGATGCCGGCAAGATCGACGGCGACAAGCTCAAGCGTACTGTCAGCCTCGCCATGCGCATGCTCGACAATGTGATCGATATCAATTTCTATGCCGTTGCCAAGGCGCGCAACTCCAATCTCAGGCACCGCCCTGTCGGACTGGGTATCATGGGCTTCCAGGATTGCCTGCACAGGATGCGCATTCCCTACGCTTCGGATGAAGCGGTCGAATTCGCGGACCATACCATGGAAACGATCGCCTACCATGCCTACTGGGCCTCGACCGAACTGGCCGAAGAGCGGGGACGTTATGCTTCCTATCGCGGCAGTCTCTGGGATCGCGGCATTCTGCCTCAGGATACGCTCGACCTGCTGCAGGAAGAACGCGGTGGATACATCGAGGCGGACAGGTCATCGGCGCTGGACTGGGAAGCGTTGCGCGAACGCATCGGAAACCACGGTATGCGTAACTCCAACTGCCTGGCAATAGCGCCCACCGCAACTATTTCGAACATTGTGGGCGTATCCGCAAGTATTGAACCTTCCTTCAGAAACCTGTGGGTGAAATCCAATTTATCGGGAGAATTCACCGCTGCCAACGAAAATCTGGTGAATGATCTGAAAAAGCTTGGGCTCTGGGACGAGGTCATGATTGCTGATATCAAGTATTTCGATGGAGCCCTGGGCAAGATAGATCGCATACCAATCGATCTTCGCAGACTTTATGCCACTGCCTTCGAGGTAGAACCTCAATGGTTGATCGAAGCGGCGGCGCGCAGGCAGAAATGGATAGATCAGTCCCAGTCCCTGAATATCTATATTGCGAGTGTCTCCGGCAAAAAGCTGGATGAAACCTACAAACTGGCCTGGTTGCGTGGCTTGAAGACGACCTACTATCTGCGCTCGCTCGGAGCGACGTCCGCGGAAAAATCCACAGTCCATGCTGGCTCTTTGAATGCGGTGCCCGCAGAAGGAAGCCTGCCAGCCATGAGTGCGGCGGCGGCGACAGATGTGTCGTTCTGTTCCATCGATGATCCGGAATGTGAATCATGCCAATAACAATTAAAATGTAATGTCAGGAGAAAAAATATGTTGATATTCGAGGATGAAATCATGCCATCGGCGCCGCGGAGAAACGGCAATCCGGGATTGCTTGATGGAGCCGGAATGGATCCTCAGGCAGCAGGCCGCCTTGCCGACACGAGCGGGACCGAGGCAGAAGGTGGCGTGAGCGATGTCACTGGAGAACGTGCAGCGAATGGAACGGGAGAAATGGAATATTCCGCAGAAAACCTACATTGCCGCGTATCGGTGGAAGACAAGCGCATCATCAATTGCAAGGCGGATGTCAACCAGCTGGTGCCTTTCAAGTACAAATGGGCGTGGGAGAAGTATCTGGCGGCCTGCGCCAACCATTGGATGCCTCAGGAAATCAACATGAGCCGCGATATCGCCCTCTGGAAGGATCCGAACGGACTGACCGAGGATGAGCGGCGGATAGTCAAGCGCAACCTGGGCTTTTTCGTTACCGCGGACTCGCTTGCCGCCAATAACATTGTACTCGGCACTTACCGGCACATCACCAATCCGGAATGCCGCCAGTACCTGTTGCGGCAGGCATTTGAAGAGGCGATCCATACGCATGCCTATCAGTACATCGTCGAGTCGCTGGGGCTGGATGAGGGCGAGATTTTCAACGCCTATCACGAAGTTAAATCCATCCGCGAGAAGGATGAATTCCTGATTCCCTTTATCGATACGCTGACTGATCCGGCATTCAGGACGGGCACGCTCGAAGCGGATCAGAAACTGCTGAAAAGCCTGATCGTATTCGCCTGCATCATGGAAGGCCTGTTCTTTTATGTGGGTTTCATACAGGTCCTGGCGCTGGGAAGGCAGAATAAGATGACGGGCTCAGCCGAGCAGTATCAATACATCCTGCGGGATGAATCCATGCACTGCAATTTCGGCATCGATGTGGTGAATCAGATCAAGATGGAGAACCCGCATTTGTGGACGAAAGAATTTCGCAGCGAAATCAGTGCGCTGATGCAAAAAGCAGTGGAACTGGAATACCGTTATGCCGAAGACACCATGCCGCGCGGCGTTCTAGGGTTGAATGCCCCCATGTTCAAGGAATACTTGCGCTATATCGCCAACCGCCGCTGCCAGCAGATTGGCCTGGACATTCTCTATCCGGGAGCGAGCAATCCCTTCCCCTGGATGTCTGAAATGATCGATCTGAAAAAGGAAAAGAACTTTTTTGAAACACGCGTTACCGAGTATCAAACCGGCGGGGTGTTGAACTGGGACTAGAATAAAAGAGAGGGGCAGCAGGCGCATCACGAAGGGCCTGCCTGCCCTTATTTGTAGCGGCTCGCGTTTCAAAACGACCATGCTCGCATTCGACACCGTTTTTGGCTCACAGTAATTGCAAATGACGGGGCGCTCATGCTCACACTATCTGCAAATGAGCTTGCATTTGTCGGTGTTGGCTCGCATTCTATCGTCGCGTGCTCGCATTAATTGCAAATGACTGGATTCAAATTGGCAAACCCGCTGCCAATATCCGATCGCGCAACTCTGCCGCACGAGCGGGTTCAAGCTGGTTGCTGGACAACGCCCTGATTTCTGCCGGCTTGGCATCGAACTGCTCCACCATGTCCTTGAGCCGGTAACCGTGGCGCGTCAGCGTCGGCTCCAAATCGTCGAGCTGGCGCGATAGCACGGTTTCCACCAGTTCCGCCGTGACGGGCTTTTCACCCGTCTGAAGCCAGCTTCCAGTGCCATGGTTACTTCAACGCGCATGATCCTCTCCTGATTTTTTATTGCGGAAATAGTCTCGTATGCGCGCCAGCACTATATTGCGCATCAACGTCTCGCTCAGCACCTGGTCGATGAAGTCGCGATCCGCGGCCGCCAGCTTCGCCAGCGGTTGCGCCAGGTCATCGGCAATCGCAAGCTTGGCGGCGATGACGCTGGCGAAATGGTATTCGTGCGAATCGGCGTCAAATGGTTGGCGCGGTAATGGCATGGTGGCGGTTGATGGCGTGAGTTGCACATCATTTCCGGCCAAGGCACTTATTGGCAGGCCGAGCTGGTCGGCAAGTACGCGGATGCGATCAGCACGCTCATCAGCCTTGCCGCGCTTGAATGCGCGGTACCGATGCAGCGGAATCGGGCCGGAGACTGGGTGGTAAGGGCCGAACTTCTCACCATCGAACTCGACATACATTTCGTCGTCGAACAGTCCCCATAACAAGACGACGGTTTCCCCCGCCATGTCAGGTTCCACTTCGTAGGCCGTGCCGCCAATGGCAATGCGCGCGTCAATGCCGACCTTGCGACTCTCTGGTATAGAAAAACAACCCTATTGAGACAATAATATTGTCTCATCCCAGCGACTCGTTTGGGTATACCCGAATCTGACATTGACCTCCTTTTTTGTAGCTCATTTGAGCTACAATCATTATTTGTACACACGGAGAAAAACCATGTCCAAAACCGAAGTCGTGCGCGCCCGGATTAACGCACAAGTGAAAGAAGAAGCAAGCCGGGTATTGGGAGAAATGGGCCTGACACCCTCAGACGGCATACGCATGTTTTTAACAAGTGTGGCCAAGAAAAAAGAGTTGCCGTTTCACCCCATGGATTTCTTTGAACCGAATGCCGAAACCATCGCTGCCATGGAAGAAACGGAACGCGGGGAAGTGCATACGTCCTTGACCGTTGAAGAATTGATGAAAGACTTACGTGCGCCGGATTAATTGGACGAATACCTTCAAGCGCGATTTCCGGCGCGTGAAGTCTCAGTCACCAAATCGGGATATTGACTCTCTGCTGAAAACTGCAATGGATTTGTTGGTAACTGATATGCCCTTGCCAGCAAGTTACGTTGACCACGCCTTGAAGGGAAAATTGAAAGGGTACCGGGACTGCCACATTAAACCGGATGTGGTGTTGATTTATCGCAAGCAAGGCAATGACGTTCTCGAACTCGTACGCCTTGGTTCTCATAGCGAACTCGGCATTTAACGGGCAAGGCAAGTTTAGGGTACGGGTTTTACGTTCCATTGCTCCCTAAGCCCCAATTAGACCGTAAGAAACGGAGTTTTTCTTAGTCGGCGTGGATCTAAAGTGGTAGGACATCCACTTTTCCCAGGAGATTGCCATGCCCCTGACTTTCGAGCAGAAATTCGTGAACACGCCGTCTGGCCGCATCAGCTATGTGCAGACCGCCGAAACCGGTCCAGTCGCGTTGTTCGTCCACGGCGTGATCGTGAACAGCTACCTGTGGCGTCATCAACTTGAAGCACTAGCCGACTTGCGCCGCGGCATCGCCATCGACTTGATGGGGCACGGCCATACCACCATCGCACCCGATCAGCCGGTGTCTTTCGAAGCACAAGCCGACATGCTACGTGAATTCCTCGACGCGCTGAACATCAACCAGATCGACCTGGTGGCCAACGACAGCGGTACGGGGGTGGCGCAGATCTTTGCCGCGCGCAATCCCGAGCGTGTGCGCACCCTGACGCTGACCAATGGTGACGTACAGGACAACTGGCCGCCAGTGAATTTTTCGGGCTTCCTGGACATGGTCAAGGCAGGCGGCCTGCCGCAAACCCTGCAACGCATGCTCGATGACAAGGACTTCTTCCGTGGCCCGGACGCCATGGAAGGCGCATACCAACGATCCGCCGACGTTGCCGATGACACGATCGAGGCTTACATCCGTCCGCATCTGGCCTCTGCCGAACGCACCCAGGATCTGGTGCGCTTCATTCTGGCCTTCGACAACGCCCAGACCGTGAAGATCGAATCGCAGTTGCGCGAGTTGAAGGCTCCCGTCCTGGTGGTCTGGGGCACGGGCGACATCTTCTTCAGCAAAGAATGGTCGGATTTTCTGGCAAAGACGCTGGCCGGTCCGGTCACCCAGGTCGAAGTACCCAACGCGCGATTGCTGTTCCCTGAAGAACGCGCCACTGAGCTGAACGAAGCGCTTCGTGCCTTCTGGACCCGCGGATCCTGATGTGTCGATGATCTGGACGCCCACCGGAGCCGCGTTGCCCTTTAGTCACCGAGATGACTTGTTCGAGGCGCGGCGTCAGGTCGAAGCATATTGCCAATCACTGGTGGACACCGGCAAAACCCAATGGTGGGTCAATGACGCTGGGCGGCACTCTGGGACACTTCATGTACTGTTATCGCTTTATATCAGGGGAATATTGAATGTCAAATGGTCTGGAGTAGCGAAGATATATAAGGCATGGCTCCATGCTCCCACACTTCAGCGCATGTGGCGGCGCGTTACCCGGAAAACTGATATACGCGGGACCGTCAAACTTGGTTTCTGTGCCATCATGCGCTATCAGCGTAAAAGTTCCTTTGATCCAAACGTAAAGCTCGTCGCTGGTATGAGTATGATTACGCACATAATAGTTGGGTGGCAAACGAAGCACTGACTCGCTTACTCCTATGGCAAGGTCACCACGAAGTACGGCGATTTCAGCACCCGGAGCAAGCCCATCTACTTTCAACGGCTCCCACACCAATTTGCTGAGATCAACGATCGTCTGATCATTTCCAAAAAACAAAGGCTTCTTGTTTGATCCTAATTCATGAGCATAAAGAGAACCCGAGACGGTCGCGGTCAATAACGCGCCAAGCATCGTCATACTGTAAAGCAATTTCATCATCACTCCTTCTCTTCAGTGAAATATAACAATCCCGAACAGGGCAGTAGCTGTAATAACCTGCATTTCAAACTGAACCGACCAGCATTCAACACAATTTTGAGCCAGGAATAACTGTAACTATTCACCCCCGCAAACCGGGATTAACTGCAAATGAACCTGCATTTATCCCCATCGACCTGCATTTGATCTTTACGAACATAGCCTTACGCCGGATGTCCATGGTGGGCCAGCGCGCGATACACCGAGGCGCGGCCGACACCAAGCCGACGCGCGATCTCGGTCGCGCCCAGCTTCTCCTCGACACGGAAGCGTTGCACTTCGGCCGGATCGATTGACGGCTTGCGACCACGGTAGACACCACGCACCTTTGCTGCCGCAATGCCTTCAAGCTGACGCTCGCGTCGCAGATTGGTTTCAATTATCAATTATTTGAATCTGTAAATGGTACCGTTTCCTCTCTGCTGCTTCCGGGAAAAAGCGGCAGGGGAGAGGAGCATAAGTCCTCTCCCTACATCTGGAGGCATCCAGGGGCGCCTTTCAGCTTTATTTCGTGGGTACCAGACCGAGTTGTTGTAGCGCGGTCAACGCCTGTTCTTGGCCGATCTCTTCCGCAACCTTGCCATTCCGGATGCGAAAAACGCTCGTTCCCGAAAAATGGATTTTCTTGCCGGTTGCAGCTGGAAGGGAGCCGACGGGCAGATCGCTGAAAGCCGGACCCGTATGGGTGCCGCCGCCTTCCCAGCGCCCAACTACGTAGTCGCCTTCTGCAATGATGTCACCGACCACTTTGAAACTGAGATCGGGAAAAGCTTCGCGAAACTCGACCAGCATTTTTTTCACCGGTTCGCGGCCGTGCAGCTCTCCATGCATGGGGTAGTACCACACGAGATCTTCCGCGCCAAGTTCATCGACAATCGCCACATTTCCCTTCTGCCAGTATTCGGTGAACCAGCGGCCCACGATTTCTTTATTTGCTTGTGACATGATATTAGTCTCCTATCGTTTTGTTGCTGTAAGAAAGTTGAATAGGTCATCGGCGGCAACACTACTGATGACTTGGGATGAATGTTAACCGCGTGTTTTCACTGCGGCACTCCGCTTCTTGCTTTCAAATCGATTCTTCTTTGCTGTTTCCTGCGTCAAAATAAACCACCGACTCCCATGCGGAGCGACAGGGGTGGACGGTTTTCGTTGAGCTGTCAGCCGCCGGGTTGAACTCGACGGCACACACATGTTCTTCCCGAAGAGCGGCCGCAAGAACTCGGCAACGAGTTGCGGGCGCACTGGAGCAAGGCGCTATAGGAATTAAAGAGGGACAGATCAGGCAGATAAGTTATGGCGCGGAACCGAATCGCGGGAACCTGCGGGTAAAACATACAAACGATCAGCGGTGGAACGATTGCCGTCAGGTCTGCCAACAGCTAATTGATCATCGAATTCAAAAGCAAGACTCGGAGTGCGATAGATTGCGGTGTTGATAAATTGCTAACTGTATCCAACCTGCAACTCTTTAAAGGAGCACGTCATGAATGCGTTAGCGAAAAAAGAAAGGCTCGCTGCCGACACAGTTAACGACCCGCGCTGGGCCTCCGTTGTCGCCCGTGATCCTGAAGCGGACGGCAAGTTTTATTACACGGTCAAGACCACGGGCGTGTACTGCCGTCCCTCCTGCGCGGCCCGTCCGGCGCGGCCTGAGAATGTCGGTTTTTATCCCACAAGAGAAGAAGCCGAGAACGCGGGTTTCAGGCCGTGCAAACGCTGCCATCCTGATCGGCCATCACTTGTTGAGCAATATGCGGCGAAGGTTACCCAAGCCTGCCGCATTATTGAAGAATTGGAAAGCGCTCCAAGTCTGGAAGTGCTAGCAAGGCAGGTGGGCATGAGCGTCTATCACTTCCACCGCATATTCAAGCAGATTACCGGATTGACGCCCCGGCAGTATGCAGCGGCGCAGCGTGAGAAAAAGGTACGCGGTGAACTCGGCCGTGGGAGTGCCGTGACGAATGCCATTTTTGATGCCGGCTACAACTCCAGCAGCCGTTTCTACGAGAAATCAAACAGGATTCTGGGCATGACACCGAGCAGTTACCGTGCTGGAGGCATCAAGGCGGAAATACGCTTTGCCATCGGTGAATGTTCGTTGGGATCGATCCTGGTGGCACAAAGCGACCGCGGCATTTGTGCCATCCTCCTTGGTGACGATCCCGACAAGCTGGTACGCGACCTGCAGGATAGCTTCCCGCGCGCCAACCTGGTCGGGGGAGACAGTAATTTCGAGCAGCTCGTCGCCAGGGTAGTCGGGTTTATCGAAGCACCCGGTATTGGCCTTGATTTACCGCTGGATGTCCGCGGTACCGCATTTCAGCAGCGCGTGTGGCAGGCGCTGCGCGAGATTCCCGTGGGCCAGACCGCTAGCTATACAGAAATTGCCAGGCGTATCGGTTCGCCCACCGCCGTGCGGGCCGTGGCGCAGGCCTGCGCGACAAACAAGCTGGCAGTGGCCATTCCCTGTCATAGAGTGGTGCGCAACGATGGTACCTTGGCTGGCTATCGCTGGGGTGTGGAGCGCAAGCGCACGCTTCTTGAGAAAGAGGCGGAGACGCCGGGTAGGGAGTTGCAGGCGTGAATACGATGAACGAGCTGAACAGGAAAGTACAAGAAATTACACCGGTCAAAGATATTGTCGACCGTATAAAGGCCGTCGATTGGAAACGGATATCGGATAATCTGGATGCACAGGGCTCGGCAGTGATCGAAAATCTTGTGACTCCTGAGGAATGCGAAGCATTGGCCGGACTTTATGCGCGCGATGAGATTTTTCGCAACCGGGTGGTGATGGCGCGTCATGGTTTCGGACGAGGAGAATACAAGTATTTCCGCTATCCGCTTCCCAGCATCATTTCGGAACTGCGGACATCGATGTATCCAAAGCTGGCGCCGATTGCCAACCGTTGGAACGAAGCAATGGGAATTGACGTTCACTATCCTGTGAACCATGCGGATTTCATCAAACGCTGCCATGAGGCCGGCCAGCTTCGTCCCACCCCGCTGTTGTTGCAATATGAGCCGGGTGACTACAACTGTCTGCATCAGGACTTGTACGGCGAACATGTGTTTCCGATTCAGCTCACTATACTGCTATCGGCGCCGGGGCGGGACTTCATGGGGGGCGAATTTGTATTGACCGAACAGCGGCCGCGCATGCAGTCGCGTCCCGAAGTTGTTCCTCTCAGCCAGGGAGATGCGGTGGTGTTTGCCGTGCATCATCGGCCGGTGCAAGGTGCGCGGGGAATGTATCGAGTGAATATGCGGCACGGTGTAAGCCGTCTGCGCTCGGGTCGTCGTCATACAGTAGGGATCATTTTTCACGATGCAATCTGACAGTGAATGAAAATGACATTGAGCTTGTTTCAGGATATGGGTTTCGCTGGGAATCCCGGCCATTTTCCTGTGGGGCGGCTTACGCCGGGAGGACACGCCGATGCGAGTGCAGCTGACGCATGGTGACATCATGGTATGGGGAGGACCGGCGAGGCTGCGCTACCATGGGGTGCTTCCAATCAAGGAAGCCTGCCATCCTTTAACAGGCACACATCGAATCAACCTGACCTTCAGAAAAGCGGGTTAGCCTGAATCAGTTCTGCAGGGGTAAAATCCGCATGAGTTTCCCCCTTCGCTGCAAATGACCGAGGTGATCCACACCAGCATTACTTCGTGGGTACTAGGCTGGAACTGTAGCAGCGCGGTTAATGTCTGTTCCTGGCCGAGTGGCTGGGATTCGGGGCGCCCTGTTCGGCTGGACCGCATCACAGGCAGTCAGCGCGAATACATCCAGTGGCTACTTGCTTGCTGCACCCGGGGGCGGATCAAAGTGGAGTCTATTTTGACCGAAGATGCGATGGATTTGCTCGCGACCAACTACGCACGCCGCTGCAAGTTCAACGCTACCTGACATTGACACTGGAATCCGCCTATCAAGTCGGTGAGAAACCCATATCTGCCGAAGTGGTCGGGCAGTGCTATCGCGACAAATCGACGATCTGGAGCCGACACTGACACGGCTACCGCGTTAAAGACCTGTGGAGCAGTTTGACGCCAGACCAGCCGAGATCAAGGCGCTTTTCAACAACACATTATAGATACAACGCATGCAGCGAAACTGCGCGACAAGATGTTGCGAGCCGGATTGCCGATATGAAGGCGGTCATTTGCAATTAATGTGAGCCCGCCATAATGGAATGCGAGCCCGATACGGATAAATGCAAGCTCACTTGCAGATAATGTGAGCCGGCAGGCTCTGTCAGTTGCAGTTATTCCGAGCCGAAAACGACGTCGAATGCGAGCACAACCGTTTTCCATTGCGAGCCCTTACACTTATTCCCCTTACCTCCTTCGGTACAGTTGAAACCGGACAAATCATTTGCTACAAACCCCGACAGTTTATTTGTTCTCTACACACTGGTTATTTGCGCTGGTAAAATTTAAAGGACGAGGTTAACATTGACTTTCATTCGAATCTCTATCTGATGGAGGTGGCAATGGCTCATACAATTCCACAAGGGTCCCGCGACTACGACACCACGCGCGTTGTTGAACGGCCTGATGGTTTTTATTGGCATGACGAAAAAGAGGGTGACAGGGTATTCGGCCCCTTCCCCACCTTACTTGAAGCCATCCAGGATATGGAGTACAACGCAGACTCGGACTACGAACCGGGAGAAACCCTGGAGCAGGCCGAGGACGAGCTCGGCATATCCGACTGGATCGATCCTGAAACCGGCCAACCCGGCGAAGCATCCTTCCGGCTCGAAAACTGATCAGTATCTGGCTGATCTGCCACGTCTCGTCGCATCATGCCCAGGCGATTTGACGTGCTCTTCTTCGGAATAAGTACGAATAAGCTTTCGCTGGATCGGTTTTCAATCTCTGCATCCGCACGGATTTCCGTGCGTGCGGGTCAGGCATGCGGCCTCTCCGCAGTCTCCCGTCCGGCTGCTTTTATTTCCTGCCTGAGCCGGCGAATGTGCGTACTCGGGTATTTCTTATATGCCCGCCTGTCTTTCCTTGATCCAAGGTTGATATGAGTTACCGGGAAGAACGGGATACGATGGGCTCGGTACAGGTGCCCGCGCATGCGCTGTGGGGCGCGCAGACCCAGCGCTCCCTGGGAAATTTCAGGATTTCGGGAGAGCGCATGCCGCCCGCGCTGCTTCACGCGCTGGCACTCGTGAAGCGCGCGGCGGCTGCCGTAAATCGTGATCTGGGTGTCCTGGATGACGGACGCGCTACCGCCATCATCCAGGCTGCGGATGAGGTGATTGCAGGTAATCATGATGCGGAATTTCCGCTGGTCGTGTGGCAGACCGGTTCCGGAACCCAGACCAACATGAATATGAACGAAGTGCTGGCAAACCGCGCTTCTGAACTGTTGGGAAGCGGAAGAGGGCCGGATTGCAGGATTCATCCCAACGACGATGTAAACAAGGGGCAGTCGTCCAATGATGTGTTTCCCTCTGCCATGCACGTGGCGGCCGCCTGCTCCCTCCATCATCAGTTGAAACCTGCCATTGCCGCATTGCGGCATACGCTGGCCGCCAAGGCGGAGGCATTTTCAGGCATTGTCAAAATCGGTCGCACCCATTTGCAGGATGCTACCCCCCTCACTTTGGGACAGGAATTCTCGGGTTATGTTTCTCAACTGGACCACGGGCTGAAGCATATCGACGCCGCGCTCCCGCATGTATATGAACTGGCCCTCGGAGGGACGGCGGTTGGCACCGGACTGAACACTCATCCTGAGTTTGCGGTGCGGGTCGCAGCGGAATTGGCGAGATTGACGGGCTTGCCGTTTGTGACAGCTCCCAACAAGTTCGAGGCTCTCGCCGCCAATGATGCGCTTGTCCATGCCCACGGGGCACTCAAGACCCTGGCAGCCTCGCTCATGAAAATCGCCAATGATATCCGCTGGCTTGCCTCGGGCCCGCGCTGCGGAATCGGCGAACTGAAAATTCCTGAAAATGAGCCGGGCAGTTCCATCATGCCGGGCAAAGTCAATCCGACTCAGTCAGAGGCGCTCGCCATGCTGTGCTGCCAGGTGATGGGCAATGATGTCGCCATCAATATGGGCGGCGCAATGGGGAATTTCGAGCTCAACGTCATGAAACCGCTTATCATCCATAATTTCCTGCAGAGCGTGCGCCTGCTGGGGGATGGCATGTTAAGCTTCAACGAGCATTGCGCGACAGGAATCACCGCAAACGTCGATCGCATAGGCGAATTGCTGGGCAAGTCCCTGATGCTGGTGACTGCGCTCGCACCTCGCATCGGCTACGACAAGGCAGCTGAAATCGCGAAGAAAGCGCATCGCGAAGGCACTACGCTGGAACAGGCAGCCGTTGCAACCGGCTACATTACCGTCGATCAATTCCAGGACTGGGTAAGACCGGAAGACATGATTCAGCCGCAATGATCCTCGGTTTGAATAAATGCTGCTGCTCGCGCGGCCCCTGCCATTCCGGTGAATGAGCTTGCTCCCGTCATCCTCCCGGACACCGAAGATAGGCCTTGTCCTGACTGGCGGAGGCGCGCGCGCGGCCTATCAGGTAGGCGTTCTGCAGGCTATCGCGACGATGCTGCCAAAGAGAACGCACACCCCCTTCCCGGTAATTTGCGGCACGTCCGCCGGTGCATTCAATGCCGCGGTTCTCGCCATCTCCGCCCGCAACTTTCATGAAGGGGTGCGACGCCTCTCGGCCGTGTGGGAAAACGCGCACGTCAACCAGGCCTACCGGACAGATCCTCTCGGCGTATACGGAAATGCAGTACGCTGGCTTGCATCTCTCCTGTTTGGCAGCCTGAAAAAGCAGGGCGCGATCTCGCTGCTCGACAACTCGCCGCTTGCGCAACTGTTGAAAAACAGCCTGCCGCTTCAAGGCATTCAGAAGAGTATCGACGCAGGCGCCCTTCACGCTCTCGGCATTACCGCCTGGGGCTATACCAGTGGACAGTCGGTGACCTTCTATCAGGGCGCGGACAGCATACGGTCGTGGAAGCGGGAACGCCGTATCGGTGTCGCTGTGCCTATCGAAATTGAGCACCTGCTGGCCTCTTCCGCCATTCCGCTTCTTTTTCCAGCCGTACGGCTCAACCGTGAATACTTTGGAGACGGTTCAATGCGCCAGCTTGCGCCGTTGAGCCCTGCGCTGCATCTCGGAGCGGAGCGCGTGCTGGTGATTGGCGTGCGCAAAACAGAGGATACGCAGCCCGAGCGTGTCAAGGTGGACAGCTATCCCACCCTTGCGCAGATCGGCGGCCATATCATGAGCAGTATTTTTCTCGACAACCTTTATGTTGACCTGGAACGGTTGCAGCGCATCAACCGGACCCTAAGCATGATTCCCGAAGAAAACATGAGAAATCACCACATGCCGCTGCGCCAGATTCAGCATATGGTCATTTCCCCCAGTGTCGAATTCACTGAAATTGCGCAGCATCACGCTGCCACCCTGCCACATACCATCCGGCTTTTTTACCGGGCCATCGGCGCAATGAGGCGCGATGGCTCGTCTCTCCTGAGCTATGTTCTGTTTGAAGAATCCTTCTGCCGCGCCCTCATCGATCTCGGCTACCAGGATACTCTGCCGCGCAAAGCCGAACTTCTGCGGTTCCTCGATGCGCCAATCAATGGATCGATACAAGCAGATTTATCCGACACTGGTATAATCCGCAATCCAGTTCCGGGGACCGGCTGAATGTCCTTGTAGTTTCATCCGATTCCCTATTTTTCAGAGACTTCTTATGGACTTTGCCAGTCCGCAATTCTGGATTGCCGTACTCCAGATCATCGCCATTGATATCATTCTGGGAGGCGATAATGCCGTGGTCATCGCGCTTGCATGCCGGCGGCTTCCCGAAAAGCAGCGAAATCTCGGTATTTTCTGGGGAGTATTCGGCGCCATTGCGCTGCGGGTCGTGCTGATCTACTTCGCCTTCACCTTGATGGCAATTCCATTCCTGAAAATCGTAGCGGCACTGCTGCTATTATGGATCGGCATCAAATTGCTTCAACCCGAGCCGGAAGGGAACGGACATGAGATCAGCGCAAGCGCAACCCTGCTGGGCGCGATTAAAACCATCATTATCGCCGACGCCATGATGAGCCTGGATAATGTGATTGCCATTGCCGGAGCCGCCAGGGACAGTGTCGTTCTGGTGATCTTTGGCCTGGCGGTGAGTGTGCCCATCATCGTTTGGGGTAGCAAGCTGGTAATGAGACTCATGGAAAAATTTCCCGTCACCATCTTCATCGGCGCGGGCCTGCTAGGCTGGATCGCGGGGCACATGAGCATTACCGACGCGGTCAGCAGGGAATGGGTCGATAACAATGCGGCTTTTCTGCACTGGGTTGCACCTGCGGCAGGCGCCCTGCTGATCGTGGTCATCGGCAAATGGCTCGCGGACAGGACCGGTGCAAGAAGAACCGTGATTGTCGACCTGATGGACGATATGAACGATAAACCGCGCTCGTAGGCGTAAATTAACTGTCATGAGAGGGAAAACATGCTGAAACTCCTGCTGCCGGTAGATGGTTCAGCGGCGTCGGACAATGCAGTCGGAAAGTTCATCAAGCTGATTCCCTCATACAGGGAAACACCTGCAATACATTTGCTGAACGTGCAATTCCCCCTGCGCGGGAACGTGCCGATGTTCATAGACAAGAAAAGCATAGATCTGTATTACCAGGAAGAAGGTACGAAAGAGCTGTCATCGGCGCGGGCATTGCTCGATCAGGCCGGGATCGGCTACCGGTTCCATGTCTCTTCAGGGCATCCGCCAAACATCATTCTGCGTTATGCGGAAGAAATGAATTTCGATCAGATCGTGCTTGGCCCGCGCGGACTTGGAACGGTGAAAGGAATATTGCTGGGTTCGGTTGCGAGCAGGATTATCCAGCTTTCGACGATTCCGGTGCTCCTGATCAAATAGGAATGGCAGATATCAGAAGATAATAATGCGTTTAACCAGGAAGGAGCTTTTTAGGATGAAGCAGGATCAGAAGGGCTTAACCTTGATCGAGTCAATGATGGTAATTGCCCTCATTGGCATTCTGGCAACGATCGCTATCCCACCTGCATTTCGGCTCTATGAGGATTTCCAGGCCCGCGAACAGGTAACCGAAGCGGTCGATCTTCTCGACAGCGTTAAATCTCCTGTTGCCGCGTTTTATTCGGATAAGGGAAGATGGCCTACCCTCGAAGAGTTCGACAATCTGGTGCCCACACGGACCGGAAAGTATGTCAAGAGTCTCACACCGACATCCCGGGAAAAAGGTTTTGAGGTAATAGCAAAATTCAAGAGTACCGGAGTGAATCCAGGACTGGTGATGGGGGGATCCGGCAGAACACTGGTTCTGGCGACAACAAACGGCAAGGAATGGTTCTGCAATGATAATACCGATCCTGCCTCCGGTGTTCCCGACCTTATCCCGGGTACTGTCCTGCCCCAGCACCGCCCTTCGTCCTGCAAATAGGAGGGGCACGAAAAAGAGGATTTACGTCCACCTTGGCCCTTTCCCTTCATCCGCTTCGTCCGCTTCTGCCGCTTCGGCACCCATCAGCGGTTACAAGCCTGGTCCAATAGTTCGTGAGAAGAAGGTTGATTCGCCCCCGGTTACAGATCCTCTATATCCTGCCCTTACGCTGTAAGGGCACTTCGGCCCCGAGCAACTGGATAGTGCTTCCCTGTTCAATTCACCCTTCGTTAATCTCTCCAGATCGGGAGATTCACCAGAGCTTTCATCTGTGACATACAGCCGGATTGTCGGTTATCCCGAGGAGCAGGCAAAGCTGCTGCCGGAAAATCGTGCCATGGAGCATTGACCCCCGCCTTCCAAAGCATATAATCTTCGAATAGTCGTGCTCCATTTTAGAGCAGAGCCATACTTTTTCCGGGCTCCCTACGCTGCCCGCCTCTCTGAGCACTGGCATATCCGGCCAGGCTCGCTCCCGGAACCTGGAAAAAAAGAAAAAAGGATACATCCCGTTTTGGTACGTCTATAGCAACAAGATAACCGGAAAAATACATGAACGAATTTAGCGATCAAATATCAGCGTACTTTACTCACGTACCCATGTGGCCCCTGGTTTTGCTGGGCGCGGGAATCGTAGTGGCCGGTATTTATGAAATGTTCACCCGCAAACGGCGGACAGAGGCTGCTCAAGAATTCCGCTCGGCCATTTTATCCACCCTCTCGGGCCTGTATCCCGAACCTACCAACTGGCCGAGAAGCATCGATACTTACCTGCGGGCACGCTTGCCGGTCATGCATGAAATTATCGAGGACTTCAGATCGAGTGTGCGGCAGCAGGATATTCCGGCGTATAACAGGGATTGGGATAATTACTATGAGTTCTGCCGCAATGAGATTACCGATGAGAAATGTATTGCCGCGGAAACGAACCCGGGCAGGGAATCAGACCCGAAAAAAACTTTTCACCAGCTTGTCTCAAATCTTTTGCGTTATGCGGAATGAGGACCGGACAATAATTTGTAAGGAACGGCCAGCGAGATTCCGAATATGATATGGGTAACCAGGGTGATCCAGTCCCGTGCTACCGAAAACCAGGGAAAAATCAGGGTCATTCCGTACATATTCATTGCATAGATGATCAACCCGAAGACAGCGCCTGCCAGCATGGAAACTGCCATGTCAGGACGGGAAATGAGGGGCGCCAGAATCAGACCATACGCAATGGAGAGCGTGAAATGAATAAAGGTTGCGACGATCATGACTTTCCACTCGAATGTGGCGGGCGGCGGGAGAACATCGGGCCCCATTAGCATTGCCGCAGCGAGCCGTGCATCCCGGAAAAAAATGGAAGGGAGCGCATCAGTGAATACCTGCCAGAGAACAAGCTGGGCGCCGGTGGCAACGACGCCTGCGATGATTCCGGCAGCAGCTGCCGCGCCAGGATTGATGGACATTTGCGGTAACGAGAAAAGGTTCTTGACAGTTTCACCACTGGAAAACGTATTCGTTCTACAATGATAGTAAAGTTCCGAAAACCTCACCCTACAGGTTCGGAAGCCGAACAGTCCTTTTACGGGTGAGCATGAAACGGCCAGGCAGCCGCCAGCCCACTCAGGAATACAATCCCACGAGATGGTAATCGCATAATCATTCGCCTCATGCAAAGTGTCGACCTGACCCATCATTTCCTCATCGCCATGCCCGCCATGACAGACCCCTTCTTTGCGAAGACGCTGACCTATATCTGCGAGCATAGTGACCAGGGCGCACTGGGCCTGGTGGTGAACCGGCCGATCGATCTCACCCTGAAAGACCTGTTGGATCAGCTTGATATTTCTTCCGATGACCAATTGACGCGAAGATTTCCAGTCATGTTCGGCGGCCCGATACAGCTGGATCGCGGCTTCGTCCTCCACCAACCCGTGGGTGAATGGCAATCGACCATGGCAGTGAATGACGATGTAGGACTTACCACTTCCCTCGACATTTTACGGGCAATAGCAAATGGCGAGAGTCCCAGGCAACTCCTGGTCGCGCTGGGCTATTCCGGATGGGCGCCGGGCCAGATAGAGCACGAATTATCGCAGAATGCCTGGCTGACGGTGCCTGCATCCCCCGCCATCATTTTTGAGTTACCTGCGGAAGAACGTTTGACAGCTGCGATGCAGTTGCTTGGAGTGGACTTTTCGAGCCTGTCGGATGAAGTGGGCCATGCCTGAAATTGCAGTTCATTTGAAGAGGCCTTCGAAGAAGGAACAATACTTCAGCCATTACAGGCAGAGTTGACGGATTGGCAGATACCCGATATGGAGGAGGCTGAAAAAGCGGGTCAGCCGCGCATCGGCACGGCACTGGCTTTCGATTTCGGCGAAAAACGGATCGGCGTCGCGATCGGGAACCTGGAATTGGGATTGGCCCATCCTCTTGTTACCCTATCCAACGAGAATAAGGAGGAATGCTTGAGAAGCATCGCCCGGTTAATCAAGGAGTGGGAGCCCGTTTTGCTGGTGGTTGGACTGCCGGTGCACGCGGACGGCGCAGAGCACGAGCTTACCCGTCGAAGCCGCCGCTTTGCGCGTCGTCTTCAGGCCCGGTTTGGCATTCGCACTGCCCTGGAGGATGAGCGTTATACCTCGATCAGCGCCAGTGCAGCGCTGGACGAAGCAAGTGTCAGAGGCAGGAGACAGAAACAGGTGTTGGATCAGATCGCGGCTCAACTGATATTGCAATCTTATTTTGACAAACGAAATGCAATTACCTGAAGCGGAAGACCTGCTGGCGGTGCTGACTGCCCAGATCCGGCAAGGCATTTCCAGTGATACCGCAGTCGTGGGAATTCATACCGGCGGAGTATGGCTTGCGGAAAGACTGCATAGGGGCCTGCAGCTGGCCCTCCCCTTGGGAGCGCTCGATGTTTCCTTCTATCGCGACGATTTTGGACAGATCGGCCTGCATCCCCAGATCAGACCTTCGGACATCCCGTTCAAAGTGGAAGGAAGTCATATCATTCTCGTGGATGATGTGCTTTATACGGGACGAACGATCCGGGCTGCCATCAACGAACTATTCGATTACGGGCGGCCGGCAAGCATTCGCCTCGCTGCGCTGATAGACAGGGGCGGGAGAGAGCTTCCCATTGCTGCACAATACATCGGCGCAACGCTGGAGGTGCCCCCTGCAAAAATGCTGGCGCTGGAAAAAAAAGCGGATGGAAAACTGGGCCTGAGCCTGTATGACAAGCACCAGGGCAATGAGTAACAATCCGCAGTTGAATAAAAACGGTCAACTGCAACACCTTCTGACTACCGAGGGGCTGCCTGCTTCCATTCTCCTGAATATTCTCGATACTGCTGAGCCGTTCGTCGGAGTCACGGAACGTGACGTCAAGAAAGTGCCGTTGTTGCGCGGAAAATCCATATTCAACCTGTTCTTCGAGCCCAGTACGCGTACACGCACCACCTTTGAAATTGCTGCAAAACGGTTGTCTGCCGATGTCATCAATCTCAACATCGCGGTATCGTCCCAGTCCAAAGGAGAGACACTGCTGGACACGGTGAACAATCTTTCCGCCATGCATGCCGATATGTTCGTGGTGAGGCACGCTCAGAGCGGCGCGGCACACCTCATCGCGCAGCACGTCCGCCCTGAAATTCATGTCATCAATGCAGGGGATGGCCGACATGCACATCCCACGCAGGCGCTGCTCGACATGTTTACCATTCGTCGCTGCAAGCGCGACTTTCATAACCTGCGCGTCGCCATAGTGGGCGATATCCTTCATTCCCGGGTGGCCCGCTCGCAGATTCATGCGTTGACGACGCTCGGCGTACCAGAGGTGCGCGTCATTGCACCCAAGACATTACTGCCTGCCAAGGTCGAACGTCTGGGCGTGCATGTTTACCATGATATGGCGAAAGGACTGAAGGATGTCGATGTGCTGATGATGCTTCGTCTGCAGAACGAACGCATGCTCAGCGCACGTCTTCCGAGCACTGAAGAGTACTTCAAATATTATGGACTCACTCCGGAGAAACTGGCGCTGGCGAAGCCGGATGCAATCGTTCTGCATCCCGGACCCATGAACCGCGGAGTTGAAATCGATTCGGTCGTAGCCGATGGAAAGCAATCTGTAATCCTGCCCCAGGTAACCTTCGGCATCGCAGTGCGCATGGCGGTAATGTCCATTCTGGCTGGAAGCTGAAAGCCATGAATATCGCCATCCGAAATGGTCGTGTCATTGACCCGAAAAACAGCTTCGACCGTGTAACGAATATTTACATCCGGTCCGGTAAAATCGCTTCTCTCGGCGACGTCCCACCCGGCTTTGAGGCACACCGGGAAATAAACGCCCAGGGATTGATCGTGTGCCCCGGACTTGTGGATCTCTCGGCCCGGCTGCGGGAACCCGGCCTGGAATACAAGGCGACGCTTGAATCAGAAATGGGAGCTGCGGTGGCGGGAGGCGTTACAAGCCTGGCGTGTCCTCCCGATACCGATCCAGTGCTGGACGAGCCCGGACTGGTGGAAATGCTGAAGTATCGCGCAAGGGGACGCAATCAGACGCGTGTTTATCCCATTGGAGCGCTTACCCGCGGATTGAGAGGTGAATGGCTGACTGAGATGGCTGAACTGCACAGCGCGGGATGTGTCGCATTCGGCCAGTCGGACAGGCCGCTCCCCAACAATCGGGTGCTCATGCAGGCGATGCAGTATGCATCCACCTTCGGGTTTTGCCTGTGGCTGCGTCCCCAGGACGTAAATCTGGCTGATGGTGGAGTTGCCCACGACGGGGAAGTGGCAACGCGTCTTGGCCTGGCCGCCGTTCCTGTCTGCGCCGAAACTGTCGCCCTGTCCCACATCATCCTGATGGCAAAAGAAACGGGCGCCAGGGTGCATTTGTGCCGCATCTCCAGCGCGGAAGGGGTGGCCATGACACGCACCGCCCGGAAGCAGGGATTGCCGATTACCTGCGACGTGGCGGCCAATCATGTCCACCTGTCTGAAATGGATATCGGCTTTTTCGATTCCAACTGTCATCTGGTACCGCCGTTGAGAAGCCTGGGAGACCGCGACGCCTTGCGCGCAGGACTGCTGGATGGCACTATAGATGCCATATGCTCCGACCATGCCCCCGTGGACGAGGATGCAAAGCTGTTGCCCTTCGCAGAGGCGGAGGCTGGCGCAACCGGCCTTGAATTGCTGCTGCCGCTTACGCTGAAATGGGCGGCGGAAACCAAGCTGCCGCTGGTAGCGGCGTTATCGAGGATCACGGGAGAACCTGCCCGCATTCTTGGGGTGGACGCCGGCCATCTCACGCCCGGAGCCGATGCCGATTTGTGTATTTTCGACCCTGATCATTACTGGACGATTGAAGCCTCGACACTTAAAAGCCAGGGCAAGAACACGCCGTTCCTGGGCTGGGAACTGCAAGGCAAGGTAAAGTATACGCTGATCAATGGAAACGTTGTTTATGCGGACTAGGCGCCGCAGCACGGGCATGTATTTTCAAGTTCTCTTCTTTCAAACTGACTGACTGAATTTCCATCAATGAACCCTTTGCTCGATTTTTCCGGATTGCCGCGCTTTGCCGAGATTCGTACCGAACATATCACACCGGCTGTAAATCAATTGCTGAGTGACAACCGCACTCTCATTGGGCGAATACGACAGGATACCGACCTGCCGACCTGGGACAGCTTCGTTCAGCCCTTGACGGATGCCAACGAGCGGCTCTCCCGTGCGTGGGGGCAGGTATCCCACTTGAATGCCGTGGTAAATACACCGGAACTGCGCGAGGCTTATAATGCCAACCTGCCTCTTGTCACGCAGTATTATGCGGAGCTGGCCCAGGATCAGGCGCTGTTCGAGAAATTCAAGGAATTGCGCGGCGGCAGGGAATTCGAAGGACTGAGCGCCGCCCGGCAAAAGGTCATCGAGAATGAGCTGCGGGACTTCCGCCTGGGCGGGGCAGAACTGCCCGCCGAGAAGAAAGCCCGCTTCCTCCAGATTCAGGAAGAGCTGTCGGCGCTGGGCTCACGCTTCAACGACAATCTCCTGGACGCCACCAACGCGTTTGTATTGCACGTGGAGGATGCCGGTGAGCTTTCCGGTATTCCTGATGATGTATTGCAAACAGCGAGAGAAGTTGCGGAAAGGGATAATGCGGCTGGCTGGAAGTTCACCTTGCACGCGCCTTCCTATCTGCCTCTTATGCAATACGCGGACAACAGGGAATTGCGTGAAAAAATGTACCGCGCTTATTCCACTCGTGCCAGCGAACTGGGCGCAACCACTTCCCCATCCGGGGATATGGGCAATCTGGATAACACTCCGCTCATTGCAGGAATACTTGAACTGCGCAAGGAGGAGGCACAGTTGCTTGGATTCGAATGCTATGCCGAAGTATCGCTGGCAACGAAGATGGCTTCCACTCCGGTACAGGTGCTGGACTTTCTTGGCGAACTCGCCGCCAAGGCTCGACCCTATGCCGAACGCGACCTGAAGGAGTTGCGCCAGTTTGCGGCCGACCAGCTGCAACTGGATGCCCTCGAAGCGTGGGATCTGGCGTACGTCAGCGAAAAGCTGCGTCTCGAGCGTTATGCCTTCTCAGAACAGGAAGTAAAGCAATATTTTCCGGAAACGAGCGTGCTGCCGGGTATGTTCAGCCTGGTAGAGAATCTTTACGGCATCAACATCACTCCGGTGGAGGCAACCACCATTCAACTCTGGCATCCGGATGCCAAGCTGTTCAATATAGCCGACAGTGAGGGAAAGCTCATCGGCCGGTTCTACCTCGATCTCTATGCGCGACCAGGCAAGCGGGGTGGAGGCTGGATGGATGATGCGATCAGCCGCCGGTATGTTGGAGGTGTGGACAATCGGAAATACGCGGTTCAAGCGCCAGTCGCATACCTCAACTGTAATTTTTCCGGACCTGTCTCCCATGGGGAGAAAATTCGCCCCGCCCTGTTCACTCATGATGAAGTCATTACCCTGTTTCATGAATTCGGACATGGCCTCCATCACCTGCTAACGCGGGTAGACGACCTCGGCGTATCCGGCATCCATGGTGTGGAATGGGATGCGGTGGAACTGCCCAGCCAGTTCATGGAAAACTTCTGCTGGGAATGGGAGGTAGTCAGCAGGATGGCAAGGCATGTGGATACGGGCGCGTCCATGCCGCGTGAACTGTTCGACAGGATGTTGGCGGGGAAGAATTTCCAGAGCGGTCTGCAAATGCTCAGGCAACTCGAGTTTGCATTGTTCGATATGCATTTGCATTTCGATTTCGACCCGTATGGCCAAAAAACCGCACAGCAGTTGCTCGATGAAGTCCGCGAGCGGGTTGCCGTCATCATCCCTCCCGGATTCAACCGCTTTCCGAACAGTTTCTCGCATATTTTCGGTGGAGGCTATGCCGCCGGATATTACAGTTACAAATGGGCGGAAGTGTTGTCCGCGGATGCATATAGCATGTTCGAGGAAAATCCTGCGGGTACCGTTGTCAATTCCGAAACCGGATTACGCTTCTGGAAAGAAATTCTCGCAGTAGGTGGGAGCCGGCCGGCATTGGAATCTTTTATTGCATTTCGGGGGCGCGAGCCAGAAATAAATGCGCTCCTGCGGCATAATGGCATGGCGCCGGCGCCTGCATGATACGCTTGAGAAAAAGAGGGTAATGAATGAAGCTTAAATCAACCTCATCCTGCAACTAATTCGGAATCCAGGGGCCCAGGAGTATGGGCTCATGCTTCCCCTTGTACCGGCTACACAACCTGCGAATAGCAGAAAAACGGCTCCAATTCAGTCCTTTGAACCCAAGAAAGTGAAAAACCATAAGTAATTCAACGGTATCGACTATAGGAGAAAACCAGATGAAAGGTGTGACACGGGAAGTCATTACGGCAGTGGTGCTGATAACGGCATTGGCGGGTTGCGCGCAAAAGCCGCCTGCTCCGAAAGTGGAGGAGCAGGCGCAGAAATATAGTGACGGTGAACTGCCGCTGCCGGATAACTATAAAAGCTGGCCCAAGTTTCTATCCGAAGTACAGCGCCCGGACAATAAGCAAGTCCGGGAAATCTATATCAACCCTACCGGTCATGGAACCAAGATGGGGGAGGCCTTTCCTGACGGAACCATTACAGTGATGGAAATCTATAAGGCAGGCGAGGCGGCTGACGGAACGCCGCTCAAAGGACCGGATGGCAAGCTCGTCAAAGGGGAATTGCAGAAGATCGGCGTGATGGCGAAAGGAGCCGGCTGGGGTGAAGGCGCGCCTCCGGATCTCAGGAATGGAGACTGGGTATATTCAATGTACATGGCGGACGGTAAAACAAAAGCGCCCGATGATCTCAATACCTGCCGCGGATGCCACCTGCCTTTGAAAGACAAGGATTATATTTTCCGCTACGACGAGTATTTTCAGAAGCGGGCAAGCTGATGCAGCATCGACTTATTGAAACCGCGCATTAAAACCGCGTATGAAACTGTTTCAGGAAAGCAGCCATTGAATCCTGCCGCCGAGTCGCCTTGGCGGCAAAACCAACATCAGGGGTTTCACGGTTTCACTTAAGACAATCGGATTACACCCTGCCATCCTGCTGAGCTTGATTTCAGCCAACCCCTTTTCTTTGCGGCCATCCCCATCAGGCGGAAAGGCGATGTCAGCATCGCCCCCCTCGGCTTTATCACCGGACGCCATAGACGTTACCGGAACGGAAATGTTCTGAATTTCTTCCTGCTGCGCCATTACATACCAGAATAGACGGAGCTTCACAGGTAAACGGAGAGATCAATTCAGCTTGCCATGACACTGTTTATATTTCTTTCCTGAGCCACAGGGGCATGGGTCGTTACGTCCGATCTTTTCTCCCTGGCGGACGAACGGCTGATGTTTCTGCGGACGCCCCTGGACTCCGATATCTTCCCCAATACTCTCGGGACTTCCTTCTTCATCCAGAGCTTCTTCAAAAGCAGCGTGATGGTACTGCACATTGACTGGCGCGTGGTGGGTTTCCGCCACGGCTTCCACCTGCTGCTCACTCCTGATCTGCACTGCCATGAGCGTCTTGCTGACTTCCGCCTTGATCTCTTCGAGCATGGACGTGAAGAGCTCAAAGGCCTCGCGCTTGTATTCCTGCTTGGGATTTTTCTGCGCATATCCGCGCAAATGAATTCCCTGGCGCAGGTGATCCAGTGAGGCGAGATGCTCGCGCCAGTGAATATCAAGGCTTTGCAGCATGACCGCACGCTCGTACTGATGCATGATAGGCGCTCCCACCTGCTCCACTTTGCCGGAGTAGAGCGCATGCGCCGCCTCTATGATGCGCTGATGAAGGCTATCCTCATGCAGGTCCGGTTCCTTTTCCAGCCATTCCCGCAAGGGCAGGGGCAGGTAATACTCGGCAGCCAGCGCCTTCTCCAGTCCTGGAATGTCCCATTCCTCCTCGACACTTTGGGGCGGCACATGGAGTGTGATGAGATTGCGCAGCATGTCCGCCCGCATCGCGGTTGTCGTTTCGGTAATATCTTCAGACTCAAGCAGTTCATTGCGTTGCTGATAGATGACTTTGCGCTGATCATTGGAAACGTCATCGTACTCCAGCAGTTGCTTGCGTATGTCGAAGTTGCGCGCCTCCACCTTGCGTTGCGCGTTCTCGATTGCACGCGTCACCCAGGGGTGCTCAATCGCTTCTCCCTGCGGCATGTTGAGCCGCTGCATGATGCTTGCTACCCGGTCGGATGCAAAAATGCGCAACAGCGCATCCTCCAGCGATAGATAAAACCGGCTGGAACCAGCATCTCCCTGGCGGCCGGAACGGCCACGCAACTGATTATCCACCCGACGCGATTCATGGCGCTCGGTGCCGATGATATGCAACCCTCCTTTTTCCAGCACTTCATCATGAAGGGCCTGCCACTGCTGCTGCAGTTCCGCAATCCGTTCTGTTTTCTCTGATTCGCTCAGAGTCTCATCGGAACGGATGCGCTCGAATTCAGGTTCGGGATTGCCGCCCAGCACAATGTCCGTACCCCGGCCGGCCATGTTCGTGGCGATGGTGATCATTTTCGGACGACCCGCCTGGGCGACGATTTCCGCCTCTCGGGCATGCTGCTTCGCGTTCAGCACCTGATGCGGCAATTTCTCGCGGGTCAGCAGGGAGGAAAGCAGTTCGTTGTTTTCAATCGAAGTGGTACCCACCAGAACAGGCTGACCTCTTTCCTGGCAGTCCTTGATATCCGCGATAATCGCCTGGTGTTTTTCGTCCATCGTGCGGAATACCTGGTCCATCCGGTCGATACGGATCATGGGGCGGTGGGTCGGAATGATCACGGTTTCCAGCCCGTAAATCTGCTGGAATTCGTAGGCTTCAGTATCGGCAGTGCCGGTCATGCCCGCCAGCTTCTCGTACATCCGGAAATAATTCTGGAAAGTGATCGAGGCGAGCGTCTGGTTCTCCTTCTGGATGGTAACACCTTCCTTTGCCTCCACCGCCTGGTGCAGGCCCTCGGACCAGCGCCTGCCTGACATGAGCCGGCCGGTAAACTCGTCTACGATAACGACTTCGCCATTCTGAATTACGTAGTGCTGGTCCCGATGGAACAAGGCGTGTGCGCGCAGACCGGCATAAAGGTGATGAACGAGACTGATATTGGCAGGATCGTACAGGCTGGTTCCGGAGGGGAGCAAACCGCTCTGGACCAGCAGTTTTTCCGCGTGCTCGAATCCTGACTCGCTCAACAATACCTGCTGGGCTTTCTCATCCACGCTGAAATCCCCCGGGCTCTCCTCGTTTTCCTGCCGGACCAGTTTGGGAATCAGAGTGTTCATGCGCACATAAACCTCCGTGTTGCCTTCCGCCTGCCCGGAGATGATCAAAGGAGTACGCGCCTCATCGATCAGGATGGAGTCGACCTCGTCGACAATGGCAAAATTGAGCAGGCGCTGTACCCGTTCGATCGAGTGATTCACCATGTTGTCGCGCAGGTAATCGAATCCGTATTCGTTGTTGGTACCATAGGTTATATCGGCCGCATAGGCTGCCTGCTTGTCGCCGTGATCCATCTGGGACAGAATCACTCCTACACCGACCCCCAGGAATCGATAGATGCGCCCCATCCATTCGGCATCGCGCTTTGCCAGATAATCGTTCACGGTGACAAGGTGCACGCCCTTGCCCGCAAGGGCATTGAGGTAAGCAGGCAAAGTTGCCATCAGCGTCTTGCCTTCACCTGTCCGCATTTCGGCAATCCTGCCATCGTGAAGCACCATGCCGCCAATCAGCTGCACATCGAAATGACGCATTCCAAGCACGCGCTTGCCTGCTTCGCGCACGACTGCAAATGCCTCCGGCAGCAGCATATCGAGATTGGCTCCTTCCCCGATGCGCTGCCTGAACTCTTCGGTCTTTCCACGCAATTCAGCATCGCTCAGCGCCGCGATCTTCGCTTCCAGCGCATTGATCTCCGCCACCGTCTGTGAATACTGTTTGATGAGCCTGTCGTTACGGCTCCCGAACACTTTTTTGAGCAGATTGTTGAGCATGAAAATTCTATTTCTATTAAACGATCGTCAAAAAAAATAGGGGGTGAGGTTTTTTCGGCCTCACCCCCACTGCAAAGTATTTATCCCGGCTCAACCCGGCATCTTCAGGAACCGTGACGGATTTTGCGGCGAGCCCCTATGCCTGACTTCAAAGTGAAGATGGGGACCGGTAGAGCGACCTGTGCTGCCCACCTCCGCAATCTTCTGTCCACGCACCACTACCTGGCCCGCCTTCACCAAGCGCTTGGAGGCATGAGCATAGCGGCTGACAAAGTCATTGCCGTGGTCAACATCAATCATATTACCATACTCAGGATGATAATCGGAATACACTACCACGCCCCCCGCCGCTGCGAGAATGGGCGATCCGGCAGGCATTATGAAGTCGATACCTTCATGAAAATGGCGCTTTCCGGAAAAAGGATCGATACGCAGGCCAAAGCCGGAGGAGTACGCCTTTCCCTCTACCGGCATTGCCGATGGAAGAAACTTCTTCCTGAGCCTGTCCTGCATCAGCAATGAATCCAGGGCGTCGAGCTTGTCGGTGCGATCATCCAGCGTCCGCGCCAACTCCTGTATCTGGCTGTTGAATTCGCTAAACGAGATATCCTGTAACTGCTGTGTAGACAACGTGCCTCCCTGCCCCGGATTCTGGTTGAACAGGTATTCCTGCGGCTTCATGCCGGCCAGCTCTGCCAGCCGCATGCCAACCGAATCGAGCCGCAACAGTTGGGCCTGCATCTGGCCCATCTTGATCGCCATGGCGTTGAGACTGTCACGCAGATAGGACTGCGTTTTCTGGTGCTCTTCCTGTTGCGCGCTTAAAACCAGTGATCTCAATGTGGGACTGTCGATCTTGTCTGCATATTGCAGGGATATATAGTTGAGTACCATCGCCATCAGCATGGAAGCAAAAAAGAACCCGGAAATGACGAGCATAAGGTGCTTGCCGGTTAAAGTCAGGGTTTTTGCTTTTGCCGAATTATTGGAAATTAGAATAATATTCATCTTCTCCCCTAATCATGATTCAGCCATGACTGCCCGCAAGATCGATTTCTACCTTGGGACCCTGAGGCTGACGCCTGAGCATCAGCGGTTATTCAATCACGTGGAAAAGTTAACCGAGATGCAAAGAGCATTTAAGAAAATTATGCTGCCCAACCTGGGCAAGCACTGCGCTTTAGGTGGCTTCTCTGAAGGAAGCCTGACAATTTGCGCGGATAACGGTGCGATTGCCGCAAAACTCAGGCACATGCTGCCATCATTATTATTAAAGTTTCAGGCAGCCGGGTACGAGGTTACTGCAATTCGGATTGCTGTGCAAGCAAATTACCGCAACACTCGCGGAAATGATTTGCCGGACAGAAAACGCCAAATAGATGAAGAAGGCATCAAGAGCCTGAATGTCCTGGCTGGGGGTCTGGGAGATTCACCCTTGAAAACCGCGGTGGAGTCGCTGCTGGAAAAACAGCAAAGGAGGCTCTGAAAGAAAACGCGATGATGCCTTGTTCTATCCCTGTTTTTACCCCCATATCCCGAACAAAGCCGCGACCCGGCCGAAGGGAAGCAAAATCGGAGGGAACAAAGGCAGAAGGAAGGGTATCCAACCATCAGGGCGGAAATCAGCGAATCGCCGCGCTGAACGCTATCCAGGCGAAGGATATTCCATCGCAGGAAGTAACGGATCGCTCAATTTGCTGAGACGATCTGCAAGAAAAAGCTTCCGGCGATAACAGCCTGTTCTGCCCATCTGGGCTTCCGAGCCCGACTCAGGGCAGATCAGAAGGCAAAAGATGTACCATGCAGCCCATGCTGCAGGTGAATCTCATCCCAGACCAGTCTCGCTCCAGACCGGGTGCAACCGTTACCGTTGCTCGATCAGCCTGCTTCCTCAGTCGGCCTGTTTTCTCAGGAATGCAGGAATATCCAGTATGTCCACCCCTGACTGCTTCATCGCTTCGACGGCTGCATCCCGCTGCCTGTTCGTTCGGATCAAAGCAGGACCTTCCGAATCCTTCCAGTTCATGCTGTCGATACTATCCGCGGGGGTGCGCGGGTGGACAACGCTCAAGGGCTTGGGCGGGACACGATTTGCCCCCCCCAGGCCGACTCCGCCCAGACCGGTCGCCACTACCGTCACACGCAGATCATCATGCATGTCATCGTCAATGACCGTCCCGACGATCACGGTAGCATCCTCGGCGGTGAAGTCCTTGATCGTGTTCATTACATCATGTACCTCGCGCATCTTCATTGCGGCGTTGGCGGTAATATTCACCAGTACTCCACGGGCACCGGCAAGATTGATATCTTCCAGCAAGGGACTTGCAACTGCCTGCTCGGCTGCGGCCTGAGCGCGATCGGGACCGCAGGCAATCGCCGAACCCATCATTGCCATACCCATTTCGGACATCACCGTTTTCACATCGGCGAAATCGACATTGACGAGTCCCGGACAATTGATTACTTCAGCGATACCGGCGACGGCGCTATACAATACGTTGTTGGCTGCCTTGAATGCATCCAGCATGCTGACTTCTTCTCCCAGCACCGCCATCAGCTTGTCATTGGGAATCACAATCAGGGAATCAACGTATTGCGCAAGTGCTTCCAGCCCCGCCTGGGCCGCTCTCACGCGTCTGCCTTCAAATACAAAAGGTTTCGTGACCACGGCAACGGTCAGAATTCCCATTTCCCTTGCAACCTGAGCCACTACCGGCGCAGCGCCTGTTCCGGTTCCCCCGCCCATGCCGGCAGTGATGAATAGCATGTCCGCCCCTTCAATCAGTTCGGCAATGCGGTCGCGATCCTCAAGCGCGGCATGCCGTCCAATCTCTGGATCCGCACCCGCTCCCAATCCCTTGGTGATCGTCGACCCCAATTGCACCAGGGTACGCGCCTGATTGCGCTTCAACGCCTGCGAATCGGTATTGGCGCAAATAAATTCGACGCCTTGCACACCGTTTTCCATCATGTGATCTACGGCATTACCACCACACCCGCCAACGCCGATCACCTTGATAACAGCTTCCTGTGTTTGTGTATCCATGACTTGGAACATCACGCACCTCCCTTTTATATGTTCAAACAATAAACGTTACCCATCGAGACCCTGGCGGCATGCAACTCGCACTCGCACTTGCACTTGCACTTGCACTTGCACTTGCACTTGCCAGGTACAAAGTACTGCTTTCGAACTCTTTCATACCCCTTCCATGCCTGTATGCAGTCAGCAACTCAGAAATTGACCTGAAACCAGCTTTTCATCCTGTCCAGAACCCGCGTGAATGAATTACCTTCCAGCCTGCTTTGCTGGTGCTGTTGAAACTGGTCCACCCCTGAGAGGATCAGGCCTATTCCAGTGGAGTATCTCGGTGTGACCACCACTTCCTCCAGACTGCCGTGGTAATTGGGCAATCCCAGCCGCACCGGCATGTGGAATATTTCTTCACCGAGCTCCACCATCCCTTCCAGTGAACTGCTGCCCCCCGTGATCACGATCCCCGACGACAGCAATTTTTCGAATCCGCTGCGGCGCAATTCAGCTTGTACCAGAGAGTAAAGTTCTTCCACGCGCGGCTCGATGACTTCCGCCAATGTCTGTCTTGACAGATGGCGGATCCCGCGATTGCCCACTCCCGCCACCTCCACCATTTCGTGCGGGTCAGCCATGCTGCGCAGCGCGCATCCATAGCGGCACTTGATGCCTTCGGCGTCGCTTGGGGAGGTACGCAGCGCCAACGCAATATCGTTGGTAATCTGATCTCCTGCAATCGGAATCACCGCGGTGTGACGGATGGCGCCCCGGGCAAATACTGCAATATCGGTCGTGCCCCCGCCGATATCCAGCAGACAAACGCCGAGATCTTTCTCATCTTCCGATAGAACGGCCATTGCGGAAGCAAGAGGCTGCAACACCAGGTCGCGCACCTCCAGGCCGCAGCCGCGTACGCACTTGAGGATGTTCTGGACGGCAGATACCGAACCCGTAACGATATGAACCTTGACTTCGAGCCGCACGCCGCTCATGCCAACCGGTTCCAGAACATCCTCCTGCTCGTCTATGATGAATTCCTGGTTGAGCACATGGAGCACCTGCTGGTCGTTCAGGATATTCACGGCTTTTGCCGTCTCCATCACCCGCTCCACATCCTGCCGCGTCACCTCCTTGTTCCTGATAGGCACCATGCCGTGCGAATTGAAACTTTTGATATGACTGCCTGCGATACCGGTATAAACCTCACGGATCTTGCAATCCGCCATCAACTCCGCCTCCTCCAGCGCCCGTTGAATCGCATTCATGGTTGCATCGATATTGACGACCACGCCTTTTTTCAGGCCCCGTGAGGGATGACTGCCCATGCCGATCACTGTGTATCCGCCTTCGGGCTTCATTTCAGCGACAACAGTCACAATCTTCGAAGTGCCGATATCAATGCCGACAACCAGATTTTTCGCTTCACTGCCTCTATTCATTTGCCTTGCAATCCCTGCTTCCTCCCGCTTCACGGGATTCCCGGAAATCCTGCCTGTCTGCTCTGTCTGCTCCTGAGGAGCTTCATTGCTATCGCGCTCCACGCGCTGCGAAACCACTGACATAACGTAAATCTACATAACTCAAACGTTGATTCAATCGCGCTGCGACCAGATCATATGTCTGTACATAGCGCTCCAGCCGCTTCTCCAGATGCTCTCGCCCGAGCTCCAGTATCGTTCCATTCCCAAGGCGAACCCGCCACGCACGCCGAGGTGAAAGTTCCATCTGCTCGACATCCTGCTTCAACGGCTGTAGCAATCTGGTAAAAACTGCATGCTGATGCACCATTTCACGAACGCTCTCCCTTGGTCCTTCAAATATCGGCATCGGCTCGTCCGATGTAGCATTGAATATCTCTCCCTGCCTGTTGACCAGAGCACTGTCACCCCAGTGTGCCAGCGGCACATGCTCCTCGATCACTACGTCCAGTCCATTCGGCCAGATCCGTCGAACACTTGCCACCCTTACCCACGCCAGTTTTTCGAACGTGCGCCGCGCAGCCTCAAGATCAATGGTTAAAAAATTTCCTCCTACTTCACGATGAACTGCGTCAGAAACCTGTTCCCGTGTCACATGCTTAAGCTCGCCACTGCCGCTGCTGCTCCTGATATTGACTTCCTTCAGAGGCAGCAATGGCAGATGGATCGTCCACTGGACCACAAGGTAGATCGCTATCAGTCCCGCCAGCGTAAACAGCCAGTCCGCCACCTGGTTCAATGCCTGATGGTTATCCCACATGGGCCAGTTCCAGTATCCTCAGTACCAGTTCTTCGAACGATATTCCTGCCGTTTTTGCCGCCATGGGAACGAGGCTATGGGTGGTCATCCCGGGCGAGGTGTTCGCTTCGAGGAAATAGGGAGTGCCCGACCTGTCCAGTATCAAATCCACCCTTCCCCAACCTTCGCAGCCCAGCAGTCTGTGCGCCTGCAATGCCTGTTTCCGAATAACACGCTCCTGCTCTTCGGACACCCCGCTCGGGCAGAAATACTGCGTCTTGTCCGACAGGTATTTCGCTTCATAGTCGTACAGATCACCCTCGACCTGAATTCGCACCAGCGGCAACGCAACATCTCCAAGAATGGAAGCCGTAAGTTCGGTTCCTTCGATAAACTGCTCCGCCAGCACCATGGCATCATGGCGGGCAGCAAGACGCCATGCGGCGGCGACTTCTCCTGCCTTTCTTACCTTGCTCAAGCCAATGGTGGAACCCTCTCGTGAAGGTTTTACAATCAGCGGCAGGCCGAGTTCTTCTGCCACTGCATCAAAATCGCTCTGCTCATCGAGCAGGATATGACGCGGCGTGTTGATGCCCGCAGACTGCCAGAGCAATTTGGTGCGCCATTTGTCCATCGCCAGCGCGCTGGCCAGTACGCCGCTCCCGGTATAGGGAAGCCCCAGCAGCTCCAGCGCACCCTGGACTGTTCCATCTTCGCCATAACGACCATGGAGAGCGATATGAGCACGCGCATACCCTTGCTGTAAAAGCGCGTCCATGTGCTGCTCGGAGGGGTCGAATGGATGAGCGTCCACTCCGCAGTGGCGCAGGGCATCGAGTACGGCTTTGCCACTTTCAAGGGAAATCTCACGCTCCGCTGATCGCCCTCCGAGGAGAACCGCGACTTTCCCGAAGTCATGCCTACCCGCCATATCCACCATCCTTCCTGTACGCAGCCTGGGAAACACGCAACTCAGGTCTGACGGGAGTTCCGATAATACGCACCTCCTGTTTCAGTTCCACGCTGGTCTGCTTTTTTACAGTTTCACGTACCACAGCAATCACTGCTTCTATATCGGAGGCAGTAGCGCCGCCGGTGTTCACAATGAAATTCGCATGCTGCGGTGAAACCATGGCGCCCCCGATACGAAACCCCTTAAGCCCGCACGACTCGATGAGCCGCGCCGCCTTGTCGTTCTCCGGATTGCGGAATACGGACCCGGCATTAGGCAGGTTTAATGGCTGACTCTGGATGCGGCGGGCAAGCAACTCCTTGACCCTCTGCCGAACTGACGCTGCCTCGTCTCGCGGCAATGCGAACCATGCGCCCGAAAACCATTCGTCCACCGGAGAATCGTCAGGAATGTTTTTTGTGCCGCCAGCCTTCTGGCTCCCGGCGTTCCCCTCTGCCTTCAACACCACGTGCCTGTAGCCAATTTCGTAATTTCCAGGAAATCGTCTGCGCAACACACCCGAGCGGTCCATGGTTTGCACGCCCGAGACGATATCCCAGGTTTCGGCCCCATAGCATCCGGCATTCATTGCCAATGCCCCGCCCACGGTGCCGGGAATGCCTGCCAGGAATTCCGCTCCCCCCAACCCCTGCAGCGCAGCAAACCGGGCGACCTTGGCGCACGCCACTCCTGCTCCGGCATAAATCAGCATCTCGCCCGTATCGGATTGCTCCAGCCGCAAGTCGTTCAGGCGGGCGTGCAGTACAACGACGCTGCCCCGCACTCCGCCATCGCGTACCAGGAGATTGCTGCCAAGCCCCACCACGTATACCGGTTCATTCCAGGGCAGACTGCGCAGAAACGCCGCAAAATCACTCAGATCCGCCGGCAGAAAGATGCGCTCCGCGCTCCCCCCCGCACGCCAGGAAGTGTAGTTCTTCATCGGCTGATCATGGCGCAGCTCGCCACGAACGCTGGCATAATCAAGGGAAAGGCTGATTTCCGACATGTCCATTCAGGAACTCTGTAACAAAAGCGCTGCGGGTTCCCTGTTTTCTTTCGGGCTGACTGGCAGGCGAACTTCAGCCTGCGAATCCCGGGAAAGGGTGGGGGCCACTCCTCCCACTGATCCTGCCCCCATTACCAGCACCACATCCTTATCCCTGGCAATGCTGTGAATCGCCTCCTCCAGTTCGTCCACGCGCTCGACAAAGATGGGCTCCACCTTGCCGAGCACGCGCAGCGACCGCGCAAGCGATTTGCTGTCCGCGGCAATGATGGGCGTTTCACCAGCGGAATAAACTTCTGTCAGGAGCAGTACATCGGCAGTGGATAGAACTTTGACAAAATCTTCGAACAGGTCGCGCGTGCGTGTATAACGGTGGGGCTGAAATGCCAATACCAGGCGGCGCCCCGGGAATGCGCCGCGTGCTGCGGCAATTGTGGCTGCCATCTCCACGGGATGGTGGCCGTAGTCATCGATCAGGGTAAAACTTCCGTTTCTGCCGGTTTCTGAGGCGGCCAGGGGAATTTCGCCGTAACGCTGGAATCTCCGGTCAACTCCCTTGAAGTCTGCCAGAGCCCGGACCATGGCAGCGTCCGGCAGTCCGACCTCATTACATACGGCTATTGCCGCCAGTGCATTCTGCACGTTATGCAGACCGGGCAGATTCAGCACGATTTTCAGTTTCCGGGTTTTGCCGTTGACCCCTATCAGGGCGGTAAAGTGCATCTGACCTTCACTGTGACGAATATCCGCGGCGCGCACCTGCGCGGTTTCCGATAACCCGTACGTAGTCACAGGCTTGGTAATGGCCGGCATGATCTCGAGTACGTGGGCATCATCCACGCACAACACTGCCATGCCGTAGAAAGGCAGATGCTGTACAAAATCCACGAACGCCTGCTTGAGCCTGCCGAAATCATGCTCGTAGGTGTCCATGTGGTCGGCGTCTATATTGGTGACCACCGCCAGCACGGGTTGCAGATGGAGAAACGAAGCATCGGATTCATCCGCCTCCACCACGATGAACTCGCCACGCCCCAGCTTTGCGTGGGAACCCGCCGCCTCCAGCCGGCCGCCGATAACGAATGTGGGATCCATGCCCGCTTCCGCGAGAATGCTGGTGATCAGGCTGGTGGTAGTGGTTTTGCCATGCGTACCTGCGATGGCGATCCCCTGCCGCAATCTCAATAGCTCGGCCAGCATGATAGCGCGTGGCACCACTGGCACTTTGCTCTCCCGCGCCGCGACAACCTCCGGATTGTCGGGCAGAATCGCGGTCGAGGTTACGACTGCATCCGCCGATGCCACGTGTGTGCGCGCATGACCGATGAAAACCGTCGCGCCCAGTTTTTTCAGTCGCCGGGTGGTCACACTGTCATGTATATCCGAGCCGCTGATCTTGTATCCCAGGTTGAGCAGTACTTCTGCGATTCCGCTCATGCCGGACCCGCCAATGCCCACGAAATGAATATGTTTAACTTTGTGTTTCATACTTTTCTTTGTTTACACATAAAGCAGGTGCAACTGCTGTAAGACAGAGGAATATGATCACCTTAAACTGCAACCATTTCCATGCACGTCTCGGCCACGCACCGGGTAGCATCGGGTTGCGCCAGCTCTCTCGCCCTACATGCCATTTCCATAAATTGATCCCTGCCCATACCCATCAGCAGCTCTGCCAGCCCTTCCGGAGTCAACTGGCTCTGCGGCAGCAATATCGCAGCGCCTTTTCCGCTCAAGAATTTTGCGTTCGTGGTCTGATGATCATCCACAGCATAGGGAAAAGGCACCAGAATGCTTGCCACACCCGCTGCGGCCAACTCCGCGACGGTGAGCGCGCCCGCGCGGCAGATCACGAGATCGCTCTCTCCATAGCGGGATGCCATATTATCGATAAACGTAACCAGTTCACCCTCCACTCCCGCTTCGAGGTAATTCTGCTTCAGCGCTTCCAGATGCCGCGTCCCAGCCTGGTGCGTCACCTGCGGACGCATTCCTTCAGGTATCCGCTTCAATGCCTGCGGTACGATGGTATTCAGTGCCTGAGCACCCAGGCTGCCGCCTACCACCAGCAGCCTGATATTTCCGCTACGGGATGCATACCTCTGTGCAGGCGGCGCCAGTCTGGTGATTTCGTCACGTACGGGATTGCCGCAAAACACTGCTTTTTTTTCACCTTTGATCGCGTCAGGAAATCCCAGCAATATCCTGTCGGCAAGTCTCGAGAGGATTCTGTTGGCGAGTCCCGGAATGGAATTCTGTTCGTGTATCAGCAATGGCCGCGCCAGCAGCGAGGCCATCATCCCCCCGGGAAACGCGGGATAGCCGCCCATGCCCAGTACCACGTCCGGCTGAATCTTCCGTATTACTCTTGCGCTTTGCCAGAACGCCAGCAGCAGACGTGCGGGCAGCAACAACCACGTGCGAACGTTTTTCCCCCGCAATCCGGAGAAACGAATTGTCTCCAGGGTATAGCCTTGCTGCCGCGCCAGTGTTGTTTCCATTCCCCCCTCAGTACCCAGCCAGACTATGCGCCACCCGGCCTGTTTCAAATACGCCGCCACGGCAAGACCGGGAAATACATGTCCGCCGGTCCCCCCCGCCATAATGAGAATCGTATGGCTCAAGACGCCATTCCTGTATTTTTCATATCCGGTAACCTCTCGCCAGCTGCCGGTTTTCCCAATCCGCGCGCAGCAGCACCGCCAGCGAGAAGCAGCTTGCAACTATGCTGCTGCCGCCGAAACTCATCAACGGCAGGGTGAGCCCCTTCGGCGGGAGCACTCCCATATTCACGCCCATGTTGATGAATGTCTGCACCCCCAGCCATACACCGATACCTTGCGCCACGAGTGCGGGAAAATGACGCCCCCTGATTGCCGACTGACGGCCGATCATGAACGCGCGTGCAATTACCCAGGCAAACAACGCCAGCACGATCAGGACGCCGACGAAACCAAGCTCTTCTGCAATCACAGCCAGAAGAAAGTCGGTATGCGCTTCCGGCAGATAGAAAAGCTTTTCGACACTTCCACCCAGGCCGACACCCAGCCATTCACCGCGTCCGAATGCAATCAGCGCATGGCTCAACTGGTATCCTTTTCCGTAGGGGTCGTCCCAGGGATCCAGAAATCCGAAGAAACGCTGCATGCGATAAGGAGCGTTCCAGACCAGGGCAAGCAGGCCGGCAATCAGGAAAGCAATCAGTCCGGCGAACAGTTTCAGATCCATTCCTCCCAGAAACAATATCGCCATCATGACAGTGGTAATGACAACGAAAGCGCCAAAATCCGGCTCGAGCAGCAGAAGGGCCCCCACGATGAGCGTGATGATCAGCATGGGAAGAAAACCCTTGCGGAAACTTCCCAGGAAGGCGGACTTGCGCACGGTGTAATTGGCAACGTAGATCACCATGAACAACTTCATGAATTCCGACGGTTGGAGATTCACCACCAGCAAGGATATCCAGCGGCGGCTACCGTTGATCTCGCGGCCCACGCCGGGAACCAGCACCAGTGCCAACAGGCACGAACCAAACAGAAACAGGTGGAAAGAATATTTCTGCCACGACTCCATGGGGACCTGGAACGCAACCACAGCCACCAGCAAACCCGCCACGACATAGGCAGCATGCCGGATGAGAAAATAGGTCGGGTAGCCACTGCCATCAGCCTCGGCAATCGAAATCGAGGCGGAATAAACCATCACCAGCCCAAGGCTCAGCAAGAGTATGGCTGTCCAGATCAGGGCCTGGTCAAGATCCGCAGACAGAACTTTCTGCTTTCCTATACCGTACCGATAAATCATCTGCTCAATGTCATCCTGCAACCGCCGCTGAACTGCTGCCCGCACATGCGGCCTGCATGCTTTTTACCGCCGCAACGAACACCTCTGCCCGATGCACGTAGTTGTCGAACATATCGAAGCTTGCGCATGCCGGCGACATCAGGACCGCATCGCCCTTCCGCGCCAGCTGAAAACTTTTCCGAACCGCCTCTTCCATCGTTTGAGCACGATGCAGAGGCACTCCGCACGCATTTATCGCCACTGCGATTTTTTCCGCATCCCGCCCGATGAGCACCACTGCGCGCCCATGCTCGCCTATCGGGGCAGCCAGGGGTGAGAAATTCTGCGCCTTCCCCTCTCCGCCGGCAATCAAAACCACGGGTTGCCCAAGACCTTTCAGAGCAGCCACTGTTGCGCCTACATTAGTACCTTTTGAGTCATCGTAGAAGGTAATGCCGCCGAAAGCGGCCACTTTTTCAACCCGGTGAGGCAGGCCCCGAAATTCGCGGAGCGCCTGCAACAAAGGATCGAACGGGATGGCCAGGGCGCGGCATAGGGCCAGTGCCGCCAGTGCATTTGCGCAATTGTGCCGGCCGGTAATGGCGAGTTCGCTGGCTTTCATGAGACGCGTGTCTCCTTGCATCAGCCATGTGTCTGCACCCTCGCGAAGCAAGCCGAAATCGTGGTCACTTTGGGGCATGGCGAGGCTGAAAGTGACATGAGGCCTCCCCGCCAACGCCATTTGCCGGACAAGAGGATCATCGCCATTCAGGATCTGCACGCCTTCGCTGCCACCCCTGTCTCCAGCGCCAGTCTCGTTGCTGCCCCCAAGAAATATCCGCGCCTTGGCAATGGCATATTCCCGCATTCCCGCGTAGCGGTCCAGATGATCCTCGCTTACATTCAACACCGCAGCCGCATCCAGCCCCAGGCTCTCCGTGGTTTCCAGCTGAAAACTGGAAAGCTCCAGCACCCACGCCTGCGGCATTTTTCCTGCATCTTCCCGGCGCATCAATGCGTCCAGGACCGCAGGACCGATATTTCCCGCCACTTCGACGTCCCACCCCGCTTTTTTTAACATTGCCCCCGTCATGGCGGTCACCGTGGTTTTGCCATTGGAGCCGGTAATTCCGATGAGTTTTGGCCTGCCAATCCCCGCGTCTTTAACCGCCCAGGCAAAAAGCTCCATATCCCCGACCACCGGGATGCCTTCTTTCAGCGCCTGCTGCACAATAGGCTCCGACAAGGGCAGGCCAGGACTGATTGCGATTAAATCCGCGCCGGAAAAGGCTCTGGCAGCCAAGGAACCTGCAAAAACCTCCGCCTGCGGCAGTGCGCTGTTAAACGCCTTCACGCCCGGCGGTTCGTTTCGGGTATCGGCTGCTCGCACCAGCGCTCCCCGCCGAAACAACCATTTTGCCATGGAAAGGCCGGTCTCGCCGAGGCCCAGCACCAGGACAGTTCTGCCTTGCAGGTTCATGATTTCAACTTCACCTCAGCTTCAAGGAAGACAAGCCGAACAATACCAGCATCATGGTAATGATCCAGAACCGGACCACTACCTGGTTTTCCTTCCAGCCTTTCAATTCATAATGATGATGCAACGGCGCCATGCGAAAAATGCGCTTGCCGATCAGCTTGAATGAAGCCACCTGCAGCATGACCGACAGGGTTTCCACTACAAACACGCCTCCCATGATGAGCATAACTATTTCCTGCCGCACTATCACTGTCACGATTCCAAGTGCCGCGCCCAGGGCAAGCGCTCCGACATCTCCCATGAAGACTTCCGCCGGATAAGCGTTAAACCACAGAAAAGCAAGACCCGCACCCGCCAGAGCGCCACAGAAAACCGCGAGTTCGCCGGCCTGAGGAATATGAGGAATACCGAGATATTTTGCGAATACCGCATGGCCGGCTACGTAGGAAAAAATCGCCAGGGCGCTGCTGATCATCACGGTAGGCATGATAGCGAGGCCATCCAGCCCGTCGGTCAGGTTTACCGCATTGCTGGTACCGACAATGACGAAATAGGCAAGCACCACGAAGCCTGTCATGCCAAGCGGAACCGCCACCTGTTTGAAGAAGGGAACGATCAGGGTTGTCTGCGCAGGCAGCTCGGCCGTCAGCACCAGGTAGAGCGCCACCAGGATCGCAATGGCCGATTGCCAGAAAAGCTTCGCTCTGGCGGAAAGTCCTTTCGGGTTGCGATACACCACCTTGCGGTAATCATCCACCCAGCCGATCATGCCGAAACCCAGGGTTGTAATCAGGACAATCCACACGTAGCGATTGCCGAGATCCGCCCAGAGCAAGGTGGTAATGGCGATAGAGACGAGGATCAGCGCTCCGCCCATGGTGGGCGTACCTGCCTTGACCAGATGTGTCTGGGGGCCGTCATCACGCACCGCCTGGCCAATCTTGTAGGCGGTAAGTTTCCGTATCATCGCCGGGCCTACAATGAACGAAATTACCAGCGCGGTGAGCGCGGCCAGAACGGTACGCAATGTAATGTAGCTGAACACATTGAACAGGCGGATGTCCCCGGCAAGCCATTGAGCAAGCTCTAGCAGCATGACAGGCATCCGAATGAAATATTCCGGGATCTGACAGAATCTCCGAAGGAGACCATGACATCCATAACCTGATTCGCGACCGACAAGCTCATAACCCGGATTCCAGACGCTTTACGACTCGCTCCATCTGCATGAATCGCGATCCTTTGATCAGCAGGGTGACGTCCGGCCCGGGCAGCGTTTCTATATCGGCCAACAGATCCTCCATTTTTCTGAAATGGCGGGCTCCGCTGCCGAATTTTTCCGCCGCGTACACACTCAAATCTCCTAAAGCCATGAGTTCGTCTACCCCCGCAATTCTCGCTTCGTCACCAATCTGTTCATGAAACTCTCTTCCTTTGTCGCCCAGTTCTCCCATATCCCCCAGCACCAGGACTTTTTTACCTTCCGCCCTTGCAAGCACCGCCAGGGCAGCCCGCACCGAGTCGGGGTTGGCGTTGTAACAATCATCGATCAGCGTTGCGCCGCGCATACCGCATTTTCTTTGCATTCTTCCTTTCACTCCGCCAAATGCGCTCAATCCCGACGCGATCGTCTTCGGAGATACGCCGATGGCTATGGCCGCAGCCGCGGCTGCCAGCGCATTTCGCACGTTATGTTCGCCCGGCACCTGCAGAGTCACCTCCTCGACCCCTTGAGGTAAAATCAGTGTCATTTGCGCGCCGGAAAAAGCCAGTTTGTAGGTTGCGCTCACTTTTGCCTTGTTCTTCAGGCCAAAATCGATTATCCGCCTGTCACCCGCAAGTTCACGCCAAAGCCCATTGTGCGGGTCATCTGCATTGATAACTGCTATTCCCTGCTGGCTGAGCCCTTCGAAGATCTCACCCTTTGCGCGGGCTACTGCTTCAACTGACCCAAGTCCCTGAATGTGCGCATCGCCGGCATTGGTGATAAGCGCCACCAAAGGCTTTGCAAGGCGGGTAAGGTATGATATTTCGCCCGGATGGTTCATGCCCATCTCTATGACGGCATAGCGATGCTGTTCACGCAAGCGCAAAAGCGTGAGCGGCATGCCTATATCGTTGTTGAGATTACCCTGGGTTGCCAGTACTGCATCCGGAGCATCCGTCTCCGCTCCCCCCGCTGCCTGCTCCACGGTACGCCTTAAAATGGAGGCGATCATCTCCTTTACGGTCGTCTTGCCATTACTTCCCGTTACTGCGACCAGCGGTATGGTGAAGCGCTCGCGCCAGTATGCCGCCAGCTGTCCTAATGCCAACCGTGTATTCTGCACCTGTATCAGGGGAATCCCATATTCCTGATCCCCGGTCAGCCTGTCCTGCTGCACCAGGGCCGCCGTTGCGCCCCTGTCCCGCGCCTGGGCGATAAAATCGTGACCATCGAAGCTGGGACCGACCAGAGCGACAAAGAGATCACCTCGCGCAAGTGCGCGGCTATCCGTACTCACCCCTGTGAAATCGATCTTTCCAGTCGCCGGTTGATCGTGCTGGTCCCCGGCCAGGATTGCGGACACAACCAGAGTCGCCTCCTGCAAATTCATCATACTCACGCCTGCGCCTTCTCCGTCATCAATGCTCTTCTCGCGACCTCTGCATCGCTGAAAGGAAACCTTTTACCACCTGCCTCCTGCCAGGTTTCGTGCCCCTTACCCGCGATCAATATGACATCGCCCTTATGCGCGCCCTGTATCGCGCGATAGATCGCGGCGGCCCGGTCCTTCTCGACGCGATGATTGATGGCAGCTCCCATAACGATGTCACGAATAATGGAATCCGGATCCTCGTCCCGCGGATTGTCACTGGTGATGATGACTTCATCAGCCAATCGGGTCGCCACTTCCCCCATCAAGGGACGCTTGCCTTGATCGCGCTCACCCCCGCAGCCGAATACGCAGACAAGCCTTCCTGGTTCCATCCCCGGACTCCCGCCAGGAAAGCCGGTGTCCACCGCTTCCCGCAGCGTGGTCAATACCTTTTCCATGGCGTCCGGAGTATGAGCGTAATCCACAACGATGAGGGGCTCATCTCCCTCCCCGCCTATCTGCTGCATGCGCCCTGCTACCGGTTGGACTTCCCGCAAGGCTCGAACCGCTTCCGTGAAAGCGATACCGCTTGCAAGCAGGGTAGCGAGCACCCCCAATAAGTTGGAAGCGTTGAAGCTGCCCAGTACTTCCGTTTTAAATTTCAGGGATTCCGCTTCAAATTCAATGTCGAATTCCAGTCCTGCCATGCTTGCCCTGAGATTGCGTCCCCATACCATCCTGAACAGGCCAGAATCAGAATGCGCGGTTGCGGTATCGGCAAACCCATAGCCGATCATGCTGATTCCAGTTCCTTCCAGATCGTGCAGAAGCTGCATGCCAAATGCGTCATCGAGGTTCAGCACGGCATACTTGAGTCCGCTCCAATGAAACAGTCGCGCCTTGGCGGCTGCGTACACTTCCATGTTGCCGTGATAATCGAGGTGATCGCGCGAAAGATTGGTAAGCATGGCAACTGCAAACCTCGCTCCGTTTATCCGTCCTTGTACAATCCCGTGCGAAGAGACTTCCATTGCCACGCATTCCGCGCCACGCCGCAAAAAATTAGCTATTTTAGCTTGCAATAACACTGCATCGGGGGTGGTATTTGCAGAAAATTCCATTTCTCCGGGAAAACCGGCTCCCAGCGTGCCGATGACCGCGGCTTTACGATCCAGTGCCGCCATCGCCTGGACAATCCAATGGCTGCAGGAGGTTTTGCCGTTCGTTCCCGTCACTCCGATCAGCCATAGCTTTTGCGAGGGATGATCATACAGATAGTCTGCGATGAATCCCGCCCTGGATTTCAAATCCGGCACCGGCAGGTGGGGTGTTTTCCATTGCGGATCCCACGCAAAGCCGTCGCGTTCCCACACTACTGCGCGGGCACCCCGCTCTATCGCTTGCGGAATGAATTTACGTCCGTCCGCCTTTTCCCCGGGATAGGCCAGAAAAGTATCCCCCGGCTTCACGATGCGGCTGTCAACCGCGAGATGCCCCCTCCTGGTCCCGAGCCGGTCAAGCGCATGGAAATCAAAACCGGCTTCGGAGCTGTCGGGACATTCCGATATCTTCCTCCCCGACCCGGGACTCATACATCACCTTTGTTGTCCTTGGGCGGAGCGGCTGTCAGGGACGTCGCATTGCCGCCCGGCGCATCTTGCGGCACATTCTGCATGTGCAGGATGCCGTGCATCACCCGGCTGAAAACCGGCGCCGCCACCGTCCCTCCGTAATATTGTCCAGCTGACGGTTCGTCCAGCATCACTGCAATGACATATCTCGGATTCGAGACAGGCGCATAACCGACAAAGGTCGAAAGATAGCGGTTTTTTGCATAGCCTCTGCCTTCCAGCTTGTGCGCGGTTCCAGTCTTCCCCGCCACCCGATACCCGTTGACCTGGGCCCGCGGAGCGGTACCGCCCGGCTGCGCCACCATCTCCAGCATACGGCTCACGGCCAGCGCCGTGTCGCGTGAAATCGCGCGCTTGCTGACGGGATCCGAGTCCAGCTTCAGCAGCGATACCGGTTTTATTTCACCTTCCGCGGCAAAAATCATATAAGCGCGAGCAAGCTGCATCAGGCTCACCGCAATGCCGTGACCATACGACATGGTCGCCTGCTCGATGGGACGCCAGGTTTTATAAGGCCGCAGCTTGCCGCTCACCTCACCCGGAAAGCCGGAACCAGGCAGCTCTCCGAATCCTGCCCCGTTCAGCATTTCCCACAGTGTCTGCGGCGGAAGCGACAGCGCGATCTTTGCTGAACCGACGTTGCTGGATTTCTGGATCACCTGCGTGACAGTCAAGGCCTCTGTCCTGTGCGCATCGCGTATGGTCGCCTTACCTATGGAGAATGAACCCGGCGCGGTTTGAAATACAGTGTCCGGAGTGATTCTCCCTGCTTCCAGCGCTGCCGCTACCGTGAACGGCTTGAGCGTGGAACCCGGCTCGAACATATCGGTGACGGCCCTGTTACGCGACTGCGCACTATTCCTGTTGGACCGGTTGTTGGGGTTGTAGGTCGGGAGATTCACCAGGGCCAGGACTTCGCCTGTCTTCACATCGAGCGCCACCAGGCCGCCGGCCTTGGCCTTGTTGGCTTCCACCGCCTGCTTCAATTCACGGTAGGCGAGATATTGTATTTTGCTGTCTATCGACAGTGCGATGTTCTGTCCCGGCTTCGGGGCGCGGATGCTTTCGACGTCCTCGATGATATGGCCTTTGCGGTCCTTGATGACTCGACGGCTTCCCGGTTTTCCGGCAAGCTCATCCTGCCAGGCCAGTTCAATCCCCTCCTGCCCCCTGTCGTCCAGATCGGTGAACCCGAGGACATGCGAAGTCAGGTCTCCCGCAGGGTAGTAGCGCCGGTACTCGCGCTTGAGAAATATGCCCGGGATTTTCAGTTCGACGATGCCGGCCGCCACGGCTGGCGACAAATGCCGCTTCAGGTATACGAAATCGCGCCTGGACGTCGCCCGGGAGCCCTGGGAAGTTCCTGCCAGCCCATCCAGGCGCTTGTGAAGCTCATCCGCATCCATATCGATCAGATCCGCGAGCCTGCTTAACTGTTCGGGGGTGGCAACCACGTCCTGCGGGCTCAGCCATACGGATTCCACGGGAGTGCTGATCGCCAGGGGCTTGCCGTAACGATCGGTGATCATTCCCCGGTTTGCGTTCATTTCAAGCACACGGCCATAACGCGATTCGCCCTTCTGCTGCAAAAACCCGTTGTGCATTCCCTGCAGATAAGCAGCGCGTCCTGCCAGGCCGGCGAATCCAAGCAACAATAAACCCACCAGGAGGCGCGAGCGCTGCGCGGGCAGGATAACAAGCAGCTTTTGATTGGCTTTCATGATTTCGATGCTTCCTTGGAGTCGGTCGAATCGACAGGTTCCCCCGCGGGATGATTCAGGGGTATGGTCTGGATGAGCTTGGGGTCCGGCAGGCGCATCCGCAGCTGCTCCGTGGCAATTTTTTCAATACGGGCATGCGTCGCCCAGGTGCTTTGCTCAAGCTGCAACTGCCCCCATTCCTCCGCCAGCTGCCTCGCCAACTGCTGCTCCTTTTCCAGTTCCACAAACAGCTTGCGCGCCTTGTGCTGTGAAGTCACAACACCCAGCGCGCAAGCGACGAGAATTAAGGTCAACAAAATATTTATCCTGATCACACCGACCTCTCATCAACCAAAAACGCGCAACGAGATTCCCCTAAGTGGTGTTTATCCGCTCTGCCACACGCATTATCGCGCTGCGTGCGCGAGGATTGCATTCGACCTCCGCCATGCCGGGCCGTACCGCTTTCCCGACCCTTTGCAGATTTGCCCTGCTGAAATGCCGCACCTCCTCGGCGCGCAGCGGCAAGTGCTTCGGCAGCTTGTCGGAGTTTGCTCCTTCACGTATGAAACGCTTGACTATTCTATCTTCCAGCGAGTGAAAACTGATAATGACCAGCCGGCCACCCGGCTTCAGCATCTCGACACACTGCGGTAAGGCAAGCGACAGCCTCTCAAGCTCCTGATTGAGGTAAATCCGGATGGCCTGAAAGGTACGCGTCGCCGGATTCTGTTTTGGCTCACGCGCGCGCGCGGGTATGGCCGCTGCCACGATCGCGGCAAGTTGAGCGGTAGTGACGAGAGGTTGTCGCGCTCTAGCCTTAACAATCGCTCTTGCAATCTGCTTAGCAAACCGCTCTTCGCCATATTCTCTTATCACCTCTTCCAACTGGACTTCCGACGCCGAAGCCAACCACTGAGCTGCTGTCTGTCCCTCTGTTGTATCCATGCGCATATCGAGCGGTCCCTCCATACTGAAACTGAAGCCGCGTGTGGCATCCTCGAATTGCGGTGACGACACGCCCAGATCCAGTAATACCCCATCGATCTGACCGACATTCAACTGCCGCAGCACCTCCTGCAATCTGGAATAACTGCTGTGAACCATGCAGAAACGTTCGTCTCCAAAATTCCGCCCAACCGCACAAGCGGCCGGATCCCTATCGAACGCGATCAGTCTTCCGCTCTTCCCCAGGCGCTCCAGTATCAGCCGACTGTGTCCGCCCCTGCCAAACGTCCCATCCACATATATCCCGTCCGGCTTGAGTGCCAGCGCTTCCACCGCCTCCTGTAGCAGAACAGTGGTATGTCTCCCTGCCTCAGCCACAAAATTACAGTGAAAAACCTTCGAGTTCTTCGGGAATACCGTCTCTGAACGCGAGCGCGTGCTCCATCTGCAGGTTCCATTTTTCGCTGTCCCACAGCTCGAATTTGGCACCTTGTCCTACCAGAACCACCTCTTTGCTCAAGCCTGCAAATGCCCGCAGAGAGGGAGGCACAAGAATGCGACCGGCGCCATCCATCTCCACATCGCAGGCATTGCCAACGAGAAGCCGCTGCAAACTGCGGGTTTGTGGATTAAAACTGGAAAGACTGTTGAGCTTTTGCTCTATGGGCTCCCATACGGGCTGAGGATAAATCAACAGACACTTGGATGGGTCGGCAGTGACAATCAGATGACCCGCGCAAAGGGATATGAGCGTCTCCCGGTATCTTGCAGGCACGGCGAGTCTACCCTTGTTATCCAGACTGACAGGCGTCCCACCGCGAAACATCGCTCCCTTTCTTTACTTTACGGAGGAAAACTGCGGAAAATCGTCTCCCACTTCTACCCACTTCTACCCACTGTAGTTAAAAAAAAAGCCAAAGTCAAGGAAGAGAATGAGGGATTAAAAAAGGCAGGGGAGTATGGAAATTTCCGACCTCGGCTATGGGAAAAAATAGATATTACGGCTGCAAGCTGCCGATGGGAGGGGGTGGCATTCGGGCTGGTAACGCTTCCGAACGACTTTTATACACGCTTGCCTTTGTTGTGTGGCCGCCTATAAACGTATCGTCTAGCCCGCGTCGACGCCGTATGGAAGAATGATGAGCATGACGAAAATCCCGGCTTTATCGCCGGATTTGTTGTCAAATATCAATTTGCAATTCGATTTTCTACTGCAATTTCCACACTGCAGCTCGACCGCAGTCAACAGAAGAGGAGTCCGAAATGAAGTTTAAACGGGGTTGAGCACTGCGCAGTCATGTGCTGAGTATCGGAGTGCTGGCAATGCATCGCCGGAACTTGGATTACGATTATTTGCGCGATGCCGATATGATTCCGGGGACGCCTGCTATCAGCCCCAGAACACGCCGCAATTGATCCACGTTGCCAATCCTGATCACGAACTGCATGGTCGCGTTCAGGTCGCGGCTATGGGCGCGGGTAGCGACGACATCAATTTTTTCGCGCGACAGAACGCTCGAAATGTCGTTCAGCAATCCTTGGCGATCCTGCGCCCGAATCTCCACCTCCACGGCATAACTCGCATCTTTGGATAAGTCCCATTGCGTACTGATGAGGCGCGCCACGCCTTCCCCTGACAAGCGGGACACATTGGCGCACCCCGCCCGGTGGATGGTAATTCCCCGTCCGCGGGTGACAAAACCGATGATGGGATCAGGAGGTACAGGCTTGCAGCACTTTGCCAGCACGGTAAGCAGTTTATCGACCCCGACGACGAGTACATCTCCCTGAGGTTCTGAGATGAGGGTCTGCTTTTTGATGACTGGCGCTTCGGAAACGGACAGGCCAGGTTCAGTCTCCCCGCTCAAGAATGCCGATAGCTGGCGCGCATTGATATCCCCCCTTGCGACGGCTGCAAGAAAGGAATCAAGTCTGGCAAATTTGAACTCGACTGCCAGCTTATCCAGGCTCATCGCAGTCATGCCGTGGCGCTGCAGTTCCTTTTCCACCAAAGCCCGGGCTTGCGTGAGAGAAGCGGTACGCATTTCACTGCTGAACCACTGCCTGACTTTCGTCCGGGCACGCTGACTCCTGATATAACCCAGCGCAGGGTTGAGCCAGTCACGGCTGGGCCCCCCCTGCTTGATCGAAATGATCTCCACTCTTTGCGCATTTTGCAGCGGGTAATCGAGAGGCACCATGATGCCATCCACCTTGGCGCCCCGGCAGCGGTGCCCCAGGTCGCTATGCACATGGTACGCAAAATCCACGGGAGTGGCTCCTTTGGGCAGTGCGATCACCTTCCCTTGCGGTGTCAGTACATAGACTGAATCTTCAAACAGTGCAGCCTTGAAATGCTCAGCCAGTTCTCCCGCGTCCTCGACATCCTTCTTCCACTCCAGTATCTGCCTCAACCAGGCGATCTTTTCCTCATACCGTGCGTCCCGCTTTGCACCTTCCTTGTAGCGCCAATGCGCAGCGACCCCCATCTCCGAATGACGATGCATTTCGTGGGTCCGGATCTGCACCTCCACCACTTTGTCTTCCGGACCGATGACGGCAGTATGCAACGACCGGTAGTCATTGCCTTTCGGCTTGGCAATATAGTCGTCGAACTCCTTGGGGATCGGCACCCAAAGATTGTGCACCACCCCCAATGCCGCATAGCAATCCCTGATTTCATCCACGAGAATGCGAACGGCACGAGTATCCTGGATTTCCTTGAAATCCACCCCCTTGCGTTTCATTTTTCTGTAAATGCTGTAAATGTGCTTGGGGCGTCCTGTGATTTGAGCCTTGAGTCCGGCCTGATGCAGTTCGTTTTGCAACCTGTCAACCACCAGTGCGATATATTGTTCCCTGCTGCGGCGGGTTTCCTCCAGCAAAGTGGCGATTTTTTTATAGCGTTCGGGTTCGGTGATCCGAAACGACAAATCCTCCAGTTCCCACTTCACTTGCCACAGCCCCAGTCGATTGGCGAGAGGCGCGAAAATGTTCAGGGTGGCCTCAGCGGCCTCCCATCTTCCGGCAATATTGCTGGCAGCGACGTAGCGCATCGTCTGCAGCCGGTTGGCCAAGGCGATGATCACCACCCGGATGTCCTCCGCCATGGCGAGCAGCATCTTCCTCAATGCTTCGATCTGAGCGCTGCCGTTTCCGATATTGTCCGTGCTGCTTGCTGAGCGCAACACCTGGATTCTGCTGACGCGCCTCACACCTTCCACGAGATGGGCGACCGTCGGACCAAAAGCAGTTGCCAATTCTTCCTCATACCCCTCCAGACATCCCGGAACTGCATGAAGCATCCCCGCTGCCAGCGTATCGCTGTCCACCCGCAATCCGGCAAGAATCTCTGCGACTCCATCTACATGCGAAGAGAGCAATTCACCGTCAGGCAGGCTTTTATCCCTATAGAAGGGTTCGCAAAAAGCCTGCGCCTTTCGGAGCAGATCGATTTCTGCCGGGGAGAAGATTGAACCCGGGGACTGGAGCCGGAAAGGTTCGCTCCCTTTTCCGGGAATGAGGGGGAAAGCATTCATGGAATGGATGTGGTGAGTATGGGAGCCGCCTTTTTCAACCGGGTCCTCGTGTCCTTTCATAGCTGTTTTATTTCCGGTTAAAACGTTGCTGAATCGTGCCAATAACGCATCCGCCGCACGCGCCATCGCTCCACGGCAAGGTCATTACCGGCAAAGCGCAGCAATATGGCGCCATCGGCGTCACTGCGCAACAATCTGCTTCCCGCCGACCGATAGCGCTCTACGACTTCCTCCTTCGGATGGCCGAAACGGTTGCGGTAACCTACGGTGAATACTACCAGCCGCGGGTTCACCTTGCGCACGAACTCCTCGGTGGAAGAAGTCTTGCTTCCATGATGAGGAGCGATCAATACTGTCGAGGAAAGCGCTTCCCCATAGCGTTTGAGCAATTGATACTCGGATTTTTTCTCGATATCCGCCGGCAGAAGCACGCTGCCATGCCAGGTAGTAATTTTCAACACGCAACTCAAGGCGTTGCTCTTGAGGCGAAAGTCATTGTAGCTCTCTTCCGCCGGATGAAGCATATCGAAGCGAACGCCATCCCATTCCCACGACTGTCCCGCCTTGCATCGGCGTCTGTCGAAAGCGGCCTGTTGCATGGGATGATCATCGCTCAACGATGAGATGAACCATTCCACGGGTACCGCTTGCAGCACGGACAACCCTCCGCCGCTGTGATCCGAATCGGCGTGGGTGACGATCATTGCATCGAGATGCCTTATCCCTTCCCCGCGGAGAAATGGAACGATGGTGCGGCTTCCGCTATCGGCCTCGGATGTGAAGGCAGGGCCTGTATCATAGAGCAGCACGTGTTTTTCCGTACGCACCAGTACCGCCAGTCCCTGGCCGACATCCAGCACGGTCAGCCATAATTCTCCCTGCTCAGGCTTTGGGAGAGGCAGCAGAAACATCGGCAGCAGAGCGATGAGACCGAGCCAGCGAGCAGGGAAACCGGTATCGAGGCCGAGTCGCCAGCCCCACCTTCCAGGCAGCAGCATCCAGAAAATGCCCGCCGCTCCCACGGCTACTGCCCAGGAAGGCGGCGCTTGCTGGCTCCAGACGGCCTGAGGCGCGTCGCTCAGCCATTGCATCACGGTCATGCAACCGTCCAGCGCCGCATGCGCCGGTATCAGCAGAAAATCGAGGGGCGGCAGGGTTGCCAGCAGGGTTAGCGGCACCACGACAAGACTCACCAGAGGAATCGCCACCGCATTGGCGATTGGGGAAACCAGCGATATCTGCTGAAACATCGCCAATAAAAGAGGTGTCAGGCCCAGGGTTATGGCCCACTGCACGGTTGCCCAACTGCTCAGCCAGTGCGGCCTGCCGATGCGGCCGACAGATACCAGCATGATGACCGCCATGGCCCCAAAAGATAGCCAGAAGCCGGGTGAAAGCACTGCCCACGGATCGAGAACCACGACTGCAAGCAATGCCCACGCCAGGACTGCAGTCATTGCAATGGAACGGCCGAGCCATAGAGCAACGGCGACCGCGGCAAGCATATAGAGCGTGCGCTGTGCCGGAATCGCAAAACCGGCCAGCAGCGTATAACCGAGCGCCGCCACCAGCCCGGCTATGACTGCGGCTTTCCTGGCTGGCAGCCGCAGCGTCAAATGATAGCTTCTGCGCCACAGCCAGTATGCCATCGTAAATACAAGCCCCGACAGCATGGTGATATGAAGGCCGGATATGCTGACGAGATGGTTTATTCCGGTCCGCGTGAATATATGCCACTGTTCATGCGGAATCGCCCGCTGATCTCCCACCGCCAGCGCAACCAGAATACCGGCATGAGCATGGCCGGGGAGCGCGGCAATGAAATTATCGCGGATATTCTGGCGCAAACGCTCGACATGGTAAGCGGGACGCTCCACCCCTTCCTCCAGGCGTCTATTCTCGTCATCCTTGCGCACATAGCCTGTGGCTCGAATGTTGCGCTCCAGCGCCCACTGCTCGAAGTCGGAAGCATGCGGATTGGCGGTTCCATGGGGGCGCTTGAGCCGTGCAGTAAGCCGCCAGCGTTCCCCAACATTGAGGGAAGGTATTGAAGGCCCTGGCGCAAAGCCACTGCCACGCTCCTTATACCAGGAAAGAGAAATGCGCGCGGGCACGATTGCGCTTTCCGTCAGGACCTGCTCCACATCGAAAGTAAAGCGGACGCTGTTCCCGCCGGTTTGCGGCAACTCCGCAACCACGCCGATTATCTGTATATCTTTCCCTTCCCACTCGTGCGGAAGCACGTCGCTCAAGCGCCATTGCGCAAAAGCAGCCGCCCAGAAAAAGCCCGCTCCCAGGAAAAGGCAGACCCAAAGCATCTTGCCGGTGCGAGCAAAAACAGGAGTGCGGCAGCGAAGCAGCAGAATCCCGCACACCACGCCGGGGAAAAGAGTCCACGCACCTGCAAGCGCCGGCAGCAGCGGCTGCTGTTGCAGCAGCACTACTCCGGCCACAAATGCCAGAATACAAATTCGCATCAGCGGTTTTTCGCTATCGATAGAGCGTACAGACGGTTGAAGTATCCGGAATAGAAATCGTTGGAGAAGCCAGAGAAAACAGACAAGGCCGGTGACAGCGTCGCATCCACAAATGTCTTTTTCATCGCACGCAGAATTTCATATACCCGTAGCTTCAGCTGAGCAAGTGGTGTATGTTTGTATCAGGAAACCCTGTCGCTGGGTGAACCGGAGGATTTATCGGAGTTCCCTGGCTCTGTTCCTGTACATATTTCATGCCGTCCCTGTGTTTCGAAAATTTTTCAAAAAATACCTGCCTTCCCATGAAACCATCCGGCACAACCGGTTTGTTGCGCTTTTCGGAGAGCGACTGCAACATCACAATCTCTGGCACCTGCATCGAAGGTCGGTCGCTGGCGGCTTTGCCGTCGGATTGTTCACCGGCCTTATCCCGGGAAGCAATCCTGTGCAATTCTTTTTTGCCGCGTTATTCGCCGTTGTCTTCAAGGTCAACCTTCCCGTAGCAGTCATAACGACGCTTTATTCCAATCCCTTTACCATTCTGCCGATCTATGTGGCTGCCTACGAAATCGGCGCTTTTGTAACCGGAGGCACGGGCAACGGCATGCCCGAAGTGGGATTGGATCTCATGGATAAAAGTATCAGCGAGTGGGGGCCTGCCCTGATCGACTGGGTCGTGTCACTCGGCAAGCCTTTGCTGGTCGGAATGTTGCTGCTGGCTCTGTTACTTTCTTCAGCAGGCTATTTTGCAGTGCGCGCCGGGTGGCGTTTGTTCGCGATTTATGAATGGCGCAAGCGCGCAAAGCGGCGCAGACAGAAGAATGGGCAGAATATGGGTGGAATGGATGAAGATAGCGGATAGAGCAAAGCAGTTACGGCCATTCAGCTGATACCGGGATGAGGCCTGACAGAAGCTCATGGACTGCTGGATAGGGAGCAACCGTCCCCAACTCCAATGCCTGCGCCTCAGGCGGTCAGGATGCCATCCTCCAGATGCAGGGTTCGCCCGGCCTTTCTGGCGAGATCGGGATCGTGTGTGACAATGACAAGGCTCGCGCCAGCATCCTGGTTGAGTTCAAGCATCAGATCGAACACTTCTCCCGCGGTTCGCCGGTCGAGATTGCCCGTAGGCTCATCCGCAAGCACGCACGCCGGCCGGGTCACCAGTGCACGCGCCACGGCGGCCCGCTGGCGCTCGCCTCCCGAGAGCTCTCCGGGAGTGTGTGTCAGCCGATGTCCCAAACCGACCTGCTTCAGAACTCCGCGGGCGCTGTCATAGGCTTTGGCCTTGGCCGTGCGACGGATCAGAAGCGGCATGGCCACGTTTTCCAACGCGGTAAACTCGGGCAGCAGATGATGAAACTGATAAACGAAACCGAGTGACCTGTTACGCAACTGGCATCTCTCCGCTTCACCGATGCCGGCAATTTCCTGTCCCATGATACGAATTTCGCCCCCGGTAGGAACATCGAGGCCCCCAAGCAGGTGCAGCAACGTGCTCTTTCCCGAGCCTGATGCGCCGACGATAGCGACGGTATCTCCTTTCCCCACCTTCAGATCTATTCCCATCAGGACCGGCACCTCGATCTGGCCTTGATAATAGCTCTTTCGCAGGCTGCGGCAGGAAATGATATTGTCACTCATACCGCAGCGCCTCGGCGGGGTTGATCTTCGATGCGCGATAGCTCGGATAGAGCGTTGCCAGCAGTGTCAGCACGAAAGAAACGACAGCGACTGCGATCACGTCATCGAGCTGCAGATCGGATGGAATTTCGCTGATGTAGTAGACTTCGCTCGACAGGAACTGCACGCTGAACAGACGCTCAATCTGCGCGATTACCTCTCCCACGTTGTAGGCAAGCAACACGCCGCCGATCACGCCCAATGTGGTACCGACCACTCCGATCCAGGTTCCCTGCACGATAAATATTTTCATAATACTGCGCGGACTCGCACCCAGCGTACGCAATATTGCAATATCCGACTGCTTGTCCGTCACGGCCATCACCAGCGTGGAGACGATATTAAACGCAGCGACTGCGATGATCAGTGCGAGAATGAGTGCCAGCATGCGTTTCTCGATTTGTATGGCACGAAAATAATTGGCGTGCTGCTGCGTCCAGTCGGTGATATAGACGTCGCTGGAAATCAGCGGCACGAGCTCCTGCGCGACTTGCGGCGCCTTGAAAAGATCATGCAGCTTGAGGCGAACGCCTGACACCTGATTTTCCATGCGATACAGCTTTTGTGCATCTGCCAGATGGATGAACACCAGCCCGGAGTCGTATACGGAATGCCCCGCTTCGAATATACCGGTAATGGTGAACTGTTTGAGGCGCGGAATGATTCCCGCAGGTGTTACCTGCCCCTGTGGCGAGACCAGCACCACCTTGTCGCCCGTAAAAACTCCGAGCGAGCGCGCCAACTCACGGCCAATGATCATGCCGAACTCTCCCGGCGCCAGGTTTTCCAGTCTGCCGTCTATCATCATCCGTCCGATATCCGCTACATGATCTTCCATGCCAGGCAGGATGCCTCGTACGGCAACGCCGCTCACGGCCTGATCGAACGACACCATCCCCTGTGCACCGATGTAGGGTGCGGCAGCCTCCACCTCGGGATGTCCCAGCGCTTCTTCCGCAACTTTCCGCCAATCCGTCAGCGTGCCGTCTACTCCGCTTACCTGGACATGCGCCGCGACACCGAGGATGCGTGAGCGAACTTCTTTCTGAAATCCGTTCATAACCGACATAACGGTAATGAGCGCAGTCATCCCTACCGTAATGCCGAGCAAGGAAATGAGGGAAATGAATGAGATGAAGTGATTGCGGCGCTTGGCGCGGGTGTAGCGCAAACCGATGAAGAGTTCGTACGAGGACACGGATCAATATAACCGGATTAGGACGTAACCCCGAAGTTTGCCACATTCTGCTCAGGGTTAACAGGAGAGCTTGAGTGTCGGAGCCAGAGCCGCGTGCGAGCGTCCCCTATATGCCACAGTGCTTAAAGGCTGATCACCCGGTCGAATTGCTCTGCCTGTTAAAACTCTCCTCTCAGGCCGGCGACAAGCGCCCTGCCCGGCAACGGCGCGAAATTCTTCAGGAAAGACGTATGGACTCGCATATCCTCGTCGAGCAGATTTTTGCCCTGCAGAAAAATTCTGATGCCGTTCGATCTGATTTTCTTGATAAGGTAAGTCGCCTCGACATTCACCACCGTGTAGCCCGGAGTAGGCGTTTCCAGTTCCGCCACGCGATTCTGGCGCATTATCCGCGTGACACTCACATTGGTCGTCCATGGACCCATCCTGTGATTCAGTTCCAGCCCAAGCCGGAGCGGAGTGATCCGTGGGACATTGCCTCCACGATTCAATTTTCCGCGAACATAGTCGGTAAACAACCGTAAATCGATGGCATCGGGCTTCAGGGTGAATATCGCTTCAGCCTCGGCGCCATAGAATTGCGCGTTGGTTTGCGCAAAATTCTGTACCAGGAATTCGCCATTGGGGTCTAGTGCGCCGGTATCATCGGAGCGATCAGGGGTGCCATCACCGTTCATGTCGGCGCTGTGGACAAAAATGTAATTGTTGATCCAGTTATGAAAGAAGTTAATTTTCCACTTTACGTTACCATCAGTCTTGCGCAGCGCCAGATCGATGTTATTAGTTGTTTCGCTGCTTAGAGCTGGATCGCCTGTCTGAAAGGTGGCAGTGCCGCGATGCGCGCCATGTATGTACAGTTCTTCTGTTGATGGAGCGCGTTGCCCTCGCGTACCGGACAGGGCAAGCCCGTAGCCATCCATGAACTTCCATAAAGTGCCCATGGAAACGTTATAGAGATGGAATGCGCGCGATGGATCGACATTATTCTGCGGATTCTGCGTTGCGCGCTCGATCCTTCCACCGAGTTCCAGCCGCCAGCGGTCCCAGTTTCGCTCTTCGACCAGGAAAAGGCCGGCGGAATCGGATTTGGTAACCGGTACCACCGCCTCCTCGCCCAGTGCGGAAAAATTCCGGTCCTGAAACTGGAAGCCGAATACCCCCTGCCAGTTCGCTATGGGTTTATGCGCAAGCTCGGCACGGCTCTCCAATGCCTGATTCCTGAATCTTGTAGCAACCTCTCCTGAACTTTCGATTTCATTATGCTTGTAATCGTTGTAGCCGACGCGTACCTTGAGCCGCTCGAAACCGCGCAATGGCTCATTCAGCTCGCCTGACAGATCATATCGCGTCTGCCCGAGGTCGATCTTCGAATGTTCAGGACTCGGTATGCCGTATTTGTTATCCAGCCGGGAAACCGACAGGCCGATAAAACCCTTCTCTCCGACAAACGATCCACCGATATAGCCGCCGCCGGAGTCAACCGCGCTGTTTTCGACCACGCCTTTTTTACTGCTCGCCTCCGCCTGCCCCGGAATATGATAATCCCCGGTTTTACGCCTGAAGCCACCCGCGCTCCAGGAGATGCTTCCAATACTGCCCGATGCATTCAGCGCCCCCGTACGTTCTTCGGTCGCGGTATTGCCGCGCACTTCGAAATCACCTTTCGGAGTTTTGAACAGTCGATCGGGGATTCGGCGACTTACCACGTTGACCACGCCGCCCGATTGACCGCTGCCATAGAGCAGGGTGGCCGGGCCTCGCAATATTTCGATCTGCGAAGCATTGAGCGATTCGGCTGTTACCGCGTGATCCGGACTGATGCTTGAAATATCGAGGGTGCCGATGCCATTGTCGAGCACGCGAATGCGCGGCCCATTCAGGCCCCGGATTATCGGACGGCCTGCGCCAGGGCCAAACGAGCTGGACGCCACTCCCAGCTCGCGAGAAAGGGTATCCCCCAGGCTGGCTTCGCGCTTCCTCCGCAAATCATCACCCTTCAATATAGAGACGGGCTGGGCTATATCCAGCTCAGTGCGGTCCTCAAAAGGGGTTGCGGTGACAACCACGGGATCGAGCACCTCGATTCTTTCCGCCTCTTGAGCCTGAACGGAGACTGCATCGAGCGCGAGCAGCAACGTTGCCATTGTCAATACCAATGCAGCATATGGCTGCTGCCTTCCATGTGCACGGAGAGCAGGCGCGCACGCAAAATCACAATTTGTACAACTCATGTTGATTGCCTGAACCTGCAGGAAAACTGGTAATCAGAATGACGCGACCTTACCGCCGCAAAGAGACGGCGGGCCGGATACGGATTACCCTGAATAAATATCAATTACTGGGTTACTGATATCTGCCCGATCGACCGTAAACACATGACGATCTCGGTCAGAATCTCCTGGCGGAATACCGCCAATGCCCGCTGTGTGGCCTTGTATGGCCTATGGACGCTGTGCTTGCGCGGGGGGACCGCGCGTGGAGTAGGGAGTATAAGAATTGAAGAAAAGAGGCTGTGGTTTTCGATAAAGACGCGCCTGGCGTCTTGTCTGACTCGAAAATACAATTACAAGGATAGAGAAAATAACGCTGAAACCTGTCAGCGCAAGGCAGTCGAGGCAGAGCCGGTCATTGTCGGCCTCGCTTTCGATTGCGGCGCCTCCCATCGTTTCCAGTTCGGAAACGATGGGGTTGGAGGTGATTTCCCCGACGTGAGTCAGCGCATGCGCCGCCTGGAGGACGGGTATCCCTGCCAGCGCGAGCGCCAGAACCAAAAATAGTTGCTTACGCAACATTATCGGCCAATTGCTATTCATCCGGCACCTTTACTGCACCGGCAACGATTCATCGATCAGGTACATTCGGCACACCAGCCTTTAACGGTCAACGCGACTTCCCGTGAACGGTAGCCTGCCGGCAGCTCAAAATCATGCGCAGTCTCGAAATCATCGAGACAGACTACCTTCGTGCAACGCAGGCATTCAAAGTGAGCATGTTGCTGCGAATATTCATGAATGTTGGCACGAAAACGCCAGACTCTATCCGCACTCACCAGTCGGTGCACAAAACCTTTCTCATTCAGCCACTCCAGCACCCGATAGAGCGTGACCCGATCAAACCGATGTTCGCCCTCCAGTCGCTCTTCAATTTCGTGATGCGTGACAGCCCGTCGCTCCGACAGTAGCAGGGCAAGAATATGAATCCGGCCGGGGGTGATACGCTCCCCGCTGTGACGAATCATCTCTTCGGCTTTTTTCTGAAGATTAACCAATGGATTTGTGGATTTGCAACAGAGTTGCATTTACTATAGCTGAAGAGGCGAGCATTTGCAATCTCGTGCGACAAGGTCGGCATGCATCATCGCATTGCCTTCACAGTGTTTAAGGTGAAATGGTGGCAGGACAGTTGTAATAGGTAGCGATGGGACCAGGACGCATCCTTTTTTTACTGCTTGCGAGCATGCTCGCCCACATCGCTTCTGGATGTACACCCGCTTCTGCAGCCACGACGTATAGGGGAACACCCTCCAATTATCGGATGCTACTGAAGGGACTCAAGCCGGGTGACCACCTGCAACTCGCCCCGGGGAATTATAAGGAGGGGTTGCCAGTCCATCATCTTCATGGAATCGCGGATGCGCCCATCAAGATTAGCGGAGCCAACAAAAAAAACCGGCCGGTCTTCCTGGCGCGGCCGGGTCATAATACCATCAGCATCCTCAATTCCGGTTATATCCTCATTCGCGATCTGGCCATTGAGGGCAATAACTTACCGGTGGACGGAGTAAAATGCGAGGGACATGCCGATTGGGCACATCACATTACCCTCGAAGGGTTACGTGTGCGCGGCCATGGCAATAATCAGCAGACCGTCGCCATCTCCACCAAATGTCCGGCCTGGAACTGGATAATACGCAACAATATCATCGAAGGCGCCGGCACTGGACTCTACCTCGGCAATTCGGATGGTCGCGCGCCATTTGTGGCAGGTCTGATCGAGCACAATCTGATCGTTGACACGATTGGCTATAACTTGCAGATCAAGCATCAGGCGCCTCGTCCCGTGCTGCCGGGAATGCCGCACGGACGTAACACAACGATTATCCGCCATAATGTTTTCAGCAAGGCTAACGGCGGATCCGGAGAGTCGGCGCGCCCTAACGTACTGGTCGGCCACTGGCCTCTTACCGGCCCTGGCTCAAATGATCTTTATCTCATCTATGGCAATTTCTTTTATCAGAATCCGCACGAATCATTGTTCCAGGGTGAAGGGAACATTGCTCTGTACAATAACGTGTTTGTAAATCATTTTGGCGATGCGGTTCGCATCCAGCCTCACAATGACACACCCCGATCGGTCAGTGTTTTCCACAACACCGTGTTAGCGAAGGGAGCGGGCATCAGGCTGGTTCATCACGAATCAGGCTCAGGATATCCTCAATTTGTCGTTTCAAATATCGTTTTCGCAGAATCGCCCGTAAACAGCGCGTTCATGGGAAGCAATCTGGCCGGCAAATTCGACGAGGCTTCGAACTATCTTGCTCGCCCGTTTGCGACACTGGGAGAGATGAACCTTACTCCCTTGGCGGCTGCCCTGCCCGAGGCAGCAAGGAACGCGGAAGATGTTCCTCGTTTTACCGTCTATCCGGATGCCGATCGGGATTTCGATGGCAGTTCATACGACATGAAAAGAATAGGAGCATACGTCCCCGAAAAAAAAGTGCCTCGTTGGCTCCCCGTACTGGAAATCAAGCCTGTACCCGCAATGCATGAAAAATCGCCGGCCCTTTTCTTCGACTGAACAACATTCCGGAACGCGAATCCTCGCGATCATCCTGCTGCTGATTGCTTACGGGTCACTCTACCCCGGCAATTTTTCCGCCCCTCCCGCAGGCAGTGTTCACAGATTTCTTACTGACTTCCACTGGTTCACTTCTCCGGGGGATGTATTAGGCAATATCGCACTGTTTTTTCCACTGGGCATGGCCGGTGTTATTTTTTCGCGTTCCGGCACGAGCGGCAGGAACAAGTTCATCGTCCTGTTTTTTCTGTCATTCGTGTACGCATTCGCTCTTCAGTTTGCACAGATTTGGCTGCCATCCCGATCTGCGGCGTTAACCGATGTGGTGTGGAATGTGGTGGGCACGATCTCGGGCATGTGGGCTGCTCACCTTGTTGCGGCACATTTCAGGAAGAATAAAGGAAAGGCAGCGTCATTCGATTATTCCTCCCTCTTTCCATTGTCGATATTGGCGCTGTGGCTGCTCAGCCACTTGATACCTCTGGTTCCCTCTCTGGATTGGCAGAAATTCAAGGACGCGCTGAAGCCGCTTTTCCTCGATTTCAGCTTCTCCTTCCCGGAACTCCTTATGCAGGCAGCCGGTATGTTTGCTGTTGCCAGCGCAATACTGGCGTTGAACCGCCCGCCAGCCTTGCGGTTGACAGGCATGCTTGCACTGACCCTGCTGGGAAAAATTGTCATCGTGAATCTGGCCTTGAATGCATCGACCGTGACCGGATTGCTGGCGGGCTATGCAGGATGTCTCATGGTGCTGCGGCTTGGGCGCGCAAGAATAATCATTGAAACAGCCTTCCTGGCACTCCTCATCGCCTGGACTATTGTCGGAATAACGCCTTTCTCTCCCGGTACGGGCGGCAGTTTCAATGGGATTCCGTTTGCAACCATGCTCCAGGGATCAATGGAAACTGCCGCCCGGGGATTGGCGCAATCTCTGTTTATTTATACTTCCCTGCTTTGGCTGGCGCAGAAACAGGGAATCGACCATCGCAAAGCCGTAGCCGGCATCGTCATATGGTCACTTCTGATCGAACTCATGCAGATGAGCCTGCTGGGCCGGACGGCTGATATTACCGAGCCTGTATTGGTGCTGCTGGCAGGCTTTCTATTATCCTTGGTACAGGGAGCGGACACTGAACGCGGACGAAAGGCTGGGGAAACAGCTTCTTCACAGCCACTCGCTCCTGCTATTCCGAGGAAACCGGGCACAGAAATGAGTGGAAAAACAAGCGCAGAACCGAGCAATAGGCGTTTGCTTGCCCGAATCGCAGCAGGGATTGTCATATGGGCAGCCATTGCCTGGGTAATCACGAAATCTCCCTTGACCCCCTATAATGTCAGGGAACTGGTATATGAAGGACATCCCTTCCGATCCCTTCTGCTCCTAGCCCTGCTGCTGTACTGGACACTGGGTTTTCCGGTGCTGATCCTGCGGTGGCTGATGCGAGGGGGGCGATATCTGCTCGCTTTTGTGCCGCTGGTCTTGCTGCACGGTCTAGTCGCATGGCTGCTGATATGGTCTGCCGTGCCCACGGAGAGCATCCACGACGTGGTTGGGTCACCTGTTCTGGGCTGGCCGTGGGAATGGGAATTGCTGGGACGTTTCGTGGCATTGTTCAGCATATGGAGTGTGGCAGCGGCGGCGGGCAGCCTCATCGGCGCAGGGCATTTTCTTGAGAATGCGGGGACAGCACTATCCGGATGGATACTCGGCGCCTGCGTGATTATGCCATTGGCTTATTACGTCGTCGTTCGCGAAGCATCCACGGACAATCTGGTCGAACTCATGGCGGATAATGGCAGCGTAGGCGCCTTTTTCCTGATCGGCCTGGCTATGATCATAATCACGTTTGCTGGAACGAGAGCAGGATTGGCGTTCGTTGTGCGAGGGAAGGACATAATAAGGACGGCGATATGGGTACTCGTGGCTGGCCTTTTAAGCTACCTTGCGCTATATTTCGGCCTTGAGCAGGTAATTATCAAGTACGGGCAGGTTTTTTCCGCTATGCAGTTCCTGCTGAGCAGTGATCGCACTCAGCTTGCAGGTCCAGGTGAATTATTGCTTCGATACGGCGTGGTCTACTTTGGTATGGTCATCGCAATCGTGATGGTGCAGAATCCGATATGGCATTGGTTTACCAGGCTATTGCCTCGACCGATCAGGACTCGCGATATGATTCCTGCGGAGGGCCGCTCAACTTGATTTTCCCGCTCCCATTCCTGAATGAGCTTCTCATCCACGCCTGAACCGCCAGGGGTAAGCTTATACGGAATATTGAAATTTTCGCTGATGCCTTCGGCTGCGGTGAGAGTGAAGCCCAATTCAGTCCCACAGCATCGAACAAAAATACGCAGCTCTCCCTGAGCCACATCATTGAGTAACGCCACGAACTCGACAGGGCAATATCAGCTCAACAGGTCATCGCTTGTTGGGCCCGTCCTGGTCTATCTGGTGATTATCGTATATGGAAGTTTGCTTCCATTCCACTGGAATGGTCTCTCGCTTGCCGCCGCATGGGCAAATTTCCAGCATATCCCGCTGTTGAAACTGGGAGTAGCCAGCCGCGCAGACCTGGTAGCCAACCTGCTTTTATATATCCCTTTCGGATTGCTGCTCTGCGGTTGGCTGGTCGGAAAAAATCGACAGCCCCGGTTAATGTCGATCGGCATGCTGTTGTCGCTGCTGTTTTCATTGGCAGTTGCGCTAGGCGTGGAATTTATCCAGCAATTCTTTGCCCCTCGAACCGTCTCGCTGAACGATATTTTTGCCGAGCTTGCCGGCTCGATGCTGGGGATTGCGCTCTGGCCTGCCGTTGGGAAACACCTGGCACATCTGCCACGAACCATTGCCAGCGGAGGTGCGCAGGCACGACAGCATGTACTGGTCGCGTACGCCCTGTTGTATGCGGTACTCAGCTTGTTTCCTTATGATTTTCTACTGTCCTTCGACGAGTGGCGTGACAAATTGGCCTCCGGTACCGCCGGATGGGTGTTTGCCCCGAATTGCGGTGAAAAATGCTTTTTACGACTCATCCCGGAGGCACTGCTGGTTGCTCCGCTGGCCGCGCTGATCTTTCGACATTCCAGGCAATACCACCTGTCTTCCCTGCTTCTTTCCGCAGCAATTACGGGTGCAATACTGGGCGTTCTGATCGAAAGCCTGCAATTGACGATTGCGTCGGGCATCAGCCAGGGAGCCTCGGTTATCTCACGTGCAGCAGGCCTGGCACTTGGAGCCGGACTGATTCCGTTCGCCAGCAACCTGGATTGGCTGGCATTGCGCCGATATATCAACCCGATACTGGGCCTGTGCATCCTCCCCTATCTTGGGGCGCTTGCGTGGTTGAGCGGCTGGTTTTCGGGCGAGCGACTGGGAGCATCCGAGGGTTTGGAGAGGCTTGGAGACATACGCTTTATACCGTTTTACTATCACTACTTCACCACTGAAACAGCCGCGCTTACAAGCCTGTTATTTCAAGCCGCGCTTTATCTCCCTATCGGAGCAGGCTTATGGATCTGGCACTGGAGCTGTTTCCCGAGCGGGCGGCAACAAGACTTCCAGCGGAGAGCAGCCGTTGCTGGACTGGTCGCTGGAATAGCTGCATGTATTATTGAAGCCGGCAAGCTCTTCATTGCTGCGAAGCATCCAGATCCGACCAATGTCCTGATAGCGGCAGCGGCAGCGATGGGAGCATATCGCCTGCTCCATGCACTATCTAACACTCAACCAGACACAACGGCATCATCTGTGCGTTTCAAGCCCGAGGAAACCGCCCCGCGTCATTATTTGCCCCCGGTTCTGGGAAAGTTTGCGGAAATCCATCGATCTGAGCGGCTTTTCTCGAAGGAGCGTCCTCATTGGGCAGTGGCCGCTGGTGTCCTTGCTATCGTTGTTGCGGCCTTGGCTGCGATAACGACTCCACTCAGCGCAGGCTGGATTTTTTTATCTCTTATCGTATATGCGGCATTGATCTGGTGGCAGCCCGGCCTATGGCTCGTCTGGGTGCCTGCCTTGTTACCCCTGCTTGATCTAACGCATTGGACCGGCCGATTATTCTGGACCGAATTTGATACGGTACTTCTGGTTACCCTGGGCGTGGCATATCTAAGGCTCGACTCCAGGCTGCCTTCGCAACGTTCATTGAGAAAGTTGGGACGCTTGCTGCTCTTCCTTTTTGTACTATCCGCAGCAATCAGCTTCGTCATCGGCTTGCTCCCGCTGGCGACACTCGATCATAACGCCTTCTCGGGCTACATCAGTTCTTATAATGCGTTACGGACGGTCAAAGGTTTGTTATTTGCTCTGGCTTTTATGCCTCTGCTGGCACTTCAATGGGAAGAGCCGCTGCGCGCCGCAAACCGTCTGGCTCTGGGAATGACGCTGGGGCTGGCAGGAACGGTAGCTTATGTATTATGGGAACGCGCTACATTTCCGGGGCTTTTCAATTTCGAGAATGACTATCGCATTACCGGGCCTTTCCCGGGCATGCATGTTGGCGGAGCTTATATCGAAGCCTTTTTGACGGCTGCGTTGCCGTTCGTGGCACTTCTTGCATGGCAGCAACGCCGCGCCTGGGTTACGGTATTGGCGGTGGGCCTGTATGGCTTGGGAGGATATAGTGTGATGGTTACATTCTCCCGTGGCGGCCAGGCAGCTTTTGCACTGGCGAGCCTGGTTCTACTGCTCGGCTTCCTGAAACTTGCAGCACATGGGCGTTCGCATCGCTTTTCCAACATGATAGCAGTGAGCGTAATTGCCGGAGTTGCGGCAGTCATCACCTGGCCCATCTTCAGCGGCCAGTATAGTCAGACACGCTGGTCAACAGCAGAGCAGGACATGGAGGCGCGCACCACGCATTGGGCTGATGCCATCAGTATTGTTCAGAGGCAAAACGCATCACTTTTTGGCATGGGCCTAGGCTCGTTTCCAGCAGCCTATTTCTGGAATTCAAATGCGCCCTCCCGCCCTGCCACTTATGGATTCGTCAACGAAAACGGGAACAGCATATTACGGCTCGGCAGTGGTAATCCTCTATATTTCGAGCAAACCGTGGCGGTTGTAGCGGAGCAATGGTATACGCTGTCCATGGATCTGCGCGCGGAAACCGGAAACCCGACGCTGATCGCAACGGTCTGCGAAAAAGCAATGCTTTATTCTTACACCTGTACGAACATGCCGCTGCAAGATAATGCGGGCAACAGAGACTGGTCTCATTTTGAGATGCAAATTCATGCCACGAATTTTGGCCCTCCGGGAAGCCGGCTCACGCGGCCAGTAAAACTATCGCTCTATAACAGCCAGCCCGGCACTGTAGTGGATGTAGACAATATCACGCTGCTGGATATCTCCGGAAAAAACCTGGTGCGTAATGGCGATTTTTCCGAAGGCATGTATCATTGGTTTTTCTCGACTGATGACTACCTGCCGTGGCATGTGGAAAATCTGTATTTGAGTGTTTTCTTTGAACAGGGCTGGTTTGGGCTGCTCTGCTTCCTTGCGCTCATTATCTATGCGATCGTGCGATGGTTGCCGCACGCATGGAGAAATGATCCGCTGAGCCTGGTACTATGCGCGTCGCTCACGGCCTTTCTTGCCGTCGGCGTCTTGAACAGCTGGGCAGACGAGCCCCGCCTCAGTTTCCTGTTCTATCTGTTACTGATCGCGGGATTGATCGCCGAGGCACCTTCTGTTCAGACAAGGCAGCACTCCGCCCAAGCAGAGATCATCAGTTCACCGGGACACCAGGGGTCGTGAAATCGGGACCCTTGCTGGTCGCCATGGGATTCACCGAAATAAAGCTGCATTCGAGCGACTGCGTGTTGAGATCGAGCCGCAGGCCATTACCTGGAGAGCATGGGGCGAAATTCAGGCTTTCGAGCACCTGCTGGGCTGGAATATTGCGTCCCGTGGGCTTGAAATTAACCCACAAACTCTGGGGCTTTTGCCCGCGGGGTATATTCACCAGATAATTGAAGAAAGCCTGCTCGATGAACCTCCCCTGTACGCGGCAGGAGAGCATGAAGTCTTCAATGCGTATCTCGCTCTCTTCGGTCCGCACGATGCAAAATCCTACAGCGCCATAAGAACCGTAGTTATCCGTGCAGCGCAGCACATACTTCTCTATTTCCTGGTTCGCCAGGATAGGCAGAATTTCGCTCCTCTGGTACTTGCGCCCCGAGAAATTCAGTTGATTCGTGCGCTGGACAAGTTCGGACACGCGTTCCAGATCGTCATCCGTGTACAGATCGACAAAAAGCTTTATTTCGCATGCCGCCAGAAACCCAAGGTAGTCGGAACCAAATTGTGTAGCGCTTTTCTTGCGTACAAACTCTTCACGATAAAACTGGCTGCGTTTCCTCGCATCTTCGTTGGTCGCCCCCTGATAGCGGGAACTGGAGAAAAGGCTGTCGATGTCGACTGCATTCACGCAGGTTACACCCTTCAATGCCCGTGATACTTCTTCCAGCTCGAACGGATTGTCATCAATGAAAGCAAACGTATCGAGGCCTATGTTGAGCTGCTCGGCAATGATTCTGATGTTTTCGCTCTTCGGGAGCCAGTTGATCTGGGGATAGAGAAAGTAATCGGCTATGCCCAGCTCTTCCAGTCGCCGCCAGGCGCTTGGCTCGTCGTTCTTGCTTGCAATACTGAGCAGGATTCCCCGTTCGTCAAAGAAGCGCAGCAATTCAATCACGTTAGGCCGCAGACCAACCCGCTCATTCTCCAGCAATATTCCATCCCACATGGTATTGTCGAGATCCCACACCACGCACTTGATTTTCGGCTGGCTGGAACCCTCTGCCTTTACGGTTTCAGCACGAACCACAAAATCGGCGGTGAGAAATACGAGGCGTGCAGTGCCTTCACCATCCGGGATAATGGCGATGTCGAACGGAAGACCGCATTCGGTAATCCTCGAGAATTGTTCGCGATGGAACTCGTGGCGGGAATAACCCGCTGGCAATGTGACCGATGCCCGAAATGGGAGTGGAAACTGACCCGAGGAAAGCTGGCCCGCTCCTCTTGCAATCGACATGCTCAGTTGCATCCGCACCGGAACTTCCATTGGGTTGTATACTTCCAGCAGGAAAAGATCCGGCTGCTGCCTGGAATCTGGATCATTCTTTCGATGCAGCCAGCGCCCGAGACGTTCGATAAGCGCGTGCTCCAGATAGGACCAGCGATCATCTTGTGTTAGGCGATGGATAAAGGCGCCGAAGGCATTGAGCAGCGGTGCCGATAAGCCGACTATGCGTTCAGTCCACAAAATTATGCCGGATGGCAGCAGCAAGGTATTGCCGCGGGCTTCGATTTTGCCCCATTTCTTGAATGAAACCTCTGCACCATAGCCCCGCACCGATGGAAAACGAGGATTGCGATACATCCCGTACGTCAGGCGGCGGCATCGCGTATCGGGCCGGCTCTGATAAAGATCGCAACTCGTAAAGCAACTCGGGGCTGCACATTCCACGCAGTGCTCCCCCCACATGAGCAGGGACATCTTGGCAACGCCCTGGACAGGCTTATAAGCCAGGAGCGGTCCAAGCTCCCGATCTTCATGCAAATGCATTTCGTATTTATCGAATTCGAACATTACCCACCACTGTTGTCCTTCCACGCCCGCTCGACGCAATACTGGTTCATAGTGTGACTACCTGGTCTACTGCTGTAACCCGTATGCCTGTTCGGGTATCGCATATACAGATACGGCTTTGTTTGGCTGGTTGAGACGGCGAAAAATACTTCCAGGCACAATCGACTCCAGGCCAAGTGATGTAATAATTCGTCCTGCCCATTTCCTGGGTTGCTCAAGATGCCAGATCTGTCTCCACTGAGGATCAGGGCTCATGGCTGAGTTGTTCGGGTTTAAAAAATACATGCTGCCTGGAGTAGGTTCACCAATCAATATCCCGGAACAATCAATCTGCTCCCAACGGCAAAAATATTTGGCATACCTTGCAGTAGCTAAATCCGTATAAATTTGACCATTGGAGACGGCAAGATATTCAAGTAAGGCGCGCTCGCCAAAACGCGGCTCCTTGTTTTCCACTTCGATGCACAGGAAATTTACCGCCAAAACTGACGATACCGCGACGATGGTTATTTTTTTATGATTAGGCCATATCACATAGCGCAGCCAAAAAACGCCAACGATAAAAAAGCAGCATGTAGCGGCCAAATAATAACGGGCATATAACTTGATTTGACTGAGCGCAATGAGCGCAAACAAGCACCAAATAACACCAAGCGCTACCAAAAGGCGCAGAAGTTGCGTCGTTGCCTCGTCGCGAATGGTACGCCCCCGTATCATCCACCACAATGCAGGATAGAGAAGGTAATACAATAATCCATATTTTTGAGTAACCAAAGTTAAAAGAATAGGATTGATCGGAGGCCAAATATATAAGTTGCCAGCGTTATCAATGCCGCCGACTTCGGGCGGGGGGCCTTCAAACCGATCGGCCGCGTGGGTAGACTGTAATATGTAAATGAAATGATAAAACGGGTTGTAGCCAGTAAAAATGTAATAGACCATCTCCGCAAAAACCACTGTCATGAAACCCAATGCCATGTAGAGATAAATCTTACGTTCAATCCGATAGCCAGCTAAAAAAAGGATGCCGTAAAAAAGAAGCAATGCAACAGCTTGCGTATGGGAGATGAATTCCAGGCCGACGAAGAAACCAGACCAATAGAGCATCATATTTCGACGCTCATGGTTAAGTGCGGCATAAAAGAAGAAAAACGAAAGTGCTGCGTACAGCAAATTCGCCATATCAGAACTGGGCGTCACTGCGTTAAATACGATTACCGGTACAGAAGCGAGTAACGCACATGCGACGATGACTGTGACTGGATCGGTCAGCCTGCTTAATGCATAAGCAATGAATAATATGAAAAAAATATAATACAGGCTGGTTGGCAAAATGGCAGAAAACTCGGAGTCACCCAGCAAGGTCAGCGAGGCTGCCAGCGGGAGAATCACTCCTAATCTTTCCGCTCCTTCCCTTGTTATATCCGGCGGGAAAGCCTCAAGCCATTCTTTTGCAGCAAGGTAAAACTTGACCCCATCACCCCCCACATAAAATCCAGTCCAGGCTACAGTCAAAACAAAGAGTGTGAATACGAGCACAACGGGCTGTATAAGTAAAGATGGCCTTGGATTGTTATACATCATAAAAACTCCTGATCTAATAATATTGCTTTTGTCCCTTGCTTGTTTAATTCCCCGATGGCGACTCTCTATTCATATCACGATCTGAAAGCTGTAATGCCTGCAATGGTGCTATCTGTCAGAATGCGGCAGTGAACACCGATCTGTTTCGCGCCGACATCTTTACATACCCCACTTGCGCTGCCTACTGGACTAAAGTTCAACTCAGGTTGATTGTCCCTCTCTGCTTTCCCATGCTTGGATAAGCTGCCGGTATCCAATCCAGGCCCGGGATACGAGGGGCAGGCCGGTCATTGCCGCAGCGTTAAGAGAATACCTTTGAGTGCAGCAAGATCGATACAGCCATACAGCGAAGCGATACGCGGGCTAAGGTCGATCGATTCTGTCAGATGACGGAGATCGGGCCGGTGGTCGCATCGCGCATCGGAGACGACAGCCACAGGGATCAGGGCAGATGCTGCGCCAGCACGTTGTCGGCTGGCGCCAAGAATCTTGCGGCGCCGTTTATGCAGTTGATTGGTGTTGATCTCTGCGCTTGCGTGAGGCCGGAAGTGGAGTTACCGGGTTGACAGGTCTGCTCGACCGGTTGGCGTTTCAATTCCGCAGTGAAGTAGCATCGTTTAAGCAAGGAAGTGTCCGCTTGTCATTTAGGCGGACACCTCTTGATGCCCGCTTACCGCAAGAATCGTCAATTTGCGCGAACGGGTCAGGACAGTGTTGGGCGAGCGCTTTCTCTTTCCAATACGACTTGTAATTCATTGTGTATAAAAAAATTACCAATTTGTTCGATATTGAATGGGTAATATTCCATACTTTTTATATTCCAATCCGGTGCCTTATCAACAACTTCTTTCAACATATTTATATCTACGAATTTACGGTGAGTTGGGTCACTTTTAAAGCCTGCTTTCCCGGGAATAATAACTAATACCGTTCTAACACCGAACGATTTTAAAGTAACAAGCAATTTAGGAAGAATTTTCTCCGGTTCCTCCAGGTGTTCTAGAACATGACTTATGACCATTGACTCGAATTCTCTTCCTTTCGGGACTGAAGACAAACACCAATCGTCCTCGAAACCATCATAAAAAACAACATCCAACCCCTGTGCATCACAGTATGAAATCGTTGTTTTGTTGTACTCAAGACCCATTGATCCCGAAGGTAATCGAGTTAGCAACTCCCCTATTCCACAACCAAAATCTAAAGTCGGTCCATTAACTAAAGAACTTGCCTTCCTAAGATACACTTGCCTGATCCATCTTCTAAATCGATTTCTATTTGTCTGGTAGCTTGTATATTCGGAATTGTATGTTTCATTCATTAGTCAGCCCTGAACAATTTGATTTTCAGGAAGAGGCTGCTATAAGCTGGTACCAGCTCCGTCATCACCCGCTGTTTGCACACCTGACCCTTTTGGTCCAGTACTCTTACCTCGTTTCGATCAGGTTTTTAGAAGGTTCACCATTAATATGCCGATACTTATTATAAGCAACCCGGCCCACTGCCCTAAACTCAAGCGTTCATCATAAAAAAACCAGCTTGCGGCTGCCATCAAAATATAAAAAAATGAACCTGACATTGCGAATGCAACGGATAGCCGCTCTTGAGTGAGAACAAATAACCAAATCACATAGCCGGCGCCCTGCAATGCCAAAGCCGCAATGACGTAAGGTGATGTGGCAGCCGACATAATGAACTCGATTCGACCTGCTTCCTTCAAGACCTCGACCAGCTGTCCTACGCCCCGCTTCAAGATCAACTGGCTAAAAATCGTGCACAAGGTTACGATCACCACAAGAACGAAAGTAGGCATATAACTATTCCTTGTTGCTTGAATAGGCAACAGAATATGTTCGGGCAATCAATCGTGCAATTGGTTCTGGCCATATCATACTGAGCAACTCAAGGTCCTCAGCGGCCCGGTATCCTTGAGCGATTCCCTCAGATGTTTCACTCGCCCTGTGTATGCGATGCTGCATAAGCATTTCCTTAATCCAGACGAAACTGCCCGGCCTGCCTGCTTTTTCAAGCCAGGCTGCCCAATCCATGTTCACTCGAAATTTTGTATTAAAAAGATCACGATTTCCCCCTCGAAAAGTTACTGACGGGCAGGGTATGGGGCAGCCGAAACGTAGGCAATTTATTTTCGAAAATCTTGTTTTGATTTCATTACGTCCGCAAAACGCTAACTCAAGCAATATTTTTTTAATAATAAGCAATACTGTTCCAGTCCTAACTCCGCCACTGAATAATTCAGCGTAGTCTGTAAAGACTAGCTCGACATCCGGTTTATTTTCTACCACAGATAACACTTTTTCCGTAAAAGTTGGCAAATAGATATCATCCTGATGAGCGACCGTGACCCAATCAGTATCCACTCTGGATAAGCCCATATTCCAATCGTGGGCTATACCAAGGTTCGGAGAATGAACATAGCAGTGCGCTCCGAATTTCTCAGCCAATGCATACAGGCCGTCAAACGGCGTAGATGTAGAAATGATTAAATTTGTGCGAACCGTCTGATTGACTAGTGAGCGGAGACATTCCTCTAGAAAAGGCGAGTGGCCAAAAGCTGGAATAAGAAAAGAATGGGTATGTTTAACGATTCTTTCCATCTTTGGCACCAATTCGCTTGATTGCTCTGACAGACAGGAAATGATTCATTCGCACTGCTCCCTTGCAGTCACAGGCCGCCCACGCAATACACCGTGCACTACCCGACGGGGAATTTGGGCAATATCATAGGCAAAAAAAGCCAGCACAAACTGTAATCCCATCATGATGGGTAGCGCAGATATCATCACAGTTCCAGCAGATGTCAATGTATCCGCCCTCGCTGCTACAAACCAATGATACCCGCCAAAAAAAGCACCAAAAACAACCAATAAAATCCCTAACGGGAGTTCCAATGACGCCAGTGACATATCCTTGAGATAATAGTTATAGAAAATTCTTTTTAAAAAATTGCGGATGTGCTTGAAAAGAAACTCTCCGATTATCTTGGAAATTTTCAGGCCGCTCACTTCATCAGCGTATTTTGCATCCATTGGTATATCAACAACCACTGCACGTAGCGTATTCAGGCGAAATAGCATGTCAGTTTCGAAGAAATACCTCGAGCTTATCTTTTCAAAAGGGAGGTGCTTGGCGACATCGGAATGAATCGCCGTGTAGCCGTTGGTAGGATCGAATAAATCCCAATACCCGGAAGACAATTTTGTCATCAGCGACAGGATGGCATTGCCAAAGATACGTATCCTGGGCATTATGACGATGTTGTCCAAGTCATAGAAGCGGTTACCTTTGGAGTAATCCGCCTGCCCGGATAAGATGGGAGCAGTAAAGTAAGGAATCAGTGCAGGGTCCATCTGGCCGTCGCCATCAATTTTTACAATTACCTCCGCTCCATCCGCGATGGCTTGCTTATACCCTGCCATAACTGCCCCTCCTACCCCTTGATTCTGCTCATTGCGCAAAACATGCACTCTTGAGTCATTGCAGTTCTGTTCTACGAAATCGCCACTCCCGTCTGGACAGCGATCGTCTACCACATATATGCGCCATGCGTCGCTTTCAGCAATTCCCGAGATGACCTGAAGAATATGCCGGCGGACTTTGTAGCATGGGAGTACGATTGCCACCTTAGGCTTCATAAACAATCTCGATGTAGTATTGCGTTATTTCTTTTTTGCCTGAAACTCAAACTTAACCCACTCTTCAGGCACTGCTCGAACCCTTATTCCTTTTCGGGTTCACGGAGTTTCCCTTCAGTCCAGAACGCATTTTTCGGCAGTATCAGTATTGTCCATAAAGTATCAGACTCTGAATCGCATCATTTTTTTGATTTTCGACTTGAGTCCCAACTGATCCAACTTGTCGCCGGTTACCTTACCCAAACGATCGACTACCCGTTGCGCCTGGAGCAGGCACATGTTGCGCAGGTTGTCCCGGACAAAAAAGACGTTGGCACACTGAACACTGCCAGTGGCAAACAGTTTTTTATGCTCTGACTCTCCCTCGGTAAAATCAAAAAAACGGAAAATTTTTTCGTCGAACAGGCACTCCAGCGCAAGCCATTGCAGAATGGTGCCCACCGAAAAATTCATGTAGTCCGGATCATATCCGAGATAGGCATAGAGTACGACTCCGTTTGATATCGGACAGTAAAGATATGAGACGGGCCTGTCCTGATGGAAAAGAAGGAACGCGCGAACGCAATCCTGTTGAGCCAGCCGTTCCATTTCCCCGCAGAATTCTGCGGAATCAGGCAGTCCCGCATCGAGCAATCTTTCCTGGTAGGTTGTCCTGGATACAATGCGGGCCAGCCGAAAGAATTCGGTCATTTCGCCAGGAGACCTGTAGACTCTCCAAGAGATGCTGCCGCCGCAATGTTCCGTGTACTTCCGTATTTTGCGGCTGAGAGTCGAACGTGTCTTGGGGGAAAACTTGCTCTTGTATTCGGCAAACGACTGCTGCATGTCGATGTAGTAGCGGGGGTACTGGGCGGGCACATAACACAGATATACGCCCTGCCGCCGTAACACGGGCTGGGGTCCAGTAATGCGCAGCGATCTGAGCAGAAAGCCCTGGCTTCCTCCAGGCAGGGGATCAGCGGGCGCTATTGGCTCGGCTACGGGGAGTGCTTCATCATCAAGTCCCGCTTCCCGCACCTGCAGCAATAACTGGGGGGCAAGCAGAGTCTTGTCACCCAGTTGTATCTTTATCGGCACCTGCTGGCAATGCCATGTCTGATTCAACGAAGCCTCCTGAGCAAACCCTGCTCCAGGATTCTGAATCCCGTTTTCCAGACCGGTGAGGTAAGCGGAGCGGGTTGCAGGGGAACAGACACAGGCATCAGGCCATGAAAACCACGTACGCGAAAACAATCCCGATGCCGGTCAAGGAAAGAGCAAAGTTTATGAAAACGCTCTATTACAATCCCGTCCGGACGGTCCATCGCCGGGTTAAGCAATTCGAAATTATGCGACAGGATGACAAAAGCTTTACGTCCGGACTCCAGCGACTGCCAGAGCAGGCCCTCCATCTCCTGATACGAACATGCAGTCAGTTGGGCATGCCGCAACCCGCCCAAGCCGCCGTCGAAGACCGTCATCGGATATTCGTACACACCTTCGCATTCGATAGGCTCGACCAATGGCATTTCAGGACTGACACCGCTATCCTGGCCGAGCATGCTCGCATTGTAGCTGCTGTCGAAAGTGATCCGGTTTGCATTCAGGGCGCGCAACGTGTCCCGGTTGAAGCCAAAACCTCCCGCACGAAACGCGTTTACACGCGGCGCTCCTGCTGACTCGATCAACCGCACTCCCGCCTGTATCAGGATTGTTTGCTCTTCCAGTGAAAAATAGCGCAGGTACTGCCTTTTACGGCTCACATTGTCGAGCAATGGCCGGTTCGATTCATCTACCCATTCGGTATGGAGATGAAGCTGTATTTCATGATCTTCTTCCCGAATGAGATCAAGAATCTCCACCAGCGGCCCGGGACCAAACCGCGTCGAGAACAGGGGTTCAACAAAAAATACTCCGGTCAATCCGTAGTCCCGCAACTGGCGCAACTGGTACGGCAGGCCATAATCCCCTTTAGGGGTAGAACCATAGATATATCTCCGGAACGCTCCCGGGAATTTGGCGTCGAGGTCCTCCCAGCCATTGCACCATACCTCGACGTCAACAGTAAGGAATACATCCAGCATCAGGCCACTCACGGAATTTAACGGCTATCGGATATCGAACAGGCAGATCAGGATGAGCCGCGGACGGATGAGCCGCAGACGAAAAGATCAGGAACACCTGTCGCAGGGTTTCCCTTCCGCCCCGATCTGCCCGCGAATCTCGGTTCCGCCACGGCCTGCTCACGCAAAATGAACCAGCCTCAACCCTTGCTCGGAAGTGTGCACTTGCTCAGCATTAAGCACGTGACGCAGAAACGATTCGAACATCAACAACGACCATAGGGAAGCACTATAGTCGCGCCGCCCCGACTGGTGCTGATCCAGCATCTCTCTCAGAAACGCGCGACTGAAAAACCCCGTATCCGCCAGAACCGGTCCGAGCAGCGCATCATTTATCCGCTGGCGCAGGGGACCTCGAAACCAGCTTGCGAGCGGAACCGAGAATCCCATCTTGTCGCGATAAAGAATGTCGTCTGACAGGTAGGGTTCCAGGGCCTTCTTGAATACATATTTGCCCTCATGCCCGCGCAGTTTGATGGATGCAGGGAGTCCCGATATCCATTCGACCAGCTCGTGATCCAGCAGGGGCACGCGTACTTCCAGGGAATGCGCCATGCTTGCACGATCTACCTTGGTAAGAATATCACCCACCAGGTATGTTTTCATATCCAGGTATTGAACACGGGAAAGAGGATCCGCCACCGGACATTTATCCGCATGCCCGCGCAGGATCTCCACGGCCCCATACCCCTGAAGCTCGCGCCTGAAGGATTCGCTGAACAACCGGCGCCGCATGCCGTCCTTCATGATCGAGACACTGTGAAAATAGCCTTCCACGGAATCTCTCGCGAGAGCTTCAAGAGTGGATTTTGCACGCAAAACTTTCGGCGCCCAATCCGCTTTGGGATACAGGTTTCCCAGCAGGCCGAACAGGGGTTTGCGAAGCCCCAGCGGCAGCGCGGATCGCATTCTCTCCTCATAGAGGTGCCAGCGGTAACGACGGTAGCCCGCAAGATTTTCGTCACCCCCATCCCCTGACAAGACGACAGTGACCCGTTTCCTGGCCAGTTGGCAGACCCGGTAGGTAGGCATGGCCGAACTATCGGCGAAGGGCTCGTCATACAATGAAGCCAACCGGTCTATCAGGTCGAAATCGTCCTGGTCGACCTGACCTACCTGATGATGCGTATGGTAGCGGTCCGCCACCTTTTGCGCATATTGAGATTCGTTGAAAGCAGGATCGCCAAAAGAAATGGAGCAGGTATTGACGGGGTCGTTCATGAGGCCCGCCATCATCGCCACCACCGCGCTCGAATCCACGCCTCCGGACAGGAAAGCGCCCAAGGGCACTTCGGTCATCAAATGTACCTTCACCGACTCACGCAGTCGAACAATCAGTTCTTCCCGGGCTTCCTCCAGACTCAGGGGAGGATGCATCGTAAACGGAACATCCCAGTAGGATTGAGGTTGAGGTACGGTTCTTGCCCGGCCGAGCTTCAGAGTGTGCGCCGGAGGAAGCTTATATGCCTGCCTGAATATGGTTTTTGGCTCCGGCACATACCCATAGGCAAAATAATCTTCAATGGCATGAACGTCCATATCCCGGATAAAGCCGGGATGAGCAAGAATTCCCTTGAGTTCCGACGCAAAAATGAAGGTGCCATCATCCAGCAGGCTGTAGTAGAGCGGCTTGATGCCAAGCCGGTCTCGCGCGAGAAACAGGATTTCCTGATTCCGGTCCCACAAGGCGAAGGCGAACATGCCGCGGAAGCGATTCACGCAGCGTTCACCCCACTCCTCCCAGGCATGAACGATGACCTCGGTATCACAATGGGTCCGAAAGGTGTGACCCAGGCCGGAGAGTTCTTTGGCAAGTGTCTCGAAGTTATAGATTTCACCGTTGAAAACCACCACCACGCTGCCATCTTCATTGAAAAGAGGCTGGTGGCCGCTGGAAACATCCATAATCGAAAGACGGCGATGACCAAAACCCAGTCCCGGCTCGATGTGAATTTCTCCTTCATCCGGACCACGGTGTACCTGAACCTGGTTCATTCCCAGAAGCAGCTGCCGGTCGATTGGCCTTTTGCCACGAGTATCGAACAGGCCGACAATTCCGCACATGTTATTCTTCCTTCCGCCTGTTATGCCCGACCCAACACTTTGTCATAGACTTCAAGATATCCGGACATCATGGCTTCCATACTGAACCTTGCCTCGACCTGCTTTCGGGCGGCGCGGCCGTGCTCTACCAACAACTCCGGATTCCTGTAATATTCCTGCATGGCTCCTGCCAGCGCGGTTGCCGATCCTGACGGGACCAGCATTCCTGTCATGCCTTCCTCAACCAGTTCGGCATTTCCTCCCACCCGGGTCGCAACGACAGGCAAGCCGGTGGACATAGCCTCGAGAATGGTATTGGAAATGCCCTCTCCGAGCGAAGGAAGCACAAACAGATCCATGCTGCGCATCAGTTCAGGGATATCGCTCCGTTCACCGGGAAACCAGGCAAGTCCTTCGACTCCCGCTTCACGCACTCTTTCAATACAGCGCTGCCGGGTACTTCCCGCCCCGACAATCAATAACCGAAGCCTTTCGTGAGCGGCCGGCATTTCCTTCAGCAAAAGTAAAAACGCTTCTATCAGGCCGGGATAATTCTTCACGTCTGCCATGCGGCCGACACTGCCAATGACAAATGTATCTTTCCCGAAAAATCCCGGGACCTCTCCCTGAACCGTATTGTTCTCCCAGCTTCTGCTTTTACGCGGATAAAAACGTCGGCTGTCTACGCCATTGTAGATTTGATTGATGCGATGCGGCGCTGCCTGTACCGTATCGACGAGCCAGCTTTCGAGATCCCTGCTGACGGTAATGAAATGATCTACAAATGGACGAATGGCTTTTCTCAGTAAATTATATTTGCGGTTTTTGCCATGCAGGTCGAACATATCCCGCCCATGTTCGCCATGCACTCTTGCCCGCGCCCCCGCAAGGGCTGCAATCACCTGGCCCTCCATTGCAGCGAGATTACGCGTATGCACGATGTCGGGCTTCAAGCGCCTGAGCGCTCTGAAAAGATCGATATAAAATTTGAAATCATGTCCATCACGCTTGTTCAACGCGATAACCTCCACGTCCTCGCTGACAATCCTGCTCCTGAAGTCCGAATACCCCTTCAGGCAAACCACGGCATGCCGGTAGCGATCCGCCGGAATATGGTTGATGAGATTGATCACGCCATTTTCCAGCCCCCCCACCCCCAGATGATAAATCACGTGAGCGATGAGAGGGGGTTGCTTGACGTGTTCCGCCGGATTCAAGCGCAACTGGCCGCTAACGATCGGCTGCATTTCGAAGTGCACCCGTTATTGCGGGCATCTTATCCGTAATAAAATCCTGAAGTACTGAAGCCGCTTCATCGACACTGTCCTCGTATCGTGTTGCCACAATGAGCTCAGCCGCATCGTCGCCTCTCCCCAGGAGCTTATTCCTGGCCAGCATCAACTTGGCCCAATATGGATTTGCGGTCTCCTCACCCCCTATCCAATACCATCGCCACACAAGCAGCGCCGCCGAAGAGGAGCGCAACCGGTTCTGTTTGACGACTTCCTCCTGCGAACCAAGGAAGATGCTGCGCATATCTTCTCCAGCCTCATGCCATTTTGATTCCTTTCCCGGCACAAGCAAATTTTCGGAATTGATCAATTCAGCACCCTGCTTCTGGTCGCGGTAATAACTGATGTAAAGATCCACCGACTGTCCGTTACTCCGGTAATTTCTCAGGAACTGAGCAGTCGAACCCATGTATATGGGTTTCCAGTCGGAAAGGAATTCCGGACTCTCCTGCCATTTGCCGGACGTATCGAAGATATGGATTTCCACTTCTTCCGTACCGTAGGAACTCTTCCTTTCCAGCAACTCCGCGTATATCGGCCATATGATGGCTATGGCTAGAACTGCGACAGCAGTGAAAATTGTCCTTATCGAGGCGGAATCGCCCTGCATGGAATCACTCTCCGGACCGCGGTTATTTCCCGTCGAGACCGGCGCTGTGAAGCGGGCGCCATCAAACCTGTTCTCATCTTCACGCCAGAAAGATCCGATCCAGAATAGCACCAGCATCACGAAGCCAAAGAATATCCATCCGTAAATCAGGTGATCGATGCCCACCGCGAGCTGCATATCGCTCAGGTGGCCGGTCATTACGATCAGATAGGCGCGGATACCGTTGGCAAGGATCGGCACGATCAGAGACAGGGCAATGAATATCAGCCGACGGGTGAGGCTCCGATAGGTCAGGTATGCGTACAGGGTTCCCAGCGTAAAGGATGCAATCAGGTAGCGCAGGCCGCTGCAGGCTTCAACCACGGACCAGTTGCCGCTTGGAATGGTAAAGAAACTGCCTTCGCGATAGACGGGAATTCCGGTCAGCTGAAGCGCTGTTACGGTAAAGTCCGCGGTAAAGTTTATCAGCGGCGGTATGAATGCATCGCCAAAGGGTACTGCGAGCAGGAGGTAGGCTAATGGAAAGGCCAGCGCCCATGCCATCCTATTTCCCAGGATGGCCCAGACGGCGGCGGAAATCATCGCTATCACCATGAATTGCGCAAATACCTGGACACTCGCCAGTGTTCCCAGAAGCCAGCTGAAACCGAGAATCGCAAGCACGAACAGAACCTTGGGGTTGGGGCGTGCAGAAAGAGTGGCAAGATGTCTGCGCTGTCCCCAGATCAGATAGCCGCTGAACGGAAAGATCAGAAATCCATGAGCAAACGTATCCGACCTGGCCCAGGTGGAAATCATGGACCAGGTAGTTTCATGGTAAGCCGCGAGAATTGCCACAATGACCCCGAGCGCAAGCAGAGCGCCTGCTCTCGATCCCTCATGCTCCAGTGTCAATGAGGGGTCCGGGACGATGCCCTGGCGGACTCCTGCATTCATATGCATCGCTCCATTCGAAATTGTTTATGCCAATGGCAGTACAAGGAATTCTGCCTAAACTGGCTGGGGTTGTGACAGGAGCCTGTCGATGCGTCCCAAACCATTTTTCCAGCTGTAATCTTCCAGCACGCGCACCCTGGCAGCACGACAAATTCCAGGATGCGCGCCTTTCTGAAGAAAGGAGATGACTCGATGGGCAAAGTCCTGTTCATCAAGGGCAACCACCAGTTCCTCCTCCCTTTGCGCACGAATGCCTTCCGCAGCTGACGGAGAAGCTATGACGATTTTCTCCATCGCCATGGCCTCCAGGACCTTGTTTTGTATTCCACGCGCAATGCGCAATGGCGCGACCACCAGCGAGGCGTGCGCCAGATAGGGCCGCACGTCGGGCACAGATCCTGTTACCCTGATGCCTGGCAATGCCGCGAGAGCTGCTACGGCACTGGACGGACGCGTCCCGACGATATAGAACTCGACTTCCGGCAGTTTCGCGCGGATCGCCGGGAAAACAGACCGTGCAAACCAGACAACTGCGTCAACATTGGCCCGATAATCCATCGCGCCAGTGAACACAAGAATGTGCTTCCCCTGCGGATACGGATTGGGATAGCTATTTTGCGGTGAAAAATAATCGGCATCGACGCCGTTATTGAAGTGAGTCACTTTTGCAGCAGCTTCGGGCAGCAATTGATGAAACAGGTCCGCTTCTGTCTCGGAGACGAAAGTGGCGCTGTCGAACGCGCGCGCGATCTCCTTTTCATAGCCCAGCAGCAATCTCGATTCTCTTCGATATATCCAGTTCATCGGCCAGCCTGCTGACGTCGAATATTGCATCCATTTGTCCGAATCGATATCGACAAAATCGATAATCCGGCGGATATGATGCACATGACTTACATATTGCGCCATTCCGGAGGAAAAGATCAGGATATTCTCGACAGGTCTTGTGCCAAGGATACGATTTACCCATGCTTGCAGACGCGGATTCCAGTAGTAGGGAAGAGTAAGGGGTTTCCTGCGAAGCAGTCCTGAGAAGCTTCTCACCCTGGCCATCCCCGGATGAAGATTGATGAAACAGGTTTCCCCGCAGAGACTTCTTACCTTCTCGATATATTTCCGGTCTCCCTCATCGTCGATAAAGGTACCGAGATGGACGCGATGGTGTTGTGCCAGATGCTCCAGCAGATGATAGGACCGGATCTTGTCTCCCTTATTCGGAGGATAAGGAATTCGATGGACCAGATAAAGCAATTCGCCCATGAATCTAGCCCAGATTTCTTACGATGTGCGGACCGACGAGGTTTGCCAGCCCCAGTGGCAGTTTCTGCCAGGCTTTGATGAAGAGCTGATACCTGGGATTGAGGGGATTATGATCCGGCACTTCCTTCGCCTGATAAAGCCGATACTCATAGTGCAAGGGTTGCGGTTCAAATCCCCAGTTCTTCTTGAAATCGAAAGAGCCTGATCCACGCTTGCTGCGTCCGAAATCAAAAACCCTGTATCCCTTTTCGCACGCCCGGCGCATCAGTTCCCAATACATGAAATCATTTCCCGCGACCTCGCGCGCTTCCCCGGTACCGCCTCCATAGTAGGGCAAGACTTCGTCCCGAAAATAAAAGCTCATCACCGCGGAGATGGTGCGGTTATCCCTTACGATTATCATCAGCTCGCAATCTTCCGCAAACACTTCTTTGAGCAGACGGAAATACTTTTTCGAAAAAACCGGGGTACCAAGGCGATGCACGCTGGTCGAATAAGCTGAAAAAAAACGTTCTATATCCTGATCAACGACACTTTCCAGTCCTGCCTTGATACCTTTTCGCACCATTGCCCGCTGCTTGCGTGGAATGGCGCTCATGTTCTGTTCGACTTCGGACGCTATTTCCTTGCGAAAGGTGACATAAAGGTCCTTTCCGTGCCAGTCGGCGTGATGTGGTTTCAGATTCCTGTATTCGAGATAGTCTACCTGCAACTCCTGGGCGAGTTTCTGGGCAGACCGGTCAAGCGCATCCCGGGCAGCTTCCGAGTTGGCAGCAATTCCCCCATACACGCAGAAGGGCAGGGAACTCAGTGAATGACCAAACAGGCGGCTGTTGATCTCCGCCAAGGGAAGCACACCCTGAATTTCCCCTCCGCACTCCGCGTAAAGGAACCAGGTTTTATGACCAAAAGCACGTTCAATGACAGTTTGCCAACCTGCCCGGTGAAAGAAGGTCGCTTCCCGGCAGCACGATACGAAATCATCCCATTGCTTCACTTCCTTCCCGGAAAGCAGGTTTACCGACAAAGCGCCAGCTGGATGCGGAGACTCAAAATTCACATTTGCGGCCGAATACGCCTGGGAGCTCATGCACCTTCCAGAAAAATTCTATCCATCCGGTCCCATCTGAAGTCGCGAACCAATGCCCTGAGCCGGTCTTCCATCCGATGGAGGTTGTGATAGTGGCGAAAGCGCGTTTTCATGCTGATTCCCTTCTGGCGCGGTTGCTGATGGTCTATTTCCCATGGGTGGAAGTAGAAGATTGCCGGACGCTCCTCGAAATGATTCAGCCTCTGCAGAAACCAGCGGGAGACAGGGTAAGGCCATAACCGGAAGTAGCCTCCGCCACCTGCCGGGAGGTTCCTCTGGAACAGTCGTACCGTTGTAATCGGAACTTCCAGCAGCGTGTTGTTGCGGGGGTAATAGGCGAACCGGGGAGCATCGGGAACTCCATAGTGATCATGCCGGATCGGATAGATGCTGGAACTGTAACGGTAGCCCGCATCCCCGAGCAGATCCAGGGCCCATTCATTCTGATGTCCTATGGAGAAACTCGGCGCTCGGTAACCGAGTACGGGTTGTCCGGAAATATCTTCCAGGAGCGCCTTGCTGCGGATGATGTCCTGCCTGAATTCTTCAGGATCCAGCTCCCAAACCCGATGGTGGCCCCACCCGTGACTCGCCAGCTCATGGCCTTCTGCCACCAGCCGCATCACCATTGCGGGATACCGCTCCGCAATCCAGCCCAGGGTAAAGAACGTTGCTTTTACCCCTCTCTCGTCCAGCAATGAAAGAATGCGATCGATATTATTTTCTACACGGCAGGAGATGGAATTCCATGAATCCCTCGGAATATGCGCTGCAAAGGCGGAAACCTGGAAATAATCCTCCACGTCAATGGTCATTGCATTTCGAATGGGATCAGGACTCATTTGAAAAGTCTCGTATAATTCGAGTAGCAATACCTGCACCTGCGCGCGCAGCGAACGCGCAGCCTCCTCGTAATCTCGCCCTCATGCTCATCGGCATTTCCTGATCGACCATGCTGGATCGCAGTTGAATCACACATAGGACAGACTTGCCTCTAGCGAAGCCGCTTGTTCACGTCAGCCAGCGAAAGTACCTGCTTGAGCAGACCCATCAGGGAAACAACGGTTTCCTCCAGCTTGGCAACCCGGTTGCTCATCTCCTCCAGGCCGGTAACGAACTGCTCTTCCTCCAAGGCGGAAGTTTTATCTCCTGAAAGTAGTCCGGTCTCGACGTCAACCGTATCAAACTCCTGCTGGATGTCCCGGATCACCTCGTTCACTTCCGATACTCCGAAATGCTGCAGCTTTTCGAGATAGCCCATCAGCAGGAGGCGATCGCACAACGCATTGATCCTCCTTGGAATACCCCCGGTATAGTGATATATGGCGTCAAAAGCATCCTCATCAAACCCGGGATTTCCGCTCCAGCCCACAGTCTTCAATCTGTGCTCGATATAGGATTTCGTTTCCGCCAGATCCATGGGGCCGAGATGATAGGTTGCAGTGATTCTCTGCCGCAACTGCTTCATGTCATTACCAAGGAGGGTTTTCCTGAACTCTGGCTGCCCGAGAAGAAATGTTTGCAGCAGAGACTTGTTATCTCCCTGGAAATTGGAAAGCATCCTCAGTTCTTCCACAGTATGAGGGGAGAGATTTTGCGCCTCGTCCACCACTAAAAGCGCGCGCTTACCCTGCTGCTCGCATTGTCGGAAGAATTTTTCGAGTGCGATGAGCACAGGTGTCTTCCCTGGATTCCCCTGCGTCAACGGCAACCCAAACGCCGCCGCGACCATCCTCAATGTATCATCGGAATCCAGGCTGGTATTGACAATTTGAGCAGCAACGATCTTTTCCGGCTCCAGTTGGCGAAACAGATTACGGACCAGCGTGGTTTTCCCCGCGCCCACTTCTCCCGTAACGACAATGAATCCCTCCGCTTGCGCTAGCCCATATTCAAGGTAGGCCATCGCACGGTTATGTCCCTTGCTGCCGAAAAAGAAATTTGGATCCGGGCTCAGTTGAAATGGCTTGGCTTTGAGTCCATAGAATGATGTATACACTTCTTCTCTTCTGCTAAAAAGTCATGCTCACATAGGCTATTGCGGCGTTCTCGCGATAACCGCTCCCCTGATTGGAATCCCTCTCATTGCGCCGGTACTGGATCGTACCGCTCAAGTTGGGCAATATCTGCGGGAATCGCCGGGTCAGACTGGCACTGATAAGCCTGAGATCATCTTTTCTATCTGTATTGAGAAAAGAAAACCGGGTGTACGCAAAACTGAGATTGGCGTTCGTGAACTGGGAAACCCGGTAACTCCACAGCGCATTGCCGCCTGTTTGCTCTGTATTGTTGAGGAGCGCCGCATTTGCCGCGCCGATGATGTCGGCATCCTGACTTTCAGGCGAGTAGGCCTTGCGTGTCATATTGAATCCTCTCAATATCAGCGTATTCCTGACACCATTGAGGGCAACAGAGGCCTCCAGCCGCTTCTGGAGAAAGAGCCGGTTTGTAAAAAAATTGGTGGGACCAAGAAAAGAACCGGAGAAATTGGGACCCAGCAAGAGGCTGGTATTCTGTTGAATGGTTTCCGGAGGAAGATTGGGAAACTGCGCTCCGATCAACTGGTTCAGCGAGCCCATAATGCCCGCGCCACCAAGCATGGACTGCTGATTGAAGGTAGTAATATCCTGGATATAGCTGAAATTCCATGTTGTCAGGCGGGTCCGATGCGTTGCTTCGGCAAAATAAGTATCTCCGAAGAATCTTTTTCCGCCGTTCGCCACTATGTTCGTTCTTTCGCTTGGCATCCACACAAAACCTGCCGACCAGGTAGGGCTGGAAGGACTTCCCCGGATTGATAGAAAACTGTTCCTTTCGTAACCTCCTGTCGCTGTCAGGCCGATCCTTGGGGTAAACATGTAACGAAGACTACCGATAGAGCGCTCCAATTCGACGTTTCTGTCAGACCTGTCGAAATGAATCATGCTGTGACTGTAACTCAAGCCCCAATGCAGCTTGCCGAAATCGGTGCCGCTATTCACACGAGCAAAAAAGCTGTCGGCCTGGCTGCTTCGAAGCAGGCTTGCGTTTGAGCTGACTATGTTGTGGGCGTAGCGTAATTCAGTTGAAGCAAAATTCTTGAAACGGTGGCGAATATAGGGACTGATATTAAATGTTCTGACATTGGCTCTGTTGCCTGTGGCGTTCACGTTATCAATGGCCTGGGGCCCGAACAACGAAGCATTCTGCTGAGCAATAGCGGCGATTCCATCCACGAAAAAAAAATCTTCCACCAGCTCGGCAGTTCCTCTCGCGTTTAGCTGCTGCCTTATTCTGGTGAAACTGGAGTTCTTGGCATAGATGAGATTATTCATCGTATAGTCGGCACTGAAAGTAAAACGACGCCCTGTACCGTTCAGCAAAATACCCGGGTTGATTTGAGTAACGAAATCCCCCTGCCCTCCTGGACTCAGTCTCAGATTATCGCTATACGTCTCGATCAAGTTCAGCCGTGGAAGAATTTTCCACTCCGCTGCCTTCGAGCAAGGAGAATAAGATGAAAGTACCAGAATGACCCCGGCTACAGCGCAAGCCGGAGAAAACAAGATGTCATGCCGACACCTGATCTCAGGCACTCTCATGGTAATAATAGCCGTAATATTCTCCGCCAGAAAATGCCCTGGTCTTGTTGTAGATCAGGTTTACGACATCACACGACTCAATTTGGCGCAGCGTTTCCCTGACGGCCTGCTGCGACGTCGTTTCCGCCTCAACCACCAGGACAATCTGACCCATCTGCGTTGCCAGTACACGTGCCTCGCTTGTCAGCAACAAGGGGGGAGAATCAAAAATAACGACGCGATCAGCATAACGTTCTGCAAGCTCCTTCAATAATTCTTCCATATTCCGGCTGGCGAGAAGTTCGGTGGAGTGTGAATGCCGCCTTCCTGCAGTAAGGAGTGTGAGTTTCTCGACATCGGTCTTGATCAGTACATCCGCCAGACTGAGATCTTCCTCAACAAGAATATCCAGCAAGCCTCTTTCTGTTCCCACACCCAGGATTTTTGGGATCGAGGGTCGCGCAACATCCGCATCAACCAGCAAAACCGTGCGATCCATCTCCATCGCAATACTCATGGCAAGGTTGACAGTGCAGAAACTTTTTCCTTCACCAGCAAGCGCGCTGGTCACCATGATGAGGTTGCCGTTCTTGATCATGCCCGGCCCTTTATTGAAGGCATTGGTCAATAGCGGCCGCTTGATCACGCGAAACTGCTCCGCTATCTGCGTTCTCCCCTGATCGGGGGTGACGATACCATACTGACGCATTTTGGCCAGATCAAGGTTCACCCGGTTTGATGTGAAAACCGTATTTGGCGGGGCTTTTTTTTCGGCCTCTTTTGTCTCGGGAATACCGCTATTGAGCTTCTGATCAGGATTTACCGAAGCTGACGGAGGTACTTGCGCACCCGACAGTACCCCTTTTTCCAATTTGCCTACAGCCTTTTCAATTATGCTCACGTGTTCTCCCGTTCTGTTCCGAAGCCCCTGCGCTCTGGTTTTATGGAGTTACTGCGCCTACCCGGGGAATTGTGACAGGAATGGTGGTTAAAGAGATATTAATTAAATGATTCTGCCACACTGCTGAACCCTGGAATTGATTCAGTCGGTGGCCTGAAGTATTAATGAAAGTATTAATGAAAAAATTGAGCCGGATCAATGCAAATCTCATCACAACAGACTTCAAGGCAACAATCAGCGAGATGAGGACCTTGCGCCGAAGCAGGTTTCCATCATCAAAACTTCCCGCATCGGCTCGATGATCTTCCAGAATATGAATCACGCCATCTTCAGCATAAGGATGCCATACAAGCCTAACAGGGACACCAGGGATAAGCCGAATGCATAGAGGCGTTTTCTGCGCTTTACCTTTTCCGCATCTGTCCAGATCATCGGAATTGAACCCAGTATCGGCTTGCCCGAAATTTCCCGCAGACTGATCTGGCTGTGGAAGGTAGGTCTAACCTGGCTGATAACGAAGGCTATACCGATCCCCGCCAGCAAAGAACCCAGGAAAATGATGGAGAAGAATTTTTTCCGGTCCGGGCCAACGGGTCTGTCAGAAACTGTCGGGGGATCAATGACACGGAACGACACCAGGTCAGTGGTGGAACCGAGATCTCCCGAGATTTTGGCCGATTCGCGCCGCTCGAGAAGTTTTTCGTAGTTTGCCTTGTTTACCTGGTAATCCCGGTTGAGCTGCGCCAGTTCGGCTTCAACCTGCGGCACGGCATTGCTCAAGGACTTGAGGCGCTCGTAGCGAGCGTTGTATTCTTCCACCCGCGCATTCATGGAGGCCACGTCAGCTTCCGCATCCGCCAGCGCCACGTTGAGTTGCTGCAACATCGGGCTATAGTTTTTGCCCGGATCCAAGCTGCCCCTCGTCAGCTTGGCCTCTTCGATCTTGCGTTCCTCAAGCTGGGCAATGAGCCGTTTCGCTGCAATGATATCCGGATGCAACTCCGTGTAGTTCAGCCTGAGGGCGTCGAGATTCTTGTTCAAAGCCTGAATTCGGGAATCAAGTTCCACATTGACTATCGATGAAGCCGATCCGCTTTCACCCTGATCCACGAGAAGAACGGGTTCATCACCCGTGATCTGGCGCTTGATCGCATCTCTCGCCTGCTGCGCCTCGCGCAGTTCCAGCCTGGTTTTATTGAGATCGTCCATCGCCTGGGACAACTGCGAATAGTAGTCATTGCCTTGTTGCGGCATTATTCCAATATTTTTCTGTTTGAATGCCTTGAGATTATTTTCCCCTGCGATCAGCTTCTCCTCATAAGATTTAATCTGCTCATCAATGAAGCGAATGGCCGATGAAGAATCCTGGCTCTTGTTTCCAAGCCCCTCTTCAACAAAAAGGGTCAGTAAAGACTGGACAATGTCTTTGGCGAGTCCTGGATTCTGATTGTTGTAGGAAATAGTAAAGAGGTTATCCCGTCCCGCAGTTCCCAGTTTGATCTTATCCATGAGCTCCTTCACGAGCCCTTCCTGATCCTTGGTGTCTTTTGCCTTGATATCGAGATCCACCATGCGGATGACCCTCTCCACATTGGGACGGCTGATCAGGGTGCGGCTCATGATGGAGATCTGCTGCTGCGTGTCTGGCGAAACCGTCATGCCCTGCAACAGCGGTTTCAACACGTTTTGCGTATCGACATAAATCCTGGCGGAAGCCTGGTAATCATCAGGGAGTTTATAAACGATGACCCAGCCGGCGACTGCGATGACCCAGGCTGTCGCCACAGCAGCCCAACGATATTTCCATATCCCTTTCAGATAAACCAGCAGTTGGGTTGTCAGCTCCTCCATATTGTCAAACGATCCTTGGAAATGCGGTCAATGATGGGGAGGGCAAACGCGCTCCCGTTGTCTTGGAATAGTCTCTAACCAGAATTTTCATTACTCCTGGCATTATTTCTCGCTGCTTCATGGGAGTTGAAAAATATATGGCGCTTATCGAATAGAGTGGATGTCTTGTCTCATGGTAGCTGATGGAGGAATAGAAATCCGGGCGGAATAAGCCGCTGTTTCTATCCCTGTTCCCGGGATGATTTTTTTCATTTCAACCTGTCGGGCAATGAAAAAACCTCTTATATCTTATCAAAATGCCGTTACGGGAGGATTAAGCCGCCGCAGTGGAATTTCACAGATCAGAAATAACTTTCCGGTATGACAAGCACATCTCCCTGCTTCATGGGTACGTTGGCCGTCACATCCCCATCCCGGATCAGGTCGTCCAGCCGCACGCTGAACTGATGCTGCTTTCCATCCACGTTGCGTACTATCCTGGCGCGATTGCCTGCGGCAAAGTCGGTCATGCCGCCTACCGCAATCAGGACATCCATCAGCGTCATTTCCTCCCGATAGGGCAATGCCTGAGGTTCGGCTGCTTCCCCTATCACCCGGATCTGCTCGGAGTACGGGCCTACAAATTCTGTCACCACAACGGTCACGACCGGCTGCTGGATGTACTTCGACAATGCCTCCTCGATATCTCGCGCAAGCTGTGTCGAGGTCTTTCCGCTTGCCGGCAGATCCTCTACCAGGGGAGTGGTAATCTTGCCGTCAGGCCGAACGGGCACTGCCATGGAAACTTCGGGGTTACGCCAGACAATGATATCGACATTATCTCCCGGACCGATCAGGTAATCGTGTGCAAGGGGTTTCTCATCCGGATTCAGGGATGGATATGTTTTGCAACCAACAAGGGAAAGAAGGGGAAGTACGACAGCAAAACAGGAGAACCATGTCACGGTGCGGATACAAAGGGCGTTCACTGAATTTCCTTTTTTTGTTGATTAGAAAATGCCTGAGTCAGGAAGGGATTATTGACCTTTATGTAAAATAAAGATGCTATAAGTCAATACACCTGTCAAGACAGTATTCATGTGCCCGCAAACAGCAATATAACTATGCATCGTACCGTATTCAGCAACGCCGGAGTCTGGAAGAATGCCTGCAATATCGGTGGCCGGCGATCAGAACTTCTCGATTCAGCCGTTGCAATATCCTCAGGTCACCCATACGCCGCAACATGTCGTGCATCCTATCAACTTGATGAGCAGGAGCGAATTGGACTTTAGTACACCCTTACGGCACAGTATGTTAAATTCCGTACAAAACTCAAATTATTTTTTCGGGATCGACGCATCTTCTATAAAAAGCGACAGAGGGCGCTCCTGCTGATGCAACGCCCAGCGCACATGTTCGCGTACCAGGGCCGAAGCGTCATCGAGGCGCGCCCGCAGCGCCTGAATGACAGGTTGGGAGAATGGCGCATTCCCCAGGCCGACGGCCAGGTTGCGCAGCCATTGCTCATGGCCGATGCGCCGAATCGGGCTTCCGGCAAGCCGTGCCTCAAATTTCTCCCTGCTCCATCCGAACAATTCGATCAGGGACGCGCTATCCAGGCCGTTTCGCACGGAAAAATCCTCTTCATCGGCAATTGCGGCAAATTTGTTCCAGGGACAGACGAGCTGGCAATCATCGCAGCCATATACCCGATTGCCGATCAAAGACCGCAAGGGCTCGGGAATACTGCCCTTATGTTCGATAGTAAGATAGGAAATACAACGTCGCGCATCCAGCCGATAGGGTGCTATGATCGCCTGCGTCGGGCAGATATCGATGCACTTCGTGCAACTCCCGCAGTAATTGCCGATGGGATTATCCACGGGCAGCGGCAGATCCGTGAACAATTCGCCCAGAAAGAACAGGGATCCCGCGTCACGGGAAAGCAGCAGCGTATGCTTTCCGCGCCAGCCAAGGCCCGATTTTTGCGCCCATTCAACTTCCATTACCGGCGCGCTGTCGCTGAATGCACGGTAATTCAGACGCCCTGTTTCCGCTTCGATTTTTTCCGCAAGTTTTTGCAAACGTCCGCGCAGCACTTTGTGATAATCCCGACCCAGAGCATAACGCGATATGAACGCACGGGTGCCATCCCGGATGACCTCCCAGCTGTCCTTCGCGACCGGTGCATAATTCATGCGCACAGAAATCACCCGCAGCGTCCCGGGAACGAGCTCGGCAGGACGAGTACGCCGGGTGCCGTGTCGTGCCATATAATCCATCTCCCCGTGACAGCCCCGGTCCAGCCATTCGGACAGGCCTGTCTCCGCCTGCCTCATGTCCGCGTTCGCATCGGCAATGGAAACCTTCTGAAAACCGAGCTTCTTCCCCCATTCCTTGATGGATCTGGCGAGTTGCGGGAGATCGGCAGCAGAGTCAGGGAGATTCTGCAAAGGTTCCGGGGATAGTTCGGTGGGTAGGTCTTTACGCATATTCACATCCTGCCGGGCTCTGATATTCACATCATACCGGCTCTGCCACCATTCATCACCTTGACAGCCCTCCACCAGACCTGCCATCTCGCCGATGAAACCGCCACCCTGGCACTCGGAACCGCAATAGCTCCGGCGTTGCGTCCAGGCCTTGTTGTATTCCTGCAAGGCGAACTGGGAGCAGGCAAAACTACATTTACGCGTGGCATATTACGCGGGCTTGGCTATCTTGGAAAAGTGAAAAGTCCCACCTATAATTTGATTGAACTTTATAAAATTTCTAGGTTATACTTGTATCATTTTGATTTCTATCGTTTCAATAACCCCAACGAATGGGAAGAAGCGGGCTTCCGGGATTACTTCAATGCAGACTCGATCTGCCTCGTGGAATGGCCGGAAAAGGCAGACGGACTATTGCCCCAAGCCGATTTGAAATTTATATTCAAGGTCGCGGAAGGACGTAATGTTGAAATTCAGGCAGATACGGAGGCCGGCAAACTGTGCGTGAAACGATGGCAAATCTCATCGAGGAACAATACGCGGCATTGAAGGGGGAATGTCCCCAGTCTGTTCCTTCAGTCTCACAACCCTTGAACTCGATCCGTTTCTCTTCTATCCGAAACCGCCTGGCAGCGGGCGCATGCCTGTCCATCACCGCACTCCTGTTATCGTCTGCCAGCTCTGTCTGTGCTGAAGAAAAAATACACATCAGTTCTGCCCGTATCTGGCCATCCGAGGAATACACCCGTCTTACGCTTGAATCCGCTTCCGCCATTCGCTACACCCTCACTACGGTAAAAAATCCGGACCGCGTCGTCGTTGACCTTGAGGATGTCTCGCTGACACCGGAACTGAAAAAACTGATAGACAAGATAGATCCCGCGGACCCCCACATTCACGCCGTGCGCTTCGGTCACTTCAAACCAGACATATTGCGGCTGGTACTTGACCTGAAAACCGAAGTCGAACCCCAGGCGTTTGTCATTCAACCCATTGGAACCTACGGACATCGACTTGTCCTGGACATCTACCCTGCTATCCCCCCTGATCCGCTGATGGCCTTTCTGAATAACAAGGACAAAGCAGGGTACATGCTGCGGGACGAGCCAGACATTGGCAGCTATGTCAGTTCAAGGACCGGGATCGAAGCTGCCCCGAGCAGTGAAGCGGCCAGAAAAAACAGGCCGGAAATGATTCGTCTCATCACTATCGTTATTGATCCCGGGCACGGGGGGGAGGATCCGGGCGCGATAAGCCGGCGCGGCACCAGAGAGAAAAATATCACTCTGGCCATCGCCAGGAAGCTGAAAGAAAAGATAGACAGGGAGCCGAATATGCGCGCGGCCCTCACCCGCGACGGGGATTATTATATTTCACTGTCGCAGCGGCTGGTAAAAGCCCGCAAACTGAACGCGGACCTGTTCGTATCGGTGCACGCGGATGCCTTCAACAAACCGCATGCCCGCGGCTCGTCGGTATTTGCTCTCTCGGAACGGGGCGCCACCTCGGCGGCGGCGGGATGGCTGGCAAGAAAAGAAAACGAGGCGGACCTGGTCGGCGGCGTCAACCTCAATATCCAGGATCCCATTCTCAAGCAGACTTTGCTGGACTTATCCCAGACAGCGACGATCAATGACAGCCTCAAGCTCGGCAAGGCAGTCCTCTCCAAGATAGGCAATATCAACCATCTGCACAAGGCGGAAGTCGAACAGGCAGGCTTTGCCGTCCTCAAGTCCCCCGACATTCCTTCGATCCTGGTCGAGACGGCATTCATCAGCAACCCGGACGAGGAAAGGAAACTGAGGGACCACGGCTATCAGGACAAGCTGGCTTCCGCTATATTCTCGGGTATCAAACGCTACTTCGCCGACAATCCCCCTCTCGCGCGTTCGAGAATGGTTTCCCTCGATTAACCTCCGGGCAGATCATTTGGGAACGTCTTCTATGGTTCCCAAATGAAACCCGAGCTGCCCGCGGCGCCGTTCCTCGAAATAACGGTTCAGGGGTTCGCGTATGACGCGGAACGCGAGCGTGTCCCAGGGAATTTCCGCTTCCTGAAAAAGTTTGACGTCGAGACTCTCGATTCCCGGTTTGAAGTCAAGATCCAGGAGTCGCGCCCGAAACAGCACGTGCACCTGGTTGATATGCGGCAAGCTATAAATCGAATAGAGTGCGCCCATTTCCACCCGCGCGTTCGCCTCCTCCCGGGTCTCGCGTTCGGCTCCCTGCACCAGCGACTCGGAATTTTCCATGAAACCGCCGGGCAGCGTCCACAAACCGTGCCGCGGTTCAATGGCCCGCCGGCAGAGCAATATCTTATCCTCCCATTCCGGAATACAACCCACCACAATCTTCGGGTTCTCGTAGTGAATAATACTGCAAGCGGAACAAACATGACGCGGCAGCGTGTCGCCTTCAGGGATACGCAATTGCACACGCATGCCGCAGTTACTGCAGTATTTCATCAACGCCGGCTCTAGCTGATCTGTTCAGGAAAACGTTATTTCCAAAGGACAATTTGGCATCTGAATGGGGTAAGGATGCAATCCATCGAAGAACATATCTGCTCCTTGCTCAGCTGCCCGCATTATCCTGCATTAATCCCTCGCATCTTTTCTGAATGGGATGCTATCCCCCAGCGCGTGAATGTAGCGATCGATGTCCCGCGTTTCCCGCTCCAGGTAGCTTCCTATTGCAGCAGCGAATTCAGGATGAGCCAGCCAATGGGCCGACCAGGTTCGCACCGGCAGGAATCCGCGGGCAAGCTTATGCTCGCCCTGGGCGCCTCCCTCAAATAAAGAGAGGCCATTTATGATGCAGTACTGGATGGCCTGATAATAGCAGGTTTCGAAATGCAACCCCGGCACGAATTCCCTCGCACCCCAGTAGCGTCCGTACAACGTGTGCGAGTTATGGATATTGAAAGCGACGCCGATCGGTTGCCTGTTCCGCAGCGCCAGAATCAGCAGGATGTTTTCCGGCATGCTTTTGCCGAGCCGGACGAAGAATTCCAGATTCAGGTAGGGCCTCGAGTGGTGCTCGCGGTATGTATTGTTGTAGCAATCGATAAAGAAGTTCCAGCGCTCCTCGTCCATATCATTTCCTGACAGCCATTCGAAATGGATACCCAGGTCCTGTACCTTGCGCCGTTCCTGCCGGATCTTCTTGCGTTTGCTGTAACTCATTCCTTCCAGAAAATCCTCGAAATTTTCATAACCTCCTCCCGGCCGGTTCTTCCAGTGAAACTGGACGCCGCATCGCAGCATCATTCCCGCTCTCTCCATTTCCCGCGCCTCCTGCTCCAGGGGAAACAGGCAATGCAACGACGACATGCCTGCGCCGCCGTTCCCGTTTCGCGCCATCGCAAGGGCGGCTGAAACGAGCAATGCGCGCTGCTCGGGAGTTTGGGCAAGCAGCCGCTTTCCGGTGACGGGACTGAACGGTATGGCACTCAGGAACTTGGGATAATAATCATGACCGGCGCGTTCATAAGCGCTTGCCCACGCCCAGTCGAACACATACTCTCCGCAGGAGTGGTTTTTGAGATACAGAGGCATCGCGCCCTGCAAGATGCCTCTCTCCCAGAGAGTTATGAACCGGGGTGACCATCCCGTTCCTTTTGAAGCGCATCCGGCTTCATGCAGCGCGGAAAAAAATTCATGCCGCAGGAACGGATCGTCGCCCGCCAGTGCATTCCAGGCGGGAGCCGATATATGTTCGGGAGAATCCGTTATTTTTATTTCCAATGTGCCAATTCCGGGCCGCTTTTCCCGTGTAGGGCACGTGCCCGGCGCCCGTTCTGGTATCATGTAAGCATAAAGACAGAACAGCCCGATCGACCGTCCAAATGAAGCTCGCCATCGCTCAGATCAATTGTACAGCCGGCGACCTTGGCGGCAACACCCGAAAGATCCTCGATTATGCCAATCAGGCGAAAAATGCGGGAGCCGGACTGGTCATAACCCCCGAACTCGCGCTGTCCGGATACCCCCCCGAAGACCTGCTATTGCGCGCCGGATTCCGGCATGCATGCCAGAAGGCGCTTACAGAGCTGGCTGGCAAGATAAGCGATATCACCGTTGTAGTCGGACATCCCCATCTCGCCGCTGATAAACTGTACAACGCTGCATCGGTAATATGCAACGGTAAAATCATCGCTACATACCTGAAGAATCTTTTGCCCAACGATACCGTGTTCGATGAGCGGCGTTACTTCGAACCAGGCTTCCGCCCCTGCGTGTTCGAGCTGGATGGAATCAGATTCGGCATCAATATTTGCCAGGACATCTGGCAGGAAGGTCCGGCTGCACGTGCAAGAGAAGCCGGCGCGGAAGTGCTGCTGGTGCTGAATGCTTCCCCTTATCACATGAACAAGCAGGTATTGCGCTACGATCTGGCTCGGAAGCGTATCGATGAAACGGGGCTCTCGATTGTATATGCCAATCTCATCGGGGGCCAGGATGAACTGATATTCGATGGCGCATCTTTCGCCATGAACGCCAGAGGCGACGTGACTCATCAGTTCGATGCGCTCGTGGAAGCACTCGGCGTGCTCGAATTGAAGGAAGCTCTGCCCGTAACGACAGAAATCGCACCGCTTGAAAGTCTGGAAGCGAACGTTTATAAAGCGCTTTGTCTCGGAGTAAAGGACTACATAGGGAAAAACCGCATTCCGGGCGTATTGCTGGGGTTATCAGGCGGCGTGGATTCGGCGCTCACCATGACGATTGCGGTGGACGCACTGGGGGCGGACAAAGTAGAAGCAGTGATGATGCCCTCACGGTTCACCGCTGACATAAGCTTGCTGGACGCCCGCGCTATGGCGCAAACACTGGGAGTGCGCTATACCGAGTTTCCCATCGAACCGGTATTTGGAGAATTCAAGGATACGCTTGCCAGAGAGTTTGCCGCGCTGCCCCGTTCCGGCGTCCCGGACCTTACCGAAGAAAATCTGCAAGCCCGGATACGCGGAACTTTGCTGATGGCGCTATCCAATAAATCCGGCGCCATTGTGCTCACCACGGGCAATAAATCCGAAACGGCGGTGGGCTATTCCACTCTGTACGGGGATATGGCAGGAGGTCTTGCCGTCTTGAAAGATGTCACCAAAACGATGGTATACAGGTTATGCCAGTACCGTAACGGGTCAGGAAAAGTGATTCCGGATCGCGTCCTCAGCCGCGCACCTTCAGCGGAATTGCGTCCGGATCAGACTGACCAGGATAGTCTTCCGCCTTATGCGGTCCTGGATGCTATTCTGGAAGAATACGTGGAACATGATACAGCGCTTGAGGAAATTCTACGCATGGGCTACGACGAAAGGGATGCGCGCCGCGTCGTGCATCTGATCCGGCAGAATGAATACAAGCGGCGGCAGTCTCCGCCCGGCATCCGCGTGACCTCCCGCGGATTCGGCAAGGACTGGCGTTATCCCATAACAGCGCGGTATCAGGACCAGTTTTAGGAGCAAATCTGGAAGAAGCGCGCAAAAGGCTTGTCAGCGGATTAAAATGGCGGTATGCGGCGGCCACCGGAAGCCGCGAAGAAAAGGCCTCTTCTGGCTTTATGATAAACATGATGAGTAAAAGGAATGCTTCATGAAAAAAATCGAGGCTATTATCAAACCTTTCAAACTGGACGAGGTATGCGAGGCGCTCAATGAAATCGGGATAAGCGGACTGACAGTCACCGAAGTGAAAGGATTTGGAAGGCAAAAAGGCCACACGGAGCTATACCGGGGCGCGGAATACGTAGTGGATTTTCTGCCCAAGATAAAGATCGAGATCGTAGTGCTCGCGAAACAGGTCGACAGCGTTATCGAGACCATTATCGGCAGCGCGCGCACCGGAAAAATCGGCGATGGCAAGATTTTTGTCACCGATATCGAACAGATCGTAAGAATACGCACGGGCGAAACGGACGAAACCGCCGTCTAGGCCATCCCTGCTCATGATGGTTCGCTTGAAGATCTGGCCCGCCGGCTCAGCGAAACGGACGGCAAACGGCTGCATTCTTTACTCAGCAGGAAAGAAACCGGTGGCCGCATAACCGAAACCAGCATAAGCCGCCATGGCCAGCATAGGCCAGTTCCATTCATCCAGAGGATTGAATCCACCCTTGCACTCTCCCTGATTCCTGCTCCCGCCCCGCTCCTTCCATTGCCTCCCGGCATACCTCGCCCCTGTCGCGTGGAACTTCATGCGGGGCAGCGGCATCTTATCGACCATGAAATTGCGCCACATAATATTTTTTTTGCCGGCACTATTCACGGCGAATATCCATGCCGAAGGGCTGCCTGACCTTGGCGACGTATCTCAGGCAGCCATATCTCCAAGAGAAGAGCGGGAGCTCGGGCTGAAAATAATGTCCGAGATCCGTTCGGACCCCAGTTACCTGAACGACGCGGAAATTGACGGTTACCTCACTCATCTCGGCAGTCGCCTGATTTCAGGCTCCAATGAAGCACGCCCCGAGCAGGAGTTCGAGTTCTTTGCTCTCCAGGACCCGGCTCTCAATGCATTTGCATTACCGGGAGGTTTCATGGGATTCAATAGCGGCCTGATTCTCGCGGCGCAGTCGGAGTCCGAGCTGGCAGGAGTGATGGCACATGAAATCGCGCATGTCACGCAGAAGCACCTTGCGCGCATGATCGCCGGGCAAAAGTACAGCATGCTGACTTCCCTCGCCTCGATGGCCCTGGCTATCCTGGCTTCTCGCGCCAATCCCCAGGCGGGGCAGGCTATTCTCGTGGCCTCGCAGGCAGGCCAGATTCAGAAGCAATTGAACTTCACGCGGGAACATGAAAAAGAGGCGGACCGAATCGGCCTGAATATATTGACCGGGGCAGGACTTGATCCACGGGGCATGGCCGATTTTTTCGAACGCATGCAGAAGGCAACCCGCTTTCTTGAAAATGGCGCTCCTTCATATCTGCGCACTCACCCCGTCACGTTCGAACGCATCGCTGATATCGAAGGGCGCACGCAGGGCTTGCCCTACCGGCAGGTGCCAGACAGCCTGGATTTCCAGCTGGTGAGAGCCAGGCTGCGGGCATCCATAGAAAAACCCGCCGACGCGGTGAAGTATTTCGAATCGATCTTGCGTGAAAAGCGATACACCAATGAAACGGTGGAACGATATGGACTCGTAACAGCCCTGCTGCGGAGCAGGGAGTACGAGCGCGCGGACAAGGAACTGGCACGCCTGTATGACAGCCTGCAACCCGAAGGCGCGGGGGAAGCTCTCCAGGATCATCGACTCGGGACTTCCATTCGGATTCAGCGCAGAATGGCCCCCTCCAGTCCCATGATAGAAACCCTGGCGGCCCGTGTCAAACTCGCAGCCGGACAGACTTCCGAAGCGCTGGATATCTATCAAGCCGCACTATCGATATTCCCGCAGTACCGCGCCTTGATCTACGATTACACCGAGGCGCTCCTGAACAAAGGCAGCGCGCGTGATGCCCTCGACTTCATCGACCGGCAACTGCAGCTCGCCCCGGACGACGTGCGCCTCTACAAATTGCAGGCGCAAAGCCACGAAGCGCTGGGGAACATCCTGCTGCAACATCAGGCGCTGGCGGAAGTTTATTCACGTCAGGGCAATTACCCTGCAGCAATCGAGCAGTTGCAGATCGCGCTTAAAACGGATGATGGCGACTTCTACCAGATGTCGAGCGTGGAAGCACGTCTCAGGGAATTGCGCGAACTGGCCGCCAACGAGTCCAAAAAGAAATAGAACCCGTCAGGTTCGATTCTGCTGGCCGGAAATGAAAATAGATATAGGGATATCCGCCCGCCCTTGCCTGCCGCTGCCTCCCTCTAGAGATACTCTGGCAGTTCAGGGGATGCCCCGCGGAAGGGAATTCGCGGATAGCCAAACCCCCGCTCCCTTGATAAAATCGGATTCTTCCCACGACGCATAATCCATGGATCATCACCAAACTCAGGAACAACCATGACAAGACATTTTGGCCCGACTAAAAACATTGACACCTTCTATCCACCGCAACGCGTCCTGATGGGTCCGGGACCTTCCGACACACATCCCCAGGTTCTCGCGGCAATGGCCCGTCCCACGCTGGGCCATCTCGACCCGGTATTCACGGACATGATGGAAGAGTTGAAAAGCCTGCTGCGATATGCCTTTCAGACTTCCAATCTCCTGACCTTCCCGGTTTCAGGACCGGGCTCGGTCGGCATGGAAATGTGCTTCGTCAACATGGTGAGCCCTGGCGACAAGGTGATCGTATGCCGCAATGGCGTGTTTGGGGGACGCATGATCGAGAACGTTCAGCGCTGCGGAGGTATCGCCGTGGTGGTGGAAGACAAGTGGGGCGACCCGGTCGATCCGCAGAAGGTGGAAGATGCCTTGAAGCAGAATCCGGACGCGAAGGTGGTCGCTTTCGTTCACGCGGAGACCTCCACGGGGGCGCTGTCGGATGCCAGAACACTTTGCGAAATCGCCCATCGCCATAATTGCCTCACTATCGTCGACACGGTCACCTCCCTCGGCGGCTCTCCGGTAAAGGTGGACGAATGGAAAATCGATGCCATTTACTCCGGCAGCCAGAAATGTCTGTCATGCCCCCCCGGCCTGTCGCCCATCAGTTTCTCGGAACGGGTGGTCGATCTCGTCAAAAGCCGCAAAACCAAGGTGCAAAGCTGGTTCATGGACCTGAACCTCCTGTTCGGCTACTGGGGAAGCACGCGCACCTATCACCATACCGCCCCTACCAATGCGCTCTACGCCTTGCACGAATCGCTGCTGATGTTGTATCAGGAAGGGCTGGAGCATTCCTGGGCCCGTCACCAGCGTAACCATGAAGCGCTCAAGGCAGGGTTTGAAACCCTCGGGATGGAATATCTCGTGGAGGAGAAGTCTCGCCTGCCGCAGCTTAATTCGGTCCATGTGCCGCAGGGAATCGATGAGAAAGAGGTGCGCCGCAGGCTGCTCGCTGACTACAGCCTCGAAATCGGCGCGGGCCTTGGCGACTTTGCAGGCAGGATCTGGCGTTTCGGCCTCATGGGCTACTCAAGCCGGATGGAAAACGTCATGCTGTGCCTGGGTGCTCTGGAAGCGGTATTGTCCGATATGGGTATGAAAATAGAACAGGGCGCAGCGGAAGCAGCAGCGCACCAGGCTTATGCCGTTCATCCATTGCCGGTGGAAAGCAAGAAGACCGCCAAGGCAGCGTGATTGCAGGATAGGTGGAAGCGAAGCGCGTCCCGCCAGAATTGAGGCAGGGCCGCACCAGTTTCCATCAACGTCTGCGTCTGATAGACGTGCCGGTGGGGACTGGTCTCGCCAGGGGCATGGCTCATCTCCACGCTCAAGGCACATTCGACGAGGGCTTTCCTGAACTTGCGGGCGGCCGCCCTGACCGCCTCGACAGTCATCGGGCCAGCGACAAACCGATCCAGCAGTGCCGGGGGATATCCGGCAGCGCCTGCCCGCCGCCGGCCCGTTTCCCTTGTCCGCATACCTGCTCCTGTTAACTCCCGGCATAATCCCCCTGCGGGGCGGCATTCCCTTCCAGGCCTTCCAGTCAGTTGACGGCATGCAAAGCGCTGCCCGTCGTCGTTCTGATGGCGCACAGATGCCGTCGGCAAGCATACTATCCAGGGTCTACTCGCATTTGGAAAACTGTAAGTATTGTCCTGCAATGACCTCGATCCCTCCCCTGTTTGCCCCCGGCCATGAGCATCGTCAAGTCTAAACAACGCGTCGCCGACCACGGCGAGGTGTTCACGCCTGCGTGGATGGTTGAAGCAATGCTCGACCTGGTGAAGGATGAGACCGAACGCATTGACTCCCGCTTCCTGGAGCCTGCGTGCGGGAGTGGCAACTTCATCGCACAGATACTGCGGCGCAAGCTTGCTGCCGTGGAGCTTAAATATGGCAAAACCGACTTCGAGCGGCGGCATTACGCACTGCTTGCGCTGATGTGCATCTACGGCGTCGAACTGCTGGCAGACAACATCGCAGAATGCCGTATCAACGCACTGGAAATATTTGCCGAGTATCTCAATCTCGATGAGACGAATGACCTGTATCGGGCCGCAGCGCATGTGCTGGCGCAAAACCTCGTGCATGGCGACGCACTGACCATGTGCGCCAAAGACGGCCAGCCCATTACCTTCGCGGAGTGGGGCTACCTGGGCAAGGGCAAGTACCAGCGGCGCGACTTCCGCTTCGACGTTCTCACCGGATCATCGGCCTTCAGCGCAGAGGACTCGCTTTTTGCGCACCTGGGCAAGCACGAGATATTTACGCCGATAAAAACCTATCCGCTCATGACGGTGCGCGAACTAGCCGCAGCCGCAGCTGCATCAGGCGACAGCCCGCTGGAGGCTGAATGAACACCCAGGCGAGCTTTACACTGCGCGGCCGCAATCCGGATGTACTGACCTGCATTGCCAACTTGTCGAACGATGAGGTATTTACGCCGCCCGGGCTTGCCAACCGGATGCTGGATACGCTGGCCGATGCCTGGGCCGCCGACCATGGAGGCGGCAGCCTGTGGGCGGATAAAACCGTCACATTCCTCGATCCGTGCACGAAATCAGGCGTTTTTCTACGCGAGATCACGAATCGCCTCACCAAGGGCCTGGCGCAGGAGATCCCGGACCTGCAGGAGCGCGTGAATCACATTCTGACCAAACAGGTATTCGGCATCGGCATCACGCTTCTGACCAGCCTGCTGGCCCGCCGCAGCGTGTATTGTTCGAAGCACGCCCAGGGCAGGCACTCCATTGCCCAGAGATTCACCAGTGATGCGGGCAATATATGGTTCGACCGTACCGAGCACACATGGGTCAATGGCAAATGCACGTTTTGCGGGGCCAGCCAGAGCGCGCTGGATCGGGGCGAAGAGTTGGAGACCCACGCTTACGCGTTCATTCACACCAACGACATCAAGACCCGGATGGCCGGGTTGTTTGGAGAAGCTATGCAGTTCGACGTCATCATCGGGAACCCGCCCTACCAGTTGACCGACGGCGGCTACGGCACGAGCGCCGCGCCGATCTATCAGCTGTTCGTGGAGAAGGCGCTTGACCTTGATCCGCGCTACGCAGTGTTCGTGACGCCTTCGCGCTGGATGGCCGGGGGCAAGGGACTCGACAAGTATCGGGAGCGGATGCTTTCCGACAGGCGGCTGCGGAACATCGTGGATTATCCAAAACTCTACGAGGGCTTTCCGGGCGTGAAAATTCGCGGCGGCATCTCCTACTTCCTCTGGGACCGCGATTACAACGGCCCCTGCACGGTACAGACCATCTGGGATGGCAGCCCCACAGGACCGGCCGTTGCCCGCCACCTCGACGCATACGACATCCTCGTGCGGCGCAATGAATCTGTACCGATCCTGGACAAGGTCAGGGCAAAAGGCGAGCCGACGCTGGAAGCGCGGATTTCCAGCCGTAAGCCGTTCGGTCTCGCAACGAACTTCAAGGGAAAGCCAGTTGCGGCAAGATTGAAAAAGCCGGTGAAGCTCTTCGAGAACCAACGGATTGGTTGGATCGAACGCCAGGACATCACGGTTAACCCTGAATGGATCGACGAGTGGAAGGTGCTGATGACTGCCGTGCAGGGAACGAGCGCGGCGGTCGAAACAAAATTCCTCAGCAAGCCGATCATCGCCGAACCGGGCACCGCCTGCACCGAGACTTACCTTGTCGCAGGTCACTTCCCGGATGAGGAGTCCGCAAAGAATTTTGCCAGTTACCTGCGAACGCGGTTTGTGCGGTTTCTGGTGTCGCTGCGAAAGGCAACGCAGCACGCCACGCGCGATGTTTATGCCTTTGTGCCTGACCTGCCGCTGGATCAGCCATGGACGGACGCCAGACTCTACAAGCGCTACGGGCTGACCAAGGACGAGATCGCCTTTATCGAGTCGCAGGTCGCAGAGCACGACAGAGAACTGTTCGATCAGACCGTCGCAGATGATGACAGCGGTGAATAAACCCGCCATCGAGGAAATCCTCGCTCTCAAACCCGAGGTCCACCCCCGCATCTACGCCTACTCGATTGCGGATGATGCACACAAGGGGCTCCTCAAGGTCGGGCAAACCACGCGGGATGTAAAGCAGCGTGTGGGCGAACAGCTCAAGACAGCCGCCATCAGGAACTATACCATCGAGCTGGACGAACCGGCAGAACGCGACGATGGCTCCCTCTTTACCGATCACGAGGTGCGTGCGGCGCTCGTCAGAAAAGGCTTTGAGAACGCCGGTCTGGAGTGGGTGGGCTGCGCGGTGGCGGATATAAAAACCGTGCTCGCCGAGTTGCGCACAGGCCGGCGCTTCAGCGGCACGCACCATGAGTCCTTTGGCATGCGCGACGAGCAGGCCGAGGCGGTCAACAAGACGTTGGGCTACTTCCAATCGATCTGGGCCGAGGACGCGAACGCCGTCCCACGCTTTCTGTGGAATGCCAAGATGCGCTTTGGCAAGACCTTCACCGCCTACCAACTGGCGAAGAAGCTCCAGGCCAGGCGCGTGCTGGTGGTGACATTCAAACCGGCTGTCGAGGACGCATGGCGAACCGACCTGGAAAGCCATGTGGATTTTGACGGCTGGCAGTATCTCTCGCGTTCCTCGGGAAGCGACCCGACGCAAATCGACCGTGACAAGCCGGTGGTGTATTTCGGTTCATTTCAGGACTTGCTGGGGCGCGACGCGGTGGGCAACATCAAGCCCAGGAACACCTGGCTCCATACGGTGAACTGGGATTTGGTCGTGTTCGACGAATACCACTTCGGGGCCTGGCGCGAGACGGCCAAGGAGCTGTTCGAGGGTGAGGACGATACGGACGCGAAGCAAGAGATGCGGCTGGAATATGCCGGCGAGCTGGATGGCATCAACGAAGACCTGACCGTTCTCTCGGACAGGGAAGCCGGGTTCCTGCCCATCACGACCCGGGCCTATCTGTACCTTTCAGGCACGCCGTTCAAGGCGCTGGCTAGGGGCGAGTTCATCGAGGAGCAGATATTCAACTGGACGTATACCGACGAACAGCGTGCCAAGGAAGCGTTTGCCGCCATGCGCCCCGGCGAGCGCAACCCCTATGGGTCCTTGCCGCAGATGCGCCTGCTGACCTACCAGATGCCGGATGAATTGCTGGCGATCGCCAGCGGCGGCGAATTCGATGAGTTTGACCTCAATGCGTTTTTCGAGGCATCCGGTTCAGGTGCGGGAGCGCGGTTCAAGCACAAGAGCGATGTGCAGAAGTGGCTGGAGATTATTCGCGGCGGATATGCGGCCAGATCAGCCGAACTATTGAAGGCGGGGACACGGCCGCCGTTCCCGTATTCGGACGTGCGCCTGCTGCCTTACCTGCAGCATTCGTTCTGGTTCCTGCCCGATGTGGCGGCCTGCCATGCGATGGCGAACCTGCTGGCCGAACGGCACAACACCTTCTGGCATGACTACCGGGTAATCGTCGCTGCCGGGGCCACAGCGGGCATCGGGCAGGATGCGCTACTGCCAGTGCGCAAGGCCATCGGCAGCGGATTCGGCAGCAAGACCATCACGCTGTCGTGCGGCAAGCTCACTACGGGCGTGACGGTAGCGCAGTGGTCGTCGATCCTGATGCTACGCAATCTGAAGTCGCCCGAAACCTACTTCCAGGCGGCGTTTCGTGTGCAGTCGCCCTGGTCCATCAAGAACCCCAACGGCGATAATCCAAACGAGGAGGAGATCCTCAAACCCGTGTGTTTTGTGTTCGACTTCGCACCCACGCGCGCGCTGCGACAGCTTTCGGAATACGGGATCGGACTGTCCCCGAACGAGGCCAATCCCGAGAACGCAGTGAAGGATCTGGTGGCCTTCCTGCCGGTGCTGGCCTACGACGGGGCCAACATGACGCAAATCGACGCGGGGGGCATTCTCGACATTGCGATGGCGGGCACATCGGCCACGCTTCTGGCCCGGAAATGGGAAAGCGCGCTGCTGGTGAACGTGGATAACGCTACCCTGAGCCGCATTCTCGACAACCCCGAGGCGATGGCGGCGGTAGAACGCATCGAAGGCTGGCGCTCGCTTGGCGACGACATCATCGAGACCATCATCAACAAGAGCAAAAAGGTCAAGGAGCTCAAGAACAAGGCCAAGGAAGAAGAGCTGTCCCCTAAGGAGAAGCAGGAGCTCTCTGCGGAGGAAAAGGAATACAAATCCAGGCGCAAGCTGGTGCAGGAAAAGCTGATCAAGTTCGCGGCGCGCATTCCCGCCTTCATGTACCTGACGGACTTTCGCGAAAACACGTTGCAGGATGTCATCACCAGGCTGGAGCCGGAGCTGTTCCTCGGAGTGACCGGGCTGACGGTGCAGGACTTTCATCTGCTGGTGCGGCTAAAGGTATTCAATACCGAGCAGATGAACCAGGCGGTGTTCGCGTTTCGGCGCTATGAGGACGCCTCGCTGCGTTACACCGGCATCGAGAGCCACGACGGGCTTACCCACTACGGGTTGTACGACACCGTGGTTGCTAAAACCTGAACTGCCGACTTATCGACACCCTGCCTGTCAGGAGGTGAAGAGGACGTCAGCCTTGAGGCAAGAGCTGACCAATGCCCTGGAGTGAATCATAACCCCAGTCGTTGCCACACAGTCGTCGTCAGTCCTGCCGAGTTCAACGTGTAGAAATGCAATCCGGGCGCACCTGCGTTCAATAGCCTGTCGCACAGATCGGTAACGATATCCAGGCCGAAGGCGCGTATGGAAGCCGTGTCATCCCCATAACTCTCCAAGCGCTTTCTGATCCAGCGCGGTATTTCCGCCCCGCAGGTATCCGAGAATCGGGCAAGCTGGGAAAATTTATTGATCGGCATGATGCCGGGAACCACCGGAATATCGATGCCCATCGCCTCACACGAATCGACAAAGTCAAAATAGGCGTCCGCATTGTAGAAATACTGGGTTATGGCCGAGTCTGCCCCGGCTTCGACCTTGCGCTTGAAGTTCCTCAAGTCTTCCTGGGCATTTCTGGCTTGCGGATGGTACTCCGGGTAGGATGCCACATCGATATGAAAGGCGCTGCCGTACTCGCGGCGAATAAAGGCTACCAGTTCGCTGGCATAGCGGAATTCTCCCCCTTGCGCCATCCCCGAGGGCAGGTCCCCCCGCAGCGCGATCAGATGGCGAATACCGCTGCCGCGGTATTGCTCCAGCATGGCGCGGATATTTTCCCGTGTTGCGCCGATACAGGAAAGATGGGGCGCCGCGACCAGGCCTTCGGCCTGAATTTCGAGCACGGTTTCCAGGGTACGATCGCGTGTCGATCCTCCCGCACCGAAGGTTACCGAGAAGAATTTCGGCTTGAGTTGCGCAAGTTGACTGCGCGTAGCGCGCAGCTTCTCTACTCCTTCCGCAGTCTGCGGCGGAAAAAATTCGAAGCTGAATGTGGGAACAAATTTTTTCTGTGATTCCATGGCAAAGCGGAAAAGCGCGGGAAGGCTAAAAAGGCGGCGGTCCGGCCACTCTTTTCCTTCGCCGCGCTAAAATCGAACCTGAAAAAAATCAATAACGGTACATTGCCGGCTTGTAGGGGCCGTCGATATCCATGTTCAGGTAGCTCGCCTGTTCCTCCGTCAGTCTCGTGAGTTTGGCGCCCAGTTTTTTGAGGTGTAATCGCGCCACTTTTTCATCCAGATGCTTGGGCAGCACGTAGACGTTTTTCTCATAGCTGGCGCCATTCTGCCAGAGTTCCATTTGCGCCAGAACCTGGTTGGTGAATGAAGTCGACATGACAAAGGAAGGATGTCCTGTTGCACAGCCGAGATTCACCAGTCGTCCCTTTGCCAGCACGATGATGCGGCGGCCGGTGGGAAAAATGACGTGATCGACCTGCGGCTTGATATTCTCCCATGGATACTTCTGAACCGAGGCAATATCGATTTCAGAATCGAAATGGCCGATATTACACACGATTGCCTGGTCTTTCATCCGCACCATGTGATCATGGGTAATGACGCGCAGATTGCCGGTGGCAGTCACGAAAATGTCCGCCTGATCGCAGGCTTCATCCAGGGTGACGACGCGATACCCTTCCATTGCCGCTTGCAGTGCGCAAATGGGGTCGATTTCCGTTATCCATACGGTGGCTCCAAGACCACGCAGGGATTGGGCACAGCCTTTGCCGACATCACCGTAACCGCACACTATCGCGATCTTTCCGGCAATCATGACGTCGGTCGCCCGCTTGATCCCGTCCACCAGGGACTCCCGGCAGCCGTACAGATTGTCGAATTTGGATTTGGTGACGGAATCATTCACGTTGAATGCCGGAAACGGCAGTTCGCCTTTCTTCTGCATTTCATACAGGCGGTGGACGCCGGTAGTGGTTTCCTCCGTCACCCCCCTGACACTGGCACGCCGGGTGGAATACCAGTTGGGACTGACGCTCAGGCGTTTGCGAATGGCGGCAAACAGGACCTGCTCTTCTTCATTGGCAGGGCTTGCGATGACAGATGGATCTTCTTCCGCCCTGCTGCCAAGGAGGATGAGCAAGGTGGCGTCGCCGCCATCGTCCAGAATCATGTTGGGACTGCCATCACTCTGCGAGGTATCTCCTGGCCATTCAAAAATACGGTGGGTATATTCCCAGTACTCATCGAGAGACTCGCCTTTATGGGCAAATACGGGAATGCCCTCCGCCGCAATGGCGGCCGCGGCATGATCCTGGGTCGAGAAGATGTTGCACGAAGCCCATCGCACCTGTGCACCCAGCGCGGTGAGTGTCTCGATCAATACCGCAGTCTGAATGGTCATGTGCAGGGAACCGGCAATGCGCGCACCTGCAAGCGGCCTGGCACCCGCATGCTCTTCCCGTAGCGCCATGAGACCCGGCATCTCCGTCTCGGCAATGGCGATTTCCTTGCGACCCCATTCCGCCAGGGACATGTCGGCAACTTTATAGTCGGTGAAGCCCGCGGATGCGGAAGCAGGACTGAGCACAGCGTTCATAAGATTTCTCCTGAAAATGAACGAGCGCCGTTGTAGCGATCCTTCCCTGCCGAGCCTCGCGGGACAATGCCCGTTGCAGCGCTCCTCGGTCTGGAAGGGTGGGTGATGTGACTTAAGCCTGAAGACTGACCGGTTCGGTTTCGGCGGGTTCGATTCCCGCTTCCTCGCGCAACTGTGCGGCTTTATCCGTGGATTCCCAGGTGAATTCCGGTTCATCCCGGCCAAAATGGCCGTAGGCGGCGGTCTTCTCGTAGATGGGACGCAGCAGATCGAGGCCGTGGATGATACCACGCGGGCGCAGATCGAAGTGCCGCTCGATCAGTTTGACGATTTTATCGTCGGAAATTTTTCCGGTTCCATAAGTGTCGACCATCAGCGAAACGGGTCGTGCAACGCCGATCGCGTAAGCCATCTGCACCTCGCATCTGCTGGCGATGCCGGCCGCGACAAGATTCTTTGCCACATATCGTCCGGCATAAGCGGCGGAACGGTCCACTTTGGACGGATCCTTGCCGGAGAAGGCGCCGCCGCCATGGTGCGCAGTCCCCCCATAGCTGTCCACAATAATCTTCCGGCCGGTCAGCCCGCAATCTCCCATCGGCCCGCCCACCACGAAACGTCCTGTCGGGTTGATGAGGTACCGGGTTTCGCCATTCAGCATTTTTTTCGGAAGTACGGGCTTGATGACTTCCTCGATAATGGCTTCGCTCAAATCGGCGTGACTGATATCCGGATGATGCTGCGTGGAAATGACAACCGTCTCGATTCGCTGCGGAGTGCCATTCAGGTAACGTACTGAAACCTGCGACTTCGCATCGGGACGCAGCCACGGGAGGCGTCCATCTTTCCGCAGTTCCGCCTGGCGTTCCATCAGCCGATGGGCATAGTAGATCGGCATGGGCATTAATTGCGGCGTCTCGTCGCAGGCGTAGCCGAACATGAGACCCTGGTCACCCGCTCCCTGGTCCATTTCCTCTTCCTTGGTGCGGTTGACCCCTTGCGCGATATCGGGGGATTGTTTGTTGAAAGCGGTCAGCACTGCACAGGTATTATAGTCAAAGCCGATATCGGAACTGTTGTAACCGATGCGCTTGACCGCCGCGCGCGCGACCTGCATGTAGTCTACATTGGCCTGGGTGGTGATTTCGCCCGACATGACGATCAGACCGGTACTGCATAATGTTTCACAGGCTACCCGCGCATTGGGATCCTGAGCCAGGATGGCATCGAGGATGGAATCGGAAATCTGATCGGCCACCTTATCGGGATGACCTTCAGACACGGATTCGGAGGTAAAAAGGTATTCGCTCATTTTGTCCAGCCGCTTAATCGTAAAAGGTCTGTAGAATACCAAATTACGCGCTTATTAAGAAGGTAGATAATACAATACGGCCTGGCATGCCGATATTTCCATACCTCGGGCCGTAATTCCTGTTCTTGCGACTCTTGATGAATGAAACTCAAATTCACCAAAATGCATGGCCTCGGCAACGATTTCGTTGTCATTGACGCGTTGAATCAGCAGATTTCGCTCTCACCGGAACAATTGCGGCGGCTTGCGGATCGCCGCCTGGGAATAGGCTGCGACCAGATTCTGCTGATCGAAAAGGCGGAAGGCGATGCTGATTTCCGCTATCGCATTTTTAATGCCGACGGGGGAGAAGTGGAGCAATGCGGCAATGGAGCGCGCTGCTTCGTTCGCTACGTGCATGACCATGGTATGACAGGCAAGAAGGAGGTACGGATCGAAACGCTAAGCGGGGTGGTCATTCCGAAGCTTGAAGCGGACGGGAAAGTGACGGTCAACATGGGCATGCCGAAATTCGATCCCGCCGAGATTCCTTTTATCACCGAACGGCGGGTGCTGACTTATCCTCTCCTCCTGAACGACAAACGGGTGGAAATCAGTGTTGTGTCGATGGGCAACCCTCACGCCGTCCAGGTAGTATCGGACCTGGATAGCGCGCCGGTCTTGACGGAGGGTCCACTTATCGAAAAGCATTCCCGTTTTCCTCAGCGGGTAAATGCCGGATATATGCAAGTTATCGATCCTCATCATATCCGGCTGAGAGTCTACGAACGGGGCGCGGGTGAAACCCTGGCTTGCGGCACGGGCGCCTGTGCGGCGGCGGTTGCAGGAATTCAGCGGGGACTGCTCGAATCGCCCGTCAGGGTAAGCTTTTCCACTGGAGACCTGCTCATACGATGGGAAGGGGAAAACCAGCCGGTCTGGATGACCGGCCCTGCCGTCGCCGTTTTTGATGGAGAAATCGAGCTGCAGTTTTAAAAAAAGAAAAGATATGAAATCAAGTTTCGAAGAGATAGCAGAGTATCTGCGTGCGCATCCGGAGTTCTTTGAAGCGTATGCCGGCATGCTGGCAGACATTCAGGTGCCCAGTCCCCATGACGGGAGGGCGATTTCCTTGAGCCAGCGTCAAGTCCTGGCATTGCGGAGCAAGAACCAGGTTTTGCGGGATAAGCTGGAGGAACTGATCCTGTTCGCCCGGGAGAATGACGCTATCGCGGAAAAATTGCACCGGTTGGCAGCCTCGCTCCTCGCCTTCAAACGTTTGCCCGATCTTCTGGATGGACTCGCTTCCGCGCTGCGTGAAAACTTCTTGGTGCCTCACAGCGCGCTCCGGATCTGGAATATCGGTGCTGACGAACCCCTGCCCCCGGAATTCGTACCCGTCAGCAGCGAGATCCATGCGATGGCGGAAAATCTGCTGCACCCCTATTGCGGTCCTCATGTTCCGGATGAGGTCAGAAGCTGGTTCGGCGAACAGGCCGAACATTTGCGTTCATTTGCGATGACAGCACTGCATGGGGATCAAACCACCGGCTTACTGGTAATGGGCAGTGAAGAACCGCAACGGTTCTATCCGGAAATGGGAACAATTTATCTCGCGCGACTCGGCGAACTCGCCAGCGCCTCATTGAGACGTTTTCGCACCGCCTGAGAATGGGAAAGGGGCAACCCCGGGGAAAGAGGCGACGCCCGGGATCGTTAACCGGTCTGAATGGTTCCGTCACTATCTCCGGAAAGGGGCAGGCCGAACTCGTCTCCGCCTATCTCACCTACCTCGCCGCTGCGCGGCGACTGTCGCCCCTCACCTGCAAAAGTTATGCCCACGATCTCGAGATACTGATGAATTTCTCGCGGGGAATCGAACTGCAGCAGTTGCAAGTCCACCATATCCGGCGCTTTCTGGCTCAGTTGCATGCGAATGGATTTTCCGGCAGGAGCCTGGCGAGAATGCTGTCTGCATGGCGCGGACTCTACAATTACCTGGCCCGGGATCATGGTCATGCATGCAATCCCTGCGCCGGAGTGCGGGCGCCGAAGTCACCCGGGGTCCTGCCTCGCACCCTGTCGCCTGATGAGGCCTCGAAGCTGCTGGAGTTTGACACTCCTGATCTGATTACCTTACGCGATAAAGCCATGTTCGAGCTCTGCTATTCTTCCGGGTTGCGGCTGGCGGAACTCGTGAACCTGAAGCCCGAGGATTTAAGTCTGGAGGAGGGGATCGTGCGCGTTACCGGCAAAGGGAATAAAACCCGCGATGTGCCGGTAGGAAGTAAAGCCGTGCAAGTAGTGGGAGAATGGATAAAACAACGCAATGCGCTTGCCAGGCCGGGGGAAACAGCGCTATTCCTGTCCCGGCACGGGAGGAACATCAGCCGCCGCTCGATTGACCAGCGCCTGAAAATTCAGGCAGTAAAGCAAGGAATCAGCGGACGCATCCACCCGCACGTGCTGCGGCATTCGTTTGCATCACATGTGCTGCAATCCAGCGGTGACCTGAGAGCGGTGCAGGAGATGCTGGGGCATGCCAGCATCAGCACCACCCAGGTATATACCCATCTCGACTTTCAGCATCTATCGAAGGTTTATGATGCAACACACCCGCGCGCGCGAAAGAAGAATGGGCCTTGAACCGCAGGGGTGAACCGGACTGCGGATCGGCGCAAACACTGTTTGCATTCTTCTCGTGAATCGGCGTTATAATCTTCGCTCTCCAATTACCGGACTAGACATGGCAGAATACCACGGCACAACCATACTTTCCGCCCGGCGCGGGAACCACGTCGCGCTGGGCGGCGATGGCCAGGTGACGCTGGGAGCGGTGGTGGCAAAAGCCAGCGCCCGCAAGGTGCGGCGGCTGTACCATGACAGGATCCTGGCCGGATTTGCCGGAGGAACGGCGGATGCCTTCACCTTGTTCGAACGTTTTGAAGGCAAGCTGGAAAAACATCAGGGACACCTCATGCGCTCGGCGGTGGAACTGGCAAAAGACTGGCGCACCGACCGGATTCTGCGCAGGCTGGAAGCCATGCTCGTCGTCGCCGATCCGGCCGTTACCCTCATTATTACCGGAGCGGGAGATGTAATAGAACCTGAGTTCGGGCTGGCGGCAATCGGCAGCGGCGGCTCCTACGCGCATTCAGCGGCACGCGCGCTTCTGGAAAACACTGATCTTGCAGCGCCGGAAATCGTCAAGAAGGCCCTTACCATAGCCGGGGACCTGTGTATCTACACCAATCAGAACCACGTAATCGAGGTTCTGGAGTAGCAGCCGGAGAAAATGAATCCGGATAAGACAGGACCGACCTCTCTATTCCGGTATAACCTTATGCTTTGTATCGTTCGTACTGTTGCTTTGATTTCTCTCACCTTTTGCCTTTATCGCTGACCTTACCATGTCTCAACTGACTCCCCGGGAAATCGTCCAAGAGCTTGACAAGCACATCATAGGTCAGGATGCCGCCAAGCATTCGGTTGCCATCGCGCTCAGGAATCGCTGGCGCAGGCAGCAGGTGCAGGATCCGCTGCGCCAGGAGATTACGCCCAAGAATATTTTGATGATCGGTCCGACGGGTGTGGGCAAGACGGAAATAGCGCGTCGGCTCGCAAAACTTGCGGATGCGCCGTTCATCAAGGTCGAGGCGACCAAATTTACCGAGGTAGGGTATGTTGGACGTGACGTGGATTCGATCATCCGTGATCTCGTGGAAGCCGCGGTCAAGCAGTCGCGGGAGCATGAAACGCAAAAGATGCGCGCGCGCGCGGAAGACCATGCCGAGGAACGCATACTCGATGTGCTGTTGCCCGTTGCCAGAGAAACGGGCCTGCAGGTGGAATCCACCGAGGCGGAAAGTGCTACCCGCCAGAAATTTCGAAAGAAACTGCGCGAGGGAGAGCTCAACGATAAGGAGATCGAAATCGAGCTGGCGACTCCGCATACCCACATGGAAATCTTTGCTCCCCCCGGAATGGAAGAGCTGACGACGCAGATTCAAGGCATGTTCCAGAATCTGGGGGCGGAAAGAAAAAGGACGCGAAAGCTGAAAATCCGCGAGGCGATGAAGTTCCTCGTCGATGAGGAAGCCTCGAAGCTGGTTAATGATGAGGAATTGAAGCTGCGCGCAGTACAGAATGTCGAGCAGAACGGCATCGTGTTCCTGGATGAAATCGACAAGATCACGAGCCGTGCCGAGGCTTCGGGGACGGATGTGTCGCGCCAGGGGGTTCAGCGGGACCTGCTGCCTCTGGTGGAGGGCACCACGATTTCCACCAAGTATGGCATGATCAAGACCGATCATATTCTGTTTATCGCCAGCGGGGCATTTCACCTCGCCAAACCTTCCGATCTGATTCCCGAGATGCAGGGCCGGTTTCCAATTCGGGTGGAACTCACCAGTCTCAGCGCCGATGATTTTGTACAAATCCTCACCAATACGGATGCCTGCTTGACACGTCAATATGAGGCGCTGCTTGAAACTGAAGGGGTCAGACTGGAATTTACTCCTGATGCGGTCAAGCGTCTGGCGGAGATCGCCTTTGCAGTCAACGAGAAAACAGAGAACATTGGAGCACGGCGTCTTTATACCGCCATGGAAAAACTGCTGGAGGATGTTTCGTTCAATGCCGAGAAACACCATGGAGACGCGGTTGTCATCGATGCCGTCTATGTGGATAAACGGCTCAGCGAACTGGCGCAGAGTGAGGATCTGGCCCGCTACGTGCTGTAACCAATTGCTGAAGGTTTCCCATTCGTCAGACAATCCATCCTTCCCCCAAGAAAGAAAGATTATCTCTTCGCCATACGACACAGGTGCCGCACTGCCGGCAGAAGCCGGCCGCGGTTACACTGATTGCCCTGCCGCATAACCCGATGACCAGGCCCACTGGAAGTTGAAACCACCCAGTTGGCCCGTGACATCCACGACTTCCCCCACGAAATAAAGTCCGGGCACTTTTTTCGATTCCATCGTTCTGGAAGAAAGCTCGGCGGTATCGATACCTCCCAGTGTTACTTCCGCCTTTTTGTAGCCTGCGGTGCCACTTGGAAAAACCTGCCAGGCATGCAGTTGAGAAGCCAGGTGCTTCAAGCTCTTGTTGTCATACTGGTTTACCGGCATTTCCGGGAGCGTACTCCTGATTGCGCTCAGCCATGCTTCTGCAAACCGCCGGGGCAGATGCTGCGCCAACAGACTGGACAGCAGCGCGCCGCCGTGCCTGCGATCGTGCAACCAGTCGCCTGCATCCAGCCCGGGTAGCAGGTTGATATGAATCGAATCTCCCGGCCGCCAGTATGAGGAAATCTGGAGGATCGCGGGGCCACTCAAGCCCCGATGCGTGATCAGCAGATTCTCTCGAAAATGCGCGCCATTACAGCTCACTATTGTATCGAACGCAATGCCGGAGAGCCCTGAAAAGACGGACAACTGTTCCGGCGCAAAAGTCAGCGGCACCAGGGCGGGACGCAACGCCGTTACGTTTATGCCGAACTGCTCCGCGATGCGATAACCGAAAGGACTGGCGCCGATTTGTGGAATGGAAAGACCCCCGGTCGCGACTACCAGCGCCTCTGTCATCACCCTGCCGCAACTGGTTTCCAATATGAATCCAGTATCGCCGAAACCCCGCTCTATGCGGCCTACCCCGCAGGACATTTGAAAGATGGCTCCAGCGGCCTCGCATTCATTGCGCAGCATGTCGATGATTTGCCGTGAAGCTTCATCGCAGAATAGCTGTCCCAGTTTTTTTTCGTGATAGCGGATGCGGTGCTTTTCCACGAGTTCTATGAAGTGGCGAGGAGTGAAGCGTGCCAGCGCGGATCGGCAGAAGTGCGGATTCTGCGACAGAAAATTTTCCGGAGCAGCGTGGCGATTCGTGAAATTACACCGGCCACCCCCCGAGATGCGGATTTTTTCCGCCAGCTTGCTGGCGTGGTCCAGCAGCAGCACACTGCGTCCACGCTTTCCCGCTTCCATTGCGCACATCATGCCGGCTGCGCCAGCGCCTATTACGACGACATCCTTCTTCAATGGCCACGCTTGCGGGAAAATGAGCCTTGCGGGTTTACTTGCATTCTGTTGCAGCCTTGCGCCCCTTACGCCATACGCTGGCCAGCCAGGGCTGCTGCTCGCGTGGAAGACCTGCCGGGCGATAGTAATGGGTAAGCTCGATGAAACCCGCGCCGGACATATAGCGCCTCCAGCCGTCGATATCGTGATATGCGCAATAACGCCCGTGATTCCAGCCCTCCTCGTTATTTCCGCGGGGATTGGAGCTGAACAGTACTCCGCCCGGTTTCAGCGTTGCCCGCAGTTCCCTTAATATGCGCGGCAATTCGCCGCTCGGAACGTGGAACAGGGAGGCGTTCGCAAATATGCCGTCAAAGTATTCTTCAGGCAGATCGAGCTGGAGAAAATCCTGCTGCCATATCTCGCAGCCACTATAGTCGCGTGCCATTTCGACAAACCGCGTTGCCCCTTCCAGCCCGACCGCCCCATGGCCGAGATCGGTAAAAGACTTCAGGTCACGTCCGGGGCCACAGCCCAGGTCCAGTATCTTGAAGGGCGGAGGACTTTCGATGTGGCGCAGCAATGCAGCAATATTCTGGCTGACATCATGGTCTTTGGTACCCTCCCGGAACCTCTCGGCTCTTTCGTTGTAACTGTTCAGTGTAAGACGGGTAAGCTTCCCGAGATCCGGTGGAGTGGCTTTCACGATAATTTACAAATAGGGAAAAATCAGGCGGGCATTCTGCCCGTTTCGCCTGAGTTGAACGAAAAGAGTCGAGCGAAAAGCACTTACTCTCTGGCAACACCCAGCAATGCGCCGCGAGCCTGAAGATCAGTCATGATTTTCAGGCCGCCTTGCGTCACGACTTCGGGTGAGGGATGCCCGCTTTCAGCCGAGATGATTTCAAGAGCGGCACGCCCCGTGTGCTCTTCCAGCACAAGCAGATCTATCAGACGCGCAGTAAAGGCATTGATTTCTGAAAATTGAACCTCGTCATCCGCGTCACGAAACAGCAGCAGGTAAGTTTCTGCCTGGGCGAGGCGAGCGCGTGGACGGATGTGATGGACTGGCCAGCGATAGCAAAGATTGGCAAGTACCGGATTCAAAAGAGGCCGCCCCTCAAGCAGATTACCGGCGGGATCGATCATCTTCCAGTCAGGCATGCCCGTCGATGTGGACAATGCCAGTTCCACCCATTCGTAGTGCGCAAGTTCCAGGAGAAACCTCGGGTAGCTTTCAGGGATGGCGCCTTTACTCGCCAGAAATTCAACAAACTCACCGGCTATCTGATGAAAAAGAGGAGAACGGCTGCGGTGCGCAATGAGAAAGGCGCGCACCAGCCGCGACCATCGACGCGACCCCAGCACCGCCCGGGTCACCGGGAAGCATCTGAGAAGAAAGCCTTCCAGGTTCTCGTAAACCAGTCTGCTGTAGAGGCGCATGCGTCGCGCGTCGACTCCGGCTGGAACAGGGTTTGCCCCGGGATTGCGAAGGTGCGCAGTAAAAGCGTACTGGAAGCGCTGGAATTCAGGAAGCTGAACAGACATCGCCTGAGTGCGCATGCCGCGCCTGGATCAGTGCGATGCGTTGCACTTCCCGCATCAACTGATCGAGTGGAGGAATATTGAAGTCACGCTCGAGCAAAGTCGGCGCAACACTGTGCATGTCGTAGGTCTGATCCAGCAGCGACCATACCGGATCGATTACATCGGCCCCATGAGTGTCGATGATCAGATTCCCCGCCTCCTTATGATGCCCCGCCATGTGCATATACACGATGCGATCGGAAGGCAGGGCACGAATGAAGTTCACGGGATCGTAGCCGTGGTTAATACTGTTGACGTAAACGTTATTGACATCGAGATGAAGATCACAGTCCGCCTCCAGCAGCACAGCCTGGATAAAGTCCAATTCACTCATCTCGGTGATAGGCGAAGCGACATAAAACGATGCATTTTCCAACGCGATACGCCGCCCGAGAATATCCTGTGTACGGCGAACGCGTTCAGCGACATATTTTACCGCTTCCTCCGTAAAAGGGATCGGGAGCAGATCGTACAGGTGACCATCGTCGGAGCAGTAGGAAAGATGTTCCGTATAAAGAAGTATCCGGTGCTGATCGAGGAAGTGGCGGATCTTCTGCAACAGCATTTCATCCAGCGGAGCAGGACCGCCAATTGAAAGTGAAAGACCATGGCAGACAAAAGGATAGCGCTCGGTAAAAAAGCGCAGATCCCGTGCCGCGCCTCCGCCAAGATCGATCCAGTTCTCGGGGGAGATTTCGAAAAAATCAATGGCATCGGGGACACCGCTTTTCAGCGCAGGAATGAGCTCCCGCCGGAAGCCCAGCCCCACGCGGGCAAAGCGTGGGAACTGTTGCATGTCCAGTTATTTCTTCATCTGGCCATGCGGTGCTGCTGTTCCACCACCGGCCTTGCTTTTTGCAAAGCTGTCCGCCTCCGCCGGGTCGACGGCTCCATCCTTATTTGCGTCAATCTTGTCGAAAATGGCTTCGTGATGCTTGATAAATTCTTCCTTGGTCACTTTATTGTCTTTATTCTTGTCTGCCAGCGACATGCCGCAATTTCCCTCCGCCGCTTTTGCGCCTGACCCATATTTGCTGGGATCCACCCTGTCGGCGTAAGCCACTACATAGCGCTCGTTTAACGACTGCATGACGAAAGGATTGCTTGCCTTGCTGTCCGCCTCGCTGCCGCCCGCAAAAACAATGGGAGAAGCGCCGAGTCCGGTAGCAAGGACCGACCCTATGACCGCGGAAATCCTGGATTTTTTGTCTTGCACAGTTAGTTCTCCTCAAATCTGGAAAAAATATTATGTCACAGTTTGACAGGAACGGGAGCCGATTCCGCTGATCCTGCGGTGCGATCGGGAACAGGGAATTTCCCCGGAGAGGCTTGCAGCAAAATAACGTATTTATTTCTTGCGGGGGTATTCAAGGACTGAAAATTCTGCAAGAATTCGTGCTGCCCCATGTTTCCCCTATATGTTTCACAGGGAGTTGAACGTGAAGAGGCTGCGGTTTTGTCCTGAACAGGAAGGAGGATGAGAGCCTGGTTCTTAAGCTAAACTGCGGGATTTCCGTTCCTGGCGAAACCTTGACAAGTTTCTGCCAATCGTATTGCTCTCAGAGCGCATCAACTGAACCGGAGATGAGTTATCTGTATAATGGGTTGTTTTTAAATAGCAGTTGCATTGTTACACGTCACCCAGCAATGGAAAGGAAATACTGACTATGCCGCAAGAAATGTATAAACAAGCCACTCCCTACATACCCTCGAAGGGGGAAAGCTACATGAGTTCCAAGCAGCTTATGCATTTCCGCAATATTCTGGAAGGCATCAAGTTTGAATTGGGGCAGGATATCGATCGCACGGTTCACACTATGCAGGACGAAGCCACAATATTTGCTGATCCTAACGATCGCGCCAGCCAGGAGTCGGACATGGCACTTGAATTAAGAAACCGTGACCGCGAACGCAAGCTGATCAAGAAGATAGATGAAACGATCTCAAAAATAGATACTGGAGATTACGGTTATTGCGAGAGCTGCGGTGTGGAAATCGGTTTAAAGCGCCTTGAAGCCCGTCCCACTGCCACACTCTGCATCGACTGCAAGACCTTGGATGAGATAAGGGAAAAGCAAGTCGCGAAATAAATATCTGCCTGCTTTTCACTCAGGTTCCGCAGGTAGCGAAACACTTCATTGCTTTCCCGGAATAAAAGTCTCTTCTCGATGGGACTTTTATTCCGGGAAGTCAGCTAACTGAGTTCACTTCAAAAAACAAAAACCGGAAGATACGGGAGATAAGAGAGGATAGGACGGGGATAAGAGAACGAGGAACCCCATCGAGAAAGGAGCACCGCTTTGCTCCTTGTGAGAAATTCTTCTCTCTGCTCCGCCATCAGGTGGTCGCGTTGTCCGCCACATCGGCGGCAACCGCCTTCATGCTGAGACGCAACCTTCCCTTGTCGTCAGCTTCCAGCACCTTCACCCGAACCACTTGCCCTTCCTTGAGGTGATCACCGACATTGTTGACGCGCTCATTGGCGATTTGCGAGATATGCAGCAGGCCGTCCTTGCCCGGAAGAACGCTGACAATGGCGCCAAAATCGAGAAGCTTCAGCACTGTTCCGTCGTATACCCGTCCCACTTCAACCTCGGCCGTGATGTCTTCGATGCGTTTTCTCGCCAGTTCGCCCCCCTCGGCGTTGACACATGCGATCATAACGTTGCCATCATCCGTAATATCGATGGTGGTGCCCGTCTCTTCAGTAAGCGCACGGATCACGGCACCCCCTTTCCCTATGACGTCACGTATTTTCTCGGGGTTGATTCTGATCTTGATGATACGGGGAGCATGTTCCGAGATATCTTCGCGCCGGGCCGGCAATGCCTGCTTCATGATCGCGAGAATATGTATTCGTCCTTCCCTTGCCTGTATCAGGGCAGCATGCAGGATCTCCTTCGTGATCCCTTGAATCTTGATATCCATCTGCAGGGCGGTAATGCCATTTTCGGTACCCGCCACCTTGAAATCCATGTCGCCCAGGTGATCTTCATCGCCCAGAATATCGCTTAGCACGGCAAACCGGTTGCCTTCCTTGATGAGTCCCATGGCAATACCCGCCACATGCCCCTTCAGGGGTACGCCGGCATCCATCAATGCCAGGCAGCCGCCGCAAACGGACGCCATGGAACTGGAGCCATTGGATTCGGTAATTTCAGAAACCACACGAAGCGAATAGCCGAACTCTTCCGGGGAAGGCAGGACTGCAACCAGCGCCCGTTTTGCCAGCCGTCCATGCCCGATTTCACGCCGCTTGGGTGTTCCAACCCGTCCCGTCTCCCCGGTGGCATAGGGAGGCATGTTGTAGTGAAGCATGAAACGCTCGGAATAGTCTCCCTGGAGAGCATCGATTTTCTGCTCATCGCGGCCGGTCCCCAGTGTTGCGACTACCAGGGCCTGGGTTTCTCCGCGGGTAAACAATGCCGAACCGTGGGTCCGCGGCAGGAGGCCGGTACGGATCGTTATTGGCCGGACGGTGCGGGTATCGCGCCCATCGATGCGCGGTTCGCCATCCAGAATCTGCGAGCGCACGATTCTCGATTCCAGCGCAAAACAAGCCTCCTTCACCGCCTGGGCATCAGGACCCTCTTCATTCTCGACGCCGAGTTCGGTAAAGACCCTTGTCCAGATGCTGTCTATGGTTTCGGACCTTACCTGCTTCTGCTTCTGGCGGAAAGCGGCACGCAAATCATTCTCCGCCAGTTCCGCAATCTTAATGGCCAGTGCAGGGTCTCTTGCAGGCGGTTCCCAGTCCCATGCGGTCACACCCGCCTCATCCGCCAGTTCATTGATGGCATCGATGGCCACCTGCATTTGCTGATGGCCATAAACAATGGCGCCCAGCATGATATCCTCCGACAGCTCCATCGCATCGGATTCCACCATCAGCACAGCCTGCCGCGTGCCAGCCACGACCAGATTCAGCTGTGTCTGCTTCAGGGTGCTGGTATCGGGATTCAGCACATATTCGCCATTGATGTAGCCAATCCGTGCCGCGCCAATAGGTCCGTTGAACGGGATGCCCGAGAGCACCAGCGCGGCAGATGCGCCCAGCATGGCGGGAATATCGGCATCCACTTCATTATCGGAAGACAGGACGGTGGCTACCACCTGCACTTCGTTGTAGAAATTTTCAGGAAAAAGGGGACGGATCGGGCGATCGATCAGACGGGAGGTAAGAATTTCCTTTTCGGAGGGACGGCCTTCACGCTTGAAAAAACTGCCGGGTATCCGCCCCGCCGCGTAGCTCCTTTCCTGATAGTCCACCGTCAGGGGAAAGAAGTCCTGTCCCTGCTTGGCACTTTTTGCACCGACCACGGTAACCAGGACGACGGTATCGCCCATGCTCACCATAATGGCGGCATGGGCCTGCCTTGCTATTTCTCCGGTTTCGAATGTCAGTTGATGGGACCCGTACGTGACACTTTTCTTGATTTTCAATTAACTGCCCTTTTCGATTAAATCATTCCGGGCTTCGCTTCCAGGCACCATAGCCGCGGTCGCGCAACCGATACAAGCGGAATCCATTCCAACGCTCAAGGAAGCAATAGGTTATTCCGCTGCTATCTCAATCGGGGATTTACTTTTATTTACGCAGGCCGAGCCGCTCTATCAGCGCCCGGTAGCTCTCCACACTGTTCTGCTTCAAATAATCGAGCAGCTTGCGCCGACGGCTTACCATCCGCAGCAAACCGCGGCGGGAGTGATGATCCTTGACATGCGTTTTGAAATGACCGGCCAGATCGTTGATACGGGCGGTCAGTAACGCCACCTGCACTTCGGGAGAACCCGTGTCTCCCGAAGCCCGTTGATAATCGCGCACCACCTGTGCTTTTTGATCGGTTGTGACTGCCATGCTACTCTCCATTACGCCTGATGCGAAAGGGCGACATTTTACTCTTTAACAGGGTGAATTCTCAAGACATTATTGGGTTTCCAGCGCACCGGCAGGCGCTGCACATCCGCTGCGGGCAGTTTGCATGCTGATCACAGACCTCAAGAGCGATCAGGGTCAACGGCCTGCTACCTCGCGACACATCCGCCGGGCGAAGATGCAGGCGAACGAATGGCACGCATTTCCGCATCGGCATAACGTACCACCGTCGACAAGGTAGAGCGCGCGGCACGCGCGTCCGATGCCAGCCGCAGCAGCATGCCGAAAGTCAGTGAGCGCTTCAGTAACAGCTCCAGCAAGCGAACCAGGCGAGGACTTCCGTCCGGTCGTACTGCCTCGAGCAGAACCTTGGGGGGCGAGAAGTCGAGGGGATCCGAAATAGCGCGTACCGCCATGAATGGCAAGCCGGCATTCATGGCAACTTCAGCAACTGCGCCGCTTTCCATATCCACTGCATTCGCGCCGGTGGATTCGGCCAGCTCGCGCTTTGCAGAAGTGGAGGTAAGCACCTTGCTGCTGGCAGCCAGGATTCCGCCTGCCACATCCAGGTGATCGGGCAGGCATCGCTGCAAGCGGGCGCGCCAGTTCAAATCAACCGGCAGAAGACCGCCGCCGGTATGGATCGACTCGGGCAGCATCAGCGCTCCAGGATTCAGGCCGGCATGCAATGCGCCCGCAAAGCCGAAGCTCATCAGTGCAGTGGCTCCTGCTGTCCTCAGTCCGGTTGCGGCTGCGCCGGCTGCCTCTGCCCCCATCCCGCAAAGCCAGACGGCAGTCCCATTCCCGAGATCCGTCCTTTGATTGAAGAAAAGGCGCAATGGCGTTATGCAACGCGCCTCCACCCGCATGGCGACAATGATGCCGATCCCCGTCACGCAGGGAGCCTCCGGTTCAATGCATGAAACCGGGTCAATGCCCACACCGGGAAATATTTCGTATACCCGTAGTACTTGAGATAGAAAACCCGCGGAAAGCCGGGAGCTGTGAACCAGGGTTCATGCCAGAGCCCGTCGCTGTCCTGTTCCCGCAACAGGTATGCAATTCCCCGTTGAACCTCGTGACTGCGCCATTCGCCGGCCCCCATCAGTGCAAGCAGCGCCCACGCGGTATGAAAAGAAGTACTGGTATGAAACTGACCTGCCTGCTGGGGTGAAAGGTAGCTGTCGTTGCTTTCTCCCCATCCGCCATCCTCCCGCTGCACGGATTTCAGCCAGTGCACCGCGCGCCGGATGGCAGAATGGCCGGTATCTATCCCGGCCAGACGGAAGGCCTCCAGCACCGACCAAGTTCCATAGATGTAATTGCTGCCCCAGCGGCCGAACCAGGCACCGCTGGCCTCCTGTTCATTGAAGAGGTATGCCAGGCCCCGTTCCAGGGCCTGTTTATGCCTGGACTGGCCGTACAAGGCGAGAAAACCCGCACAGCGGGCGGAAACATCACTGGTCGGAGGATCAAGGAGCGCTCCATGATCGGCGAACGGGATCTCGTTGAGATAGTAATACGTATTGTCGCTGTCGAAAGCCGCAAACCCGCCATTGCTGGATTGCATCCCTGCCAGCCAGTCGGCAGCCCGGCTGATGCTTTCCTGGTAAGCATGGGGGTCGGCCTGGTACAGTGACCACGCCACCGCAGCCGTGTCGTCGAGATCGGGATAGTGGGGATTCGTGTACTGGAAAGCCCAGCCGCCCCCCGGCAATTCGGGATGATCTTCCTGCCAGTCCGCCGGTGCATCGAGCACCTGGCAGGGAACCAGCCAGTCGAGCGCTTTCCGGATGGGTTTCTGATCGACCTCCGCATCCTCCTGAAAGGCGAGACAGGTCAGGACGGTATCCCATACCGGGGAAACGCAGGGTTGGCACCAGGTACGCTCGCCTTCATCCACCAGCAACAGGCGCAGCGCCTTGCGGCATTGCACCCGTGCGGGATGATCATACGGGTATCCAAGCAATGCCAGAGCTTCGCTGGCATTCACCATGGCAGGAAAGATCGCCCCCAGACCCGAGTCGCCGTTCAGTCTTTCCACGATCCAGTTTTCCGCCCGCCGCAGCGCCAGTCTGCGCACCCCTTTGGGTATGAATGGTTCGAGCAGGGAGAGAGTGCGCTCGATCAGCAGAAACACGCGATTGAGCGCAGTACGTACCGGAAAATAATTCCGTTCCTCCTCCGGGGGTACCGCGAACAGTTCACGGATGCCGACTTTGCGCGGGTTCGCCGCGCGCGCCCTCAAGCTGCAAAGGATAGACAGCGGAACCATTACTGTCCGCGACCAGTACGCCACCTTGCTGGTATGGAATGGGAACCACTTGGGGAACAGTATGATTTCCACCGGCACAAATGGCACTCCCCGCCAGGGAAGCTGGTCATACATGGCAAGCAGTAGGCGTGTAAATACGTTGGCTCTCGCTGCGCCGCCATGCTTCAGAATTGCTGCGCGCGCACGCGCCATATGGGGCGCGTCGGGCGAGTCGCCTGCGATCTTCAGGGCATAATAGGCCTTGACCGAACAGCTCAAGTCGAACTCACCGCCGTAGTAGAGCGGCCAGCCTCCGTGCGCTGCATCCTGTTTTTCACGAAGAAAGCGGGCAATCCTGACCTCCAGGTCCGGATCCACTTCATCCATGAAATGCATCATCAGTATATACTCGGCGGGAATCGTGCAATCGGCCTCCAATGGAAAGCACCAGTGGCCGTCTTCCTTCTGCTGAGCCAGCAGCGCGTCGCGTGCCGCTTTCAATCCCGCTTTCAGCATTTTTTCGTCCATTGCGGGAGTACTGTTTGAGCTCGAGGATTGAGCTTGCAACGAAGTTCTCGCCATACTTCCGAATTTTTTCATGTACTTTTACCTAGCGCCTCTTTAAAGTTTCAGGAAGAACACATTGCAGGGTGTGAATGTAGCTATAAAAACCACTAAAAGCATGATTTTACTCGATTCGGCCCTGAAATCGGTACATCGTCGAGATTCACACAGGAATATTTATTGGAGATGCAGCGATGTTTATTGCAGATACAGCGCTCGCTGGAATGTGGAAGCAGCCGTTGAGATTTGATTAAAATCTCAACGGCTCGGACGTCGCCCCGTTCTGTACGGAACCCTCATCCGTGAATTCGTCCAGGCTCTCCGGCGGCGGGTCGCCATCATAGATCAAATGCTTGCGCTGCTGTAAAAAACCTTCGCGAACAAAAAGATAGGGATCCAGCGCAGCCTGGTCCCGAATACGCATGGGGCCGGACAACCGGGCTCGCCGGTCGATGATACTCAAAACCGTGATTGGAGCTACAACTGCGCTGCTGGCCACAGTACCCGCATAAAACAAAAGATTGCTGAAAACGCTCACAGGAATGCCTGGCGCATCGCGATAGCTGCTGGGGCCGATCAGAGGGACAAAAAGATAGGAGCCGGTACCGACGCCCCATACACCGAGCGTCTGCCCGAAATCTTCATCATGCTGCGGCAATCCCATGGGACCCGCCATGTCGAAGAGTCCACCCAGACCGATGGTCGAATTGACCGCAAAGCGAAGGGTGTCCTGGAATCCCTGCCGTACTTTACCTTGCAGGAAATCATTCAGAATAACATTGGGGTATGCAAGATTGTCGTAGAAATTGCCGATCGAACGCTGCATGGGGTCTGGCACATGCTTTATATAAGCATCCGCAACCGGCGCCAGAACGGCGCGGTCCACCGCATCGGTAAAATTGTAAAACTGTCGATTGGCTCTTTCATTCGGATCGATCGTATCGGTGCCCGCATTGTTCTTATGCAGCGTCGAGCAACCGGTAAACAGTGAGATGCATGCCAGCAGCAGGAAGGAAGTTCGCATATTTGCCACCATCCGTAAAGGGAAGGCCATGTCCCCTGTTAATCTGTCCGTCAGAATCAGAATCCGCATGGAATGGGAATGCCCACAAACCGCTACAGGTGCAAAGTATACAATTATTGCCGGACTAGCGCACAAATTGAGCCTTTGCCCCTGCGGCCGGGGGGCGCAGCAGTGCAGGCAGTATCACCAGCGTACAGATAAGGGTAAAAGCCAGCCCCACGGTAAGCATTATTCCCATACTCGCCGTGCCCCTGTGCGACGAGAACATCAGGCTAGCGAAATCCACCAGTGCCGTCAGCGCGCTATAGAAGATCGCACGCGCAGTGCTGGTGTGGATCAGTATCTCGCTTACCAGTTCATTATTCAGGCTGCGGTGCACCATATGCAGGCTGCTATCGATCCCCAGGCCAAGCAAAAGCGGGAGAGCAATAATATTGGCAAAATTGAACGGAACATCCAGAAGGACTGTGAACGCGGCGGTGAACAGGCTGGACAGCAGCAGCGGGAGCAGGACCAGCAGCATGTACTTTACACTGCGCAACAGCACCAGCAGGGCGACGATAATTCCAGCGAGCGCAAGCAAAAACGCCTGTACGAATGCGCGCACTACCGCCTCGCCTGCTTCAAGAGTCACCACTGGCGCCCCCGTCACCTCGGGCGCCACTTTCTGCACGCTTCGCACGAAGCGCCGCAATGCATCATTGTCGTTCAAGTCTTCTGACGGATAAATCGCCAGCCGATATTCACCTGACTGGGCATGCCAGCGACTGCTCAATGATGCCGGCAGATCCTGCTCGCCAAACAGGTTGGCTTCCGTCGCGGTGCGCAGGTTCTCCAGCGCGGCGGGCAATGTAACCAGCAGATCTCCCTCCACGGATCGCAGCAAGACGCCCTGCTCGGCAGGGCCGGCTGTACCCAGCTGTTCAAACAGGGAACTTAAGGATGACCTGAGCTTGCGTGCGGCCGGGACTGACGCATGCCCCGGACGCGCGGCAATAAAACTGTCCAATGTGGCCGCCAATGCGTCGAGCGCCTCACGCTGTTTCCGGATGGAACTGTCTACGTGGCGACCTTGCGTCACCATTTCGATCGGTCCCACGGTCAACGCCATTTCCTCGATGAGTTGCAGCTTTTCTTCCTGATCCGCCGGCACGAAATCGGACAGACTGACTACCTTCTCCACTTCAGGAAGCTTGCCCAACGCGTGCGTCAGGCGCGCCAGTTCCTTCTGGTCTTCTGCCAGCGCAACGGAATGCCACGGTGAAAGATCGGGCTCTGCCAGGAGTTCACGAAAAGCCTGTATCGCTTTTCCTTTCTGATCCTGCAAATTCAGGAGATTGTAGTCGAACCGCACTTGAGGCAGCAGAAGAAGAGCGCCGATCGACGCGGCAAGCGTGACGGCATAGGTCAGCCTGTGCCATTTCAGGGATAGCTCCAGGACTCTGCCAACCGACGCTTTCGGTGGAGCGATTGCTTTGGCTTCGCGCCGGGTTGGAAGGCAGCGCAACAGGGCAGGCGCAACCGTAAGAGTTACCAGAAGGCTGATGATCATGCCTGTGCCGGAAATCAACCCCAATTCCGCCACGCCGCTGTAGTCCGTAGGGATGAACGCATAGAAGCCGATTGCGTTAGTGATGGTGCAAGCGGTAAGGGCAGCACCGGCGTCCCCGCCCGAAACATGCAGGGCCTCGGTAGACGGGTTACCGGTTTCCAGAACTTCGCGATAACGCAGCAGAAAGTGAATTGCGAAATCGGCGCCCAGGCCGATGTACAACACGGCAAACGCAATGGAGATCAGATTGACATGTCCCACGGCGGCGGTGGCAAATGTCGCCGTTAGAACCAGGCCCATGGCGAGACACACCAGAACGTTGACGATCAGCCCGGCTGCCCGCATCGCAAAATAAAGAACCACGGCGACCAGGATGAAGGTGATTATTCCCGCGTATTCCATGCCGAGCAGCGAGCTGCTCAGTTCGTCATGCGATAACGCCACTTCCCCGGTAATACGCAGGCGGACTGCTCCACCCTCCGTAATTCCGGCATCGCCTGCCGCAGCGGAGAGCGCCTTGATGGCCTGCTCCCCGGGAAACATCTGATCATAATTGAGCTTCGGCTTGATCAGGATCAGTTCCCGGTATTTGTTTTTTTGCGGTTCGCCGCCGAAGAGGGCTTGCCAAGACAATGCACGCGGCGATCCTTCCAGCCTCGCTCCCAGCGTATCGCTCACTGCACCCAGCACCGGGCTGAGCTCCAGAACGCGGCCCTTCTGCAATTCCTCTACCGCCCCCTTCAGTACATCGGCGAAAGCCGCGAGAGTAGGGTTTCCGGCAATATGGGCCATCAAAGGCTGTGCCGCAGCGACGCGATCGGTTACCTGCTGCAGTTCCGGAACGCTTTCATAGAGCAGGCCATTGCGCGTAAAGAAGTCGCCTCCCGTCGGGGGGTAGACATCCTCGAAATTGAGAGTGTCTTTTTTCAGCCGCGCGGCAAGGCGTTCGGTTGCCTGATGGACCTGCTCGGGCGTCGGTGCTTCCAGCACTGCCAGAAGCGTGTCGACATCCTGCGGAAATGTCTCGTTGTAGTGGGTGATATTGACACGAAACGGCAGATCCCTGGAGAGCATGTCGGTTGTGTCGGTATTGATGCCGAGATTGCGCCAGACGTAGATGCTGCATCCTGCGGAAATCAGCAGTGCTGCAAAAAGAACCCAGGCGCCATGACGATAGCAGACGGTGGCCCAAGCTGCAAAGATACGGTAAACGCGGCTTTCCGAGTCGTTGTTTGTTGTGGTCATGCTTGGGAAGCAATATCGGAGAATCGATCCGTGCTCAGACGATGGTTTCGGGAGTCAGCAGCGAAGTAAAAAAGAATCCCGGGTCGTTGGCGTGGCAGAATGCAAAAAGAAAAACCTGAAGTGGCGGCTTCTCCTCGGGCCCATCAAGATGTCGTCATAACCCGCGAAAGTGGGCATCCAGTTTTTTCAATGCAATAATATTATAAATCAGTGGATTTCCGCTTTCACGGAAATGACGATCAAGGTCTTGCCGGAAGGTTTCTGTCCCTTATTACAAAACCGCTCCCTTTTGCCCCTGCAGTCCTCTGGATTGTCACTGATTTTATTCCGGATGAAGTGGCAAGGGCTCGAAGTCCGGCAGGACAAGCGGCCGATGGAAAAAGCGGGTTCAAAGATTTGTAGTGAGATTTGCAGTGTTCAATCTTTTCCTGCCTGCTCGATCTTCTGCCTGAGCATGTCGACGAGCCTTGAAAAACCATCACGCTGAAGAATGGCGCGATACTCGACGCGCTTTAACGCCAGATCGCTGACACCGTCGGCCATAATATTCACTATACGCCACCCATCCTTTCCCTGTCGCAATATATAGTCGAATCGCACCGGTTCGCCGTTGGCCTGGATCAATTTGCTGCGTATCATTACCTGCTCGCGGGGCATGGATTGATGCTCGAGAAATTCAAACCGCTCGCCATCGTATTCCTTGAACTGGCTTGCGTAAGTAGCTATGCTGAGCTTGCGGAAGGTATCTGTAAAGGTTCGCTGCTGTTCAGCATTCAATTGCGTCCAGTTCGCTCCCAGCGAGGTACGCGCAATGAAGTCGAGATCGTGGGTCTGATTGATGATGGGGGACAGCAATTCGTAGCGCCCCTCGTAGCCGAGATCCGGACCCTCGCGCATCGCTTTGATGAGCGCTTCCTGCAACTGTTCGACGACTTGCTCCGGCGTTCCCGGCTCCCGGGTCTGGCTCCAGGAGGAGGATGCCGCCAGAAGCATCAGGGTAATTATTTGAAGTTGCAGCAGTGACTTCAGTGCAATCAGGATCTTCATGTCGATAATCTTATAGCGGTTTGTTCATGCACGTGACTGACAGGGCGTCGCCTCCGGCAATATTCGTTGTGATATCCGACCATGCTGTCTTGCATCGAGCGGAGCTACAGTTTCCAATGCTTCGGAAATCCGACATCCCCATTGTGACCATCATGACGCTTCTATAATTACATCCACATCCCGAACGCTTTATGATTTTTCCGGGCATTTGACAGGATCGGACGGGTCCGGCCATGATCCGCCAGACCTGCTCCGGTAAAGTGATCAGGTTGTCTTGACCAGACTCAGCATCGAACCCAGCGCATTGACTTTTACGGTTGCTGATCAGTGCAGTGTCGCCGTTTCGGCAGCGGACAACGTTATCGCTCTATCTTGACCGGAATTCCTGCAAGCGTCGTCGGAGTTTTCAATTCCTCCCGCGCCCATTTCGGTGCAGGCTCCGCCACCATAGGTCCCGTCGTTTTCGGCCCCCTGATGGAGGTGATCAGTCCTTTCAGAGGATGCTGCAGCATATCTTCCACGGCCGTGGCTTCATAGCCGCAATGCGCCATGCATTGGGCGCACTTCGGGTTGCTGCTGTTGCCGTATTTATCCCAGGGAGTATCATCCAGCAGTTCCTGGAAACTGGAGGCATACCCTTCATCCGGGAGCAGATAGCAAGGCTTTTGCCAACCGAAAATGTTGCGTGTCGGATTTCCCCAGGGCGTGCACTGATAGTTCTGGTTGCCCGCGAGAAAATCGAGATAAAGCGACGAGTGGTTCAGCTTCCATTTACGGGTCTTGCCTATCTTGAAAATACCCCTGAAGAGATTCTTGGTATCCTTTCCCTTAATGAAGATATCCTGCCTGGGAGCACGCTCGTAGCTGAAACCGGGTGCGATCGTCGCACCCTCGACCCCCAGGTCCATCGCATAGTCGAGGAACTCCGCAACATCTTCCGGTGTTTCGCCCTGGAACAGGGTGCAGTTGACGGTAACCCTGAATCCCTTTGCAACTGCCAGTTTTATAGCCTCGACCGCGCGGTCGAACACCCCGTCCTGACAGACCGAGGCGTCATGCCTTTCCTTCAGGCCATCCAGATGGATGGAAAAGGTCAAATAAGGAGAAGGAGTGTAGTCGTCAATCTTCTTTTTCAGCAGGAGCGCATTGGTACACAGGTAAACATATTTCCTGCGTGCAATGATGCCTCTGACGATCTCCGGCATTTCCTTATGTATCAAGGGCTCCCCACCCGGGATGGAAACCATGGGCGCTCCGCATTCGTCGACCGCTTCCATGCATTCATCATATGACATCCGCTTGTCAAGGATGTGATCGGGATAATCGATCTTGCCGCAGCCGGCGCAGGCCAGATTACACCGGAACAGGGGTTCCAGCATCAAGACCATAGGATATTTTTTTACTCCTCTCAACTTCTGCTTGAGCAGATAAGTGCCGACGGCTATCTGTTGACGTAAAGGAACTCCCATGTATAAATCCTCCAAAAAACTTCCGTAAACTTTATTAAGGTCAGGTTGGGATCACCCTGATTTTTCCTGTTGTTTTGCAGGTGCTGAAGTTGTCTGAAATTGCACCCGGCACTTCAATCCTGGTCCGTTTTTGTGAAATCTCGAAAAGAGTGATCTGGGCCCGTCACTCGGAATAGGGCAATCAGGCGGCAAGCTTGCTGAAAGCCAGTTGTACTTTTCTCTTCTGCCGCTTTCATCCTGTCTTTCGATCCGACAGTTACTTGTCATTCTTCCTGGCCGGACTGGTGGCGTAACGTTTTATCCTGTAAGCATGTTAACACGTATATTTCCCAAACTAAACTCACAACTCATCCAGGGTTAAACCGCACAGAGGACCCTAATTTAAAGCCACTTTTCCTGAAGGGAAAGGGTCTGCAACCCCGGCAAGGCTGTTCAGCGGCCGGTCAACCGGGCTCATCAGAAGTCGCGGCTCGATGCACTTGACATTTAATCGAAAGTGGAAAAAAAGGGCGCCGAAGCGCCCTTTTTTCTGTTGGACAACAATCAGAAATTGTGGCGAAGACCGATCGTGAAGGTACTCCTGTTGCTGCCGGGAGCTACATAGTTGGGCGCGGTGTAGTTCACCGTTGCGCCGGGAGCGGTAATCAGATCATTTATCGCGGCGGCATTCGGATTGGTTACGTACACATGCTGATAGCCGCCGAACACGCTGGTGCGCTTGCTCAGGTTGTGAATCGCACCGACGGTAAAGCTGTCGGCCTTGCGTGCCTGCGCATTGTTGACGCCGCCGGCATGGGCTTTGGTCATACCGCCCTGCGCTACCAGCGTAGTGTTGCCCCATCTGTATTGGGCGCTGGCAAACCAGAGATTACCGTCTCCGCCCCAGTTCATGGCGGAGTTGCACTGACCGGAAACGAGTCCCGAATCAAGCGGATTCGCCGTCAGGGAGGCGGCGGTGCTGCATGTGGCGGCCCCGATCGCGTTGTTGACATCTTCATACTGGCCGCTCAGCTTGAAATTCTCCCAGGCCCAGGAAGCGCCGACACGCCATATTTCTTCTGATCTGAGGCCCATGCTTTTCTGAAGGCCGCTGGCATTATCCCGCGAATAGCCGCCGAAGATATCGAGGCCCATGCCCATGAAATCCGCATGGTACTTGGCCGCCGCCTGTCCATCGAATTCACCGTTGCGTCCGCCGGTATTGCCATTGCTGCCCAGGCCGCCAGGAAGGAGGCCGGAAATGATGCTGCCGTTCTGGAGAGGATTGAGGGAATTTGCATCACCCGGCATCAAAATACCCGAGAAGGTGAATCCTTCGATGCTTGCGGAGTCATAACGAATGGCGCTGTTGACGAAAGTATTCGCACCGGAACCCATGCCATTGGCTGAACCGGTCATGGTACCGCCGGCGCCATTCGCTTGCAGGGTGGTGTAGGCGAACGGATCGATTGTCATACCCCCGGCGAAGTCCTTGAAGGGAGACTGGAGACGGCCAAACCTGATATCGCCCCAGTGGCTGTGGGAGAGGCCGACCCACTGCTCACGGGGAGTGGTGGCGGAACCGGAGCCGGTGTTAAGTCCGAATTCGAGGCGGGCATTTGCTTTCAGGCCATTGCCCAGATCTTCTGTAACCTGCAAACCCCAGCGGGAAGAGCGGGAATTATCCTGGAGTGCTCCCTGGCTGGGCTGGTTAGCGAAATCAACGAGACTGTATTCGGCTTGTGCCCGACCAAAAAGCGTAACGTTTGTCCCCTGAGCGGATGCAACCACCGGGGCCGCGAGTGCGCCGGCGGCGGCCAGCGCAATCAGTTTCTTTTTCATGTGGAAAATCTCCTTTAAAGTTGAAACGGTGGGGCCTCGCACCGACCCTATTTCGGTGGGAGTTTATTCCCGCTGCCTGGACCTCCCGAAAATGAGAGGGTTGAGAGATTGTGCCTAACGTAACTACGCCTAGCAAGGAAATAAAGAGAGTTTGGGAACTGGATAAGAATATGTGTTGCTTTTTTGCAACAAAGCATCCGGAACCCTCGGAACCACCTGGGTCGGATGCAACCCGGGCGACTGATGAATTGCTCTACCCGAACAATCTCGCCAGTTCGGCCCCGGGATCAGGAGCGCGCATGAAGGCTTCCCCTACGAGGAAGATGTCTACTCCGTGCCCGCGCATCAGCGCAACGTCGTCAGGCGTGAGCACCCCGCTTTCGGTAATGGTCATGCGGTCTGGCGAAATGCGGTCGAGCAGATGCAGGGTCGTATCCAGGCGGGTTTCAAACGTATGCAGATTGCGGTTATTGATACCGATCAGGGGAGACATCAGCTCCAGCGCGAGTTCCAGTTCCGCACCGTCATGAACCTCGACCAGAACGGCCATCCCGAGCGCATGGGCCAGCGATTCCAGCTTGCGCATTTCCGCTACCGCCTCTTCCCGCTGCCGGTCGTTCCCGACCCAAATGAAAGGATCGCGGAAGGCGGCGACAATAATGAGGATGCAGTCCGCCCCCATGAGCCGCGCCTCGGCTACCTGATATTCATCCAGCATAAAATCCTTGCGCAGGAGCGGCAGATCGCAAGCGCTTCTGGCCTGCTTCAGATATTCCGCGCTGCCGCGGAAATATTGCTGGTCCGTCAGAACCGACAGACAGGCCGCGCCATGCTGGGCATAGCTCACGGCGATCGCCGCGGGGTCGAACTGCTCGCGCAGCACTCCCTTGCTGGGACTGGCCTTCTTTATTTCCGCAATGACGGCCGGCAACCCCAGGGCAAGCTTCTTGCGAAGCGCGCCAACGAAATCCCTCGGCGGCGGTAACGCCTCCGCCTGGCGAAGAAGCACGGCAAGAGAACCTCGCGCTTTCAATGCCGCAATCTCCTGTCGCTTTGTCGCCAGAATCTCCTGAAGAATATTAGCCATGATCAAACAAGAGAAGCTTCACCGCGGTTCTGCCGGTTTGAGAATTCCACCAGCTCCTGCAATTTTTCCCTCGCGGCACCGCTTTCTATAACAGCATGCGCTTTTTCTACGCCTTGCGCGAGCGAATCTGCGGCACCTGCCACATAAATCGTTGCACCCGCATTCAGCAACACAATATCCCGCGGGGGGCCAGGCTGATTATTCAATACCGCTCTCAGCATCTCCGCGGACTGAGCGGTGTCATGCGCCTGTATTGTTTCAATGGCAGCCGTTTTCATGCCGAAATCTTCAGGCCTGACGGTATATTCGAGGACCTCTCCGTGCCTGAGTTCGCCTACCAGAGTCTCGCCGGCTATCGTGATCTCATCCAGTCCGCCCTGGTTGCCGGTTCCATGAACCACCATGACGTGGCGACTGCCCAGGCGATGCAAAACGCGTGTGATGATACCCACGAGATCGGGATGAAATACGCCCAGCAGTTGATTTTTTGCTCCTGCAGGATTGGTCAGCGGCCCGAGGATATTAAACAGGGTGCGCACCCCCAGTTCGCGCCGTACGGGGGCTGCATGTTTCATGGCCACGTGGAAATTGGGCGCGAACATGAAACCGAGACCGATTTCACTTATGTTCTCCGCTATTTGCACCGGCGTCTGGTCGAGGTTGACGCCCAGCGCTTCGAGCACATCGGCACTTCCTGATTTGCTGGAAACGGAGCGTCCGCCATGTTTCGCCACCCGCGCACCGGCAGCCGCGGCGACGAAAGCGGCGGTGGTGGAAATGTTGAAAGTATGGGCGCTATCCCCTCCCGTTCCGCATGTATCGACGAGGCGATCATCCTGCACTTCCACGCGGATGGCAAATTCACGCATTACCTGTGCCGCAGCAGCGATCTCGCCCACGGTTTCCTTCTTCACACGCAACCCGGTGATAATCGCTGAAACCAGCGTGGGGGAGAGTTCTCCGCGCATGATCTGCCGCATGAGCGACAGCATTTCATCATGAAAGATTTCACGGTGCTCGATGAGGCGCGTCAGTGCTTCCTGTGGATTCACAGTGGCCTGCTGCTGAATGATACCGCCCCCTCAGCCCTTTGGCCGGGATTCATGCCACCTCGTTCAGTTTTCACTGGTTCAGGAAATTCCCGAGCAATGTATGCCCATGCTCGGTCAGAATGGATTCCGGGTGAAACTGAACACCTTCGATGGGCAGGGTCTTGTGACGCACTCCCATGATTTCTCCATCTTCGGTCCAGGCGGTGATTTCCAGGCAACCGGGCAGGGTTTCCCGTTCAATGACAAGAGAGTGGTAACGGATTGCGGTGAACGGATTAGGCAAACCGCGAAACACTCCTGCCCCGTCATGAAAGATAAGCGAGGTCTTGCCATGCATGGGTTGCGCCGCATGGACGATCTTGCCGCCGAAGGCCTGGCCTATGCTCTGATGACCGAGACAGACACCCAGCAGGGGAATCTGTTCATTGTAGCGTTCGATCAGGGGCATGGATATTCCAGCCTTGCTCGGCGTGCATGGGCCGGGCGAAATCACGATGCGCTCAGGCTTTAGCTGTGCAACTTCCTGAGGCGTGATTTCATCGTTGCGAAACACTTTCACTTCCTCGCCCAGTTCACCAAAATACTGAACCAGGTTATAAGTGAAGGAATCGTAATTATCGATCATCAGCAGCATAGTAGGAACCCCCGATGAAGTCCGCCCTGAAAGACATGCGCGCCGCTCATATCTTATTTTATGCTGAAGCCGGGGGATACAACAGGATAGCGAAGAAACCTGTACGAAGAAACCTGTATTATCCCTTCTCCGGATTCGGGGGGCAAGGCCAACAGAAAAAGGTTTGGCATGCCGGCTCTTTCGGGCAAAGGACCGAACGCCCATGAGGTTGAAAGAGGTGGAAAGAGGTGGAAAGAAATTCTCTGTTGTCAGAGTCGGCGCGGTGGCAGCGATCGATAAAAATCGCTACGCAGTCACTCGATCCGTTCCATGACAGCGAGAAGTTCGGCGTCGTCCATTTGCGCCAGCACGAGAATGCCAGCCCGCAAAATCTCGCTTTTCTTTGCCGGCCGGCCCTGATCCAGGCAACGTTTCTTGAGCATGGAAATCTGCCTGTGCTCGCTCTCGGGGATAGAATAACTGTCGCGTATCCGTTTATTTTTCTTCGGCCTCGCGGTATTGGAAAGCTCTTCCGCGTTCTCGCCCATTCCCCTCTCTGATCTTGACTCCGCTACGCGCTTCCGCCGCTTGTCTTCTTTCGGGCCATACGGACTGGTCTTGTCCGATGCCGGCGATCTGCGAGGGCTGACAACTTCCGCCGGCGTCCCCGCCAGGGCGGGAGCCAGCGGGTCATTTTGCGATACTGCCGCTTCCTTTGCTGTCCGGCCGGTTTTTTTTGAATTCTGTGTTCTTGAATTCTGCTTGCGTACTGCTGGCATCATGATTTCTCCTGAAGAGGTTCAATGGAAATGGAATATGCAGAATATGCACCCTAAAGCCGTGAACAAACAACAGTGCTTTCCCTGATGCAGTATTTACCAGGCAAACACGGCTGCTGGGCGGGCGCGGCACCTGGCCCGGAATATCGGAAAACATAAGGCTCATCTGCTCGCTTCCCTATGGTAGCAGATGCCCGTGGATCTCGCGGCTGATGGAAGGCTCCAGATGCCGGGTTTCAAGCTTTTCACGATAATTTTCGAGCAGATTTTCCATTTCGACGCTCTTCATCCCGGTGAAGGGTTCGGCCTCCAGAATCGCATTCAAAGGCCCCTTGCTGGCATACCAGTCCACCAGTTCGCGCCCGATGCGATAGAGCTCGCCGTTATTCGTTTCACACAGGTTTCTTTGCTCCCCCTCCTTTGCCAGCGACGCTGACTTGACCTTCAGGTCCTGTTCCAGCTGTTTGCGTTGGAGGTCGAGTTCCTGGTTCCGTTTCTGCGCTTCCTTGAGTTGAGCGCTCAGCTCCGCTTTTTCCCGGCTTGCCGCTTCAATATCCCTTTCGAGCCGCGATGCCCTGGCTGCGGCACTGGCCGCAGACTTTTTATGAGACTCCGCTTCCTTGCCGGCATTCTTCAGCGTTTCTTCCAGCGCCGCCTTCTCCTGATCGAGTGTCGATTTCTGCTGCTGCATTTCGTTCAACTGCTGTTGCATGCGCCGCAGCATCTGCCGCTCTTTCTTAGCATTTTTGTCGGTGGCACTGCCCGCGGCGCCGGCAGAGGGAGCGGAGGGCCAGGAGCCTGCCAACAGGGCAATGATCATCCCCTGGGTCAGGAGCGGCAGAATCTTTTTTTTTCGACGGCTCATGATATTCCTTTCTTCAGAATCTGGCGTTCAGATCCAGATTGACGGAATCGATCGACAACGGCAATCCGCTGATATTATCGTATGACATATAGCGAAGCCCCAGCCAGGTATTGTGGGCTATGCCATAGAAGCCCTGAATGGTATAACCCTTGTGATTGGTGCCGCCAAGGAGGTAATTGGAATCGGTAAAGGCGTCCAGCATCGAATCCCGCTCCGACCGGCGGTAAAACCCGAGAACCTGCCACTGATGCCGCTCGGAAATGACTGGATAACCAATAGTGAGGCGAGCCTGGTATGCGTTGATTTCCGGCCTGATATTCTGGCCGGTGCGGGCAAGAATCCTGCCCTGGTCATAACCTACGTTGCGCACATAATCCAGCGTTCCGATTACATGAATCGGCTTGAATCTGGAGTAGTCCGCCACCATGGTCGCGTTCGCGATCTTGTAATCCGCAGCCAGGGCCCATAAGTTCGTGGTCGGGTCGCCATCGTTGTCGATGTTGAAAAGGCTGTTGCCCTTTTGACGGAATAACGGGGCGGTCTGGTTGAACAGGGTATCGCCAAAGCTGGGATTGCGGACACCGGCGATGTTTTGAAAATCATAATAGGCTGCCCCCAGCCGGATTTTGGTGTCGGCACCTTCCGGAGTCCACTCCACGCCTGCCTGCGCCCCATAAAACCATTTATCCTTGGCTTTGACCGTCTCGCTCTGATTCACCTTCTGCAACGGAAATATGCCCGCATTGAGGAACGGCTTGATCGCTCGCTCCTGCTTCTTCCATGGATGGAGATTGACTGCGAGCCCCTCGAAGTTCACGTCCACGTCCCATAACAGGTCCGTATGCACCACGCCCGCGGTGGGTATGGTGTGGGGCGCTTTTCCGATGATACCGGTGTATAGATTGCCCACCGTGCCCACGAAGAAGGGGTTGGCGAAACGCCCTCCGCTGACAGTCAGCCAGTCCCAGGGGGAGAGCTTGAGATAAGCCTGATCCAGCACAAAGCTGAATTTACTGTTGAAAGTACCCAGCGTCTGCAGGGTGGAGGTGGGGGATCCGCCCATCAAGTTTCCCGTGACGGCCGGTCCGTTGACGTTACCGGTGGCCAGGCGCAGTCCCATATCTATCCCGTTCGCGACTTTGGCATTGATGCCAAGACGCATGCGGATGCGTTCGCGGTGATGGCTGTCTTCGGTTGTATTGTCGATTTGCTGTCCGATCGCCTGGAAATTGGCTGCGGGCGCGTTGCGGTCGCCGAAGAAATCCGCCTGCTCGCGCAGCCGTATATCCCCTTCCAGGGTAAAGCGGTCCAGCCACTCAGGAGTGGCATTGACGTTGCCCCAGCGCTCCTGCTTGGCCTGACCCACCACTTCCTCGCGCAACTGATCACGAATCTCTTTCTTGATGTGCTCGGGAACGTAAGTAACCCGTACCTCACCTTTTTTCGGCTCCCCGGCCTGCGCCGGCCCGCCCTGTTCCCGGACCTGCTGAGAGGCTTTCGCCTTCAGTTCCGCTTTCCGGATCATTTCATCAGCGACCTCCTGCTTGATGACGCCCTGCTCCACCAGGAGATGAATCAGGTTCAGGGTTGTCTCATACAGGACTTCTATCTTTTCGTGCTCGTCGGTTTTTGCGTCGGCGCCGCCTATGACCGCTAGTGTCATGGCCACGCCTGCGAGCATCGCAGGGATGTTCATTTCGTTCTCCGGACCATCAGGCGCGCGAGGTCACGCGTATTTTTAACGGCTGCGGCATGTCTGCCGGCGGACCTTCGCGCAATGCCTTCAAGTTCTGCAATACATCTTCCAGCAATTCATCAACCTTCGGGTTGCCGGTTTTGTCAATCAGCGCAACCCGCGCCACTTTCCCACCGGTATCGATCCACACTTTCACGACTACCCGGTACGTCTTGTCCTTGAGCGCCTGTTCCCGCGACAGCGCATCCTGAAAGGCGGAATTCACCGCCTCGTTTACTATGGCGTCATACCAGGCCCAGGGGTTTCCCCTGGCGCCGCCTATCAGATCGGCGCCGCCCTTTTTCCCGACAAGGCCGAATCCATCGCCGTCGCCCGTCCCTTCGGCATCGACACCCAGGTCCGGGCCCGGCGGCGGCTCCTCCGCTTCCTTCATGGGTTCGGGAGCAGGGTCCGGCAGCTTCACCTCTTCCTTTACTACAGGTTCGGGCGGCTTCTGCTCCGGGGGTGGAGGTGGGGGAGGCGGTGGCTTGATCAGCGTGATCTGTTGCAGCGAACGCTTCGGAGGCGGTTCATCGCTTCCCAAAAGCTCCTTCAGCCATAGTCCAAGCATGATCGCCGCAGCCAGGCCAAGTGCAGCAACTCCCCATCGTGCCCAGCCTGGCCAGGCGGGCGAATCCGGTTTAGATGCCTCCATCAGCCGTCATGCCGTTACTTCACCAGCCGCTGGGTAACGAGGCCCAGTTGCGTTATATCCAGTTGCCCGAGTAATTCGAGCACTTCCATCACCTTGCCGTACTGCACCACCGTATCTCCCTTGACTACGACCGGCAGTTCCGGGTTGGCTGCTTTCAACTGACCCAGCCGGGTTTTCAATTCATCCAGCGTTACCGGGTAGGCATCCAGAAAAATCTGCCCACTCTCGTTGATCGTGATCGCCTTGGTTTGCGGCTTGGCCAGGCTGGGAGAATTGCTGGCCTTGGGCAGGTTGACCTTTATTCCCTGAACGGATGCTGTTGTCATGATGATGAAAATCACCAGCAGGACGTAGGCGAGATCCAGCATGGGAACGACATTGATCTCGTCGTAAAGCTCATTTTCTTCCTGAAGCTTCATGTCAATCCGTCAGCGACTGTAGTTTTCGGCAAGCTTGGTGATGAACTCATCCACGAAAATATGCATTCTGGATACTATGGCCTTGATGCGCGAGGCGAGATAGTTGTAGCCAAAGAGGGAGGGAATCGCCACGCCCATGCCGGCGACGGTTGCCGCAAGCGCGGCGGCGATGCCGGGCGCGATGGCATTGACATTGACGTCCCCTGCCGCGGCAATGGCGGCAAAGGTGATCATTACCCCCATCACGGTTCCCAGGAGGCCAATGAAAGGGCCGCCGGAAATGGCAATGGTCAGCAGCACCATGAACCTGTTCATGCGCTGGATTTCTTCCACCAGCCCGGCATCCAGGCTTGCCCGGATGGCGTCCAGCGACTGGGGTGTCAGCGACTTGTCGGTATGCGCGGCATCGGTATTCTGGAAACGATGCGCCAGCTCAACCGCGCCGATGTGATAGATTCGATAAAGGGAGGAATGCTCGAAATCCTTTCCCAACCCTTCGGCTTTATCTATCATGGCCAGATCGGTCGACAGCTCGCGAAATTTATTCATGAAGCGATGGTTGGACTTATCCACGCGATTGATGTAGACCGCCTTGCTGTACATCACCCATATCGCGATCAGCAGCATCACCGTCAGAAGGCCGATCGCAACCCAGCCATCCACGGTCAGCGATTTCAGGATGATGCCCATGTGCGAGGCATCGGAACCGCCCTCAATGGTCTCCTCTTCGCCCATCACAACCAGCTTGCCGTCCGGTCCCAGCGCGGCCTGAACCGCAATCCATCCGGCTGCCCGCACAAGCCCCGACACTTGCGCCTCGTCCATCTCGCCCTTGAATCTTCCGCCCAGCATCACGCTGCCTGAAGGCAATACCGCATTCCGGGCTTCCCCAGCCGCCTTGCCATCTATATACAGGCGTAGCGCATCCGAAATCGTGAAACCGATGTGATGCCATTGCCCCGGGGCGAGAGGCTTGTCGGAAGCCACGCTCGCTTCGCCTGATTGCGCCCTGATCAGGCCACCATCAAATGAGACGCTCACGTTATCGGACTGATAAATGACGCCTCCGGGGGAGGCAGGCTTGACCCATACACTGAAGCTGTAACCTCCTGCTGCCTGTACCGCGGGGAGAATCAGGCTTTGTGTGCCATCGAACCCGGCACCGCCATTCGAAAACGATGCGGCTACATGCTGTGCAGAGGATTGTGCGTGCAGGTTGTTGGGACCGCTATCCTGCGGGCTTCCCTGCGATTCGGCAAAATGATAGATCGCGCTGCTGGCATCGTACGTCCCCTTGGGATCGGCTGCCGATGTCGCATTTTCATTACCGTAGTAAAGGAAAATTTCGGTTTGAGCCGAAAGCCCGGGTACTTTCACCCAGATGAGTGCCAGCTCGTTTGCGACATCCCATTTTTCAAAATGGAACTTGAGCTCGGTCTTGTCATCTCCCGCGATCAGGCGTACATCGCCGCCATTATCGTTTGCCGAGAAAAAATCGAAGTTGCCTGTATGCAGACGGATCAATACGGGTACGTCCGCTACCTCGCCTGATGGGCCTGTCAGCGTGATTTTCTTGCGGCTTGTCCAGTCCTCATTCCACCACGCGTAACTGGAAAAAGACCACGTCGACAACACAAAGGCGAGCAGAAACGGCAGGAAACGCATGCAATTAACCCTAATAAACAGGGGGGATTATCCATGCATCTGATTACAGGCATTGGTAATGAACCGTGAGCCGAACGGATCATGTGGCTGCATGCGGCGGCCAATGACGGTCATATGGCAGCCATGTGGCAGTCATGTGGCGGCATATGGGAAAAGAATGGGGAGATCAGGAGACAGGTTTAACAAATCTCTCATCAAAATGAAAAGGAAGGCGGCTAACGTTTGCGCAGTTCACCCCGCGGCTGAGTCCGTTCCGAAACAAAGGAGAAATAACATGATCCCCCGAACATCCTTCCATCCTGTGTTGACAACCTTATTTTTCTTCCTTGTCTTACTGGTTATTGCGCCTGCCCTGGCCAGCGAAAAAAATGACGGCACGGAAAGAACCCGCTTCCATGATGCTTCTCCTGATAATTCCAGCGGCAATATTCAGCTCGGCCCTCGTCCTTTTTTCCTTGTCGAGGATATGGAGCCCGGCGAGCTCAAGAACAAGCTCGAGCGTTGCGATACCGGTCCGTTCAGGAAAACATCCTTCTCCATCGGTCATCGCGGCGCGCCGTTGCAGTTTCCCGAACATACGGTGGAGTCCTATCAGGCAGCCGCCCGCATGGGTGCCGGCATCCTTGAGTGCGACGTAACATTTACGAAGGACAAGGAACTGGTATGCCGCCATTCGCAGTGTGATCTGCACACCACCACGAATATTCTGGAAACGCCCCTTGCTGAAAAATGCACGCAGCCTTTCACACCGGCCGAGTTCGATGCTTCAGGAAACCTGATTCAGGAAGCTTCCGCCCGTTGCTGCACGAGCGACATCACTCTGGATGAATTCAAGAGCCTGAAAGGCAAGATGGATGCCTTCAACCCCGGCGCAAGGAACGTGACGGAATACATGCGCGGCACACCCGCATGGCGCACCGATTTATACGCCGGCCCTGGCAGCGGAACTCTGCTCAGCCACCGGGAGAGTATCGAGCTCTTCAGCAAGCTGGGGGCAAAAATGACACCCGAACTCAAAAGCGCGGAGGTAGCGATGCCTTATGACAGCGATGGGGATGGAGTCGGCGACTACACGCAGGAACATTATGCTCAACAGATGATCGATGAATACAAGGCTGCCGATGTCAAACCTCGCGAAGTCTTTCCGCAATCCTTCGATATCCGCGATATCCGTTACTGGATCGCCAGGGAGCCCGAGTTTGGGAGGCAGGCGGTTTATCTGGACGATGCCAATACAGTCGCTGATCTTCCCAAGGCCGGTGAACTGGCCGCTTATAAGGCCGAGGGCATCAATATTGTCGCCCCTCCCCTGTTCGCACTGCTGGATGTCGATGGAAGCGGCAATATCGTCCCGTCCAGCTACGCCATGCAGGCCAGGGCCGCAGGACTGGACCTCATCACCTGGAGTCTGGAGCGCTCCGGAATACTGGCTGACGGCAATAACGGCTTTTATTACCAGACTTTCGATTCAGCGATAAGGCGCGAAGGCGATGTGATGAAAGTGCTGGATGTTTTGAACAGGAAAGTGGGCGTTATCGGTATCTTCAGCGATTGGCCCGCCACCGTGACCTACTATGCTAATTGCATGAAACTGAAGTAGCATGGCTTCCCGGGACCCGATCTCATACTTTCCTCGCACTCACCCTCCGGGACGCACCAAGGCGCATGCATCCGAAAAACCGGAATCGGCATTCTCCTGGCATCCCGGACGGAAACGGGCACGCCCTGCTTGATCTGCTTGCCGCGAGCCGACTCTGTCGGGCGAGGCCACGTCAGTTGCGGCTTTCCCCGGACCGACGCCATCCATAAATTCTGGTCAGGCAACCAGCTTTCCCTTCATGCATCACCTTTCCCCTATGGCTCGGCACTTTGACTTAAGAATGCTGTTCCGGACCGGATACCAGCTGCCGATGGTGGCTGCATCGAAGCGACTGGTCCGTTCGGCTCAGTCTCGAGCCATGCATCCATGCAAATCCTGTAGCACGAACTCATGAAAATAGGCTCTTCTGCGCAATTCATTCCGGCGGCCATCTGCATATACATACCTCGAAGCTCGACACAAAACCACCGGTTACAACATACTGAAACAAGGAGATATGATGAGTAGCGCCCTTCATCCCGACGGGAAAAACAATCCGGACCGCACCGGCAGCAACGAATCCGGCAATGCGTCCCTGCATGATCTGATCGAAGCCGGCAGGCTTTCCCGCCGTGCCTTCCTCCAACGCTCGCTGGGCCTTACGGCTGCCGCATTCGGCGGTTCCCTGCTCGATGGTCTGGTGCATCTTGCTTACGCAGCACCGGCGCCTGTGAATGGCATCGGCTTCGATTCAGTGCCTGCCAACCTGTATCTTTCACCCGGCGATGACGCCGTTACCGTTCCCGCCGGCTATACCGCGCGCGTACTGATTGCCTGGGGCGACTCCCTCACCCAGGCACCGCACTGGAATCCGGGGAGCGCAATGACCGAGACGACACAGCTGCACACCTTCGGAGCCCATATCGATGGGATGCATCTGTTTCCCTTCCCGCCCATGGGGTCATCCGGATCACCCGGCGTTGCCAATATCCGCGGTCTGCTGGTGACGAACCATGAGTATGTCGATCCTCCGCTGGTCAATAACATCGCTCCCGCATCCAGCTACGCGACCACCTCGATCACTCTCGAGATGGTGCGCGCGCAGCAGGCTGCGCACGGCATCAGCGTGGTCGAGGTATGGAAAAAGAACGGCACGTGGGAGGTCAAGCGCACCTCCGCCTTCAACCGCCGCATTACCGGCAACTCTCTCTGCAAGCTGAGCGGACCCGCCGCCGGTCATGATCTGATGAAAACGGCCGCCGACCCCAGCGGCATGAATGTTCTGGGCACTCTCAACAACTGCGCCAACGGCCACACCCCTTGGGGCACTTATCTCACCTGTGAGGAAAACTGGAACGGCTATTTCTCCAACGAGACTGGAGAGGTGGCAGGCGCAAACGATCCGGAGCAGAAACGTCAGATTCTGGCCGGACAAGCGCGCTATGGTATTGGCAAGGGCGGATCCGGTTACCGCTGGCACGAAATGGATGCGCGTTTCCGCGCCGACCTCAACCCGAATGAGCCACATCGCTTCGGCTGGGTTGTGGAAATCGATCCGTGGGATCCAAAAAGCACGCCGGCGAAGCGCACCGCGCTGGGACGCTTCAAGCACGAAAACGCCAGTTGCGTCGTGGGTCCCGACAATACAGTCGTCATATATATGGGTGATGATGAGCGCAACGAGTACCTTTACAAGTTCGTCTGCGCCGGCAAATACAATCCCCGCAATCGCGCAGCCAATCGCGGTCTGCTGGATTCCGGCACGCTTTTCGTGGCAAGGTTCAATGCGGATGGCGGCGGGGAGTGGCTGCCGCTGATCTGGAACCAGAATGGACTGACGCCGGAAAATGGCTTTGCCGATCAGGCCGAAGTATTGATCAAGGCGCGGCAAGCGGCGGACCGGCTGGGCGCCACGATGATGGATCGTCCGGAATGGATTGCAGCCCACCCCGCCTCCCGTGAAGTCTATATGACGCTCACCAACAACAACCGCCGTGGAAGCAACCCGTCGTCCGGCAACAACGTCGACGGAAGTACGCGCGCCGGCAGTGCGCGCCCCCCCGTAGATGCCGCGAACCCCAGGCCGGACAATCGTTACGGTCATATCATCCGTTGGCGCGAAAGCATGGGCAAGGTCGACGCCATGGATTTCGAATGGGACATTTTCGTTGAATGCGGTGACAAGCTGGATCCGCAGCCGCACCATCGAGGCAATATAAATGGAGACGATTACGGCGCCCCGGACGGGCTCTGGTTCGATCAGGATGGCCGCCTGTGGATACAGACCGACCAGGCAGGCGATGCCACCGGCGACTGGGCCAATATCGGAGGAAATGTCATGCTGTGCGCGGATCCTTCCACGGGCGAGACGCGCAGGTTCCTCACTGCGCCGAAGCACTGCGAGGTTACCGGGGCCACGAGTTCCCCGGATGGCAAAACCTTCTTCGTCGGCATTCAGCACCCCGGGGAGGATTGGGAAACACATTTCACCCAGAACTCGACCTGGCCCGACAGCGGTCAAAACGGCCCTACTACGGCCAGCGGCTCCCCTTCCAAGCCACGCTCCGCTGTAGTGGTTATCACTAAGGATGATGGCGGCGTAATTGGTACCTGAGTTGCCGCACGTCCGTGACCAGCCGCATCTGCAGACCCCGAACGGAGCGCTTGTAGCTGATCGACGCCGACCTTCGTCCATGAAAAATCATTTGCCTGCCTCCCGGCGAAGGTGCGGTATCGAACATATCTTTTACCTGAGGATTGTCAAAATGCCTCTCCACGTACAAGCGGTCCGCAAACTTGATCGGAGATCCCTGGCTTTATCAGAGATTCCCTTTCTGGAATCAAAGTCCTCTCCGGTTGACATGTTCTTCCATCTCGAAAGAAATACTGAATATGAAAAAACGAAGATATATTGATCTGTACGGCTACACCCAGGATGAGTTTGATCACTGGCTGGAAAAAGGTATTAACAAAAAGCTCCGTTCTGCCGGAAAATCCAGATCGGAATTAGACATGCGCGCTATCTTTGCGGCTTATCACGACGAAACCCGCAAACTTCCCCGCCGCAGGCTCCGCGAAATGCGCACTGCCACCTGATCCCCGCTTCCCAGACCTCCCGCTGACCCGTGGAGTTCTTCGGCGGCTTTCAAGAGACATTCAGAGTCAATATCCTCCCTCTCATGAAGATCGTGGCGCGAAGACCGCGCCACGATCCAGGTTGCGGTGTCATTCTCCAGGCGCTGTGCGCTATCGGGAAAACAGGAATAAATCCTGTTGGCATCCCGATGCCCGAGTTAGCGGAATAGCGGAAAGAAAACTCTTTCGCTGCTCACCTCCTGTATCACACGACCATCCTTTCTTCACCCCTTCTCAAGCACTGATCCAAATCAGCGGCCCCCGATGTCGGCAGCACTTACATCAGATGCTCATATTGGAAATTATCTAATATAAATCCGGCAGTTATTTGATGGCATGATTTATGCTTTCAACTCTGATGCCACCACACTCGTGCAGTGGCAACCACGACGAACATTGAAACAGGTAAAAAAGAGGGAAACATGAATAGGCTTATCGCGGGTGCGCTTACTGGCGCTGTATTGATGACAGTCCCATTAGCGGCTTCCGCACTCGTCATAGACATAAATACGTATCTCAGCGGCAATTCCGACGGCAGCAATGTCACGGTTGCCAAGCTGACGCTGACCCAGAACGGGAACAGTGTGGACTTCAGATTCGAGAATTCTATAGGGAACCTTGGGACAATCGCGAATAACGCGTTTATTTCCGGCCTTTTGTTCTCCTATGATGGCTCGCCTCTGCTTACCAGCAGTTCATTTGCAAATTTTGGCGGCACGCAACTGGTAGCTGCTGCTGATTTCGGAATAAATCCTCCCGGGAAAGATGCGGGTTACGATTTTTACCTGGACCTGCACTACCCTGCCAGCAACCAGAATCCCGCCCTCCGGTTTACCGATGGCGAATACAGCACGTGGACGGTCAGCGCGGCAAACGGGATATCTGCTGTACTGGTAAGTGACTTCACCATTCTGGTCAGTGCCAATGGCAAACCGGATTCGCTTGCAATGGTACACATTCAGGGAGCAGAAGGAGATACTTTGAAGTATATTGGCAGCGGAGCAACTTCTTCACAGGAGGACCCGGGAACAATTCCGGAACCAGCGACGCTGGCCCTGCTGGGCCTGGGGATGGCCTCTCTTGCCTGGATGCGTCAACGCAAAAAGTAACTTCCCCTTTTTTTGTACGCCACAAACCCGCTCAGGCGGGTTTGTATTTTGAAAGAAACCGGCTGGTTTGCGGATGTTGCATGAGGTTGATTGCTGCCACTGAATTCCTCCGCTTGAGCCAGACATTAACACATGGCTCTGTCAAAGCGGACATGCAGCCGCCCCGTTCTTGAATCCGGCTTTCTTCTGTACTTTTACCGTGAGTTTAGAAGCACGGTATCGAGAATCTCACATTCGAGATTTCCCTGCCTCACGCAATATGTCATGCACTTTCTTGCTTGCAAGCAACGTCAGAAAGTTCTTGATTCGAGCTCCTGAATGCAGGCGTGCAAGCACAACGACATAAATTCTCTTTACTTTTTCCGCGGGCTGCCCCATTTTCTGTGCCAGCTGGTCAATAGCGTAAAGATCCTCGGATGCCAATGGCACGCGATCAGCAGTGTCTATGAAATCTTCTTTCATCATCAGGCTTCCATAGTTACCCTAAAGAACCGCTGAACAAATCCTTCGCAGAGCGCGTTGCTGCAAGATCGAGATGAGCCTTCGCGCGGCCTATTGAGGAAATCCTGAATTATTTATAGGCCTGGATAATTGCAACTGCAAGTTCACGCTATCGATTTGACGAGCAAACAGTACAAACGCCATACCGCCGGTATCCAGTGACGTTCAAAGTACGGCATTATTAATTTGACTGGATTTCAGGTCAAGCCCGGAATGACGATTCGTAGTATTTTTCCGCCGGATCAATAAGAGAATAAAAGACGATTTCCGCCTTCTGCCTTCTGTATTCTGTATCAGGAACCGGACAAAGCCGGGAAGAAAAGCACAAAAGGAAGCCCGGGTCTCTTCCTCCCTTCCTCAAAAGCATCTGTGCAATAACTGATTTTCCGATGTCTGATCAAGCAAGCTTTCGAGGAGGCTGCCATTATTCCCCATGCCCGATCACCTCGGTCGAGATAAAGGTGGGCTTGAGCTTCTTCATCTCATCGGATGTTCGCGCTGCTTCCGACAGATTTTGCGATAAGGCGGCCGTTGCCTTGGAAACGTCATCCCCCTGCTGGGTAGCGCCGGAGGTGGTAGCTGTGACTGCGCTGGCATCGGCTACCGGGGTGCCGGTGGAAGTACCTGCCACCGCGATATTATCCGCACCCAGCACGACCTGTGCCGCAATATTGAGGTTATTGGCGCGAATGCCGGCATCTCCCGCGTTCACCGTCCCTCTGGGGGCGATCAGATCGATGTCGCCTGCCCTGACACCCCCGCTGGAGAGCGCGCCAATTCCGCTGCCGGAAGCGGCACCTTGCAGTTCCTGGGTTACGTTACCCTGGGCATCCACTTTGATGACCGGTGGCGGCACAGCCGTCGCTGTTTTCTTGCCTTTGCCGGCATCGATATCCCCTTCACTCGACCACAGCAGGACATCGCCACCCCCCACCGTCAGAATACGCGACTGATTGACGAGAATGTGGTCACGGGCAAATCCGCGCACGTTGCCTTTTGCCACCGTCAGCATGCCAAGGACATCATTGCCCGTATTGACCAGCACTTCCGGCGTATTGCTGAGGCCGACGACCACGCCTCCCCCCGGCACCATGAACTCGATATTTCCGCCACGCTCGGTCTTGATGCGGCTGGCAAACAGATTGATTTCCCCCTGATAATTCTTGAAGCTTCCATCCTCGTTTTTTTCGCGCAAGCCCGGAAATATCCGTTCCAGCATCGCATAACCGCGTTCATAGTTTCCGGCATAGGCGCTATCCGGATTATTGAAGTCGCGCCCTGTGGTACGCAGTGCGGAATAGACCATTTCGCGCACCATGATGCGCTGGGTATCCGCATCCAGAGCGCGCACCTCCCTGACCGCCTGGAGTGCATCGGCGCCATCCAGATCATTGTTGCCTACCAGCCAGCGTGCCTGCCACAGGAGGATATCATCCGGACTCCCCTCCGTTTTTTCCAGATCGGCAATCAACCGGTCAACGGTACCGGTGTAATCGATTCCCTTCGCACCCACGCCTGCCGCGACATCGATATCGACGCCTCCTGCCGGTAATTCAGCATTGTCGAGGTCTCCCCGGCTGACGATCCCCGCGGAGGTAGCAAGATCAATATTGCGTCCGGCTGTCACTTCCAGCCGTCCCAGACCCCCGACCCAGATTTTTGCCAGGCCTGCGCGGTCGTTTCCTGCGGTAAAAGCAATATCCCGGCCCGCTGTCACCCGGCTCACGTCGGAAGGGTTGGCATGCTGCGCCAGAATGCCTACATCGCGCACGTCCTGCCCGGCCCTCACCCAGAGCGCCTTGGAGAGATCCAGGGAGAGCTCGAAAGGATTACCCTTGACATCTCCTGCTACCGCATAAATACGCGCCGGTTGGGTATCACCCCTATGAACAGGAACGGAAGCATGCAAAAGATCGAGGTCAGCAGCGCTCACCGCCGTATTCGGAAACTGACTGGATTCCCTGCCTGGCCGGACCGCGCCGGGGACCAGGACAGGATCCCTGTCGCTCATGGATACAACGGTTGGAATATTGATCGAATTTGCAGCCAGCAACGTGAGTTGACCACCGGCAGCTGGACTCAGAACGATATCGTCCAGGGCGTTCAGCGCGATATTGCTGCGAAACGCGGTAATGGAAAGGCTGGGAGGCAGGAGGGAAAGCAGGGCTGACTTGTAGCTTCCTGAACTGATGTTGAAGTTGAGCGACGTCCTGTATGCATTCTGTATACTTGCGCCTGCTTCCCCGCCATTCTGGAGCGCCACGTTGCCATGCAGGCTCTGCAGGCTCGCGCCGCTGCGCGGGCTATAGGTGGAAAACAGGCTCCAGGTCGGGCTGGTTACATTTCTGATGTTGAATGCCGTACTGTTGCCGGATGACTGAACCACCAGGTGCGGATTCAATACGGTCTGGATATTGACGTCTTCCCGCGCCTGAACCTTCGCCTGCGCGTCACCCACGGCCAGAATGGTGTAGAGCGGGCTGCCATTCACATTCTGCCCGCTGTCCACCTTGCCGCCCGCCTTCAGATCCAGACCCCCCCGGTCTGCATAATACTGCCCACCCAGTAAGTCCGCTCCGGCTTCCACCTGCACATCGCCGCCGCCGGTCTTGAGCAATCTTGCTGCATCCGGGCCCATGGCCGTCATGCGCGCCTGTGTGGGCGCGCTGGCCGAGACATTCTCGATATTGCCACCGGCAGTCAATGTAACATCACCCCCCCCCAGAGCGCCAACGCCTTGCTGGAACTGGTCGAAACGCACCCACCAGGCGGGCTGAAGCGTATATGCACCGGTTGAATCATTCAACCTGCCCTGCCGGAACAGCCAGTTGGAGTAGAGCTGGGCCGAAGGTGTTCCGACTATATTCCTCAAGGCTGCCAGACTGACATTACCGCCATCCTGGCTGAACTGGGCATTTGCAGGTGTAGCGAAACCATCCGCTGCATCGGCTATGCGTCCGGCTGTATAAATTGCCGATTTACCATCAGCAAGTTTGATATCCCCTCCCGCCGCAATGTGGATATCACCCGTGCCCGTGCGCACGAGCTTGCCGGCCGCCAGTGCGACATCACCTCCATCGGGCTTGACTGCCATGGGATCGGCTGCATCGATATCTGCCCCTCCGACCAGCCGGTAACCCCACGAATCTCCGGCCAGCAGCGCGGCAGGCGTGATTCCGCTGCTGAATGGTGTCGCTGCATTGAAGCCATCGGAAAGATTGCTGTTCAGCTTGAGATCACCCGCTGCCCGCAAGGTGAGCATGCCGGACTCACCCGCAGGGCGGCTGGCTCCCAGATTCCAGTCATTGGCGAGCGTGAGATTGCCTGTCGAGCGTATCTCTACGCCAGGACGCAAATGGAAACCGCTCTCTCCCGCCTTGCCCAGGCGCGACATGATTGTTCCGGCATGGGACGCAAAGCTGGTATTGTCGGCGTTGACAGCAGCCAGGCTCAGTGTGCCGCCGCTTCCACCACTCACGCCGCTGGCAGTGAGCGCATCGACGCCGTCATAGATTTTGACTGCCTCGATCACGACCGATTTGGCGCCGCTGATACTGCTGTTTATGTTGTCCAGGGCGACTTCGTCACCGGCGCCGCTACCGAGGCGGGGCGCGCGCAGGAGAATCTTGCCACCTTCTCTATCATGGCCGCCATGCACATCGATCACACTGCCCTCAGCCAGGTTCAACCTGCCCTCTGCGGTCCCGATTTCCACTTCACCGCCATTTTTTCCATTGCCGGTGGAGTAGGCGTCGAGCTTCGTACCCGCCAGCACGTTGACATCATTCCTTGCATGAAGATCGATGCGACCCCCATCGTCGCCTGATACATCGATATGCCCGGCCAGGTCGAGTTTGCCGTTATCCACGGCAATCCGGACTTCTCTTGCCCTGACCATATCGGATGCGGAGAGGCTTACATCGCCCGTACGAACGCGAAATGTTCTCGCGCCATCGAACACGCCCTGGTTGAGAGTCTTGTTAAGCATGGAAAAATCCGGCAGCGCCGCCACATCCAGATCAAAACCTGCGCCATTGCCTCTTTTGCCACCTGTATCTGCCATGGCGAAGCCCTGCAAGCTGCCTGCGGCAATCGCCGCCGTACCTTTGCCGGCGCGCACGATCACCTTGCCCGCGTCTCCACCGGGTGTGGCAGAAACGTTCACCTGCGCGCCAGGCTGCACCACCACGCTGCCCTCTTCACTTGCCAGCTCAACGATGCCGCCGGGCGATGCGCGCTCTACATCGAAGAATGCCACGGAACGGCCTGCCACATTCGCCACCGCATTCGCACCCAACTCAAGATTGCCCGTAGTCGCCGCGAGTTTAAGTTGCCCTGAAGGCAGGTCAGTCTCCGTATCGAACGTCACTTCCGTACCGGAGAGCGTCCACTTTGCTCCCAGCGTATTTCTGTCCGCGAGCGCGCGATCTGCTTCCGTTCTGGTGGCATCGAGCCTGCCTGCTGCGGCCAGAGTCTGGCTGGCGCCTTGCTCGCCGCTTATTCTCGCCACATTCAGCTTTGTCCCAACCGCGGCAATATCGGCACTGCCGGAACCGCGTCCGACCATTTCATTTGCCCTGATAGCGACCTGGGAGAACCCTTCGACGGATTTGGCGCCCTCGCCCAATATCAGCGTGTCGGCCTGTATTGCCAGCGCCCCGTTGCCGGATGTTCCGCTCGTCGTAAACGCCGTTGCCCCCGGATTGGAGAGGAGTAGACTGGTGGCGTGCAGGGTGGCGGTTTTACCGTTGTTATTCACGCCGGCCAATCCCGCACCCAGCAGATTCAAGGCTTGCAGTGTCGGCTTACCTTGGGCGTTCACGCCCCCAACGCTCACATCGCCATAAAGATCGAAAGTGGAATAACTCGTCAGCGTCAGCGAATTAAGATTGTTCAAGCCGTCAAGTTCACTCTGGCGGAGAGTCAGGCCTTCGGAACCCGCTGGAGCTTCGCCGAAGTTGACACGCATGGCGCCGATCGTCAGGTTTCCGGCGACCGGATTATTCCCCCGGTCAGCAAAAACGGGCGTGCCTGCAAAAGTGTTCTGCCTGGTGGCATCCAGCGTGATCGAATTTCCAGACCGGATAACGCTGCCTGCTTCACCGATCAGGGTTCCCTGACTCCTGTCGGGGCTTCCGGTGCGCGAAAACGCGGCAAAAGCTGATGCTGCCCGTACCAGCGCTCCGTTACCGGCTGTATTGTAGCTCCCGCTCCCGCTGGCGCTGCCATTGCCCTGGGCTTCGATAGCGCTGCCCGATTTCAGGATGAGCGAATCCTTTGCCGCCAGAATGACTTCATCTCCCTTCAGCGCGTGATTGACATCATTGGCCAGTGTTACCTCTTCAGCGCCCACCGCCAGCGCAGTGCTATCGCTTGCGGTGTCGCCGCGGCTGCGTGTGCCGCCGATGAGCAGGCTTGACGCACCCAGTGCATTGAGCGCACTGGCTGAAATTCGTGTAGCGAGCGGATCGACGCCGCCTGTTCCCGAAGAGGTATCGCTGGTGATTGCAATTCTGGGAGCACTGATATCTACTGCAGCGCCTCGCCCTCCAGTACCTGCCGCCAGTTTGAAAACGGCATCCAGCTTGAGATTGGCGGTGGTATCCATGGAAAGGAGGCCCGCGTCCTGCGGCCGGCTGTTACTGGTCGTAAAAAAATCCGAGGCGCGCGTGAGCGTGATTTCCGACCGTTGCAAGACCTGTTCGCGGCTGAGCACTTCAAAACCGCTCCAGATTGCATCACGCGGGGCCTCCACCCAATCCCGGGCCCGGCTGTCAGTGACGTAGCCTGGCACGACCCGGGTCCCATCCTGCTTGCTGTATGCTTGCCCTGGCAGCAGATTGTGCACATCCGTGTTGAGCCTGATGGCATAGGCCCCAGGCAGCAGCGCATAGTGGGCGGGTAGCAGCGTATAAACGCCCGCAGGCAGTCCCGGTATGCCGGAAAGATACACCGCATCTCCCGGTGCGCGATCGAAACCGGTATTCTCCTGTCCGTCGCCCGGCGCAAATCCGCTCGTATAGCCGGGCAGGATGGCATAGGTGCCGGCAGCGCCGAGAATATCACGCGAACCCCCCGGCCCTACGCTGAACTCGTAAGCCTGCAAATCTCCCCCACCTGCCAGGTCGACTACCGCTCCCGCCTGCATATCGATATTCGCCGCCTGCGCGCGCACTGATTTTTCTGGTAATGCAAGCTGCGGGATCTCGAAGGCGTCCGGTTTATAAAGCCAGCTGCGACCGTTCGCGAGCATGCCAAACGGAATGAGAGCACCGGGCCCGGCAGCAACCGAAGTCAGGCTGCCGTCCTTGAATGTAAGCGTATCGGTCGCGCTGAAGGTCAGCTGGCCGAACGGAGCCCATATATTGCCATCCTGTACGATATTTGCGGCCGTTACCGTCAGGCTGCCAAGCGCGGAAAGCGGTTGTACCGGACGCGTCGCAGTGCTGCCGAACGTCACCGTCCGGTCCGGTGCCTGAATGCTGACCTGGCTATAAGTCGTGGGGGCGATCACGGCGCCGCTGAAAGCCAGGTCGGCTGCACTTGAAAGGGTGCCTGCCGGACGCGGTGAGCCGCCGCTGCTTATACCCGAAAACCTTACTTCCTGAGCACCGGTGAACTCAGCACGTGACATCCCGCTGAGGGTCAGGTTGCCTGCCAGTTCCAGCAATTGTGCCTCTGCCTTGAAACCGCCGGCGCCGGCAAGCGGCGTATTGACCGTATCCACGCGATTGGCATCGAAATTGCCAAGCCGCAAGGCTTCCGCTTTAAGTGCGGCTTCACCTCCTGCCATTTCGATGCGTGGCGTGTCCAGCACCACTTCTTTCAGGGGCAGCGGGCGGCTGGCGCCGAGATTCAGGCCGTTTTCCAGCCGGATTGCATCCCGGCTTTTCAGGGCGATACGGTCAAACCCCGCTGCTTCGAGTGCCGCGGCGCCAATCGTGGCTTTCCCGTTGAGTCCAGCCGGAATGATGGAGCCGGGAGCCAGACCTGCCGTCTGCGATGTTCCCGTCGGCCCCAGGCTCAATACGCGCTCTTCGAGCGGAAAACCTTTATTCTGGGCATCGTCCACATCCAGAAGTCCCAGAACGACATCAAGCGCTCCCGCGCGATTCGACGCGCTACCCGGCTGCGCCGTAATGTTGCCCTCCAGCAGTATGCCCTCGCGCGCAATGACACCCAGTCTTCCTGCATCACTGCCTACCCACTGCCCCAGGCCTCCGGCCTGGTTCTGGATATCCAGGCGGACGGGGGCGGCGCCGGCCAGATTGATATGAGACCCGGGCTCGGTCACGACATGCCCGAACTGGGCGTTCAGCATCACTGTCCCACCGCTCAGCACCTCCCCCTGGGTGAGGCGCTGACTGTCGAGGTAGGTAAGAGCCTTGCCGGACACATCGAGTAGCGCCTGCTTGCCCAGCCAGAGACTGTTGCTTGCGTTGAAATTAAAGCTGTGGCTGTGATCGAGCGTTGCCGTAATGCTGCCGCCAGGGGCGGTGATACGCCCTTGTATGTTTACCGAACGCGCTGCTGCCAGCGTGATTTCTGCTCCGGGATCCGCCTCGATATGCGCGCCCGCTCCGATCACCACATCGGCTGCACCCCGCTCGTCGGGATTTTCTGCTGTAAGGCTCAAATTGGCTGGCTCGCGCACGAGATCGTCGAGTTTGACCGGACGCGTAAAATCTTCCATTCTGCTGCCGCTTGGCCTCAGGCTGTAGTCAGGCTGCAATTCGAGGCTGAGGACGGTAGGTTTGATCTTCACACCCTCGGATAACGTGACGCTCTCATTTCCTGTCAGATTGACATCACCAAACCCGCCCCGCCCGAAAAACCCGGAATCGAGATTCACCGCGCCGGTGGCGCTGTCCGGCGTGCCGCCAATCTGGATCCTATTGCTCGAAACCGAGAAAGTACCGCCTTTGCCAATCCCGTAACCGCGTACATTGTCAGTCAGGCCGGAAACGGCATTGCCGGACAGGCTGATGTCACCGCCGTTGCCGGCAATCACGCTGCCTCGGCTATCCACCTTGAGCCTGCCGCCTCCAGTGACATCCAGCAGTGTATTTTTCCCGAGAGCAAGATCGTCAACGGCCGAGAGGGCTATCCTGCCGCCGTTTACCAGGCCCACTTCGCCAGACCCCGCGGGCACTCCACGCAATTCGTTTACCCACGCACCGCGCGCGGATAACGTGACTCCTTCGGCTACGGCAAGATTCAGCGGACCGGATGAACGCCCCGGAAGATCGTTTCTGTTTGCATGGAGCATGATTGAGCCGGCCGGGGCGTCGATGTCCGCCTCGACCTTTACTCCCTGCGCCGTGATATGCACGCTGCCGCCTTGCGGCACCCGCAAGGCCTCGCGCACCTCCGTTGCCTGGTTACTGAAAATTTCCAGATTGGCGACTTTGTCCCTGCCCAGCAGGGCCGGGTTGAGGCGCAGTTTATTGACAAGATCGGATGACAGCGTGTCGCCGAATTTGAAACTTCCCGGCAACAAAGGTCCTTCGCTGCTCAGCTCGATCTGCTGGTTATGTTTGTAATCCAGGCCATTGATATTGTTCGCTATCGGATTACTGCCAAGAGTCAACCGCGCGCCCTCCGGCATGATGCCCTTGTCGCGCTGTACCTCTCCCACGACCGTGCGCCCCTGCACATCCCCCTGCATGACCACCGCGCGCAGGGCCATGACTTCCAGAGCGCCGGCATTCTTGCCTTCGGTATAACCTGGGTCATAGTTGAAGGTCTGTCCGAGGTCGATCACTTCCTTCACGTTCCAGCGCCCGAAATCCTGCACGTAACGGGTGGCAATACCGTCGTAACGCACGTCGGCGCGGGCATTCGCGATATCGGTCAATATTCCCCGGGACATGAGCAAGGTCGTTTTCACGCTGGAAGGCGTGTAGCTCAAGCTGCCACCGGATATATCGATCATCGCGCCGGGAGCGATGACGGCTTCTCCCTGCGAGTTCACGCGCACCACGCCACCCTCCGTGGACCTTTCCGCCACCGTACGCTCGAGGCGCGCCTGGTAAGCTTGCAGGCTATCCTTTGCGATCAGCGTGGGAGCGCCGGAGTCGGCGTTGGCCAGTGCGCGGTTGATGTCCACATAAACTTTCTGGCTGCGCAGCGGTCCATCCCGGTTGACGGGAGAATCTTTCAGTTCATCCCCGCGCAATTCCACTTCCACCGCGTTTCGTGCTGCGGAAACCTTTACGTTTTCCAATCCGGCGACATTGATAAGAGCGCCGTTGTCAATATGAATGCGGGCAGTATTGGAAGCAGGGGCATCGAATGCCTGCCTGAATGGATCGCCGGGCTGAAAAAGCAGACTTGGGTTATCCAGCGCGAAAAAATCCACCTTGCCTGCGGGCGCATTGATCACGGCTCCCCTCTCCATGCGCACGTCCTGCCCCAGCACTCTCACCTGAGAAGAGAGCACCAGGCCGGTGCCTGTCACTCCATCCAGCACACCCGTCTGATCGGATACATCCGGCAATACCTCCGTCAGGCTGCCGGCGCCGAGTGTTGCGCGGCCGCCGCGCATCGAGCTGTCCTGAGCCGTGGCGGCATCTTTCGCCAGCAGGTATACGGAACCATTGGCGATGACCGAGGTGGTGGCCCGGGCGATGCCCTGCTGATTGACGGCATAACCTACCATGGTGATATTGCCGCGCGGCGTGCCCAGTTCACCCAGATTGGTCACATGGCCTAGCTTGTCCAGTGCCGCATCCTTCAGTGCAACTGCCTGGCCATCGAGCTTGCCGTCCCTGATGTCCGTGTTGGGAGCCTCGAAATCACTCAGTCCCGCCGGACTGTCGACTTCGACCAGAAGCCCGCGCACATTGACATCCACTGGCTCGGCCGAGGCGGAACGCAGAAACACCTTGGTGCCCGCGGCTGCAATCACCTGCCCGTCGGGCGCTTCTACCGTACCTTTATTGATCACTGTCGGTGCGATCAACATGACCCGCCCCTGACTGCCGGCCGTGATCCGCGCGCCTTCGAAAACCTTGATGAAGCCGCCTGAACCTTCGAATTGCGGAACCGTCTTCTCGGTAGTGAGAAAGGCATTGAGGATGAAGTTGTCGTGGATGTCCAGACTGCTGGCGGTAAAGCTGTTGAGATTTACTTGAGAGGAACCCATGAAGGCAATACCATTGGTATTGACTAGAATGACGTTTGCATTCTGCCCGATGGCCTGGCTCAGGATGCCCGCAATCACGCTCGGATCGTTGTCCCAGACGCGGTTCAGTGTCGTAAAATTCGCGCCCTGCACCAGGTTCTGCGCAGCAAGACTTTCCACCTGCTGGAACTGAACCGAATGACCGGGGCTGACATTGAAGCTTTCCCAGTTGAGGATGGCCTTATCCCCCACCTGGTTGACCACTGCATTGGGACCGTGAACGTGATAATCCGCCTGGCCGGCGCTGACGAAACCGGGAACGTCGCCGCCACAGCTGCCTCCTGCACAGGGCACGGGCAGTTCCGCCTGTGCGGTTGTCGCCAGCAGCCCGGTCATGAGCAGAACAGTACCGCTTTTAGCCTTGCCACTGTGGCGCCGCGTGGTTTCTGCAACGGGAATCAACATACCCAGAGTCTTGTTGAAAATAAGCCGGTAGATATTCTGGTTCATTCTTTCAATTCCTCGGAGAGGCAGGAGGGAACGGCCATACTGCGAGCACGGTGGCAGTATGTTTATTCCTCAACCTTGTTTCAGAAAAATCATCGTTATCCGGTTATACGGATCGTTACAACTGCAGGCATGATCACCACGCATGCCGAAAAAGGAAGTGCACGCGCTTGTCTCCTGCCTTCGTTCTTCCAACCTCTTCGAGCGCCACGGCCCAGGCCACATCGGCCGACAGGCTCTTCCAACCCTTGAGACGGAAACCCATGCCGGTACCTGCAAGATCAAAGCGATCCGTCTGTCCGGGCAAGGGCTGCTGCACTCGCACGATACCTGCATCAATAAAAGCCAGAAGACGGAACTCATCCAGTCCCTGGAGCAGGTATGTGGCGTAATTGGGCGTAAAGACCTCGAGCCCTCCCGTAACGCTGTCGTCACCCAGAGCAGAAACTTCGCGGTAACCGCGCACGGTATTGACGCCGCCCACGATGGACTGCTCGTTCGAGATCAGCGGCTGTCCCGCGATCTGCCAGCTCGCCCGGCCGGCCAGCCCCCAACCCTGGGGCCACGTTTCCGTGTGGGAAAAATTGCCACGCAGATAGATGTAACTGGCGCTGCCTTTAAAGCGCTTGTTGGCAAATTCCTGTTCGTCCCCAACCAGTCCGCGCACGTGGAAATTCACCGATAACCCGAGCCTTGTCGTTCTTCCTTCTCCCAGCCAGCTTCCATCCCAGCCCACGGTGAATGGAAGATAGGTAATCGGCGTGTTGAAATTGCCACCAGCGACGAGATTTACCGTTTGGGTAAAATCCTTGTAATCCAGTCCCAACGTTGCCGTGTGGAAGAACTTTTCACTGCCTGGCAGCGGCAGAATGTAGCGCCCCCCCACGATCAGGCCGTTGCCGAGCACGTTGAGCGTACCCAGTGAAGCCACGTTCGAAGCGGAATAGACGCTGTATAAGGCGAGAAAACCGCCGAACGGGACCGGCAGGGTGTAGTTGGCGGAAATGACCTTGCTCTCGTCCGGATTCTCGGGAGCAACCAATCCTGTCACACCCAGGCTGTGCTGCCGGTGCCACAGATTGTCCCAGCTCAGGTTCGCGCTCAGCCGGGTCAAGGACGTATTGGGAATCTGGCGACTGTTCAATTCCACGCTCCCATGGAGAGGCAACTGATCCTTCACTTTCAGATCCACCTCGACCGTACCGGGTGTCTTCCCCGCCCTTAAAACGGGTGTAATCCTGCGATCAGCCGAGCGGTTCAGGCTTTCCAGCTGCTTCTGCATTTCAGGAAAGTTAGGCACTTTACCTTCCGCCAATTCCGGTATCGCCGCTTTGATGTCCGCCGGACTGAAATAGCGGGATTCCACCACGCGCAGACGCTTCACCGGCGCTTCGGTCACCTGCAACCTGACCACCGCCTCGTCGACTTTCTGCTGGGGAATGCTCACGAGCACGGTCAGATAGCCCGCATCATGATAGGCGCGTTCGAGCGCGTCACGCGCCTGTTCCACATCCTCCAGGCTCTTGTTTTCGCCGAGATGTGGATAAACCGCCTGTTCCACCGTTGTGACGGACAACAATGTGGCGCCTTCCACTCGATACTCGAATACATCGAAACGGGCTTCCTGCGCGTGAGACGAATGGACCCAACTCGCGAGGCAAAGCAGCCCTCCTACCCGCAGCATCTTATTTAGTAGTTGCAACATCAAACCAAGCATCAAACCAAGCCGAACCAGTTCCTGTACGTGCGAATGGGACAGCCCCGAAGGAGCTGTCCCGAGCAGCATATGGACGGCGTTGCACCGCCCCCTTAAGTGACAGACCTATTGGCCAGCAGGTAAGCAGGAATTGCCGAAGCGCGCGCCTTTGGAGGTGGGACCGCTGGCTCCCGCCACTGGCGTGGCGAAGATACCCCTCAGGTCGCTCTCACCCAGGGTGGCAGCAACCGCGGCAATCAAGGCAGCAGCACTTGGGCTGGCGGGACTGATGGAGCCGCCGGCGGTGAATGCCGCCAGCTCATACCAGAAGTTATAGGAACCATCCATCGCCTCGACACGGTGCTGGGCATCGGTATTGGGAGATACCCGGTCCAGCCTGACGAATGCCCACCGGTCGGTCGTGGCAGTAGGTGCCGGCGTGTTTTCCATGGATACCACGCCCAGGGCAAACTGGCTCGCGCCGGTAGCGGTATTCAGGGCGCTCTTCACGCCCCCGGTGCCGGACTGCTCGCTCACAATGGCGGTTGCCGTGCTGTCGGTCGCGCGCGCCGGTTCCAGCGCGCCCTGCGATAGCCCGGTTGAACAAGGCTTGTTGAGGAAGCGCATATTGGAGGCAGACTGGGTGCCGGAGGTGGGCACGCGGCGCACCAGGTTGACTATCGAACCTGCCGGGCCGCCGAACAGGCTGCCATCCACGCTACTGACCGAATCCCTGCTGGCAATAGTGGTATAGCGTTGTGCCGGCAGGCTGGGCTGGCAGGCGGGCGTGAGATTGGGTGCGGTCGGAGAACCGTCATCGCAGGTCGCAGCCAGAATGCCGGCAGCAACGTCGTTCTTCTGCAACTGAAGGTACAGCGGGTAGCTCACGGCTACGCCGAAGGCTTGCCCGATGTTGGTCGCCACTTCCTCGCCAAGGGAGCTCAGGTTCAGTGCGATATCCAGGTTCTGCTTGTTGACCAGGTATTCCGTATCAGAGAAACCGCCATCCGGATAGCTTTGGCCCGGACGGCCGGCCGCATCACCCTTCAGCGAAGTGGTAAAGGTCTTGGTAACGGTATCGCTGCAGTTATTGTAGCGGGCAACGGGGTAGGACACGCCATTCAGGATAACGTTGGTTGAACCAGCCGCTCCTGCCGCGCACTTGCCTCCGCCGCCGAGCAGAGCGACGTCATTGATGCGCTTCAGGTTGCCGGGCAGATACCCGTTGGGGTTCGGCTCGCCCGCCATGCTGAGATGAGGCGCGTAGGCGTTGAAAGAACCCCCCTCAACCGTGTGATAGACCACTACCTTCTTGCCAGCCAGCGCACCGGCGGCGGAACTCATGGTGCAGGCATAGGCGACCCGGTCACCGCTGCTCTTGCCGGGTTCAACACCGCTGCTTTCCAGGTACATATGGGCGTCATTGGTGCCGCCGTTGCCAGCCAGGCCATTGCACAGCGACATGACGCTGCGAAATACGGCATTGGTGGGTGCAGATGCACCCGACAGCCAGACGTAGGTGGTGGGGCCGGCAGCGACCTGAGCGGGGGTCAGGGCGAAAGCCGCCGGAGTCGTGCCGAGTGCCGCGATAGCCAGTGCAATTTTGCTCAGCTTCATTTTCATCTTGGTATCCTTTATTTTCAGATTGATATTTCAGGCTGAAGCCTGCCTTTCCCGGACTCCCTGGCCGGGCGTAAGCAGCTCATTGCGAGTCTCAGACGCCTGCGCGGCGGCGGACGATCATGCCTAGCATGCCCAGCCCAGCCAGCAGCATGGCCCAGGTATCCGCTTCGGGAATAGGAGAGACGGACGGGCTCGTGAAGGTGAGCATCCCATTCTCGGTCAACTTGAATTTGCTGAACTCGTCTGCACCAATGCTGCCGTCGCTATTCAGATCTACGCCAAACGGAGTCTTGACGGCCTGAGCGAAACTTGAGATAGAGGATGTGGTCAGGAACCAGAAATTCTGTTCCGTACCCAACGGCTGGGTGGTATCAGCAGTGGTATTCGCCAGCCAATTGTCGCCCTGGCCGAAACCATTAATTGCGCCGAAGAAAGTATCAGGATCATCTGTGGGCGTGGCAACGCTGGCGCCATTTGCATCGGCGGCATGCGTACCGCGGCTGTTATTGGCATCGATGTACTTTTCCATGTTCTGGAATGCCACCAATGGACGAGTTGCCAGCTTCGGAGCAGTGTCCGTGTTCATCGTGGTGAGATAACGCGAACCGCCGATAGTGCCGAAATCCGTGTTATCCAGTGCGATAACGCTGAACTCGACGAGGGGCGCGTTGGCAGGCCCGGCGAAGTTCATCAGCTGATTCCAGGAAGCGCCATAGGCCCCACTCGTCAGGTCCCAGCTTTTGTTGAAGCCCGCTTGTCCGTTCGCAGCAAGCATGTCATCCATTTTGATGCCGAGATCGAACAAGCCTGAGATGTCATCACCACCGGAAGTGGCGGAACTGCCGCCGTAATAGCGGACGTTGAGCAGCAACTCGCCGTTGCCGGTGGCGCCCCCATCCATGGCGGCAAGCGCCGGACCGGAAAGAGTCGCGATGGCAGCAACAGCAAGCGCCTTGAGTCTGAAGTTTATTTTCATACGGGATACTCCCTAGGTAATTAGTGGTTGCACCAAAAAAATCCGGCTGACTGATCCTTGAAGCTTTGCTTCATCTGATCAATCGTCCTGGAGCAACCCGGCTACCTCCGCTTGTTGGGAGACCCGCAGCTTTCCGTCCCCGCTTCGCAACGGGTTTGGCTTTGTTCCTGACCGGCTATAACGCCTGTACCTGTTACCGGACGTGGGTCACTATATGTGACAGCTGTGAACCGTCTGTGAAACACAATCGGTATTTTCGTGGTACTTTCTGCCTATTCTTTTGGTCCGCATGGCGAAGACTCATCATTCGCGCATACCTTGCGTCCCGGAAGACTCAAAGCGTGATCTTCAGCGCCATCGCCTTGGCTACGGCATGAGCCCGATTATTGACCTCCAGCTTTCGCAGGATCTTCTGGATGTGGTTTTTGACGGTAAGCGGACTGATATGTAGCAGTTGGGCTATTTCATGATTGCTCTTTCCCGCCTGAACATGACGCAGAATTTCCGTCTCGCGGTCCGTGATGAGTTTTCTGCTTCTTTCCCGCATGACACCCTGCTTGTGATGGCGCTCATGAAACAGCATGCGCACCAGTGCCATATGCATGTGCGGCAGCAGCAGCTCGAGGAAATAAGCATGACGCTCGTTCAGCGCCGTGGAAATCTGGGTGAAGGTAAAGAAGCTGGTGGTCCGGCCATTGGCATCGAACATCCCGTGCGCCGCGATACGCTGCAGATTTTCATGTCTGAGGTCGTACGCAAAACGCTTGTAGGTGAGTGCATGCGGATTATTTGGGCAAACCAGAAGCGGCTGGTTTCTGCCCGCGCTCCACGCGGACATGGCGCGAAATACAATCCCGCCATCCGGGCGGCAAAGCTCTGAAAACCGGATTTCATCCATATCCATCCGGCTGAATCTTTCTATATTCACAGCCTGACCATTGCCCTCGTCAAACAGGCATATGAGCATGCCATGCGGCAGGAGACCCTGCAACTCACCCTGCGCCCATAAAAAAAATTGATGACGCCGGAATATATTGATCGATGAATCGATAATCCGGAACAGGTACTCCGCCTCCCGCTTCGTCAGCGTAAACTCTCCCCCCATCATTCCTTATGCCCTGATTATTCGTATCGTTTCCGGGCTGCAGCGATTTTCCCGATATTATTTTTTGGCTTCGCGTCTTAGCTTCGCGCGATTGCGTATTTTCAGGGCGGCATATGACCCAATCATTAAAATCCTGTGTCAGATTCATGAATTCGATGTAGGCAGAAAGGACTATGCAGATGCCAGGAGGAAATGCAGGGGCGCCTCCCCCAAGGCCCATGAAACATGCCGTGAAGAAACAGGTGGGGACAGGATTTCCCGGAAACTCCCAGCCCTGAACTTCAGAACTTCTAATAGCGAAGGTTCTGCGGGGAGGAATCGGATTGTGGGGATGAATCGGATTGCGAGGACCTCGGATCCTCTTGATCCGATAGGCTCGGGGAGAGCGAGAAAGGCGAGGACGATGATGGAGTGCCCCTTTCCGATTCGGGTTGCGGTTGGGAACCAAAAGCTCCCGCCTGCGGCTGGGAACCGAAGGCTTCTGCCTGCGGCCGAATATCACCGGTCTGCCCCTCAGATGGGGATTGCAGTGGAGTAGCGGGTGGATCGGCCGGCGCAGCTTGCGTTTGGGGCGAGGTGGCGGCAGGATCTCCCGGCAGATAGATGAACTTCCAGTCGCGATAATCCTTCGCTTCCGCAAAATCCGCATAGCGTTCCGGGAAATTGGCGCGCTTGAGCGGAATGTCCTTTGAAAGGCTGTACACGCCGATTATTCCGGCATTCGGCTGTCTGGCCAGACCCCACTCGCTTAAGCCCGTCATCGGATCGAAGAATATCTTCCGGAGATGCCGTTTGACGGTGGGAAAGCGTTTATCCAGCAGCAATTTTTCCAGCGAGTCGGGGTAGCGCTTCGGCAGGCCGGGCGAATTTTCATAATAGGAACCGATCGCCTGCCTGAACTGTTCTCCGGCAAACATCAGTTCTTTTTCTTTTTCCCGCCGCACTTCGGTACGCCACACCTGTACGGCGCCTGCCAGCGCAATGCTGGTCAACGCCACGACGAACAGGACCCAGACATAGGTAAAACCCTTTTGCCCCGCGCTCCTGCCGCACCCCATTCCCTGCCCTCCATTCATCCGGCTACCAGGCCGCGTAAGAGGTTCCATCCTTTGACTCTTCCTCCGCGCCGCTATGCACATCGTAGAGGCCTTCGGCTGAATCAGGGGGGGGGAGGGTGACCCAGGTTTCGGAACTTTCAGTCAAGGGATCAACCGGAATGGCGCGCAAGTACCGCTTCTCGACCAGTTCTGCCAGATCGCGGGGATAGCTTCCCGTATCGCCATGGAACTTGTCGATGGCATCCCGCATGACATTCAGGTCCTGGCGCAATACTGCTTCCTTTGATCTTTCCACGGAATTGAAATACCGCGGAGCGGCAATGGTGAGAAGAACGGCAATGATGGCCATGACAACCAGCAATTCGACCAGGGTGAATCCGGAATGGAACGAACCGTCTGGATTGCTTCCCGGACCAAACCTGTCCCCGGCTTTTCGCATTCTGGTCACCATTTATCGTAGGCAATGCCGTTCAAGCCGATCCGCGGTGAACGGGAATACACATCGAAAACATCATTCCCTTCCTGCGGGTTATCCGGTGAGCTCTCGTAGGAACGCTTGCCCCAGGTGTCGGCATCGGGCAATGCAGGATCATCCGCCATCGGATCCCTTGGCAGCCGCCGCAGGAAATATATCTTGCGCTTGGCGGGATGCTTGATATCCGGTATGCCCTGCACCAGATCTTCCAGCTTGCGCGGATATTCCGATTCATCGGCCTGCCGCGTGATCCTCCCTTCGGTCACCGCGTGCTTGTATGCGTCCAGCGCTTCGCGGATCTGGCGTAATCCCACCCGCAGTTCCTGTTCTTTTTCACGCTTTACCGTGAGTTCATATAACGGTATCGCCGCAGAAGCGAGCACTGCCGTAATGGCTACGACAACGGTCAGTTCCACCAGGGTAAATCCCCGTTCGCCTGTTTTTTTCACCAGCACCGTGCTCGCAGCAAAAGTACGCTTCATGTCAACTCAGCGAATGTCCACATTGACAGCCGGCGGCAAAGGCACCGGAACGGGCAGGGGCCCGCCTTCATCCCCGAAGCTGGCATTCCCGATACTGATCTGCGTCGTGACCGGCTTTTGCGCCAGGATCCTGAATCGCACATCCACGGCGCCCCCTCCCTTGCCCAGTTTCAACACGCGCCTTCCGGATTTATCACCCTCGTCCACCGGTTCAAGCGCCGCCGGGTCGTAATTCAGCTCCAATTCCCCGGGGGGGAGCGCATCTGCGCCGGCGACGGCCACGCTCACCGCAAATTCCTGTCCCGCGGGCACCTGTTCCGGCGCAGCCAGTGTCACAACCGGCGTCCCCTCGGCAGGGGGCGACGGTGGCGGAGGGGGTTCCTCCCTGGGAGGCGCGGATGGCCACTGCCGGCTGGTGTCAGCACCGGAGGTCGGGGAAGAAGAGGCCATCGCCAGCGCTCGCGGCGCCACCTTGCCGATCATCAGCGGTGAAGCCGCTATCGCGTTCTCCGTGCCGAAGTGCACTTCGCTAGCCGCTTTCGGCGGACGCGCAATATTGCGCACGATGCGCGGCGTGATCAGCAGCGCGATTTCAGTCTTGTTACGAGTAACGTTCTTATTGATGAAAAGCTTTCCGATCCACGGCAATTCTGCCAGGCCGGGAACCTTGGAAAGCGTGGTGCGCTCGTCATCGCTGATCAATCCCGCCAGAACCTGGGTTTCGCCATCCCTCAACGCCAGCGTGGTCGCTGCCGTGCGCGTGCCCACCTGGTAGGCAAGCCCGCCACTTTGGAGAGGAACTTCCTTTACAATATTACTGACTTCAAGGCTGACCTTCATGGAAACCTCATCCTGCAGGGAAATGGTGGATTCCACGTCCAATTTAAGTCCCACGTCGAGATAACTGACTGAAGAGGCCACGCCCACATTGGCGGCTGCGGTCGTGGTGACGACCGGAACCTTGTCGCCGATCAGGACTTTGGCTTTCTCCCGGTTTTTGACGCGGATGCGCGGATTGGCAAGCACGTTGATAATCCCGTCCTGCTGCTTGAGATTGACGATCAGGGCAGGGTTGGCGACGAATCCGATCAGATTGTCGAGATTGGAACCATTGCCGTTGATACCCGCGCTGCTGATCTGGAAGGGCGGGAAAGGAGCCACGCCGGCGGCGGCGCTGGCTGCGGTAAGGTAATTCACATTAATCTTCTCAGGATACTGCAATCCGAGGTTGAGCAGTTTGTTGCGCCCGATTTCCAGCACCTCCACTTCCAGCATGACTTCGGGATCGGCCAGATCATTCAGCGCAACCAGTCGCTCGACCAGCCGGATCGCCTCCGGCGTGTCTTTCATGACGAACAGATTCAGCTTTTCGTCGACGTGCATGTCCTTGGTCTTGATCAATCCCTTGACCATCGCGACCATCTGCTTCACATCGGCATTCGTGACAAAGAAACTGCGCACCATCAATTCCTGGTATTCCTTCTGCTTGGCAGGGGTATTCGGGTAGATCAGCACCGAATTTTCGTTGAGCACCTTGTGCGAGAGCTGGTTCGTCACCAGCAGGAGCTTGAATACATCCTCGATATTGGTCTCGCGTACAAAAATGGTGGTCTTGCTGTCCTGCTTGACGTCCTTGTCAAAAACCACATTGATGCCGCCGGTACGCGCGAGGATTTCGAATACCGATTTCAGCCCCGTGTCGCGAAACTCAAGCGTGATAGGTTTTTTGAACGCGGTTTTCAGGACAGGGCCCGCTTGCGCAGCCTGCACTTCCATCTCCGTGATACGCTGAATGAGCCTGCGCCCATCCCGCTGCATCGGATTTTCCTGCAGCACGGAGCGGACCTCGTTTGAAGCGGCCGCATATTCCCCCCGCTCCAGTAATTCTTCCGCGCGTTTTATTGCCGCTGTATGGCGGCGATCCATATTGATCGTCTCCAGCCCGGCGAGTGCGCGTTCATGGCGCGGATTTATTTCAAGCGCCCGGCGAAAACTTCGTTCAGCCGCTTCCAGATCACCTGCCGACCTGGCGGCTTCCGCCTCGAATACGAAACGCGCGACTACCGCCTCGCGCTGACGCGCGAGCACCGCACGAATTTCGAGGTTATCCGGATTTTCTCGCGCCGCCTGTTCGAGACTGGCAAGCCCGGTGTCGAGCTTGCCCTCGGCTATGAGACGCTTGCCCTCCACGAACGCGTTGTTTGCCGCGCATCCTGCAATTCCGGCAAGAGCCAGTGCAAGCAGAATGTATTTTCCGGTTTTCATGGAATGTTTGCCGCTCCCGCGGTAGCAAGCATCTGCCTGGCGTTAAGGGGAAGATAGGTGAACGTGATGTTGTGGTCGCTCACCTCATCCAGCCGGTACTGGCTATTGATGCTCTCACCGGGTCTGACGATATAATTGCGTTCTCCCAGGGCGAGAAACACGCGTGTTTCATCCCCTTCGACAACCTTGCCCAGATACCTGAATTGCATCGGCGGCGGAGAAGGCGGCCTTGGCGGCTCCGGGCGGGGGGGTGGTACCCACGACCTCTGCCCGAAAATGTCACCCGCCCGGGCGCTGAATTTTCTGCGCTCCAGCCGCTCGAGATCCAGCTCGCCGGCTTCATTTCCGCCGGCTTCATTTTCGGTGCCGTTCCTGCCTGCGGGCACTTCCTTTCGGAAATTCCGCGCTTCGGCAGGTTCCGGAAGCGCCTCCGGATCTGCTTCGCCTTCTTCTCCACTCACCCATTGGGCCGCGAGAAGCGTGGCCAGCAGCGCCCCAGCCAGCCATAATTTGCGCGCCTTCTCCGTCAGTTTCAACGCTTGCCTTCGCCCAGGTAGAGATTGAATTTGATATTCGCTTCCAGCAGCTCCGCGTGTACCGCCTCGCGCCGGATGACAACGTCAACCAGTGCCATTGCCGGCACCGCGTGCAAGGCATCGGCAATGAAACCCCGCAACTGGGAATAATTTCCGCGTACCGGCACCATCATTTCGTAGCGCGCCAGCTCCAGATCCTTCTCACGCACCATGCGGTATTCAGTGCCGCTGATTTCCACACCCCGTTCTCCTGCAATCCGTACCAGTTCTCCAATCCAGAACGGGGAAGAATCCAGCCTCGGAAAAAATGCGTAGAACGCCGGCAATGCCTGGTCGCCTTGCAACCTCCGCCTGGGACTCCCGCTCCCGCCGGAAGGCTCCATTCTTATCCTTGTTTCCAGCGCCTCGGCTTCAGTCCTGAGTGCCTTCGACTCCTCCTGTCTCGGCAACACGGCTACCAGAAAAAATACGGCGGAGAATACAAGCAGGCCGAAGCCGAGCTTTCCCGCGGGACCAAGCCGCTCCGTTTGCCAGCGCACCCGCAGCCATACCGTTTTAATGGAGTTCAAGTCCATGACGCCGTCAGAAAAAAAACCACTGGCCGCTGGGGGTCATCCCGTTTGACTTCATACTTGAGCAAATAAGCATCCTTGATAGCAGACTGGCGCTCCAGTGCGCTGATAAAATCAAGCATGGCCGACGTATTCTTTGCTTCCCCACCGATACGGACTGTGCGGCCAGGAACATCCGGTTGAAACGACAGCAAGGCCACCTCCTGGCTCGCCGCATGCTCGACTGAATCAAAAAGTGATTCCCAGGGCAAATCGATCTCGCTCATCACCGCATTGGCTTTCTTGAGTTCATTTTTTATTTCGCGCCCGCCCTGCGCTGACCAGATGCGGGGTGTAGTCTTGCGTTGCACTCGCCGATCCATGCTGGCGATGCGCAGATCCCAATAAGCCACCTCGTCCATGGCCGATCTGAACTGATGCAATACCCCTGCCAGGGCGACAGCGCCCAGCAGGACGAGGAAATAACCCGCACTCCGCGCCTCGCCCTCGGGGGGGAATCTCAGCTTCAGCCTACGCATCAGGTGTTGCGGTTCGGGTCACGTCATTGAAAGGGTAATGGGCCGGGGCAGGACGCGCTTTATCCTCCAGTAGAACAATGTGCCAGCCACTGCCTTCCGGCAAGGTCAAACCGGGATGTTCCGGCGCGAAAAGACGCACCTGACCGGAGGTTCCGGGGAGCGCGGAAAAAAGAAGCGCTTCACGCTCGAGCGCGACCAGGAGTTCTTCTTCCACATCCTCCAGTATTCTCTGGTTCAGAATCCGCAGCCAGGCGCCCCCATCCAGCAGCGCCACGCAAAGCCTTCCGGTTTCGACCAGCGCGAACCATGCACGCCCATTGTCGAAACGATCGTGCCAGTGGTCGAATACGCTCGTAAAATAAGGCTCCACGTATTTGAGCTTCATCCGCTGGCTGGCAGCGAGTTCTTCCAGTTCTTGCAGAAAACCTCGCTCTACCGCTGCACAAACAGCCCCGGTGGCCGGATCCCAGGAACTTATGCTAAGTTCCCATTCCGCCGCCCGCTCTCCGTATATTTCCCGCATCTGGAAAGCCGCATAAGTCTGCAACTCCGCCGGGGTCTCGATCTTTGATTGGGGCGGTATCACGGCGTAGCGGACAAAATGGTTGGACAGGAGGATATGGATATCAGCGCCGGTGCCGGTCGGAAGCATCCGTTTCAACTGGACAAGCGCCGCTCCCCAGGCGGTTTGCCCGTCAGCGCGTTCACATGCTGCCACCTGCTTCTCGGCCCGGCCTGATTTTACGTGGCGCTGCAAACGGGCGAGCTCGACCCGGTGCGGAGACAAAAAAACGCTGATCCGGTTACGCCACAATAGTGACACGGTTTGCCTCCTGTAGACTCGTCTGCCCGCTCCTGACCATGGCCAAGGCGGCATCCCGCAGGAACAGGGTGCCCCCCCTCCGTGCGGCTTCCTTTATGCGGCGCACAGGTTCTTTTGCTACGATGAGTTCGCGGATTTCATCATTCAATACCAGGATTTCCGCGATTGCATTTCGCCCGCGATAGCCGCTTCCCCGGCAATGGCCGCATCCTTTGCCACTGCGGAACCTGAAACTGGCGATCTGCTCAGGTTCGATTCCGGATTCCGCAATCAGTTGACTGTCGGGCTGCTCTTCCACCGCGCAATGCACACAAAGCAGGCGCACCAGTCTTTGCGCGGCAACCCCATTCAGGGCCGAAACGAAACTGTAGGGATCCACCCCCATATGGGTAAAACGGCCGATGACATCAAAAACGCTATTGGCATGCACGGTGGTGAATACGAGGTGCCCGGTCAAAGCAGCCTGAATGGCAATCTGCGCCGTTTCCGGATCGCGGATTTCGCCCACCATGATCTTGTCGGGGTCGTGGCGCAGGATGGAGCGAAGGCCGCGCACGAAAGTCAATCCTTTTTTCTCGTTGACGGGTATCTGCAATACGCCGGGCAATTGATACTCGATCGGATCCTCAATGGTAATGATCTTGTCGTGGCCCTGATTGACTTCCGAAATCGCCGCATAAAGTGTCGTAGTCTTACCGCTGCCGGTGGGGCCTGTCACCAGCAGCATTCCATAGGGTTCCGAGCTCAGGCGACGCAGGGCGGATATGGCAACTTGATCGAATCCAAGATGATCGAGCGTCAGGCCCTTGACATGATCGGCCAGGGCCTGGCGGTCGAGAATGCGCAGTACCGCATCTTCCCCGAAAGCACTGGGCATGATCGAAACACGAAAGTCGATCTCCCGCCCCTGAATGGAAATCTTGAAGCGGCCATCCTGAGGCACCCGCCGCTCCGCTATATCCAGATCGGACATCACCTTGATACGGGAAATAACCTGTTCCGCCAGATCAGCCCCCTGCACCACCCCGATCATGGACAGTACACCGTCAATGCGATACTTGATCGACAGGGCGCCGGGAACGACTTCCAGGTGAATATCGCTCGCCTGCGACTTATGGGCGTCATACAGCGTCGAATGTACCAAACGGACCACCTGGCTGGTGCCTTCGTTGATTGTCTTCAGCGAAAGATCTTCCTCGCCCGATTGCCTGGCGCTCCGCTCCGCCGCAGGCAGCACGCTGTCCATGGCGCGCATGGTCTGCTCCTGCTGGCTGAAAAAGGCTGCCAGATCGGCGGGATGAACCAGGTGCCATAGCGCGGGAATATCGATATATTCTTCCGCCCAGGCTCTCAGGCTGGAGGAAAAGGGATTGCTGACGGCAAGGATGTGCTTCCCCTGTTGCCGAAGCAATACGCACTCCTTTTTAGTGGCTTCGCTGAAAGGCAGGATTTCAAACACCGGAATTGACGCCCGCAACTTCTCCATCGTCAATACCGGCATTCTGAGCAGGCGGCCGAGTTCTGCGACCAATTGCTCCGGCTCGCATCCCATTGTTTCCTCCAGGATGCTGATCACCGGAACAGCCCGGTTGACGGCTTCGCTACGCGCCGCGGCCAACCGGTGCATATCCAGCAGGATCGGGGATGGCGGCTGGGGCAACTGTGGCGGCTGGGACGCCTGCGCATCTACCGGACGTTCATCCCGGGCATATTCTTCCTGGAGCACAAGAGACGGGTGCCCTGTCTGCTCGGGATTCTCCCTGCGCTCGCTGATGAGTACGGAGGATGCATTCATAATGTATATCCCGTCGCCCTTATCGGGGGACTCGGCTTCGGCACTGGATCAACGAAAGAAAATTCAGAGGTAACCGGGAGGACGGCAACAGGCTCAACCCACGCTTCCCGCCAACTGGAAAATGGGCATATACATGAGGATGATGATCCCGCCGATGACTGCGCCGATCACGGCCATCAACACCGGCTCGATCAGCTTCGTCAGCCATTCGACCCATCGGGCAATTTCTTCATCATGAAAATTGCCGATACGCTCCATCATTTCACCCATGAGGCCGGTTCTCTCGCCGACTCGCAGCATCCGGTTTCCGACTGCGGTGGTCAATCCTTGCGCTTCCATCGCGCTTGAAATGGGTTTTCCTTCACGGATAAGAACCGCGGCTGCCTCGACCTTTGGCCGAAAGTGGGGCTGAAGCAGACCGGTAACCATTTCCAGGGCTTTTGCAACCGGAATGCCCCCGCGCAACAGCATGCCCAGTGTCCGGTAAAAACGCGCAAGCTGGTAAACGCGCATGCGTTCCCCGATGGCCGGAATGCGCCATAACTGCTTTGCCGCATGCACCCTGAAAGAAGGACGTGTGACTCCGTACAGGGTGACGCTGGTGATTGCTGCCACGAGGACTGCCAGCTGTCCCCCCTGCTCATGTACGAATTGCCCCCATCGAATCAGCAGTACGGAAAGAAATGGCAGATCCGCTCCGGCATCTTCGTAAATGGCGCTGAACTTCGGTACTACAAAAATCAGCAGGAAGATAGCAACCAGCAGTCCGATTATCAGCAGGAGCACCGGGTAAATGGATGCACCGATCAGCTTCTTTCGAACCAGATCCATCTGCGTCTGATAGGCAATGAAACGCGTCAGCGCTTCGGGCAGATCACCCGTGCGTTCGCTCGCGCGTGCAGTGGCGATATAAAGCGGCGGGAAAGCCTGGGGAAAAGATTCGAGCGCCTGCGAAAGAGTCACCCCTTCGTAGAGCCGCGCCAGAAGACCCTCGATAATCTTGCGCGTGCCATTGTCCTGCTCTTTATCAGCCAGTGTCTCGATACTCTCCACCAGGCTGAGCCCGGCGACCAGCAGAGAAAGCAATTCCTGGCTGAAATGTGCGAGTGGAAAACGCGATTTCGGCCTGGGCACCCAACCTGTAAACCTGCGCCTGACATGCAGGACCATTCCGCCCTGCGAAGCGATCTGGAGACGGGCATCCTCCTCGCTATCGGCTTCGAGTTCCAGAAGTACTGCGCCCCGTCCGGCGAGCACAGCTTTTACCTCATACCGCATTGCAGCCTTCCAGTTCGCCTACCAGTTCGTAATGTCGGCTGCTTCACCTGTACCCCCGGGTTGGCCGTCCTTGCCGTAGGAAAACAGGTCGTACTCCCCATGTTCACCGGGATATCTATAAACGTATGCCCGTCCCCAGGGGTCCGGCGGCGATGTTTTTTTCAGATAGGGACCCTGCCATTTCGGCTCGCTGGAGGGACGCGTCGTCAATGCCGCAAGGCCCTGCTCGGAATTCGGGTAGTGTCCGGTATCCAGCCGATACTGATCCAGCGCTTTTTCCAGGGAATCAATCTGGGCCTGGGCCACTTTCACTTCGGATTTCCCTACCTGGGAAAAATACTTGGGCGCCACATAACCTGCCAGCAGGCCGATGATGACCATCACGACAAGCAATTCAAGTAACGTGAACCCGCCGGCCGTTTTACGCCAGCACAGCGCGCTTGACTCCCTCATTTCAATATTTTGATTTTGATATCTGTTCATGGACTTTCACAACCCAAGTGTAAGTGTCTTACGTGACAAAACTATTACTAAAAACGAGCAAGGGGAGCTAAAAAAGTCCGATTGGCTGGCGGATAAAAACCGCGCGAATCATATTAACTTCCTCTAATTTCACAAGTAATAAGGGAAAACAACATCACGGTCATCACTCACATGAAATGTTTTCAATGGCTTCTCATTCCAGTGGAGAGTATCCGTGATCCCCGAGCCGATGATACTTCCGCCCCCGGTGGAACCCGGCTGGCTTCAAGTGCTCCTCCACTTCCACGCCATGCTATTCTTGAACACATTCAGGTAACTGAAAGCGGGAAGAAACAGGTACTGGGTGCGATAACCCTGCTTGCGTCACAGGTCACAGGTCACAGGAAAAACTATACTATTTTACGCGCCAACAAGGACACATGCTCAGCAGCTATCAACAAACCTATCCGCGGCCAATTGGAGAAAACTTGACCAGCGGGAGTTTCCCGACCAGAACTCCTCATCAGCGCGAAACCCTCCTGTGTTTGGACGGGATATGCAACGAACGCGGGTTTTTCATTGCCAAAAATGCCGTACCGAAAATGCTCCCTATAATGTCTGCAATGAAGTCGGCCAACCCTGCCTCGCGCCCCGGGAGATACATCTGATGCAATTCGTCGAGCGCGCCGATCACTAGGGCGCTAAAAAATGCAACGGCCAGTTTGCGCCACCCACGCAGATTGCTCGACAGACCGATTGTACAAGCAAGCAAGGCAAAAACACCGGCATGGACCAGTTTATCCCAAGGCGAGGGTATCAAGCCGACAACTATGGATTGCCGTCCCCCGATAAACAGGATGCCTACAATGCCGAGTACCGCCAATATGGCGACAGCGGGAAAATGACGGTATGTTAAGCGCTGCAGGTGCAAGATGAAATTCCCGATTGACATTCATTAGACGAGCTAATTTACTTATTTACCGGGACATCTGGTCCATTGATCAAGAACCCATTTGAACCTCTGATCAATAGTTGCAGTGAACCGCCTGTAAATCTCCAGAAACCAGTACCTCTATCTGCGACTTCGATGGCCCGATCACTTGAGATTTGCCGGTAGCAGGCGGCGGAAACCATGGTCATGCTGCTGGTGGCTGCAGGCGATGTGCATATGCACGATCCTGCCCGTAAGCCCTTGCAGGATACGATGACTGCCATCCGGCTGGGCTTGAACCGGGTAAAAGGGATGGGACTGGAAGCCGCCATCCGCATTGCTGAAGCAAGAGAAATCGCACCTTTTGAAAACCCCGACGACCTGGCAAACCGCGCCTCCCTGAATACTGCCGAAATTCGTGCGCTTGCCACTGCAGATGCCTTGCGAACCTTGTCGGGTCATCGGCGCCAGACGCTATGGACAGTTGCATCCTACATAGCACAGCGTGACCTGCCGGCAACGCCCTGCTACCGCCAGCGGCGTCATGTTCGTCACGCTCGAAGACAAAACCGGGGTAACGAACGTCGTGCTGTGGAACCAGATCATCCTGAAGCACCGACGCGAAGTCTTGAACTCAAAGCTTCTGACAGTGTACGGCGTATGGCAGTCCGAAAGCGGTGTCAAACACCTTATCGCCAAACGGCTGGTTGATCATAGCCATCTGCTGGGCAATCTCCCGGTGGAAAGCAGGATTTTCATTAAGCCGCGATCAAGCCTCAATCTCTTGTGAAACTTTGTTGCGATCATCAGGGATGCAATATTTGCAAAAACATTTTTCGCCAGGATTTGCTATAAATCATATACTACATTGCAAGTTGGAATATCTGGCTCAAATAACCCGGAGAAAAAATCCATGAATATTTTCAGACGTTATCCCTTGTTATTGAGTTGCGGCATTGGATTCGCCGTATTTTCGGGCGCCCTTGCAGCCCAGGGTTTCGATCAGTTGAAAGACATCACGGGAAGCAATCTCGGCGGCGCAGCCTCGTCATTGGGACTGTCGTCCATAACGTCCGGAAGCGCGGGTAATGCCGCGGGAATCATCGAATACTGCATGAAAAACAATTACCTGGGTGGCGACAGCGCTTCTTCGGTCAGGGATCAGCTGATGGGAAAGATTGCCGGCGGCGGAGATCAATCAGCCCAGAATAATCCCGATTATATCAACGGCGCGCAGGGTATCGTGAGCGGCAGTGCTGGCCAGAACGTGGATTTGAGCATGGCGGGCATGAAGGCCTCCGCAGTGAAAAAGGCGTGCGAGACGATCCTTGAACAGGGCAAGTCCATGCTTTGAAAATCTGATCCGGAGAGTTTCAGCCTTCCATAAAGGCTCTCGCCGCTTCACTCTCTAGTGAGCCCAGCAGCGCCTGGCTGGGGAAAATTGCGCCAGCCAGGTTGCAAGGGCGGTGGATAATGCCAGATGATCGGCAGTAAAACTGCCATTTCTCACCCCTTGCTTGCGGCACAGTTCGAGTACCTGAACTTCCCTCTCCCTGAGAGATGTCGTCTCGTTCTCTTGGTCATGCTCTTGCTCCTGTATTCAAACCCTGCGACCCGAACTGTGGAGTACAGTGCCGAATTTCGGACACCCCTTCCATGAATGACAATCGCGTTGGAATACGACTCGCATCACTTATCTGTTCCATCCAGAGTGATTGTGAATATATTTCGCTAGTTTCGCTACTCGATTCATATCAAACTTCATACCAAACGTGCCGTGCACCTGTGCCAGCAAAATCTGCACTACTTCACTTCTCAGTTGTCTGCGGAAACCTCGGACCGGGTAAGGCAAAATGCCTCGGCTTACCGCTCCCGTTCCTGACCTTCAAGACAGTTCTAGCTCATGCCCAACTTATGACATAAAATCATTGGCAAACGACTTGTAAGAAATTTCCGGGAAAACTATAGTCTGAGGACAAGCACCTCCAGGAGCGCACGAAGACAACGTCAATGAGTTGCTATTAACTCAGCGCTCAGCACTGCTATCGCTATCTCATTCGCATCGATCAGAGGCGACCCATTTTTATTTGAGGAATGACAATGGATCATATAAAGAATGAAGAGCAGTCTCTTGAAAATGCCGGCTCGCTTTTATCCAGCGAATCCATTCTCGGCGAACCCGAACCCTGGGAAAGCTGGGAAACCCAACTGTGCCTGTGGAGCATAGGGATCGGCATCGCCGGGCTTGTCATCCTGGGTGTGCTGGTCGACTTGTTCCTGCTCCCCAAATAGACGGATGCAAGCCGATCTCGAAGTCCGGTTGACACATGACGGCAGCAGATGGATCGCCCATCACCCCGCCTTCGAAGCACGCGGAAACACGTTGCTCGAACTGGACCAGGATGTGACGAGATGCCTGCTGGATCGGCAATTATTCCAGCAGAATAATCAGGTCATGGTCTTCATGGCTTTTGACTATACCTGCATTCCAACCTGGATACGGCAATACGCCTACCACTATTTCAATCGCTACATCCGGCTGGATCTGAAATCACCCACGCAAGAAGCGCACAACAAGGAAAACAAGAGCAAACAAGGGGGAGCGAAATGAACAGAAAATGGTATTCGGGCATGGCAAGCACCGAAGACTGGTGGGCCGTGTGGCTGGGGCTGATCATGTTCCTGGCAAGCGTGAGCTCCCTCTGGGGATGGGACCTCACCGGCTGGATGGCGAAAACCGGCACCTGGGTTTGGGGAAAATTCTCGATTGAAACGGCATTGAAACCCAGCGGCAAGGTGGTGCTGCATCCCGCCATGTCTTTGCTGGTCACCTATCTGGTATTCACCACGCTGACCTGCATTGCCGCATGGGCGATGAAACTCGATGTAAAGCGATTCTTCGCCGCATGGACTGTGCTTTTCGTGCTGACCTGGATTGTCTGGATCGTCGGGCAGGAAGCGCATTTCAAGGTGCCGGTTCATGAGTTCGCCAAGCATGATCTGTCCTGGGGATTGTCCCTTGGCGGCGGCTTCTCCTACCTCCTTGCCTTAGTGATCGGCCTGATCATCGGAAATTTCTTCAAGGGAACAGCAGCGTTCCTGAGCGAGGCGGCGAAACCGGAATGGTTTATCAAGACTGCCATCGTGTTTCTCGGTATCAAGATCGGCGTCATGTCCATGGAGGCGGCAGGCTTTGTCCAGGAACTGGTCCTGACGGGGATCGCAGCCACTTTTGTGGCTTACATGCTGTTCTGGCCGATCGTTTATGCGCTCGCCCGCAAAGGATTCAAGCTGTCGCGCGAGGCCTCGGCCGTACTCTCTTCCGGCATTTCCATCTGCGGCGTCTCGGCCGCGATCGCCACCGCCGGCGCGATCCGCGCTCGCCCGGTCATTCCCGTCGTCGTCTCGATACTGGTGGTGATCTTCGCCATGTTCGAACTCATCATCCTGCCGGGGTTTTACGCCGCCGTAGCCCCAGCCCACCCCATCGTCAATGGATCCGCCCTGGGCCTCACGGTCAAAACCGATGGCGCCGATGCAGCCGCAGGGGCAATCCTGGATGAACTGATGCGGGCGAATGCCCAGGCGAATCTGGGCATAACTTGGAAGGAAGGCTGGATCCTGATGGCATCGCTCACCACCAAGATCTGGATCGACGTGTTCATCGGCGTCTGGGCGTTTCTGCTGGCGCTGGTATGGGTGTACAAGGTGGAGCGCAAGCCGGGGCAATCCAGAATCGGGCTCTCGGAAATCTGGCATCGTTTTCCCAAATTCGTACTGGGCTACCTGATCGTCTGGTTTTCCTATATCGCGCTTGCCTCCAACGGACCGGAAATCGCCAGGACCCTGCATACGGCTGCCACCCCGGTGGAGAGCTCCATGCGTACCATGATGTTCATGCTGACCTTCCTCAGCATCGGCACCATCACCGATTTCAGCAAGCTCAAAGGAATGGGCAGGCTCGCGCTGCTTTACGCCATTGCCCTGTTCGGGATCATCGCGCCGATTGCGTATGGGGTGGCGTGGATATTCCATCGGGGGATGGTGCCGCCTGTACTCTAACAACGGGTAAGAAATGGAGGAACGGGGGCTTGAGTCCTTTTTGCGCGTCCAACAGTTAGCGTGGTAAGGTTGGGCTTCATCTCTTCAGTTCAAAATACGCGTGCTCATACAATGCCAAACGTATATCCTTGAAGCCACTTCTTGGGATCCATTCTCGCGAAAACTATAATCCAATTGAAGTAGTCAAATATCTTATCATTTAAATTCTAAGCCAAAAATTGGCTCATTCAACGGCAACTCCTCATATCAGATTGTGCTACTACGTTTTTCCAATAAATACATTTGACTTCCAATTGCATTTGTTAAATTAGTTGTTATTCCACTCATTATTTTAAATGCGGAAGTTCTTATTTTTTCGTACAGCTTTACTGAAATACCTTGCTTCGTCTCACCATGAGCTATTTTATTCCTAAGTTTCAGCAGTTGATCTATTTCCTTTTCGTATTCTTCAAACTCTGTATATGGTAAGCCTAGTTTGAATAGATTTTTCTTGAGGACTACGGGACGGGTTTTACCCCGATTTCACGGACACATCTAAAAAGGCTGATAATGAGTCAGGAGGTGTGTCATGGCAAGGCGAAGGAAATATGCAGCGGAGTTCAAGCAGGAAGCGGTACAGTTGGTTCGATCTTCAAATGTTC
>Ga0209941_1000099_pt1 | contig 182209 bp, 165 predicted proteins | sample ThiBiot_300_plan_FD_183945 | JGI IMG/M metagenome (GOLD analysis project Ga0209941, IMG submission 183945) | Wastewater bioreactor microbial communities from Cape Town, South Africa - Thiocy_solids_1 (SPAdes) | ecosystem: Engineered > Bioremediation > Thiocyanate > Unclassified | place: South... | reverse complement strand
CTGTAAATCCGTTCGTTTCGACGAAAGTCGCCGCTAAAAACCCTTTTTGATGCACCCAGACGGTGCACTTTGCCTTCTTTGGGCGCGCATCGGCGTTGTGCTGACCTCAAGTCCGACAGGCTGCTAGAGAGTCCCGACGGCCGCGCTTTTCGATCATTCGGCGGCCCACGGCGGCAGTTCGCCTGACATCGTACTAGCCCGTATGCTTGGTTCCCGGGGAATTCGGAGGCGGGGACATGGCAATTTATGAGGAAGTGCTGGCATGGACGGATAGGTTGCCGCCGTGGCGTCAGGATGCGCTGCGGCGCCTGTGCGTGCAGGGAGAATGGGACGATGCCGATTTTGGCGAGATTCTCGATCTTGCCAAGCAACACCAAGGACTCGACAGCGCGCTAGACCCTGTGCCGCAACCGATCCCGTTCGCCAGGGATCATTTTCCTGCCGAGGCGAACCTGGACGCGACCGTGGCGCTCACTTCCCTGCATACGCTACTCAACGTCGGGAAAATTCCGAGCGACCAGACCTTGGAGTTCCAGTCGCAGGGGCTCACAGTCGCGTACGGTGGAAACGGCACCGGCAAGTCCGGCTATGCGCGCGTGCTAAAGCAGGCGTGTCGCGCAAGGAGCCCCGGCACCGTGTATGCCAATGCTTACGACCCGAACTTCCCGCAGCTCACGCCGAGCGCCACCATTGCCTTTGAGCTCGACGGCGCCCCAGACCATGCGCTCTGGAGCGGTCAACGCGGATACGTCTCCCGGCACGAACTCCGGGGTATTTCCGTCTTCGACGGCGACTGCGCGCGCCACTATCTTCAGGCGCGGGAAGCGGCCACCTTCCAGCCCGTCGCCCTCACCCATCTTCAGCAACTGGCCAACGGCCTCAGTCAGGCGCTGCGTCCGCGGCTTCAAGCGGAGATCGCCGGTCTCGCAGCGGATGTGACGCCGTTCAACGTCATTCCCGCCGATACCGACGCTGGCCGGGCCGTACATCCGATCAGCGCCACAACGGATCTCGCGCGGGCGCGCGCACTTGCCGCGCTTACCGCAGACGAGCGAGCAGAGCTTGAACGCCTGCCCCAAGAAATCAACGAAGCAGATCCCATAGCCAAGGCGACGCTGCTGGACAACGCCGCGACCAGGGTCGACGAGTTGGTCTACGCCATCGGCACCGCCGCTGGCGTCATGTCCGACGAAGCGATCGATATCGTGCAGTCGGCGCATCGAAGATTACTGGACGCCGAGGCGGCCGAGCGGGCTGCGTCGGCCTTGTTGCAAACAGAAGATGCCACGCCGCTGCTTCCCGGCACGGGCCAAGGCCCTTGGGCGCTCCTGTTCAACGCCGCTCGCGAGTATTCGACCGGTGCGGCGTATCAGGAACAAGCCTTCCCGGTCACCGGCGAAGGCGCGCAATGCGTGCTTTGCCAGCAGGAGCTTACGCCGGCGGCGAGGGATCGTTTGCAGCGCTTCGATCGCTATGTCCGGGACACGGCGTCCGAAGCCGCACAGGCCGCGCGCAACGCCTGGCAACAGCTCGTGCGCGACGTTGGACAGGCGACCGTCGCGTTTACTGTCTCCCAAGTCATGTCCGAGAGCCTGCGCGGGCGCATTGAAACTCTGCCGAACGATATCCGGGTCTTCCAGGAGGATCTGGTCTCCCGCCTTCAGTGGCTCAGAACAGCGGTGGCGAACGGAGAGTGGCAGGACCGGCCGAAGTACCGCGGCGCGAATCCTACCGCTTCGATCCGCCAGATCGCAGACAACCTGCGCGCAGAGGCGACCTCCCTGCGCGCAAACCTCGACGCGGCAGCCCTGGCGGCGAAGCGGCTTCGCCTGAAAGAACTGGACGCGCGACGTCTGCTATCGGTGCACATCAACAGCATTGCCCAAGCGGTCGGTAATCTCGGTCGCAAGGTGAAACTGCAGACGTGCCTTGAGGATATCGGCAATACGCGCCCGATCACCCTATTCGCAGGCCAGCTTGCCAAGACCTACATCAGCGAAGCGCTGGCCGGCAGGATGAACGACGAGCTCAGGAAGCTTGATCTCTACCATATTCGCGCCGGAGTCAGTTCAACCGGCGACGCGGGATCGGTACGGCTCGGCATTCTCCTCCCCGATAGCCGGCTCGACCCTCATCTCGTGCTCAGCGAGGCCGAGCAGCGCATGTGCGCGCTGGCGTACTTCTTCGCCGAACTCCACCAATCAGGATCCTCTTCCGGGATTGTGTTCGACGATCCGGTCTCGAGCCTCGACCACAACCATCGAACTGCCGTGGCACGAAGAATCGTTGAGGAATCCGCCGTCCGGCAAGTCATTGTCTTCACCCACGACGCGGTGTTTTTCGGAGAACTGACCACGCTTTGCGGTGATGCCGGGCAGGTGCCCAGCGTGAAATCGATCAGCTATCGCGCCGAAGGCCCTGGATACATAGAAGCGGGATTGCCTTACGACATGCGGCGACACCGCGAACGCATCGTGCAACATCGCGCCGATCACCAGCGGATCGCCGCCAACTTCAACAATCCACCAGGAGACGAAGAACGACTTGCGATCCGCAACGCCTACGACGACCTTCGGGTGACGATCGAGATCGGAATCGAGGACACGATTCTCAATAAGACGGTTGTGCGGTTCCGGGACAACATCTCGGTCGGCCGACTCGACGGCGTGACGATCGTGCAGGATGTGGAGTACCGCGAGGTCCAACGCCTGCACGATAAGTGCTGTCGAAACGTTCGGGCGCATTCCCACGCCGCAGGCCAGCAGCGTGCGGTGACGCAGCCCGCCGAGCTGCTGCAGGACATCGACGCGGTGAATGCTCTGTTCCAGGAAATCAATAGACGCAGAGGCTGAGAACATCCGTCACTCGGCGACGCTCCCCCAGACAAAGGGGACGGAGGTAATTGGTCGAATTTGCTACCTCCGTCCCCTTTGATTGGTCGATTCCTAAGAGCGTAGCCGCGCGACTGAAGTCGCTTCTCACCTTCTGCGACTGTGATACCACGTAGAACTTTATCAACCCATTCGGCGTGAAGGAAAGTAATGATCGGTGTGCTGGCTTATGGCTCGCTTATTTCAGAGCCCGGCGATGAACTCGCCGCCGTCATCGTTGGCAAGAAGCGAGATGTTCTCACTCCCTTCCGTGTTGAATTCGCGCGGTCGAGCAAGAACCGGTGTGGCGCTCCAACGCTAGTCCCGGTCGCTGCTGACGGGCGTACTGTGCGGGCGATCATCTTCGAGGTCAGCGTCAGCGAGCGAGAAGCGCTGGACATGGTCTACAGACGGGAAATCAACGCAGTCTCTAGTGGCAAAAAATACATTGAGCCCGAACCGGACAAAAGGAATGCAGTGCGGCTCGATCGGTTCAAAAAATTCGAAGGGTTTGACGTCGTCATTTCTACGCGCATGGCTCCGAATATCGCAAGTCTCTCTGCCGATGTCCTTGCAGGCTTGGCGATCGCGAGCGCGCAGGAGCTTGGCGATGGACGTGATGGGATCACCTATCTCATGAATGCTAAGGCCAATGGAATCGAGACCGAGCTTAGCGCTGCTTATGAGCGAGTGATCCTAGAGCGCACCGGTGCGACTGGTCTTGCCGAAGCTTTGGCAGCGGTGCGGGCCGACGTTGGGTAAAGCGTTCAAGTTTCGAATGGACTATCGACTATCTGGGTCAGGGTCAAGTACTGCCGTGAGAAAGTGAATCTGACCCCGATCTCGGATGACTCCCAGCCCTCTGTCAACGTGAACCATATGTCAAAAGACATCTCCGAACTGCGGATTGCTCACCATGAAGCGCTCGCTCTGCAAATTCCCCGCCCTTACGTGTTGGACTTGTATCGGGACAGTGTCGTAGAACAGGCACTGAGCGCAATCAGCTGCAAGATCGACCACTATCAACAAAGCTCCGAGGATGGCTCTCCCTTCATCCACCGTAACTACGTGGAACTCCACCAATCCGCGCTGGAGGGCTTCCTTCTCACCGTCCAATCCATGTGGGAACGAAGTGTCAGGAACATTTTGGTCGCCTGCGCGACTAAGCTCAATTATCCGGCGAAGACTCTTAATGACATTCGGCGTAGCCCTTGGTCGGAACAGGACAAGAACAACTTGGAAGGGTTCTTCCAAGAACTGATCGGACTGCCCATCCAAGCTTTCGACTCAGGCCAAGACCTGTTGCTTCTCCACGTGCTTGGCAGCGCCCTTCGCCACGGCGACGGGCCAGCCTGCAAGCGACTGTTCGCCCTTCAACCTGGCTTGTGGCAGAACTGGCTCGCCCCAGGAACCCACGTCCCCATACTCAACTACACCGTGCCACTGGATGCGCCGGCATACCCCAGCATCGACCTCATCACCATCCCAGAGAAGCTCTTGCAGCAAATGATGATGTCGGTGAACTGGTTCTGGGAGGATATGGAGTACATCCGCTGCCGATCTTTTGCCCGCACGCACGACTCGACGAGTCGATACCTCCAAGAATTGGAGGGACAACGGTTGCTGCGGCCGCAACAACGTGTATGGACCTCGGCGCTTGCCCCGGTCGTTTCGCGCTAACGACGGCAGAGACCTGCGGGTCAGGTCTTGTTTTGCCACATATGCCCACCTACTCGGGCAGGCTTGCACTTCAGCAGCGTTGCTCTGGCTGTTGCCCTTGACCTTGATCTCCCCTCCCCTTGTGAGGCGGTGAGCCGCGGACGACAGGCCCGCAGCGGAGTCGACATGATGTCGACTCCTTTTCGCCAGCACAGGGATGTGCTGTCGAAAAGCCCGGCCGCGGCTCACGGACTTGTCGGGCGTAGCCCGGCAAGCGCCGAGGAGGGTCGCCTTCTCTTGGTTACTTCTCTTGGCGACTCAAGAGAAGTGACTCGCCCTCCGCAGGAGGACGAAACGCTCCTGCTCCATAAGCGGCAAGGTCGCCCTACACAATCGGCACCTGACTCACATTGTTCTTCGGATCCATCCAGAACGACTCATTGACGAAGCGCGCGAAGATCTCGCGCGGCAGGATCGAGCTGCGTTCGATCGGTTCCACCTTGGGGCGCACGGTGTGCAGGCCGGGCATGCCGACGCGGGCGTCGAACTCGTCGGCCTGGAAGGCGATGTTGTCGAAGTCGTGCTCGAACCAGGGTTCGCCGATGAACTGGTAGACCGCGCGCATCGCCGCCAGCGGGTTGCGCACCAGGCTTTCGTAGGTCAGCAGCAGCAGGTGGCCGGGGGCGTACTGGCCGTAGAACGCGTCCTTGGTCGCCTGGAAGGCGAAGCCCACCATGCCGCGCGGGTCGGTCAGCGCCTCGACGCGCGAGTACACCGTGGTGTTGGTGTCGAAGCGGAACACCTTGCTGACGCCGACCGGTTGCCGGCGCACCAGCCGCTCCATGCTGTCCAGCACCCAAGACAACTGGCGCACGCAGGCGATGACCTTCGCTTGCGGGAACAGCGTGCCGAGCAAGGGCATGCGGCTGCACCACAGCCGGCTGGTGTCGAACACCACGCCGGCGTCCGCCTGCTCGGCGTAGAAGTTCTCGACCAGGCCGCGCAGCATGGCGACGCGCTGCTCGTCGGAGACATCGAACGAGAAATCGTTCTTGCTGCTGGCTTCGGCGATCACCATGCCCATGATGTCGGCCAGCGGGCTGGTCATGCCGGCACGGAAGCGCGGGTTCTGGTTGAGGATGGCGGCCAGCAGCGTGCTGCCCGAGCGGGGCAGCCCGGAAATGAAGTGGAATTTCCGGGCCGGCGTGGCGGCGTCGTGGGCGGCGGGCATGCAGGCACTCTCCTGTGGATCGATGACGGGTACGGCAGCAGCATACCCGGGCGGAACCGGCACGGATGCCAGCGCGGCGGGGCTATGCGGTGGGCGCCGTCGAGGCGCGAAGGCGCATCTGGTAATCGACCTCGACCATCGTGGCCTCGCCCTTGTTCAGCACGCGCCGCAGCAGTTCCTCGGTCGCGCGACGACCCATCTCGCGCACGGGTTGATGGACGGTGGTGAGCGGTGGCCACACCTGGGTCGCGATGGTGGTGTCGTCGAAGCCGCAGATGGAGATGTCGCGCGGGATCGATACCCCCGCTTCCGCCGCCGCCCAGATCGCACCGACGGCCATGTCGTCGTCGGCGGCGAAGACGGCGGTCGGCCGCCGCGGCAAGGCCAGCAGCTGGCGCATGGCCGCCACGCCGGACTCGAAGGAGAACCGGCCCTGCACCATGTAGGCGGGGTCTTCCTGCAGCCCGGCGCGCGCCAGGCCGTCGCGGTAGCCGGCCAGGCGCCAGATGCCGGCGCCGTGTTCGGGATCGCCGAGAATGTGCGCGATGCGTCGGTGGCCCAGCGCCACCAGGTGGTCCACCATCGCCGCGGCGGCTTCGCGCTCGCGCAGCATCACGCCGATGCAACCTTCGGGGTGGCGCGGCGCGATCGAGGCGAACGGCACGCCGTTGCGCTGCAGGCAATCGAGCAACTGCGGGTGATCGGTGAGCGGCGGGGTCAGGATCAGCCCGTCGGGCCGTTGCCGCGACAGGATGTCCTCGACGCGCTCGACGAAGTCCGCCGCGGTGGACACCAGCGGCTGCACCATCATGCTGTAGTGCTGCGCCTCGCATGCCTCCAGCACGCCGGCCTGCACTTCCATGATGTAGCTGGGCGAACGGTTGTCGTACAGCAGGCCGATCATGAAGGAGCGGTTGGTGGCCAGGCTGCGCGCCGAGGTGAGCGGCCGGTAGTTGAGCTGCGCGATCGCAGCCAGCACGCTCTGGCGCATGGACTGGCTGACGTTCGGGTCGTTGTTGAGCACCCGCGAGATGGTCTTCTTCGAGGTGCCGACGGCGCGGGCGACGTCGGTGATGGTCACGCGCGTCATGACGGTCTGGTCTTGTTCAAGGGCTCTGTTCCGGCGAAGCATGCTGGAGGACCACCGGAACGCTGCGGGCGGGCGCGTTCCATCCGCTCACTTCGATGACTGGCGTCGCCGTGCCCAGCCTCGCGTAGCGCGCGGTCAGGGTAATCGATTCGCCGGGCCACAGCGTCACGTCGTTGTCGCTCCACAGGATCGGCAGCATGGGTTCGCCGTCGGCGGACCGCTTGATCGAGACGTGCTGGAACAGCGCCATCGCTTTCGACGACGGCGGCACCGTCAGGGTCACGCTGACCGCGTCCTGCGTGCCCTCGTGCTGCAGGGTGGCCCGCACTTCGGCGGTCGCGGTCGGCAGGGACTGCAGCGCGGTCAGGTCCGCGTAGTGCGTCACCGGCGTGAGATACCAGTTCGAATGCGCCCAGTCGAGCGTGTCCGCTTGCGTGGAGAGCCAGTACACGTTGCGGCTGATCGTTCGGGCATCGGCGGCGGCCAGTTCAAGCTCGACGAAGTACGTCGGCGACAGCCCGGCCAGCGCCGGCAGCGTCGCCACCTGGCGCGTGCCGTTGCCGGCCAGGTCGAGGTCCTGCACGCGCTGCTCGTAACGCACGCTGCCGTCCAGGTTGCGCACGCGGATGCGCGCCTGCAGGCCGTGCCCGGCGGTCAGCGTCTGGTTGACCAGCACCACCGCGCGGGTGTCGTACGAGTACTGGATGTGCACCGGTTCGTTGGCCTTCTTGGCGCCGAAGTAGGCGCCGGCCGGATTCATGTAGTAGTCGTACAGATGCCAGTGCAGCGACGGCCAGGCGTTGTTGAGCATCCAGTAGATCACCCCGGTCGAGGGGTTGGCCGCGTCGCGGTGCGCGTTGAATGCCTCGAACTGGGCGCGGACGTTGTCGTAGTTCTCCAGTTGCGCCTTGGCCACGTAGTCGGCGAGGCTCTTCGGTGCGCCGTAGCGCCTGGCCAGCGCGGTGGCGAACGGCGCGATGCTGGCGAAGGTCGACCAGTCCGCGGCGGCGTGGAACTGGCGCAGCTCGGGGTGCTTCCACAGGGCTTCCTGTTCCTGCGGCGACAGCATGCGGGCGAGGTCTTCCAGCCGCGGGATGTCGGCGCCCGCGCTGGTTTCGGAGTTGAAGCCGAACGCGCCGCCGAGCTGGTCGGCATACCAGTAGGAAGGCGGCACCCAGGCGTAGGGCCCGGTCATCTTCAAGCCGGAGAGCCCCGTTTCGGCGGTGCCCTTGTCGGTGGCCACCGCGATGATCGGCCGCGCCCAGTCTTCGGCACGCAAGGTGTCGACGTACATCTTCGCGATGGGCGGTGGCGGCGGGTTGTCGCTGCCGATCAGGAAGCCGATCACCGACGGATGGTTGCGCAGCAGGCGCGCTTCGCTGGCCATCGAGGCTTGCGCCACCTTCAGATCGGCCGCGTCCCATGGCGCGCCGCCGGTCTTCGCGGCGGACTCCCATTTGTCGCAGCACTCCCAGCCGGCCAGGATCATGATGCCGTCGCGGTCGGCGAGCTCGTAGAAGCGCGCGTTTTCCAGCTTGCCTTCACTGCGGATGGTGTTGAGCCCGAGGTTGCGGACGTAGCTGAACTCGGCCTCCATCCGGGCGTGATCGTCGCGCAGGAACATGTCCGGCGCCCAGCCCGCGCCGCGGATCAGGATCGGCATGCCGTTGACGAGGAACTGGCGATAGCCCTGCCGGGTCAGCCGGGAACTGACGCTGCGGATGCCGAACGTGGCGCTGGCCTGGTCGGACATGGTGCCGTCGACGCTGGCGGCCAGCTGCAACGCGTACAGCGGCTGCGCACCCATGCCGGCAGGCCACCAGACCTTCGGATGATCGAGGTCGAGCGCGGGATCGGTTTTCGGGGTGAACGCGACGGTCTGCGTTTCGCCGGCGGCAAGATGGACAGTCCGATGCAGCGAAACGCCGGCCACCACGCCGCTGATCGTCGCCTCGTGCGCCACCGCGTCGAGGTTGCGCGCCTCCACCTTCACGGTCAGCGCGGCGTGGGCGAGATCGGGCAGCGACAGCGTCGGCGTCACGTGGGCAAAGCGCAGTTGCACCGGCCCGCTCTGCACGATGTCCACGCCGCGCCACGGGCCCATGTTGTTGTCCGGCGGGGTCGGGTTCCAGTCGACCCAGCCGATCGACAGGCTCCTGCGCGGATCGGCCGGATGCACCTGCAAGGCGACCACATTGGTGCCCGCATGCACCCAGCGCGTCACGTCGAACTCGTGCACGGGGTAGGCGCCGGCGACCGCGGCATGGTCGGCGACCAGATGCCCGTTCACCCACACGTCGGCGCTGGCGATGATGCCGTTGCTGCGCAGCAGGGTGTGCCGCCCATGCGTCGCCGCGGGCAGGGTGAACTCGCTGCGATACCACCAGGGGTTCACGAACACGGTGCCGCTGGCATCGGGCGCCTGCACCGCGCGCAGGTTGTCGCTGTAGAACACGTCCTTGTAGGTGTGGTTTTCCAGCAGCCCCGCCATCACCGTGGCGCGGCCGCTGACCGGGTACCAGCCCTGGGCGGAGAAGGCGGCGCTGGAAATCTCGGCGCCGCTTTCCTGCGCCTTGTCGCTGGCCTGGATCTGCCAACCGGCCACGGCGATGGTGGAACCGGCGCCACCCTCGGCCCGCGTGGGCGCGGTGGCGGTGCCGGCGCGAGCCGAAGGGGCAACCGCCGATGCGGCCAGGGCCAGCATGGTCATCAACACGGAAGTGGCCAGGATGCGCATGGCGTCAGTCCTTCTCCAGATAGGCTTCACGGATTTCCACGGGGGCGAACGGCCAGGAGTGATTCACCCTGGCCCAGATCGCGAACACCACCAGGCCGGCCACGATCCAGATGCCGGACAGGATCAGCGACAGGGTGGACGCCGACGCGTAGACGTAGACCCAGCCCGCCAGCGCGATCACGCACGGCACCGGATACAGCCATTGCCGGTACGGCCGGTGCAGCGTCGGCTGGCGCTTGCGCAGCACCACCAGCGCGGCGATCTGCGCGATGAACTGCACGATGATGGTCGCGGCCAGCAGCATGTTGATCACTTCGGCCAGGTCGAAGAAGGTGCCGATGGCGGTGATCACGCCCATGGTGAGCAGGGCCACGTGCGGAAACCCGTGCCTGGCGTGCAGCTTGCCGAACACCGACAGGAACACCTTTTCGTGCGCCGCCTGGAACGGCACGCGCGAGCCGCCGAGCAGGCCGGCGAACACCGAGGCGAACGCGGTCACGATGATGAGGATGGTCATCACCGCCGCCGCGCCGTGGCCCCAGCTGTGCTCCACCACCAGCGACGCGATCGATTTGGACTGCGCGATCTCCTGCCACGGCGCCACGCCGAGCACGCTGATGTTGAGGATGAGGTACACGAACATCATCGCGATCACCGAGATGATGATCGAGCCGGGCATGGTGCGGCCCGGGTTGCGCAGCTCGTCGCCCATGTAGGCGGTGGTGAAGTAGCCGAGGTAGTCGTAGATGCCGATGATCAGCCCCGCGCCCAGGCCCACGAAGAACTTTCCGCCGAACATCCCTTGCGGGTAGGTGAAGGCGTAGGCCGGGTGAAAATCCGAGAAGCCCGCCGCCGACACGCCGACGACCGAGAGCAGCATGATCACCCACAGCGCGATGGTGATCACGCGGATCGATTCGATCCGCCGGTACAGCAGCAGGGTGACCAGCGCGGTCGCCGCCAGGCTGACCAGGTGCACCGGCCACCAGCCCAGGTGCGGGAAGAAGAACCCGAGGTACTCGACCATGCCGATGATGCCGGTGGACATCAGCAAGGGGATCGTCAGCAGCACCGTCCAGATGAACAGGAACGGCATCAGCTTGCCGGTGCGGTACTGGAATGCTTCGCGCAGGTAGACGTAGGTGCCGCCGGAGCCGGGCATGGCGGCGCCCAGTTCCGCCCAGACCATGCCGTCGGCGATCGCCAGGATGGCGCCGACGATCCAGCCGATCACCGCCTGCGGCCCGCCCATGGTGGCGACCATGATCGGGATGGTGATGAACGGCCCGATGCCGCACATCTGGGTCATGTTGATCGCGGTGCCGGTGAACAGGCCGATCGAGCGATGGAAGCTGCTGCCGCGGGTGGATCGGGTGCTGTTGGCCTGCATGTCAACCCTGGCGTCGTCGGACGCGGCTCGCTGGTGGGAGGAATGGTATCTGCGTGGCGCCGGCTTGCTGGTGCAGCCAGCAGCCTCGGCGGGATGGCCTCAAGCGGGCCGCCTCCGCGCCCGTGCCGCGGCGGGCACGCACGCGGAGGCCCCTGTTGCGATCACCACTGGCCGCGGATGCCGACCATGAACATGCGTTCGGAGAAGTTCGAATGCGCCGGCTGGTCGGGCCACACCAGGTAGTAGCGCTGGTACTCGTTGGTGAGGTTGGTGCCGTCCACGAACAGCTCGGCCGACTTGGCGATCTTGTACGAGACCGAGGCGTCCAGATACTTCTGCGGCGCCTCGTACATCTCCATGCCGCTGATGCCGCCGACATCCTCCGACACGGCGCGCCGCGAACGGTAGTTGTAGGCGAGGCGGGCCTGGAAGCGGTCGTCCTGGTACCACAGGATGAAGTTGCCGGACTTGGTCGAATTGTCCTGGAACGGGATCTTGTGCCCGGCCAGGTCGGTGGCTCCGGAGTTGCTCGGCGCGTAGGTCGCGTTGATCTCCATGCCGGTCCGGGACAGGATGCCGGGCAGGAAGGTGAAGCCCTGGCGGTAGTCGAACTCCAGGCCGTGGATGCTGTTGCCGGTGCCCTGGATCGGTTCGCTGATGGTGACGCAATGATTGCGCACGACGCCGTCCTCGTCGGGCAGGGTGCAGTCGATGACGCTGCCGCTCTTGATGAAGCTCTGCACGTTGATGCGGAACAGCGCCAGGCTGAGCATGCTGGTGGGGTTGATGTAGTACTCGAGCGAGGCGTTGTAGTTCTTGGAGCGCCACGGGTCGAGGTTGGGGTTGCCACTGGAGCTGCCGGCCGCCACGCGGAACAGCGGGCCCTGCGGGGTTTCCACCAGCGAATAGTTCAGCTGCAGTCCGCCGCCCCAGGTGCTGAGGTCGAGCGGCATCATGTTCTTGGAGAAGCCCAGGCGAAACTTCAGGCTGTCGGTGAGATCCAGCCCGAAGTTGGCCGCCGGCAGGTAGTCCTTGTAGCTGCGTTGCGTGAGCTGGCCGCCGATGTCGGCGGGTTCCGTGCCGTAGGCGCCCGGGTCGCCGCTGAGCCGCTGGGTGACGCCAAGGTTGGTGCGGATCACGCGCAGGCCGACGTTGGCGCTGTACGGCATGCTGCCCAGGCTGCCGTCGAAGTTGGCCTGCAGGTAGGCCGAGGTTTCCTTGATGCCCACCGCCCAGGTGCTGCCCGGCTCGCCCTGCCGCTGGGTCTGCGGATAGAGCGACTTCCAGTACGCCTCGGGGTTGTCCATGGCATGCGGATCGATCGCCCAGAAGGTGATCCCCGAGCCGAGCAGGTTGCTGTACTTCTTCCAGTTGTCGGCCAGCGGTCCGGGCGTGTTCGGAATCTGCAAGGCCGAGATCGGGCCGGCACGGAAATAGCCCTGGTCGTTGCCGGCGGTGCACGCGCCGCTGTTCAACACCACGTCGGCGCCGACGTAACGCACCAGGCAGCCGTTCGGGTCGCTGGCGCCCATGCCGGCGTACACCGGCGTGACCAGCGTGTAGCCGATGTTGTCGGCATGCCGGATGCTGTTGCGCACGCCGAAATCCAGCTTGATGCCATTGTCGAAGTCGTAGTGCCCGTCGAGGCGAAGCACGTTGAGGGCGACCTTGCGGTCGTAGTCGCCGGAGGACTCCAGCGTCTTCATCGTCCAGCCGTTGGGATCGGCGAACTGGCTGGCCAGCGACGCGGGCAGGCCGACGGTCAGGTAGCGGCCACGCAGGTCGGCGGTGACCGGAACCGTATTCTGCGGCATGCCGTTGGCGTTGAAGACGCGGTTGCCGCCCAGTTGGTCGGGAAAGATGTAGGTACCCGGCGGCACGGCGTCATCGGGCACGCCATCCATCAGCACGTTGGACCACAGGCCGCCATCGGAGTTGGAGATGTTGATGTCGGTCTCCACGTTCGACTGGCGCGCGGTGTCGTGGATGCCGCGCAGGCTTGCCGTAAAGGGACCGCCGTCGTCGAAATCCAGCTGCATGTTGAAGTTTTTCGCGGTGGAGTCCTTGCGGATGATCTGCGAGAACGATTCCACGTCGCCCGGCCACTTTTGGTAGACCTGGGTGGTGTACAGGTGGGTGCCGTCCCAGCCCGGCTCGGGGGTGCCGTAGGAACCGGCCACCGGACTGCCGGTGTCGCGCGATTGCAGCGGCACGTAGGTCGCACCCTGCCAGTTGGTGGAGTTGATCTGGATGCCGACGTTGCGGTCGAACTGCTTCTGTTGTGCGTAGAAGTAGTCGCTGGTGAAGGTGAATCCGCCGCCCAGGTCCATCTGGAACGAGGCGCTGCCCGACTTGCGCTTGCGCTGGGTGGTGATGTCGTACAGGCCGATGTTCTGGCTGCCCATGAACACGCCGTTGGATCTGCCGTCGCCGTTGACGTCGACGCTGCCGTCGGGGTTCTGCACGATCTGCGAGGGTATCGGCGCGCTGTTCCAGGGGGTCAGGAAGCCGTTGTAGCCGCCCGCACTGGCCGCGTTTTCACCGTTCAGGACCACGCCGTACTGGTCCAGCCCTTCGTTCGAATTGGATCGCGTGGTGTCGGAATAGTCGGCGGAAACCAGCAGGCCCCAGCGACCATCGGCGTTGTACGAAATGAGGCCGTTGGCTTCCGGTCCCCACTTGCTGCTGCTGCGCCCGCGCTCGCCGTTGGCGGAATAGCTGTAGGTGAAGCCGCTGGGCAGGTCCCACGGGCGATAGGTGTGCAGGTCGAGCGCGCCGCTGATGCCGCCATCGGTGGTGCTGGCGGTGGGCGACTTGATCACGTCCACGCCATGGAACAGCGTGGCCGGCAGCATGGTGAAGTCGGGCTGTTGCGAGTCGATCTGGTCCGCCGTGATGAACGCTTCCCCGTTCAGCATGGTGCCCACCTCGGGCAGGCCGCGCACGTCCACCGTGGTGCCCACGCCGGCGTCGCGGTTGATCTGCACGCCGGTGACGCGTTGCAAGGCATCGGTGATCGTCACGTCGGGCAACTGGCCGATGCTCTCGGCGGTGATGCTGTCCTGGATGCTGGGCGCCTGGCGCTTCAGTTCGATCGCGCGCATCTGCGAGGCGCGCACGCCGACGACGTTGACGGTAGACAGCGCGACCGCATTCTTCGCGTCCTTGTCTGCCGCGGCGCCCTTCTTGCCGGGCTCGGCCTTGCCCGCCTCGCGCGAGGGCGTTGCCGACGCGTCCTGCGGCGCGGCGGCGTCCACCGGCGCACCCGTGCGCGGTGATGCCGCTGCCGACGTCGCCACCGCCGCCAGCAGGGACATCGATACGGCCAGTGACAAGGGGTGTCTGCGATGTAGGGTGGACATGAGCCTTACCTCTTGGTTGATGCCTGTCGTACCGCACCGGGCACGCCACGCCTGAGATACCACTGGGCCGCCCCGAGCACGCCGTGGCGCCCGTGTTCCGTGACCCATACCGGAACCTGTGAAAGGAATGCGCGCACGCTGCGCCCGTGCAGGAACCGCTCTTCGAAGGCGCTGTGCTCGAGCAACGTGAACATGGAATGCAGGAAGCCACCGGCCAGGTACACGCCACCGGTGGCCATGAACGTCATCGCGAGGCTCCCGGCGAAACTTCCGAGCGACGCGCAAAAGACCTGCACGGCTTCCACGGCCTGCGCATCACTGCATGCCGCGGCCGCGGCGGTGACTTCCCCGGGTGTGGCGAGCGCCGGCGTTTCCCCGCGCAAGGCGCACAAGGCCGCATACGTGGCCAGCAGGCCGGGGCCCGACACGAGGCGCTCATACGCCACGTAGCCGCCGTGCGGCGCCAGCAAGGCCAGCACCTCGCGTTCGCGGATCGAACCGGGTGCGAAATCCATCTGGCCGGCTTCGGTCGCCAGCACGTGGCCGCCTGCCGAAGGGGGCAAGCGCACGGCCGCGCCCAGGCCGGTTCCCGGCCCGATCACCAGCACCGGGCCATCGCTCGGGACCGTCGGTCCGCACAGGCGTCGGGAGCCACCGGTCGGGCCGTTGCCGAGCGCATGCCCCAGGGCCTCGAAGTCATTGAGGACGGCAACGTCGTCCAGCGCCAGCGCCTGGCGCAGCTGCGCCAGATGGATCGGCCAGGGCGAGTTGTCGTTCAGCACCTCGTCGTCCCTGACGTGGCCGGCGCAGGCGAGTACGCAGTGCCGCACGCCGGCTCCCGCGTCGGTGTCCACGAATGATTGCAGCAGCTCGGTCAGCCCGGCGAAGTCCGCGCAGGCGAGCTTGCGATAGGCCAGCACCTCAGGCTCGCGCCCCTCGCCACGGGGCACCTGCATCAGCGCGACGCGGGCAAACGTCCCGCCCACGTCGGCCGCCAGAAATGGCATCGCCGGGACGCGCGCGGATAGCTCGGAATGATTGATCGCCAGGTCCACTGTGCCTCCCCGCACCGGAACGGCATCAGATTGGGATTCATTGTCACCGGTGTCAACTTGCACGGCAGCACGCCGGTCCGCCAGGGAATATGACGATCAATCAATTGATTGATATCGCTTTTTGCCTTTGGTACGAGCCGGTATCTGGGTCGACATGGTTGCGTCGCAGCATTTCACGCCCCGGAGCGCTTGAACCGCGCAAGCCGAGGTCACGCCGGCCGGGTCAAGCGTGCGGTGCCGGCCGCCGATGCGACTGGGGGTCGGCGCCCGCGGCGGGTGCGGGGACCGCGCTTCCGATGACCGCTGACGAGCCATCGTCGCCTCGCCGGCGCCCACCCGGACCAGCGAAGCAGCCCGCGATTGCGCGATGATCCAGCGGGCGCAGGCGACCGCTGGCCGATCGGGGCGGCTCACCGTGATGGCGCGACTCTGCCTGGCTGACTGGAGAACCCATGTCCCGAATCATCGTCATCGGAGGAAGCGGCCACATCGGCGCCTATCTGATCCCCGCGCTGGTGGAACAAGGACACGACGTGGTCAACGTCAGCCGCGGCCAATCCGGCAAGTACCGCCCGCACACGGCCTGGCAATCGGTGGAACAGGTCACGCTCGACCGCACGGCCGAGGAGCGTTCGGGAAGGTTCGCATCACGCATGGCCGGGCTGCGCCCGGACATCGTCGTCGACCTGATTTCGTTCGACCTGCCCGGCACGCAGAGCCTGGTGCATGCGCTGCGCGGGAAGGTCGAACACTTCCTGCATTGCGGCACCATCTGGGTGTACGGCCACCAGCCAGCCATCCCGGTGGATGAAGGCGAACCCGTGAATCCGTTCGGCGAATACGGCATCAACAAGGCGGCCATCGAGACGTGGCTGCTGCATGAGTCCCGCCGCACCGGCTTCCCGGCCACGGTGTTTCGACCGGGCCACATCGTGGGGCCGGGCTGGGCACCGATTGGCCCCTGCGGCAACCTCGACGTCGAGGTGTTTTCGCGGATGGCGCGCGGCGAGGAGATCTCGCTGCCGAACTGCGGCCTGGAAACGCTCCACCACGTCCACGCGGACGACATCGCGCAGTTTGTCATGCGGGCCATCGCCAACAGGCCGGCCTCCGTGGGCGAGACGTTCAACGTCGTCGCGGAGAAAGCGCTGAACCTGCGTGGCTACGCCGAGGCCATGTTCCGCTGGTTCGGCGTGGAGCCGAGGATCCGGTTCCAGCCTTTCGACGAATGGAAGGTCGGGCAGACCCGCGAGCAGGCGGAGCAGGCCTGGGAACACATCGCGCGAAGCCCGTGCATGTCGATGGAGAAGGCGCGCCGGCGGCTCGGTTACCAGCCACGCTACACCAGCCTGGCCGCCATCCAGGAGGCCGTCGCGGCCCTGATTGCCGCCGGCGCTGTTCAAGCCGGACCGCGCTGACGCGCGCCGGACACGAGCCCGACCGCGCCGTCGCAGAACGCCCGGGGGCGGTCGCGGAAATGACAACGGGCGCCCTGGCGCCCGTTGTCTTCACCGCATCGCCGACTCGCTCAGAGCGAGTAGTACATCTGGAATTCCAGCGGGTGGGTGCTGGCGCGGTACTTGGTGACTTCCTTCATCTTCACCTCGATGTAGGCGTCGATGAAGTCGTCGGTGAACACGCCGCCGGCCTTCAGGAAGTCGCGGTCCTTGTCCAGCGCTTCCAGCGCGGCGTCCAGGCTGGAGCAGACCTGCGGGATGTTCTTCTCCTCTTCCGGCGGCAGGTCGTACAGGTCCTTGTCGGCCGGCGCGCCCGGGTCGATCTTGTTGATGATGCCGTCGAGGCCGGCCATCATCAGCGCGGTGAACACCAGGTAGCCGGAGTTCATCGGATCGGGGAAGCGCACCTCGATGCGGCGGCCCTTGGGGCTGGCCACGTACGGGATGCGGCAGCTCGCGGAACGATTGCGCGCCGAGTAGGCCAGCATCACCGGCGCCTCGAAGCCCGGCACCAGGCGCTTGTAGCTGTTGGTGGTGGAGTTGGCGAACGCGTTGATCGCGCGGGCGTGCTTGAAGATGCCGCCGATGTACCACAGCGCGGTCTGCGACAGGCCGCCGTAGAGATCGCCCGCGAACAGGTTCTCGCCGTTCTTGGCCAGCGACTGGTGCACGTGCATGCCGCTGCCGTTGTCGCCGACCAGCGGCTTGGGCATGAAGGTGACGGTCTTGCCGTTCTGGTGCGCCACGTTCTTGATGACGTACTTCATCGTCATCAGCTCGTCGGCCTTCTTCACCAGCGTGTTGAACTTCACGCCGATCTCGCACTGGCCCGCGTTCGCCACTTCGTGGTGATGCACTTCGACGGTCTGGCCCAGCGACTCCAGCACCTTGCACATGTCCGCGCGCAGGTCGCCGAGCGAATCGACCGGGCTGACCGGGAAGTAGCCGCCCTTCACGCCCGGACGGTGGCCGGTGTTGCTGCCGTCGTACTTGTAGCGCGACGACCACGCCGCTTCTTCCGAGCCGATCTCGTAGAACACGCGGCCCGGGTCGTTCTGCCAGCGCACCGAGTCGAAGATGAAGAACTCCGGCTCCGGCCCGAAGAACGCAGTGTCGGCGATGCCGGTGGATTTTAGGAACGCCTCGCCGCGCTTGGCGATCGAGCGCGGGTCGCGGCCGTAGGCCTGCATGGTGCTGGGCTCCAGCACGTCGCAGTGCAGGATCAGCTGCACGTGCGCGCTGAACGGATCGAGGTGGGCGGTGTCCGGATCGGGCAGCAGGATCATGTCCGACTCGTTGATGCCCTTCCAGCCGGTGATCGAGGAACCGTCGAACATCTTGCCGTCCTCGAACGTCGACTCGTCGATCGCGTGGGCCGGGAAGGTGACGTGGTGGTGCACGCCGAGCATGTCGGCAAAACGGAAGTCGACGAACTCGACCTCGTGTTCCTGGATCAGGTCGAGCACTTTGTTGGCGGACATGGAGCAACCTCGGCGATGGATGATGGACGGGTTTGAGCAAGCCCCGTGCCAATGGCCGGAATCCTTGCGGGACAAGGCCTGGCGGGCTTTCCTGGTATTCCGGGCGCACCAGAATGCAGCGTATTGGTGCAACGGCCTTGGGCTGTTGCACCAATACTGACACTCATCCGGGCCGGCCGGCCAGCTCAGACATCGTAGGCGCTTTCGCCGTGGGTGGTGATGTCCAGCCCCTCGCGCTCGGCATCGCCGGGGACGCGCAGGCCGAACACGGCCTTCACCGCGAACCAGGCCAGTAGCGAGACCAGCCCGCTCCACGCCACGGTGATGCCCACGCCCAGCGCCTGCACGCCGAGCTGGTGGGCGATCGAGAAGCCCGCTGCGCCGGTGCCGCCCAGCGCCGGCGCGGTGAACACGCCGGTCAGCAGCGCGCCCACGATGCCGCCGATGCCGTGCACGCCGAACACATCCAGCGCGTCGTCCGCCCGCAACAGGCGCTTCAGGCCGGTGACGCCCCACACGCAGCAGACACTGGCCAGCGCCCCGATCACGATCGCACCCATCGGACCCACCGTGCCGCAGGCCGGGGTGATGCCGACCAGGCCGGCCACCGCGCCGGAGGCGCCGCCGACCATCGAGGCCTGGCCGCGCATGATCGCCTCCACCGCCAGCCACGCCAGCACCGCCGCCGCCGCGGCCAGCAAGGTATTGATGAAGGCCAGCGCCGCGCCCGCGTTCGCCTCCAGGTTGGAGCCGGCGTTGAAGCCGAACCAGCCCACCCACAGCAGCGCCGCGCCGATCATGGTGAAGGTCACGTTGTGCGGCTTCATCGGCTCGCGGCCGAAACCCAGCCGCGGGCCGACCAGCCAGGCGCCGACCAGACCGGCCACGCCCGCGTTGATGTGCACCACCGTGCCGCCGGCAAAATCCAGCGCGCCCTTCGCAAACAGGTAGCCGTCCGGTCCGTACCAGACCATGTGCGCGATCGGCAGGTAGGCGAAGGTGAACCAGATCGCCGCGAACAGCAGCACCGCGCGAAAGCGCATGCGCTCGGCGAACGAGCCCACGATCAGCGCACCGGTGATGCCGGCGAAGGTGGCCTGGAACGCCACGAACACGTATTCCGGCAACGCCACGCCCGCGCTGAAGGTGGCGGCCAGTGTGTCCTTCGTGACGCCGTGCAGGAACAGCTTGTCGAAGTTGCCGATCAGCGGGCCGCCGCCGCTGAACGCGAGGCTGTAGCCGTAGGCCACCCACAACAGCAGCAGCAGCGAGAACACCGTCATCACCTGCATCAGCACCGACAGCACGTTCTTCGAACGCACCAGGCCGCCGTAGAACAGCGCCAGCCCCGGCACCGTCATCAGCAGGACCAGCAAGGTGGAGGTGAGCATCCACGCCACGTCGCCCTTGTCGACCACCGGCACGGCGGCCTCGGCATGCAGCATCGGCGCGAGCAGGGCCAGCACCAGGCCCGCGGCGAGGCCGCGGGGGAACTTGATCTCTTTCATGGAAAACCTCACGCGGTGCGGGTCAGAGGGCATCGGCGTCGAGCTCGCCGGTGCGGATGCGGATCACCTGGTCGACGCCGGTGACGAAGACCTTGCCGTCGCCGACGTTGCCGGTGCGCGCGGCCTGCTGGATCTCCTCCAGCACGGCGTCGAGCAGTTCGTCGGGCACCACCACCTCGACCTTGAGCTTGGGCAGGAAGTCGACGACGTACTCGGCGCCCCGATACAGCTCGGTGTGACCCTTCTGGCGGCCGAAGCCGCGGACCTCGGTCACCGTGATGCCCGACACGCCGGCGCGCGCCAGCGCATCGCGGACCTCGTCGAGCTTGTACGGGCGGATGATGCTGGTGATCAGTTTCATGGACAGCTCCGGGTGGAGGGATTCAGAACGACCGGGCCAGGCTCAGCACCGTGGTGGCGCGGCCCAGGTAGTGGCCGCGTGCGTTGGTGTAGACCGAGCGGCGTGCATTGGTGTCGTAGTAGCCCAGCGCCAGCGCCCAGTGGCCGGCGAAATTGCGCGTCACGCCCAGCTTCCAGTCGCTGTACGAGGCGCCGGGCACGTTCTGCACCTGCTGGTGGCCGGCATGCGCGTTGAGCTGCCAGCCCGGCGCGAACTCCTGGTTCCACGACAGGTCCACGTAGCCGCTGTGCTCGCTGTCGGCATAGCCGAACAGGTTGGTGAGTGCGTGGGAGTACTTCAGCGACAGGCTTTTCCAGGCGAGCGCCGCGTACAGCTCGCTGGTGTTCGGCAGGGTGTAGCCCGCCGGGTAGCTGCCCGGGTACTGGTAGCGGTACGCACCGAGGTCGACGCTCCAGTCACCACCGAGGTTGCCGCGCCAGCCGCCGTAGAGATCCAGCTCCACGCTGCTGGACACCGGCGCGGCCGTGGTCGAACCATCGGACAGCAAGCTCACATTGCTGCCCCAGCCACCGACGTACCAGCCGCTGGCGTGATCGAACTCCGCGCCCGCCTGCAGCGCAGGCTTGCGGTCGGTCTGCGAGATGCCGCGGAACAGGTAGTCGCTGACCACGCCGGCATTGCCGACCCACTGGCTGGCCGGCGCCTCGCCGGCCGCTGCCGGCGCCATGGCCGACGCCATGCACGACGCGGCGAAGAACCGCACTGCCATTCCGTATCGCTTCATGAACTCGTCCCCTTGCGCTGGTGGCTTGCGGCAGATGGACGTCCAGACGTCCATCCATCTTCATCGGATCGCGCTGCGCATGACCCTCAAGCCGCTTCAGCAAGCCGCGTGCCAGCGGGCGCAGGCCTTGCTGCAGCCCGATCCCGGCTGCAGCCGGGCCGTCGCCATGGAGCATTCGCAGGAGCATTCGCACCAGTCGCACGCGCGGCCCCGCGGGCTTTGCACCGTTCCAGTGCGCGGCCCGTTCGATGCCGACACCCCCTGGCCGCGCGCCACCGCGGGGGGCAAAACCCGTAAGCTATGGCGCTTGCTGCCGGCCGGCACACTCCATCCACGCAACGGACTTACCCGTGATCGATCTGCTCCACGTCATCCTGCTCGGCATCATCGAAGGCATCACCGAGTTCCTGCCGATCTCCTCGACCGGCCACCTGCTGATCGCGGAGAAGTTCGGGCTGGGCGCCCGCTCGGATCTGTTCAACATCGGCATCCAGGCCGGCGCGATCCTGGCGGTGACACTGATCTACTGGAAGCGCATCTGGCAGCTGCTGACGCAATGGCGCGATCCGGTCAACCGCGACTACCTGCTGAAGCTGGCCGTCGCCTTCGCGATCACCGCCGTGCTCGGCTTCATCGCGGTGAAGCTGGGTTTCAAGCTGCCGGAGAAGGTGACCCCGATCGCGTGGGCGCTGGTGGTCGGCGGCCTGTGGATGATCGCCGCCGAGCGGCTGGCCGCGCGCCAGCCCGACCGCAGCGAGGTGACCTGGCGCGTGGCGATCCTGGTCGGCCTCGCGCAGATGATCGCCGGCATCTTCCCCGGCACCTCGCGTTCGGCGGCGACGATCTTCGCGGCGATGCTGTTCGGCACCAGCAACCGCGCCGCGGCCACCGAGTTCGCCTTCCTGGTCGGCATTCCCACCATGTACGCAGCCACCGGCTACGAACTGCTGAAGGTGGTCAAGGACGGCGGCGCGGTGCACGAAGACTGGACCGCCCTGCTGGTCGGCTTCGTGGTCTCGGCCATCGTGGCCTTCATCGCGGTGAAGTGGCTGCTCGGCTACATCCGCGCGCACACCTTCACCCCGTTCGCGATCTACCGCATCGCGTTCGGCGCAGCCCTGCTGTTGCTGGTGCCCGCCGGAGCCTGAGGCCCCGGCGCGATCGTTTCTACGCCGCTTCGACCAGCGCTTCCTTGCGCAGCGGCTTCGGCATGGCCTTCGGCGCTCCGGCCGTGCACTGGTTGGTGCGGTCGAACAGCTCGCGCACCCATTCGATGAAGGCCTGCACCCGGGCGGACAGGTGCTTCTTCTGCGGATAGACGATCCACACCGGCTTGCCGGTCGACCGGGTGTCGGTCATCACCAGTTCGAGCATGCCCTTGTCCAGCATGCAGGCCGCCATCATCCGCGGCATCTGGGTGATGCCCATGCCGGCCGCCACCGCCTGCAGCACCGATTCGCCGTCGTTGATCAGCATGTGCGCGTCGATGTCCACGCTCATCTGTCCACCCGGCGTGTCGAACTGCCACTGGCGCGGACGGCCGTTCGGGTAGACGTAGTTGATGCAGCGGTGGTCCTTCAGGTCCTCGATGCTGCGCGGCGCGCCGTGTTTGCGCAGATACTCGGGCGAGGCGCAGACGACGTTGCTGAGGTAGCCGATCTTGCGTGCGATCAGGCTGGAATCCTCCAGCTCGCCGACGCGAATGGCGCAATCCAGGCCCTCGCCATTGAGATCCGCCGGCGAGTCGCTCATCGACAGCTCCAGTCGGATGTCCGGGTAGCGCTGCTCGAACTCGGTCAGCCGCGGGATCACCGCGGCGCGGCCTACCGACAACGAGATGCCCACCCGCAGCTTGCCGGTCGGCTTGCTGTTGGCAAAGTTCAGCGCCTCGGTGGCTTCGGCCAGATCAGCGAGGATCTCCTTGCAACGTGCGTGGAACGAGGCCCCATCGTCGGTCAGGCGCAGGGAGCGGGTGGAGCGGAACAGCAGCCGGGCGCCAAGCTGGGTTTCCAGCCGGGAAACCGCCCGGCTGACGCCGGAAGGGGTCATGCCCAGCTGGCTGGCGGCGGCGGCGAAACTCTTGGCTTCGACCACGCGGACGAAGGTCGATATGGCGGAAAAGTCTTCCATTGCTTCAATTCCTCGTCGATTCGTGACTGTAGCGCACGAGTGTAATGCGCAAGAACCGGGTTTTCTATACCGGAAAGTACACCTATTCTCTCGACCCTCGCCGGGAATCCCCTGCCCGGCCATCAAGGTTCTGGGAGCGCAAGATGAAAAAACAATGGATGCTGGTCCCCCTGATCGCCGTCACCGTGCTGGGCAGCTGGGTGCTGCTGCACGGCACCGACAGCCAGGCACAAACCCCCGCCGGCGGTCCGCCGCCCGAAGTCACCGTGGCCCAGGCGCTGACCCGCAAGGTCAGTGACAGCGCCGACTTCACCGGCCGGCTGGAAGCGGTCAACACGGTGCAGGTGCAGCCGCGGGTCGGCGGCTTCGTCGAGTCGGTGCACTTCCAGGAAGGTGCACTGGTGCACAAGGGCGACGTGCTGTTCCAGCTCGACGCCCGCCCGTACCAGGCCGAGGTCGATCGGCTGGTCGCCAACCAGGCGCAGGCGCAGGCCGAACTGAACCTGGCGCAGACCAACCAGCGCCGCGCCGAAATGCTGCTGGCCCAGCACGCGATCGCGAAGCAGGAAGCCGATCGTCAGGACACCACCGCGCAAAGCGCGCGGGCCCAGCTCGGTGCGGCGACCGCCGCCCTGGCCGCGGCGCGGTTGAATCTGGACTTCACCAAGGTGCGCTCGCCGATCGACGGCCGCGTCAGCAACGCCCGCGTCACTCCCGGCAACCTGGTCACCGGCAGTGACGTGCTGACCAGCGTGGTCTCGGTGAACCCGGTCTATGTCTACTTCGACGTCGACGAACAGACCTGGCTGAAGCTCGACCACCTGCGTGCCGACGCGAAGCGGGCCGGCCACAACGCGCGGATCGAGGCGGCGATGGGCCTGGCCGACGAGTCCGGTTACCCGCATGAGGGTCGCCTCGACTTCGTCGACAACCAGCTGCACACCGGCTCCGGCACGATGCGCCTGCGCGCGGTGTTCGACAACGCCGACGGTCTGTACACGCCCGGCCTGTACGCTCGCGTGCAGCTGCAGAGCGGCCAGGCGAAGCCGCGCGTGCTGGTGGATGACCGCGCCATCGGCACCGACCTCGGCAACCAGTTCGTCTACGTGGTCGACAAGGATCACAAGGTGCAATATCGCAAGGTCGACACCGGCGCCTTGTTCCACGGCCTGCGCGTGATCGACAGCGGCGTGCAGCCGAGCGACCTGGTGGTGGTCAACGGGCTGCAGCGCGTGCGCCCCGGCGTCGAGGTCAATCCGCAGAAGGTGGCGATGAGCTACCGGCTGGAAGCGGCGGACAAGGCGCTGGTCGAGCGTGACGCCACCGCACCGAAACAGGACGTGGAGCTGGCCGCCGCGGCTGCGCCGAAACGACCGCAAGGCTGACGATGCGCTCCCTCCCCTGCGTGCAGGGGAGGGTTGGGGAGGGGTGAAGCCCTCCAGCCAGCCAAGAAGCCAAGAGCAAAAGCGTTACCCCCTCCCCACCTCCCCCTGCGCTGCAGGGGGAGGAGCAAAAGAAGACCGAAGCCGCAACAAGGCTTCGTCGAGGACTCTTTGCATGAAAAACATCGCCCAATTCTTCGTCGACCGGCCGATCATGGCCGCCGTGCTGTCATTGCTGTTCGTGATCACCGGCTCCATCGCGGTGTTCCAGCTGCCGATCAGCGAGTACCCCGAAGTGGTGCCGCCCACCGTGGTGGTGCGTGCCGCCTATCCCGGCGCGAACCCCAAGGTGATCGCCGAAACCGTCGCCACGCCGCTGGAGGAACAGATCAACGGCGTGGAGGGCATGCTGTACACCTCTTCGCAGGCGACCAGTGACGGCGCGCTCACCCTGACCGTGACGTTCGCGCTGGGCACCGACCTCAACACCGCCCAGGTCGACGTGCAGAACCGCGTGGCGCAGGCGCTGCCGAAGCTGCCGGAGGAAGTGCAGCGACTCGGCGTGACCACGCAGAAGAGTTCGCCCGACCTCACGATGGTGGTGCATCTCACCTCGCCCGACCAGCGTTACGACATGCTGTACCTATCGAACTACGCACGCCTGCACGTGAAGGACGTGCTGGGCCGGCTCGACGGCGTCGGCGACGTGCAGATCTTCGGCGCCGGCGAATACTCGATGCGCGTGTGGCTGGACCCGCAGAAGCTGGCGCAGCGCTCGCTCACCACCGGTGACGTGATCAACGCGATCCGCGAGCAGAACGTGCAGGTCGCCGCCGGTGCGCTGAACGCGCCGCCCGGCCCGTCCAACTCCGCCTTCCAGCTCAACATCAACACGCGCGGCCGGCTGGTCAGCGAGGACGACTTCCGCAACATCATCGTGCGCACCGACGCGAACGGTGGCGTCACCCACCTGAGCGACGTGGCGAAGATCGACCTGGGCTCGAACAACTACGCGCTGCGCAGCCTGCTCGACAACAAGCCCGCGGTGGCGCTGCCGATCTTCGCGCGGCCCGGCTCGAACGCGATCCAGATCTCCGACGAAGTGCGCACCACCATGGCGCAGCTGAAGAAGGAGTTCCCGCAAGGAGTGGACTACTCGATCGTCTACGACCCGACCGTGTTCGTGCGCGGCTCGATCGAGGCGGTGGCGCACACGCTGCTGGAAGCGATCCTGCTGGTGGTGCTGGTGGTGATCCTGTTCCTGCAGACCTGGCGCGCCTCGATCATCCCGCTGGTGGCGGTGCCGGTGTCACTGATCGGCACGTTCGCGGTGATGTACCTGGCCGGCTTCTCGCTCAACGCGCTGAGTCTGTTCGGACTGGTATTGGCGATCGGCATCGTGGTCGATGACGCGATCGTGGTGGTGGAGAACGTCGAGCGGCATATCGAACTGGGCGAAACGCCGCGCAACGCGACGCGCAAGGCGATGCACGAGGTCACCGGCCCGATCGTGGCCACCGCCCTGGTGCTGTGCGCGGTGTTCATCCCGACCGCCTTCGTCAGCGGCCTGACCGGCCAGTTCTATCGCCAGTTCGCGCTGACCATCGCGATCTCCACGGTGATCTCCGCGTTCAACTCGCTGACCCTGAGCCCGGCGCTGGCCGCCGTGCTGCTGAAGGGCCACGACGCGCCGAAGGATCGCCTCACCCGCGGCATCGATCGCGCCTTCGGCTGGCTGTTCCGTCCGTTCAACCGCATCTTCCATCGCGGCTCGGAGCGCTACGTGGGCGGCGTCAAGCGCATCGTCGGCAAGGGCAAGCTGGCGCTGGTGATCTACGCCGGCCTGATCGCGCTGACCTGGTTCGGCTTCTCGCACGTGCCGACCGGCTTCGTGCCGGGCCAGGACAAGCAGTACCTGGTGGCGTTCGCGCAGCTGCCCGACGCGGCGTCGCTCGACCGCTCCGAAGACGTGATCCAGCGCATGGGCGCGATCGCGCTGAAGCAGCCGGGCGTCGAACATGCCGTGGCCTTCCCCGGCCTGTCGATCAATGGCTTCACCAACTCGACCAACTCCGGCATCGTGTTCGTCACGCTGAAGCCGTTCGAGGAACGCCGTGACGCTTCGCTGTCGGCCGGTGCGATCGCCGGCGCGCTGAACCAGAAGTTCGCCTCGATCCAGGACGCGTACATCGCGGTGTTCCCGCCGCCGCCGGTGATGGGCCTGGGCACGATCGGCGGCTTCCGCCTGCAGATCGAGGATCGCGGCGACCGCGGCTTCGACGAGCTGTACCAGCAGACCCAGAACCTGATCGCGGCCAGCCGCAAGGACCCGGCGCTCGCCGGCCTGTTCTCCAGCTTCCAGGTCAGCGTGCCGCAGGTGGACGCCGACGTGAACCGCGAGAAGGCCAAGGCCGAAGGCGTGAACCTGGGCGACGTGTACCAGACCATGCAGGCCTACATGGGCTCGCTCTACGTCAACGACTTCAACCGCTTCGGCCGCACCTACCAGGTCAATGTATCGGCCGACCCCGCGTTCCGCCACACGCCGCAGGACATCCTGCAGCTGAAGACGCGCAACGCGCAGGGCCAGATGGTGCCGCTGGGTTCGTTCGTCACCGTGCAGCAGGGTGCCGGCCCGGACCGCGTGCAGCACTACAACGGCTACGCCACCGCCGAGATCAACGGCGGCCCGGCGCCGGGCTACAGCTCGGGCCAGGCGCAGGCGGCGATGGAGAAGCTGGCGAAGGACAACCTGCCGAACGGCTTCAGCTTCGAGTGGACCGAGCTGACCTACCAGCAGATCCTGGCCGGCAACACCGCGATCCTGGTGTTCCCGTTGTGCGTGCTGCTGGTGTTCCTGGTGCTGTCCTCGCTGTACGAAAGCTGGTCGCTGCCGCTGGCGGTAATCCTGATCGTGCCGATGGTGCTGCTGTCCGCGATCGCCGGCGTGTGGCTCTCGGGTGGCGACAACAACATCTTCACCCAGATCGGCCTGATCGTGCTGGTCGGACTGGCGTGCAAGAACGCGATCCTGATCGTGGAGTTCGCCCGCGAACGCCAGCATGAAGGCATGAGCCGCCACGAGGCGGTGCTGGAAGCGGCCAAGCTGCGACTGCGCCCGATCCTGATGACCTCGTTCGCCTTCATCATGGGCGTGGTGCCGCTGGTTACCTCGCACGGCGCCGGCGCCGAGATGCGTCACGCGATGGGCGTGGCGGTGTTCGCCGGCATGCTGGGCGTGACCATCTTCGGGCTGATCTACACGCCGCTGTTCTACGTCCTGATTCGCGCCCTGGTCGAACGCCGCGAGGCGCGCGCAGCCGAACGAGCCGCGGCGCATGCGCTGCCGGCGCTGGAGAACCACTGATGAAAACCTTCATTCATAACCCCATGCGGGAAACTTCCACTCGTCATCCCAGCGGAAGCTGGGATCCAGTGACTTTCGCGACGCCCCGAAGGCACTGGATTCCTGCTTTCACAGGAATGACGGTGGTAGTTCGCAGCACACTGCTGGCCGCCGCCCTCGCACTGGCCGGCTGCGCCAGCGTCGGCCCGAACTATCGCGCCGAGAAAGTCACCGCGCCGCAACTGCAGGGCCTCGACGCCGCCCAGGAAAGCAACGCGGCGTTCCAGGCCACGTGGTGGAAGCAGTTCAACGATCCGACCCTGGATGCCCTGATCCAGCGGGCGGCGGCGAACAACCTCGACCTGCGCATCGCGGTGGCGCGGTTGCAGGAATCGCGGGCGCTGCTCAGCGGCGCCAAGTCCGACCGCCTGCCGACCATCGACACCGGCGTGAACTACACCCGCAGCCGCGGCCAGCAACCGGGCTTCAGCGACCAGCGCAGCACCACCACGACCTACCAGGCCGGCTTCGACGCGTCGTGGGAGCTGGACCTGTTCGGCGGCGTGCGTCGCTCGGTGGAAGCGGCCGGCGCCGATCTCGGCGCCCGCGAGGCCGCGTTGCACGATGCCCAGGTCAGCCTGCTGGCCGAGGTGGCGCGCAATTATTTCGAACTGCGCGGCAGTCAGCTGCGGCTGGACATCGCCCGCCGCGACATCGACAACCAGCGCCAGACCGTGCACCTGACCGAAGTGCGCCAGCAGGTCGGCACCGGCGCGGAGCAGGACGTGGCCAGCGCCAAGGCCAGGCTCAGCGCGGTGCAGGCGCAACTGCCGCTGCTGCAGACCCAGGCCAGCGCCAGCGAATACCGCCTCGCCGTGCTGCTGGGCGAGCGGCCGGGCGAGCTGGACATCGACGTGTCGCCGAAGAGCTTCACGCCGATCGCCACGACCCTGCCGATCGGCGACGCCGGCGATGTGCTGTCGCGCCGTCCGGACGTCCAGATGGCCGAACGCGAGTACGCCGCCGCCACCGCGCGGATCGGCGTGGCCAAGGCGGATTTCTTCCCGCACATCTCGCTGGGTGGCTTCCTCGGCTTCCTGTCCGGGCGCAGCAACGACTTCGGCAGCCCGTCGACGCGGGCGTGGTCGCTGGCGCCCAGCATCAGCTGGTCCGGCCTCAACGTGCAGCGCGTGCGCGCGAACCTGCACGCCAGCGAAGCACGCGCCGACGCGGCGCAGGCGAACTACCAGCGCAGCGTGCTGGAGGCGATCGAGGACATCGACAACGCGGTCACCGGCTTCAACCAGCAGCGTATCCGCGTCGACCACCTGATCGAGCAGGCCACGCAGAGCAAGCGCGCGGCCGACCTGGCCCGCGTGCGCTACCAGGAAGGTGCCACCGGCTTCCTCGAACTGCTCGACGCCGAGCGCACCGAGCTCGCCGCCGAGGACGACCTGGCCCAGGCCGAGGCGGCGATCAACACCCGTGCGGTGGCCTTGTACAAGTCGCTGGGCGGCGGCTGGCAGGCCTGCGGCGACGAGCAGTGCAGCGCCGTGGCCAAGGGCGACGCGGCCCCATGAGCCGGCCCGCCCGACGCGTCCCGGCGGCGCCCGCGACCACGCCGGTCTACCGCGTGGCGCTGGTCAGCGGCGCCAATCGCGGCCTGGGTTTCGAGGTCGCGCGCCAGCTCAGCGAGCGCGGCATGACCGTGCTGCTGGGCGCACGCGATCTCGACAAGGGCCTGCATGCGGCGCGCAAGCTGGCCGGCGCAGCCGGCGAGGTGATCGCGGTGCAGCTCGACGTCACCCAGCAGGATCAGATCGACACGCTGGCGCGCTGGATCGAGATCACCTATGGCCGGCTCGACGTGCTGGTCAACAACGCTGGCGCCCACTATGACCCCGCGGTGCGACCGGCCACCGCCGACATTGCCGCGGCGCGCGACGCGATGGACATCCATCTGTTCGGCAGCTGGCGGCTGTCCAGCGCGATGCTGCCGCTGATGCGCCGGCACGGTTACGGCCGCATCGTCAACGTCTCCAGCGGCTGCGGCGCCAGCACCACCGACAGCGCCAACTGCCCGGCCTATCGGGTCTCCAAGTCGGCGATGAATGCGTACACGCGCGTGTTGGCGAACGAGCTCGACGGCAGCGGCATCCAGGTCAACGCGGTCTGCCCCGGCTGGGTCGCCACCGACATGGGCGGCCCCGGCGGACGCCCGGTCGCCGACGGCGCAGCGGGCATCGTGTGGGCCGCCTGCCTGCCCGCGCCGCTCACCGGCGGCTTCTATCGCGACCGCCAGCGCATCGCCTGGTGAGGCCGGGCAGGTCGGCTTGCCTGCTCCCGCTGCCGCGCGGGCCTGCTGGCGCGGGCGAGCTTCCGCGCGAACGGAGCCGGCCCGAGGTTTGAGGCCCGTCCCGCCGTTCGCCCGGAACGCAGGTGCGCAGCACCGAAGTCGGAGGGCATCGACCCTCCACGCTCAATGGAACGGCGACGCATTCCACCGGTGAGCAGCTTCCATCTTCGGCGGGCAAACTCCCGGCGCTAGCCGGCACCAACCGCGCTGTGCTGGGAATACAGCGCGTGCCAGCGCCCGTCCACGTAGACGAAGACGTCGGACGAACGCACACCGCTGGCCGCGCCCTGCTTCGGGTCGTGGAAGGTGAGGATCGCGGTGTCGCCGTGGATCACCACGTCCTGGCCCGACGGGTGCGTCTTCAGCCACGCCTCGACCTTGCGCCGCTCCTCGTCGTTGCCGCGGTTCCTGGCGGCGTGCGCCATGATCGCGGCCTTCGCATGCACCGAACCGTCGGCACTGATCGAGCGGTACTCGGGCAGCAGCAGGTCGTCGAGCCAGACGGTGTCACCACCGAGTTCGGCTTCCAGCCAGTGCTGGTCGACCGCGATCACCGCTGCCCTCGAATGTTCTGTCTCTGCGCTGCCTGTCGCGGTGGCGACGGTCGCCGCAATGGTCCAGTTCACGGCCAGCACCAGCACGGCGATACACGCCACGGCCACGGAAAACCTGCGTTGTCTGTGCATTGCTGTGACCCTCTTTGCGCGGACGATGCGCCGCCAGGCCAATGTGGGGCACGTGCGCATGCGCCGCATCGTCCAGGTGACGAAGGCGCGCCATGCGGTGACAGGCGGATGCATCGAGGCACCCGGCGGTCATGGCATTGCACGGAATGCCGCCCGCACCGCCGCCGTACCGCTTGTCATCGCCAAGGCGCCGGTCGTCACGGTATCGGCGACAGCGACATTGGCCGCTGTCACCCTGCACGACTCCGGCGACGGCGTCACGACCAGGAACCGAGCGTAGCCATGAAACCTCCCCTTGCGACAAACGCCTGGCTGGCCCTGGTGCTGATCGCGGCCTGCGCCATCGTCTCCCGCGCACACGGCGCCCCGGTTGGCGATGGGCTGGACCTGACGATTCCGCTACCGCCTACACCGGTGCGCGTGGAAGGTCATGGGCAGCTCGACTATGAGGTGTTGCTGGCCAATCACTCCGACAAGCGCATCACGCTCGAGGAATTTGTCGGGCGCGACGGGCGCGACGGACGGCTCATCGCGAAACTGTCGGGCAAGACGCTGGATCAGCACATCGCTCGCTTCGGCGCGGTGCCAGCGCCCGCATCGGATCCGGAATCTTCGCTGCCAGTCGCAGGAACATTGATCGAGCCCGGCCAGCAAGTGGTGCTGTTCATCGATGTTTCCCTGCCGGGACACCAAGGCATCGATACCCTCCGTCATCGCGTGAGCTATCGCGTTGCCGAGGCAAACGGCACATCTCGGAGCAGCGGCGCTCCACTGGCATTGCCGCGGACCAGACCATCGCTGCTGGCGCCACCGCTGCGCGGCGGGCCGTGGGCCGCGATCCACGACGCGGACTGGCCGCGCGGCCACCGGCGCGTGTTCTACCGCGTCGACGGCCACGCCCGTTTGCCCGGCCGCTTCGCCATCGACTGGGTGAAGCTGGACGAACACGGCCGCTTCGCCACCGGCGACGCCGACCTGGCGCGGGCATGGTACGGCCACGGCGCCGACGTGCTGGCGGTGGCGGATGCGCGCGTGGCGGCGGTGCGTGACGGCATGGACGAACCGTCGCGCATCTCGCAGCGCACTCATCCCGTCCCCGAGGACGATGCGGGCAACTACGTGGCCCTGCAGCTTGCCGACGGCCGCTACGCGTTCTACGAGCACCTGCGCAAGGGCAGCATCCGCGTCGCCGTGGGCGAGCGCGTGCGTACGGGCCAGGTCATCGCAGCGCTGGGCTTCTCCGGCGAATCCACCGGCCCGCACCTGCACTTTCATGTCGCCGACGCGAGCTCTCCGCTGGGTGGCGAAGGCCTGCCGTTCGAAATCCGCACGTTCGAACGGCTGGGCCGCTACGACGATATCGCCAGGCTGGGCAAGCCGTGGCGGCCCGCCGACGGCGACATCGTCCGGCACCACGAATGGCCCGGCAGCAACACGGTGGTGAGGTTCGCCGATGAGCCGGCGCCTGACCGCGGACGATGAATCCCGCCGACCTCCCGCCGGCGCGAACACGCCGTTCTTCAACGCGCCGGGGCCGGCTGTCACCGCGACGGCAACGCCCGATGCGGCGCGATGCCCGCCTCGGCGGCATCTGCTGCCGGGGTGAAGGCATGAAACGACGATCCGCGCGTTGCCCCTCGATCCTTGCGCCGGCCCTGGCGGCGGCGACGCCGATGCCTGCGTCCGCCGCGGCGAAGTCCGATACATCGGCCGTGGCCGGGCCGTGGCGACGGCAGCATCCACTTCATGCGCGCGAGTCCCGCCGATGGCAGCTTCCGGCTCGGCGTGAGCCACCACGAACACGGCCGCTGTCAGCGCACTGGCGCGGGGCACTGGACGTTCGGAGTTCGACCCTGCGGAGCCCTGCCGTCCAGCACTGTTCCCTCCGGCGCCACGGCGGCACACTGCCGTCCTGGCGCGTCACCCATCGACCGGCGCGCGGGAGCATCGCGTGACCGGGCACGACACCACTCATTGGAAGAAACACGCGCTGGCGTTCGCCTTCTGGACCGGGCTGGCGCTGTCCTATGCGCTGAGCGGCGGGCTGTCCTCGATCAGCGAGGGCTATCCGCCGAGCTGGCTGCGCGCGCTCAGCTGGAACCTTTCCAACTCCTGGTTGTGGATGGCGCTGGTGCCGCTGGTCGCCTGGCTGGGCCGGCAGACCGCCACGCACGGCTGGCGCCGCTTCCTCGCCGTGCAGGTGCCGGCCAGCCTGGGCGTGGCGCTGCTGCAACTGCTCGCCCACCTGGTGCTGTTCTGGAACCTGAGCGGTCCGGGGCGGATGGAGGTGCACACGCTGGGCGCGTACATCCGCATGGAGTTCGCCTACAGCTTCCACTTGGCCGTGCTCACCTACTGGGTGATCCTGGTGGTGCTGCGCGGGATGGAATCACGCCGCCACCTGCGCGACGAACGGCTGCGCCGCACGCAGCTGGAGACCCAACTGGCGCAGGCGCAACTGCAGGCGCTGCGCATGCAGCTGCAGCCGCACTTCCTGTTCAACACGCTCAACGCGATCTCCGCGCTGGCGCTGGCCGACCCTCTGCAGGCGCGGCTGATGATCGCCCGCTTGAGCGACTTCCTGCGGCTCACCCTGGAGGAGCGCCACGCGCCGCAGGTGCCGCTGTCGCGCGAGCTGGAATTCCTCGCCTGCTACCTCGGCATCCAGCAGGTGCGTTTCCAGGACCGGCTCAGCACCGAACTCGACGTGGACGACGACACGCTGGCGGCCGCGGTGCCGAACCTGATCCTGCAACCGCTGGTGGAGAACGCGTTGCGCCACGGGCTGCAGGACAAGCCCGGCGCCGGCGTCCTGCGCATTTCCACCCGCCGCGACGGCGACCACCTGCAACTGCGCGTGGACGACGACGGCCTCGGCCTGCCGCCGGCGGGCACGGCCGAAGGCATCGGCCTGGGCAACACGCGCTCGCGCCTGCGCATGCTGTTCGGCGACGCGGCGCAGCTCGAGCTCAGCGCGATCCCCGGCGGCGGCACCCGCGCCGAAGTGCGCCTGCCCTACGTCGAGCACGCCGCATGAGCACGTCGCGCCTGCGCACCGTGCTGGTCGACGACGAAGTGCTGGCGCGCCTCGCCCTGCGCCAGGCGCTGGCCAGCCACGACGAAGTGGAGATCGTCGGCGAATGCGGCAACGCCGCCGAGGCGATGCAGGCCGTGCGCGTGCTGCGTCCCGACCTGCTGTTCCTCGACATCCAGATGCCCGGCATGGACGGCTTCGAACTGCTCGACGAACTCGCCCCCGACCGCCTGCCGCTGGTCGTGTTCGCCACCGCCTTCGCCGAACACGCGCTGCGCGCGTTCGACGCGATGGCGCTCGATTACGTGCTCAAGCCGATCGAGCAAGCCCGCTTCGACCAGGCCATGGCGCGCGTCAACCAGCACTGGCAAGGCCTGCACGCCACCGCCGGCCCGGCGCTCGAAAGCGCGGCCGCCGGGGGCTACGCGCAACGCCTCAGCGTGCGCCACGGCGAACACATCCGCGTCCTCGCCATCGACGACATCGACTGGATCCGCGCCGACGGCAACTACCTGCACATCCACGTCGGCCCCGTCCGCTACCTGCACCGCGACACCTTGCGCCACGTGCTGGCGCAACTCGACCCCGCCCAGTTCCTGCGCATCCACCGCGGCACTCTGGTCAACCTGGCGCGGGTTCGCGAGGTGCATCCGATGTTCAAGGGTGGGGCCGAGGTGGTGCTGCATGACGGGACGCGGCTGGATCTGAGCCGGCGCTTTCGGGCCGGGGCGCGGGCGGTGTTGGGGTTGCGCTGAGCCTCTGATGCGCTGCTCGTCAATCGACGATGCCTTGCCAGACAGGCACGCAGCCGCCGGGAGCGCGCGCCGTGCACGATGCTTTTGCCTGGCGCGCCGGCATTTAAGTTCGTCTGCCTTCGGCAGCCGAGTTGCTTGCTCTCTGCGCGGTTGCGGAGAAAGACAACCATCGAAAAGGTCCGCCCGCCTGGCGCCTGCCGGACTCGGGCAACGGTGCCTGCGTTGCCTCGGCTCGGGCATCCATGCCCTCGCCTGGCCGGCCAGCCCGTTCGCCGGGGCGCAGGTGGAGCGGCGGGCCCATCCGCAGCGCACTCCTTGCGCAGCCGCTGCGCGGGTGCGACAGCCCGCGGCTACTGGCGTCGGATGGATGCCTCAACCCATGGCAAGCACCCGCCGCTGAGATGCAAAGAACGGAGAGTGCGCCCTGACTGCAAGATTCAGAGGTGAAGGATTCATTTCAATCGGACCACCACTTTCCCCTTCGCGTGCCCTGCCTCGACGTAGGCAAGGGCTTCGTTGGTCGAAGCGAACGGAAACACCCGATCGAGCACCGGGCTGATGGCCCCGGCGTCGATGAGTCGGGTGATCTCGCGCAGCTGCTGCCCACTCGCCTTCATGAAAAGAAACGAGTAGCCCACGCCCGACTGCTGCGCCTTCCGCCTCACTCTTGAGCTCAGCAACCGCATGACCAGCCTGACGAGCAAACGCGCTCCGATCTCGTGTCCGAACTGCGGGTCGGGCGGCCCGGAAATGGAGATCAGCTTGCCGCCGCGCTTCAGGATGCCAAGCGACCTGTCGAGTGTCCTGGCGTCCTGGCTGTGCAACACCACGTCGTAGTCGCGAAGCACGTCCTTGAAGTCCTGTGTCCGGTAGTCGATGACGATGTCGGCGCCCAGGCCCTTGACTAGCGCGACGTTGGTGGAGCCGGTCGTCGTGGCGACGGTCGCGCCCAGATGCCTGGCCAACTGGATGGCGAAGCTGCCGACGCCGCCGGAGCCGGCCTGGACGAAGACCTTCTGGCCCTTCTTCAGGCCGGCCCTCTCGACGAGCGCCTGCCATGCCGTCAGCCCCACCAGTGGAATGGAAGCGGCTTGCTCCATCGTCAGCCCTTTGGGCTTGAGTGCAAGCGACGTCTCCCTGACAGGGACGAATTCGGCGAACGTACCGATCCGGAAGTCATCCACCCGCGCGTACACCTCGTCGCCTGGTTTGAACTGCCGCACGCGCCTGCCGACCTTCACGACGACGCCCGCCACATCGTGACCGAGGATGAGAGGCAGGCGATAGGGCAGGATCAGCTTGAACTCGCCGCTCCGGATCTTGGCGTCGAGGAGGTTCAGGCCGGCGGCATGTACCTCGACCAGAACCTCGTCTTCATGGATATCCGGGATTGGCACATCCGCCAGACGCAGGGCGGCTTGCTTCCGATAGCGGTCGACGACGAAGGCTTTCATGACTTCACCACCTCCATTGCATCGAGCCGCAGATCCCTTCGAATCCCGGCATCCATCATTCCGGCGGGCGCAAATCTCCGCAACCACGCCAGTCGGCCAGCGAGCCCACCAGCCGTGTAGCGAAGTCGGGGGCGAGCCGCATCGGCGGCCTTCAGCACGACCTGCGCCACGACACGCGGCTGGTCTGCACGCGCCATCACTTCCTTCACGCGCTGGCCGACGGCGATGCGAGCTTCACGGTACGCATCGAGCTTGACATCGGGCTGCAGGAAGTTCGCGTCGAATGGCGTGTTCGTGTAGGCAGGCTCGATGATCGAGACCCGGATGCCCCTCGTACGCAACTCATGGTCGAGCGACTCGGAATAGCCCTCGATCGCGTGCTTCGTCGCGGCGTAGAGCGCGCCGTAGGGCATGGGCAACAAGCCAAGCACCGAACCGATGTTGATGATGCGCCCCACGCCCTGTTTGCGCATGTGGGGAAGAACGGCCCGCGTCATCCGGACGATCCCGAAGAAGTTGGTATCGAATATGGACTGGGCCTGCTCGACCGAGCTTTCCTCTGCCCCGGCAGGAGCCACTCCGAAGCCGGCATTGTTGACGAGAAGGTCGATACGGCCCTCCCGTTGCATCAACTGCGCGACGGCGCCGGCGACGGATGCATCGCGGGTAACGTCCAGGGTCAGCATTTCGAATGGCCGTTCGCCCGTACTGCCGCCGCGTCGACTCGTGCCGTACACCGTGTAGCCCGCGCTCGCGAGCAGCTCCGCAGTGGCTTGCCCGATGCCCGATGAGGCACCTGTCACGAGGGCGACCTTGTTGCCAGGCTTCTTCATGTTCATGGCGCTTCTCTGTCAGGTTGCAGGGATGGGGAATGTCGCTGGCGGCAACGACCGCGCGGTGGACCGCGGTCATCAGAAGCTTGTTCGATCAGTTTCGCATGATGATCATAATGCGTAATGGCGAGCGACGGGATCACGGGCATCGAGGGCTCAGTGTCCGATCGAGGTCAGGTGTTTGAGCGCCGCTTCGCGCAGGCTGTCCGAAAGACCGGGCTCATCGACCGCGCGAGCAAGCATCACGGCACCCACCATCGTGGAGAGCATCACGAGCGCCCTGTCGTGTGCGCCATGCTTGCCCCAGTCCGCCGATTGGCGGGCAAGGAGGTCGACCGTCGCCTTGACATGACGCGTCAGCACTCGACGCACTTCGGGCGTCTGTCGCGAGGTCTCTGACCCCAGGGCGGCCAAGGGGCAGCCCGCCTCCGGTTGCGCGACATGCTCCTTTGACAGGTATGCGGCAAGCATGACGTCAAGCGCCACGTCGGGAGGTGTACTGGCCGCAAGCTCGGCGGCGCCGGTGGCCGACTCAGCGCACGCCGCTTCCGCCGCCGCCGCCAGCATGGCCTCGCGTGAGGGGAAATGCGAATAGAAGGCACCATGCGTCAGGCCGGCTTCCTTCATGAGGTCCGCAACGCCCGTTCCATCGTATCCGCTGCGGCGGATCGCCCGCGCGGCGGCGGACAGGATGCGTTCGCGCGTGGCGTCCTTGGCGGCGGTTCGGGCATTGGTTGACGTATTTCGCATGACGATCATCATACGATAATTCCGGCGACCCCGCTACCCGTCAATGAAGCCACCCGGCGCATCGCTAATTCCGGTCTTCAGCTTCGTGCATCCCAACCAGAGGATCTCTCATGAATTACCTCCGCCTGGCCTGATTCATCCCCGAGAACTTCGCCGCGATGGCGCCGGACGACGTCAAGGCGTTGGACGGGAAGATGCGCGCCACCAGCAAGGTCGGGGTTTTCCGCCGTCCGCACTGCCGCAACCAGGCAAGCAGGGGCAAAACAACTGCAGTCGCTCCTGCAATGGCCGCCACTTCCAGGGCGATGCTCGTGACTCGGGACAAGATTCCCCGACGGGAACGCACCGGTCGCCCCGCGCGAGCAACCGCTGGTCACGGCGGCTCTCCGTTCGTCACAAAGCGGCGGCGATGCGCTGGAGCCGCTGCGCAAACTCGGCCGGACATCATCGCGCCGAGGATCATGCATGTCCCACCATCCGTTCACCCTGCTCGCCGGCACCCTCCTCCTCGCACTGGGCGCGGCCGGTACGTCCAGCGTCCACGCCGCCAGCGTGACTTCCCCATCGCCGGAAATCTTCGCCCCCGGCGCGATCTCCGGCCCTTCCGGCGTGGACTGCCTGACCTTCGCGCCGGACGGCAATACCGTCTACTTCGACCAGCAGGCGCGCTGGAACGGTTTCATCATGGAAGCGCATCGCGTGGGTGACAGCTGGTCGACGCCGCGGATCGCTTCGTTCTCCGGGCAATGGCAGGACCACGATCCGGCGATGGCGCCGGACGGTTCGTTCCTGGTGTACACCTCCAACCGCGCCGCGGTGGCCGGTGGGGCGGCGCTGCATGGCGGCCAGCTGTGGCGGGTGGACCGGCGCGGCAGCGGCTGGGGCGAGCCGCAGCGATTGCCCGACGCGGTGAACGTGGGCACCAGCGTCTACGCGCCCAGCGTGGCGGCCAACGGCGACGTGTACTACCAGCGGCGCGACGAGGCCACCCACGAATTCCATCTCTACCGCACGGCCTGGCGCGATGGCCGCTACCAGGCACCGCAGCGCCTCGCGCTGGGTGATCCGGCGGCACACGAACTCGATCCGGCGGTGGCGCCGAACCAGTCGTTCATCGTGTTCGACGCGAACTACGCGGGCAAGGACAAACCCGACCGGCTGTACATCGCCTTCCGCGACGGCGCGGGCTGGGGCACGCCGATCGACCTGGGCGATGCGGTGAACCGCTACGAGCCCTGGGGTTCGCACCTGGGCCCGGACGCCCGCACGCTGTACTTCACCAGCAACTACACGGCGAAGGTGAGCTACCCGCGCACGGGCGCGCAGGCGCGGGACGACCTGGCGCGGATGCGCGCGTGGGACAACGGCAACGACCACATCTGGAAGATGTCGCTGGCACCGTGGCTCGACGCGCCGCGCTCGCGCGAGGCCGCGTCAAGCCCCCATCACTCGACCGGGAACAGCCATGACGCCACGTAACCTCGCCCTCGTCGCCAGCCTCGCACTCGCATTCGCATCACCACTCGCCTGCGCCGGCGCGCTGCTGGGGGCAGGCGTGATCTCCACCGGCCTGCAGGAAACCTCGGTCGCGCTGACGCCGGACGGAAACACGCTGTACTTCATGCGCTCGGATCTTGCCGAAGCCGACGACACCATCATGGTCTCGCATCGCGCGGGCGATCGCTGGTCGACGCCGCGGGTCGCCGGGTTCTCCGGCGAGTGGCACGACTCCGAGCCAACGCTGTCGCCCGATGGCCGGCGCCTGTACTTCGTCTCCAACCGGCCGCTGCGACCGGACGGCACGCCGGTGACGGCGACGATGAACGGACGCAGTTTTCCCGGCACGAACCTGTGGTTCGTCGAACGACAGGCCGCTGGCGGATGGGCCGCGCCGGTGCACGTCGACGGCGCGCTCAACGACGGGTCGATGATCTACAACCCGTCGGTGGCGGCCAACGGCGACGTCTATTTCTCGGCGCATCGCACGGATTCCGGCAAGGCCTACCAGATCTACGTGGCGCGCGATCACGGCCATGCCGTGCCGGAGCAGGTGCCGCTGGGCGATCCTGCGAACAACCGCATGGACCCCGCGGTGGACCCGGCCGGGCGCTTCCTGCTGTACGCGGGCAACGAAGGCGATGCGCTGGGCAGCGCGGATATCTACATCGTGTTTCGCCAGCCGGATGGTGGCTGGAGCAAGCCGGAGCACCTGGGCGGTGACGTCAACAGCCGCACGCTGGAAAACGCGCCGTCGCTGGGTCCGGCGTTCGGCGAACTGTTCGTGTCGAGCGCGCGCCGCGACGAGCTGCGTTTTCCGAAGCCCCGCGACGACGCGGACTCGCTGCAGCGGCGGCTGCAGTCGCCGCTGAACGGCTCCCGCAATCTCTGGCGCTTCGACATTTCCGGGGTGTTGCGCGCCCATGGCATCGCGCACTGACCAGCCATCGCGCCCGCGTCGATGGACGACCGTCGACAGCCCCCACTCCTGGAGTCCGTCATGACCCGCCGCTTCCGCGCCGCCCGCCATCTCGCCTTGTGCGTTTCGATGTCTTGCCTGGGCATCTCATGGGTCCATGCCGAACCCGCCACGAACTTCCTGCGCCCCGAGCTCAAGGTCGGCGAACACTTGTCCGACGTGTTCGCCAAGACCGTCTCGACCCGGGGCGCGGGGTTCGAGGAAACGGTCGATCGCATCAGCGGCACCGCCGACTACGCGGTGACCGGCGTGACGGCGAAGGCCTTCGTCTTCGACGAAGACGATCGTTACGACGGCCATCCGGCCAACGGGCCGGTGCACGACATCGAGATCCTTCGCGACGGCATCACCAACTGCCATGCGGGCAAGTGCCGCATCAACGACCAGACCAGCGGCGTGATCTTCAATCCCTTGCTGTGGGGCAAGGCGCCGGAGCAGCTCCGCGCCGGCGTGAGCTGGGACGTCGCCATCCCCAAGCCCTGGGAAATCGGCCCGGCCGGAACGGAACAGGTGCGCGTGCTGCGTGCCGATCCGCGCGACGGGGTCATCACGCTGACCCGCACCGGCAGCGGCGAAGGCTGGTCGTCCGACGACCAGTCGCGCGAGAAAAGGGGCAAGCCGATGCAGATCACCACCACCGCCGGCAAGACCATCGAGGTGTCGGTGATCCCGGGCAAGGCCAGCTGGAGCGGCTACACGACGATCCGCCGGGGCGTCATCGTCAGCGACGTGATCATGGTGCAGCGGCACGTGACGCTGGTATCCGCGAGCGGCGACAGGTTCGAAGGCGAGCAGCGCTCCTACACCTTGCTCAACCTGTCGCGGGACGACTTCTGACGGACACGACGCGGATCGCGCTCAGCGCTGCACGATGTGGGCGAACCACTCCCAGCCGCGCACGCGTTCGGTGATCAGCTTGGTGCAGGTCAGCATCGGCACGGCCAGCAGCGCGCCGGGGATGCCCCACAGCCAGCCCCAGACCAGCAGCCACAGCAGGATCGCGATGGGACTCAGCCGCATGCTGGCGCCCTGGATCAACGGGGTGATCAGGTTGCCTTCCACCGCGGTGATGCCGGCGAAGGTCAGCACCGGCAGGAACACTTCGAGGCTGGCGTCGTTGGCGTAGAGCATGCACACCACCGCCAGCAAGGTGGTGGTGACGATCGCGCCCACATAGGGAATGAAGTTGGCGAACATCGCCACCGCGCCCCACAGCAGCGGATCGGGCACCTTGTACAGCCACAGCATGCCGGCGGTGATCGCGCCGAGGCTGGCGTTGATCAGCAGCGCGGTGAGCAGGTAGCGCGAGATCTCGGTCTGGATGCCGCGCACGATCGTCACCGCGTGCCGCTTGTAGGCGAAGCTGGGGGTGATCTCCACCAGCCGGCGCAGCATCGAATCGCCGTAGATCAGGAAGAAGAACACCAGCAGCAGCACGCTGAGCACGGCCGCCAGCACCTTCGGCGCGGTCGAGACCACGTCCCAGGCGCTGATCGAGATCGGCGCGGACTGCGGCACGGCCGCGCGGGTGCTGGAACCGCTGACCAGGGTCTGGGTGGCGCGGTTGGCTGCCTCCAGCGGCTTGGTGAAGCTGCGCAGTTTCGGCACGAAACTCCGGATCGCGGTGGGTGCGCCGTGGAACCAGCCGATGGCCGGCTGGGCCAGCAGGCCGACGCCGCTGCCGATGCCGGTGATCAGGCCGATCATCAGCACCATCGCGGTAAGCCAGCGGGGGATGCGCAGGCGGGCGCCGAAGGCCACGATGGGATTCAGCGCCAGGCCGATGAAGGCGGCCAGCACCAGCGGGATCAGCAAGGCCTTGGTCAGCGTGATGGTGTACAGCAGGGCCAGCAGCAGCAAGGCGTTGAAGACCAGGCGGATCGCACGCAGGTGGCGGCGTATGCCCAGCACCGGGTTGCGGCGCCGCAGCGGGGTGTCCGGGCCGGGCGGCGGTTCGAGCTCTTCAGCGACCGCGACCTCGGCGACGACGCCAACGGCGGTGCCGGGCGCCAGCGTCGGCAGTGGTTCGGGTTCGCTCATGCTCATGCCTGTTCGCCGGGCTCGGCGATGTCCGCCGCGGCGTGCTTCGCCATGCTGACCTCGGCGAAGTCGGCCACCAGCCGGGTGCCCTGCGCCACCACTTCGGCAAGGCCGCCGCTCAACAGCGAGCCGAATCCCGGCACGCGCAGCGGATGCACGTCCAGCGTGCCCAGCACCACGCCGGCGCCGGCGGCCACGCCCACCGTGGTCAGCGGGTTGTCGCGGCCGCGGGCGAGCAGCCGCGCGGCCGGCGCGGCGAGTTCATGCCGCGCGAGCCGCATGCGCAGCTGGGCGGCTTTCACTTTGGCCAGGCGGTCGAACAGGCTCATGGCGTTCCCCCATCACGCTGCCCGGAAGGTGCGGCCGGCTTGTCCGCGTCCTCGTGCAGCGTTTCGCGCATCATCGCACCCCATTCGCTGCGTGTGGCGGGCAGGCTCATCCAGTGCATGCAGCGGCGGAACAGGATGATCGCGCCGAGCAGGAACAGCAGTTGCAGCACGGCCAGCCCCAGCAACGCCCAGAACCACGAGCCCCACCACGCGGCCAGCGCCACGCCGGCCAGGCCCAGCAGGGTCAGGCCAAGCCCCACGCCCGCGACGGTGGCCGCCAGCGCGGCCAGCAGCATCCACGAAACGGCGCTGCGCGCCAGCCCCAGTTCGGCGGCCAGCAAGGCCAGCTGGGCGCCGAACAGATGCCGGATCGCGCGCCCGAACTGGCCCAGTTCGGCGAGCAGACCAGACGACAGCGGCGCCGGGTCCGGCGCCGCTGTCGCATGAGTCGATGCACCGTCGCCGTTCACGGGATCGGTCTGGTCCGGATGGCTCACCGCCGCAGGATGCGGCCGAGCAGCCAGCCGGCGCCCAGCGCGATGGCCACCGACTGCACTGGCTTCTCGCGCACGTAGTCACGCGCCTGCTCCAGCCAGGCATCGGCGCGGTCCATCGTCTGGTCATACACCTCGCGGCTGCGCTCGCTGACCTCGGCGGCCTTGTCGCTGGCCTTGTGCGCCGCGCCGGCCGCCTTGTCGGTGGCGCGGTGCAGGCCTTCCTCGACGTGGTCGGCGGCACGCTCGACGCTGTCCTTGGTGCTGGCGACGGCGGCCGACGTGGCCTGCTTGATCCGCTCGGCGCGCTCGTCGATGCGATCGCCGACCGGCTGGTCGTTGCTGCTGACTTGATTGTTCATTGCTTGGCTCCGGAAAGACTCAGTATGGCGCGCCCGCGTCGCGATCGGCAGGGGTCAACTGGCGCGGCGGAAGAACGCGATGATCGCCAGGATCAGGAAGATCACGAACAGGATCTTGGCGATGCCGGCAGCGGCGCCGGCGATGCCGCCGAAACCGAGCACGGCGGCGATGATGGCGATGACCAGGAAGACCAGGGCGTAGTGAAGCATGGGGGAATCCTCGTATGGGGGAAGACGTGCCCGCGGTGCAACCGCGTACAGCCATTCACCCATAGCCCGTGCCTTGCCGGTGTGAAGAGAAAACGGGCGGGCATGCACGCGGCGCCGACGTTCAGCGCCGCGACAGTTCAGCCAGCCACGTCCGGGTTGAGCGTGCAGGTGCCGACCAGCTCGGCCTGCTCCAGCACGTGGCCCGCCATCGCCGCGCGCAGCTCGGCCAGCGAAAAGCCGGTGACCAGCGGCAACGCCGCCACGTCCAGCGCGTACACGGTGAAGTGGTAGTGGTGCAGCAACGCGTCGTTCCACGGCGGGCACGGGCCGTCGTAGCCGAGGTATTCGCCGCCCATGTCGGCATCGCCGCCGAACCAGCCGGTGAAATCGTTCACGCCCTGCACGCTGCCGGGCGGGCCGAACGGTTCGCGCTTGCCGCGCGGGGTGATCCCGTCGCTGCATGCACCGGCGGCAAGCTCGCCGCACTCGGCCGGGATGTTGGCCATCAGCCAATGCACGAACTCCACCCGCGGCAGGTCCGCGGGCACGGTGCGACCGGGCTGGTTCACGTCGTCGCCGCGGCTGGGCACGTCCGGGTCGATGCAGGTGAGCACGAACGAACGGGTGGCCGACGGCGCGTTCTTCCAGGCCAGGTGCGGGCTGTGGTTGTCGGACAGCGCGAACGGATCGGCGCGCTTGCCAAAGGTGAAGGTGGCCGGAATCGGCTGGTTGTTTTCGAAGTTGTCGCTGCGTAGTTGCATGGTGTGTGTCCACCTGGTTGGGTGTGGAGTGCGCTTCCTGCCGGCGCACGAATGACGAGCGTGACGCGAAACTCAGGGCTTGTACGTCACCCGATATACCGCGCCGGCCAGGTCGTCGCTGACCAGCACGCTGCCGTCGGCCAGCGGCTGCACGTCGGCCGGGCGGCCCCAGGCGCTTTCGTCCTGTTCGAAGCCGGTGATCAGCGGCGCGTACGACAAGACCTTGTCGCCCTTGAGGCGCACCGTCATCACCCGGTAGCCGGATTTCTGCGTGCGGTTCCACGAGCCATGTTCGGCCACGATGATCGCGCCCTTGTAGCTGGGCGGGAACTGGTTGCCGTCGTAGAAGCGCATGCCGAGCGAGGCGACGTGCGCGCCGAGCTTCAGCACGGGCGGCACGTAATCCTTGCAGCTCCTGCCCTTGCCGAAGTCCGGATCGAGCGTGTCGCCCTGGTGGCAGTACGGGTAGCCGAAGTGCTGGCCGGTCGCCGTGATTTCGTTCAGTTCGTCGCTGGGGATATCGTCGCCGAGCAGGTCGCGGCCGTTGTCGGTGAACCACAGGTGGCCGCTGCCGGGCTGCCAGTCGAAGCCGACCGTGTTGCGGATGCCGCGGGCCACGTCTTCCCAGCCGCCGCCGTCGGGATTCATGCGGATCAGCTTGCCGTGGTCCGGGGCCGGATCGCAGATGTTGCAGGGCGCGCCGATCGGCACGTACAGCTTGCCGTCGGGACCGAAGGCGAGGAACTTGCCGCCGTGATGGGTCTCGGTGGGCAGCTGGTCGGTGACCAGCTCGAGCTTCGGTGGCGCGTCCAGGTGCTGCTCGATGTCACGCAGCACCACGATCCGGCTCACCGCCGACACGTACAGGTCGCCATCGTGGAAGGCCACGCCCATCGGCAGTGGCAGGCCGCTGGCGATGACCCGCACCTGCTCGGCCACGCCGTCGCCATCGCGGTCGGTCAGCGCATAGACCTTGCCGGCGCCGGTGGAGCCGACGAACACGGTGCCGTTCGCGCCCACCGCCATTTCGCGGGCGTTCGGCACCTGGTCGGCATACAGCGCAACGTGGAAACCCTTCGGCAGGATCAGCCTGTCCAGCTTCGTCGCCGCCAGCGCAGGCAACGACGAGCCAAGCAGCAACAACGACAACAGCAGACGCATGGCGGCGCTCCTTCGGTGGGCGGAAGGCCAGCGTATATCGCCGCGCGTGAAGCCAGAAGCGTCGGCGCTCTGTAAACTCGTCCTCTTCGAGGGGGAAACATGAGCGAATTGCAGGATCTCACCACGCTGGTTCGCGCGGCCACGCCGCTGCTGGTGATCGAGACGGTGGACGAGCAGCGGGTGATCGAGTGCTTCCGCCACGTGATTGCCCAGGCGCTGCATCCGCTGTGGCGCTGGACCCTCACCGACGGCCTGAACCGGCTCGACTTCGCCCAGCGCGAGGGCGACGTGGCGCCGGACGCCACCGCCACGCTGGACGCGATCCGCGCCCAGGGCGAGCGCGGCATCTACCTGATGTTCGACTTCCACAGTCTGCTGCGCTACGCGATGAGCCTGCGCCAGTTGCGCGAGATCGTGCAGCGCCAGCGTTCGGCCGCGCACACCATCGTGCTGGTCGGCGCCAAGGTGGAGCTGCCCGAGGAGCTGGAGGCGCTGGCCTTGCGGGTGCCGCTGTCGTTGCCCGACATCAAGGAGCTGGCCGGCATCCTGCGCGCCGAGGCGGTGGCCTGGCAGCGCGAACAGAACCGCAAGATCGAGGTGGACAACGACGCCGCGCGCACCATCGTGCGCAACCTGCTGGGGCTGTCCGCACCGGATGCGCGGCGCATCGTGCGCAAGCTGATCTACGCCGACGGCGCACTGGGGGCGAGCGACCTGCCGGTGCTGATGCAGTCCAAGTTCGACCTGCTCAACCGCTCCGGCCTGCTGCACTACGAGTACGCCACCGCCAGCTTCGCCGACATCGCCGGGGTCAGCCGCGTGCGCGAATGGGTGCAGCGCCGGCGCGCGGTGTTCCTCGCCGCCACGCCCGATCCCGCGCTCGACCCGCCCAAGGGCGTGCTGTTGCTCGGCGTGCAGGGTTGCGGCAAGAGCCTGGCGGCGAAGGCGATCGCCGGCAGCTTCGGCGTGCCGCTGGTGCGGCTGGATTTCGGCACGCTGTACAACAAGTACCAGGGCGAGACCGAAAAGAACCTGCGCGAGGCGCTGGCCAGCACCGAGCTGCTGTCACCGTGCGTGCTGTGGATCGACGAGATCGAGAAGGGCCTGGCCGGTGGCGGCGACGACGGCGGCGTGTCGCGCCGCGTGCTCGGTTACCTGCTGACCTGGATGGCCGAGCGCAAGGCCAAGGTGTTCGTCGTCGCCACCGCCAACGCGGTGCACGAACTGCCCGCCGAGCTGCTGCGCAAGGGCCGCTTCGACGAGATCTTCTTCGTCGACCTGCCCGTCGCGGCGGTGCGCGAACAGATCTTCGCGATGCATCTGGCCCGCCGCAAGCTCGACCCGGCCAGCTTCGAGCTGCCCGCGCTGGCGGCGGCGAGCGAAGGCTTTTCCGGCGCGGAAATCGAACAGACCATCGTCAGCGCGCTGTACGACGCGGCCGGCAACGGCACGCCGCCGGACCAGCCGACTCTGCTCCATGCCCTCAAGCAGACCCGCCCGCTGTCGGTCCTGATGCGCGAACAGGTGGACGCGCTGCGGGCCTGGGCGCAGGGGCGTTGCGTGGCGGCGGACTGACGCCCGGTTTCAATCCAGCAGGTCGCGCATGGCGCTTTCGGGACCCGCCTTGCCGCATGCATGTTGTTTCGTTCCCGCCATGCCGTTCCTCCCTGCCACCGAGGCCATCACATGGACGCCGCCGATCTGCAGAAACTGGTGACCGTGCGCATGCCGTACGGCAAGTACCAGGGCCGGCTGATCGCGGACCTGCCCGGTGCCTACCTGGCCTGGTTTGCCCGCGAGGGCTTCCCGCCCGGTCAGCTGGGCCAGTTGCTGGCCCTGATGCTGGAGCTCGATCACAACGGCCTGGGCCGCCTGCTCGATCCACTGCGCACGCGCTGACGAATCATCGTATGCTGCGCCACTGCCGGTCATGGCAGCCTGCCCCCCAGCGCCGCCCGACCAGGCATGCACCGGAACGGCCACTTCGCTGCTTCGCGCACTCCGGGCGTTCGATGTCTTCCCCCTTCTGTTTCGATGCCGCCGCCAGCGCGCTGGCGGTCGATGGCTGGTGCACGCTGCCCGGCCTGCTGGATGACGCGCAGACGCGTGCGCTGGGGCTCGAATGCGCCGCGCTGCACGACGCCCGGCAACTGCTGCCCGCCCGCACCGGCATCGGCCGCACGACATCGTCGCTGCGTGGCGACAGCATCCACTGGTTTGCCACGGATGCCCTGACCGGGCCGCAGCGGGTTTTCACCGACCGCATGGACGCGTTGCGCCAGAGGCTGGGGCGCGAACTGATGCTGAGCCTGGTCGATTGCGAATCGCAATACGCGATGTACCGGCCCGGCGCCGGCTACGCGCGGCACCTGGATCGCCTGCGCGGCAGCGATACCCGGGTCATCTCGGCGGTGTTCTATCTCAACCAGGACTGGCTGGGCACGGACGGTGGCGCGCTGCGCCTGTATCTGGACGACGGCAGCCATCGCGACATCCTCCCCCGCGCGGGCGAGCTGCTGCTGTTCCTGTCCGGCCGGTTCGAGCACGAGGTGTTGCCGGCCGCGCGCGACCGCATGAGCATCGCCAGCTGGATGCGTCAGCGCGCCGTGGGCGCGGATGCCTGAGCCGGCGCCATGCCTTCGGCCGGCGTTCCGGCGTCGGCAACCGCGTTGAAGCGGCCGGCAATGTAGTCGTCCGAAAAGCTGGTCATGTCCCAGTCGCGGATGAAGCCGCAGTGGCCGCCGTACTCGGCGATGTCCAGTTCGATGTTCGGCGGCAGTTCGAGCTTTTCGAAACTGCCCACCGGGATCACCGGGTCATCGCGCGAGGTCAGGATGGTGGCGGGAATCTGCATCGCCTGCATCGCGTCGCCGGCCACCGAGTAGCCGTCCAGATACTGCTGCAGCGACTTGAAGTCGGTGTGGCGCAGCACCAGCGATTCGGTCAGCCCGCGCAGGTGCTGTTTCAGCTCGGACATCTCGAAGAACTGGTGCTCGGGAAACGCCCGCTGCTTGGCCAGCAGCGAGTGGCGCCACTTGCGCATGAAGTAGGCCTGGTAGAACCACGGCGCCGATTCCTCCAGCGCGAACAGCCCCGCACCCGGATCGATGATCGGGCAGACCGCCAGCACGTAACTCAGCGGAATGCCCAGCAGCGAGGTCTGCATCGCGGCGCGCAACGCGAAGTTGCCGCCCAGCGAGAAGCCGGCCAGTGCCATCGGCCGGGCCGGGTAGCGCCGGGCGATGTCACCCAGCGCGTGCACCACTTCGTCGAGCCGGCAGGAGTGGAACAGCGCCTCGTTGAGCCCGTGGCTGTCGCCATGGTCGCGGAAGTTGAGGCGGAAGATGTCCCAGCCATCGGCCAGCAGGCGACTGCCGGTCTGCAGCACATAGGTGGAGTCGACACTGCCTTCCCAGCCATGGAACAGCACGGCCAGTCCGCGCGACTGCGGAAGGGTCTTCTGCGCGGTGTAGGCACCGGTCAGGCGCACGCCACCACCGCCATCGACCACCACCGGCTCGGCGCCCTGCAGCACGGTCTTCGCCGCGCGCGGCAGCAGCAGCCGACGCACGCCGCTGGACGACAGCATGGTCTGGATATGACCGCTGCGCAGCGGCCAGGGTGGACGGAAATCCTTTCCGTAAAGCAGGCTCATTCCTGGCGGTCTTCCAGTGCGGAGGCGATGCGTTCGCGTGACAGCTCGGCCATGCGCCGGCGCGCATCGGGGGTGGCGGGCACCGGCGTCAGGAAGTGGATCTCGGCATCCATCGGCGCCTCGCCCAGCAGGCGCACGATGTTGCCGAAGAAGCTCTCGTCTTCGCGGAAGCCGGCATCGACCACCCGCCGGCCGCCACGGGCAAAGCGCAGCGCCACCGGCTGCACCGTCACGTCGGCATCGAGCGCGGCCTGGAAGATCCGCGCGTGGAACACTTTCAGCACGCCGTGGTAACCGGTGCCGCCTTCCGGGAACACCGCCACCGAACGCCCGGCGCGCAGGCGCTCGACCATGGCCTGCATCACCGTCGCCAGCGAATGGTTGTTGCCGCGGCGGTGGAAGATGGTGCCGCCGTTGGCGGCCAGCCAGCCGATCAGCGGCCAGCCGGCGATCTCCGCCTTGGCCACGAAACAGGCCGCGCGCTGGCTGTGCAGCATGATGATGTCGAGCCACGAGGTGTGGTTGGCGACGAACAGCACGGGGTCGCGCAGCGCCTCGCCGAAGCGCCGGGCGCGCATGCCGAGGATGCGCAGCAGGGTCACCGACCACAGCCGGATCATCCGGTGCGCGAACGGCTCGCGTCCGTTCTTCATGACGGCCTGCTGGTTCCAGCTGAGCAGCAGTGCGCAGAGCAGGATGCCCAGCACGACGTGCAGCACCACCAGCGGCACGCGCCACAGGTAGCGCAGCGGGCGCAGCAGGTCGCGTTCGGGCACGGAGGTGGTGTCGATGCTCATCAGCTGCCCAGTTTAACGTTAGTTCCGCGCCGCCGCAGGCCCCGATCGCTCCAGCTGCGCCAGCGGCAGCGAGGGCGAACGCTTCACCGTGCGCAGCACGAAGCTTGAATTGACATCGCCGACCCCGCTGGCGTTCAACAGATGGTCGAGCAGGAAGCGCGAGAAGTCCTTGAGGTCGGCCACGTAAACGTGCAGCAGGTAGTCCATGTCACCGGTCAGCGCATGGCAGGCGACCACTTCGTCCCAGCCGCTGACGCGCTCGACGAAACCCTCGATCGCCGCGCTCTCGTGGCGAGTCAGCTGGACCCGCACGAAGGCCTGCAGGCCCAGTCCTACCGCCTGCGGATCAACCTGGGCGGCGTAGCCGGTGATCACCTGGTCCGCCTCCAGCCGCTGCAGCCGGCGCAGGCAGGCCGACGGGGACAGGCTGACCCGCTCGGCCAGTTCGGCATTGGTGATGCGGCCTTCGCTCTGCAGCACGGCCAGCATGCGCAGATCGGTGCGATCCAGCGACGTCATGCAATGATCTCCTTTCTTTTACGCAGTTGACGCAAGAATAGTTCATTCCCGACCCGCAATCGGACAATAAGGCAAGCCTGCTGCGGGCGATCCACCGTATCCTTGAGATTGCCTGACCCACCCGGAACCGCGCCCATGGACACTCCTCGCAAAGTCGAACACCAGCAGACCGACCGCGGTTACGTGCCGGTCTATGCCACCGGCGTGGTCGAACAGCCGTGGGACAGCTACAGCGCGACCGATCATGAAGTCTGGGACACGCTGTTCAAGCGCCAGCGCGAACTGCTGCCCGGTCGCGCCTGCCGGGAATTCCTCGACGGCGTCGAGCGCTTCGGCCTGGGCGACGGCGGCATCCCGAAATTCGCCGAGTTGAACAAGGTGCTCGGCGCCGCCACCGGCTGGGAGCTGGTCGCGGTGGAGGGCCTGCTGCCGGACGAGGTGTTCTTCGACCACTTGGCCCATCGCCGTTTCCCGGTCAGCTGGTGGATCAGGAAACCCGACCAGCTCGACTACCTCAGCGAGCCGGACCTGTTCCACGACATGTTCGGCCACGTGCCGCTGCTGCTGAACCCGGTGTTCGCCGACTACATGCAGGCCTACGGCCGCGGCGGCATGAAGGCGTTCGCGATCGGCCCCGAAGCGCTGATGAACCTGACCCGGCTGTACTGGTACACGGTGGAGTTCGGCCTGATCAACACCGGCGACGGCCTGCGCATCTACGGCGCCGGCATCGTCAGCTCCAAGGGCGAGTCGATCTACTCGCTCGATTCGCCCTCGCCCAACCGCATCGGCTTCGGCCTGGAACGCGTGATGAGCACGCGCTACCGCATCGACACCTACCAGCAGACCTACTTCGTGATCGACAGCTTCGAGCAGCTGTTCGAAGCCACCCATCCGGACTTCACGCCGATCTACGCGAAGCTGCGCGAATCGCCCGCGCACGCCGCCGGCGACGTGCTCGATGAGGACCGCGTGTTCACCCGCGGCGACCGCGTGGGCTGGGCGACCAACGCGGACACCTGATTCGCCGGATCAGCGCAAGGTGGCGTCCAGCCACGGACCCACCACGCCGGTCCACAGCGCATAGCCCTGCCGGTTCATGTGCAGCCCGTCGGCGATGAACCAACGCGATTGCGGCTGGCCGTCGCTGCCCAGCATCGGGGTGAACACGTCCAGGTAACTGACGCCCGGCTGGCTGGCGGCATAGGCGCGCACCAGCGCATTCGCCTCGCGGATCTTCGGCAGCAACACCGCGCGCGCCACGCTGGGCTTGATGGCGATGAAGGCGATCGGGACATCAGCATCGTACGAGCGCGCCTTGCGCACGAAGGCGGCGAAGTCGTCGCGCACATGGGCCGGGCTGTCGCCGTCGGCCAGGTCGTTGTCGCCTGCATACATCACGATCGCGCGGGGATGGTACGGCGCCACGATGCGGTCGGCGAAGAAGGTGGCATCGTCGATCTCCGAACCGCCAAAGCCGCGGTTGAGCGTGCGCACCTGGGGGAAATCCGTGGCCAGCGAGCGCCACATGCGGATCGACGAACTGCCGATGAACAACACCGCGCCCGCCGCCGGTGGCTGCGCCCGATCCGTGACCTGGAACGCGGCGATATCCGGGTTCCACTGCGCATGATCGTTTTCCCGGTTGTCGCGTGCCGCCGCCAGCAACGGGCACAGCAGCAGGATCCACAGCAGATGACGCATGCATTTCATCGTTCGCCCCGTCGTGGTCATGCCGGCTGCAGACTATCGATGGCGCCTGCAGACAGCGGGAAACGCCGTTCCCGAGCGTAGCGCAACGACGGCGAAGGTGATTTCACGGCGGCCACTCATGGATCGTCCCCGCGACGGCGCGACTTCACCATGCCGTGCTTGCGCAACAGCGCGCGCAGTTGGTGATAGCTGAGTCCGAGCAGTGGCGCTGCCTCGACCTGGCTGTGGCGGGCTTCGACGAGCGCGCGCTGGACCAGGTCCACTTCCAGGCGCGCCATCTCGGTCTTGATGTCGCAGGGAAGCCGGATCGATTTCTTTTCCGGCGCCACCACCTCGACGGCTTCCGGCTCGGCCTCGACCGCCGGCCGGAACGCGGAAGCGAAGGGATCGAAAACGATGGCGTCGACCGGGTCGTCGGCCGGCGTGCGGTGCACCGACCGCTCGACCACGTTCTTCAGCTCGCGCACATTGCCCGGCCACGGGTAGCGGATCAGCGCGTCGCGGGCGGATTCGCTGAAACCGGCAAACAGGTCCCGACCCAGCTCGCGACTGATGTTGAGCGCGAAGTGCTCGGCCAGTTGCAGGATGTCACCGGTGCGTGCGCGCAGCGGTGGTACCGTCAGCACGTCGAAGGCCAGGCGGTCGAGCAGGTCGGCGCGAAACGTTCCGGCGCGCACGGCGGCGGGCAGGTCGCCATTGGTCGCGCCGACGATGCGCGCGTCCACGGTCAGCGTCTCGTTGCCGCCGACGCGTTCGAACTGGCCGTATTCGACCGCGCGCAGGATCTTTTCCTGCACGCGCAGGGAAACCGTGGCCAGCTCGTCGAGGAACAGCGTGCCGCCGTGGGCCTGCTCGAAACGGCCGATGTGGCGGCGGCTGGCGCCGGTGAACGCGCCCGCCTCATGGCCGAACAACTCGGTTTCGAGCAGGGCTTCGGTCAGGGTCGCGCAGTTGAGCTTCACCAGCGGCGCCTCCCAGCGCGGCGACAGGTAATGCAGTCGCGCCGCGATCAGCTCCTTGCCGGTGCCGCGCTCGCCGATGACCAGCACCGGCTTGTTCACCGCCGCCACCCGCGAGACGTGTTCCAGCAAATCGAGGAAGGCCGTCGACTCGCCCAGCATGGCGGTGATTTCGGTATCCGATGGCCGCGGATCTGGCATGGGTCATCAACTCGCAGAGGGGGTAATGGCCGATTGGCTCATCCAACCCGGTATTGGTCAATTCAACCATAAATCGGTTTATCCAACCGCTACGAACGACACGCCTCCACGGCCGCAAGGAGACAAATGTAGGTCAATCAATGGCTTGAGAGAACGCCGGCGTTTGGCACGACCCGTGCTATGGATACTTCGTGGCCCTTCACCATCACGAGGCAAGCAGACATGGGCGTTTTTTCGAGAATGAGCGACATCATCAACTCCAACATCAACGCGATGCTGGACAAGGCCGAGGAACCGGAAAAGGTGGTGCGGCTGATCATCCAGGAGATGGAGGACACGCTGGTGGAAGTGCGCTCCGCCGCGGCGCGCGCGATCGCCGACCGCAAGGAACTGGAGCGGCGCGTGGAACACGCCCAGCGCGAGTCCGATGAGTGGCAGCGTCGGGCCGAGCTGGCCATCACCAAGGGGCGCGACGACCTGGCCAAGGCCGCGCTGGCCGAAAAGAAGCACATGGACGCGGCGCGTGAATCGCTCCAGCGCCAGTGCCACGAGGTCGAACTGGGCCTGGCCAAGCTCAACGACGACATCGCCGCGCTGCAGGTCAAGCTGGCCGATGCCAAGCATCGGCAGAAATCCTTCGAATTGCGCCACCACACCGCGGCCAACCGCCTGAAAGCGCGCAGCCGCACCCACGACGAGCGGATCAACAACGCGCTGGGTCGCTTCGAGCACTACGAGCGCAAGCTGGAACACATGGAAGGCCGGGTCGAAGCCTACGACCTGGGCAAGCAGCGCGATCTCGACCGTGAATTCGCGGAGCTGGAAACCAACGACCACGTCGAGGCCGAACTGGCGGCACTGAAGGAACGCCTGAACTCGGCGAATCCGGCGAACAAGGAATAGCGAGGCACCGCCCGACGGAAACGCCGCGACAACGTCGCAGACCACCCTGGACACCCCAACACCCACTGGAGAGACAAGGCATGAACGCTACACGGGACGGAGATCGTCGACGCCCGCTCCATCGCGATTCGGAACGCGGCCTGATTCTCGGCGTATGCACCGGCATCGCCGAGAGCTTCGACTGGCCGGTATGGCTGACCCGCGCCGGTGCGCTGGCGCTGGGCTGGTGCTTCCCGGTGTCCGCCGTGGTGGCCTACGTCGTAGCCGCGCTGGTCATGCCGGAGCGGCCGCTGCGTTACTGCGGCGACGGCGACGAGCGCAGCTACTGGCAGTCGACGCGTCACCGGAGCTGAGCCATGGCACGCGACGACTACGGGCGCGCGCCGCGCTTTCATCGCGATACCCGCCACGGCAGGCTCATGGGCGTGTGCGCGGGCGCGGCGGATGCGCTCGGCTGCAACGTCACCCTGGTCCGGATCATCGCGGTCATCGCGCTGTTCTGGTTCGGCGTGGTGACGCTGGCGGTGTATCTCGTCCTCGGCACCCTGCTGCCCGCCAGGACCGACATGCCGCAGGATGCCGACGAGGCGTACTGGCGCAGGTGAGGCACCCGGCGAGCGGCGGTTTCCGCGAGCGTCACCATCGCCGGCGCGAGCTGGACAGCAACTTGCGGCACATGGAAGGCTACGTCACTTCGCGTCGACGCGAACTCGACCGCCACTTTCGCGATCTGGAACACTAGGAATCAACGATGGACCACGGTCAATTTTTCATACTTAGCATCATCATCGTCATCTTCGGCGCGCGCATCATCCGCGACCACCTGCGCTTCAAGCAGGTCCAGCCACGCGAGGATCCGCAATACCAGGCGCGCATGGACACGCTGGAGCAGCGCGTAAGGACGCTGGAACGCATCGTGACCGACAAGGGCTACGACCTCAAACGGGAATTCGAGAAGCTGTAGACGCGAGCAAGGCCGCTGCGCGACCGGGGGAAACGGGCGGTCGCCTTCGGCAGTCGCCCCGGCGGCGGGTCGCGCCGATTCGCGACGATCAGCGCTCTTGCGAACCGCCCGCAGCGGGCCGCTTGAGCTCGCTCACCTCCAGCACCTGGGCGATGCGGGTGCCGTCCCAGCGATAGACCAGGTGCCTGGCCTGCACGCAGCAAGCGACCACGTCGGGAAAGAATGCGGCGATGCATTCGCCACCGGCATGCCGGGCGCTGTCGAAGACGATGCCGGGCGAACCGGCATCGCGCAGCCGGCGCGCCAGCGCGACGCTGGCCACGTAGCTGTCGGCCGCCTGTTCCGCCGGCCAGCCACCGCGCAGGTCGTGCAGCTTGCTGTCCACGCTGGTCCGGTAGCAGCGCATCTGCACCTCGCACGGCGGTTCGCTGGTGGCGGCCATGAACTGCTCGCGGTGATACACCGTTTCCTCGACCGCCGTGGCCACGCTGTGCGCCGCGTAGAACACGCCCCACGTGCCATCGGAGAAGCGGCTGCCTTCCGGATTCAGATGGGTGAACGCCGCCATCACCGGCGTCGAACCCGGGCCGCTGACGCGATGCGCCTTCGGCACCAGCTTCAGCGCGTCGATCTCCTCGCGCAGGCGCGGATTGGTCAATGCCTCGATCGCGAACACCGCGTCCATGTCGGCCGGGTCGGCAATGCGGTCGTACACCCCGACCGGCGGGAAGCGACTGGGCACGATGCGGTACGCCTGGCTCCAGCGGACGCGTTTGAGGGGCGGCAACTCGTTTGGCATCAGGGTTCCTGGATATGCTTCCTTGCCTGCAGGGAGAGGCGCAGAGCGTGCGGCATCGCCGTCTCGCTCGCCGCGACGCCCGTCACCGCTTCAGCCGCGCTGCGCGTCCAGATACTGCCGCACCACGTACAGGTCGGCGACATTGCCCGACAGCATGCGTTCCAGCGCGGAGTGGCCGCCGAACAGCGACGCCGCATTCGGCTTGTGCAGCCAGCCGTCGGCCTGGGCCGGTTCGGGAAACAGGATCTGCAGCGACTTCCAGATCCCGAGCAGGTAGCTGATCCGCTCGATGGTGTCGCGTCCCGGTGCGCCATCCTGCTGGCGCTTCCACTTGTAGAAGGTCGATTCCGGCGGATCGCCGAGCAGCTTGCGCTGGTCGGCAATGCGCAACTTCCAGTGTTCGGCGAGACGGAAGAACGCGCGCAGCGCCGGACCACCGAGGTCTGCGTCAGGAGTGTTTTCAGGCAGCGACTGGGCCAGCACGGTCACTCTCCTTGTAAAGTTGACATGCAATTTACTCTACAAGGGAAGCTGTGGTCAATGTTTGACCAGTGCCGCTTCACGACCCCGACGGCTGCTCCTTCGCCTTTGCAGCGCAGTCGCAGCCGTAATCCGGCTCCGGACCGCCGTCGGCGATGAAGCGGTCGATGCGCTGTTCCAGCACCGGCAACGGCACCGAACCGGTGGACAGCACGGTGTCGTGGAAGTGGCGGATGTCGAACTTCGCACCCAGCGCCTTTTCGGCCTTCGCGCGCAGCTCGCGGATCTTCAGGTAGCCCAGTTCGTACGACAGCGCCTGTCCCGGCCAGCTGATGTAGCGATCGACCTCGTTGGCGATCTCGCGGGCGGACAATGCGGTGTTGACGGTGAGGTAGTCGATCGCCTGTTGCCGGCTCCAGCCCAGGTGATGGATGCCGGTGTCGACCACCAGCCGGCAGGCCCGCCACATCTGGTAGGTGAGGTAACCGAAGCGCTGGTACGGGGTCTTGTAGATGCCCATCTCGTTGCCGAGATATTCCGAATAGAGGCCCCAGCCCTCGCCGTAGGCGGAGATGTAGCTGTTGCGGCGGAACGCGGGCTGGTCGTGCTGCTCGTCGGCCAGTTCCAGCTGCAGCGCGTGACCCGGATAGGACTCATGCAGGGTCAGCGCAGGCATGTTGTACAGCGGCCGCGACGACAGGTCATAGGTGTTGACCAGGTATTCGTCGGCGCCGCCGCGACCGGAGGTGTAGTACGGGGCGATGTCGGCCGGCACCGGCACGATGGTGAAGCGCTGGCGCGGCAGGTGGCCGAAGTATCTGGCCATCTGGCCGTCCACTTCCTTGGCCACCCAGGCACTGCGCATCAGCAGCTCCTCCGGCGACTTCGCGTAGAACTGCGGATCGCTGCGCAGGAACTGCAGGAACCCGGCGAAGCTGCCCTTGAAGTCGGTGTCCTTGATCACCTCCAGCATCTGCGCATGGATCTGCGCCACCTGCTCGAGTCCGATCTGGTGGATCTGATCCGGGTCGAGGTCGAGCGTGGTGTACTCGCGGATCTGCTGGCGATAGAACGCCTTGCCGTCGGGCAGCGCCTCGGCGGCGAGCGTCTTGCGCGCCTTCGGCACGTATTCGTCGCGGAAGAAGCGCAGCAATTTGCCGTAGGCGGGGATCACCCCGTCCCGGATGCGCTGCAGCGCCTTGCCCCGCAACGCTTGCGCCTGATCGGTGGGCATCGTGGCCGGCAGCTGTCTGAACGGCGCATAGAAGCTGCTCGCGGTCGGATCCTTCAATTCGGCGACCGCGGCGATCGATACGTCACGCCCGTCCAGCACCGCGCGGGGCACGCTGAAACCGCGCTTGAGCCCGGCCCGCATGTTGGCGATCTGCTGGTCGAAGTAGGCGGGGATCTGGTCGAGCCGATCGAGGTACTGTTCGTAGTCCTGGGGGGTGCGCAACCGGCCGCCGCCCAGCTGGTAACCGATGTCCGACCAGAACGCCGAATCGCTGTTGAACGGCATCTGCCAGTTGCGGAAGCGCTGGTCGGCGACGAAGTTGCCGATCTGCTCGCGATAGATCGCGAAGTTCGCCTGTTCGGCAGGCGACAGCGTGGCCGCGTCGATGCCGTCCAGCTGCTTGAGCACGTCCTGCCAGTAATCCAGTCGCCGCTGCTGACTGGCCGCATCGACGTCATCGAGCCGGCCGTTGTTGGGCTGGGACTCACCCGACGCACTGATGCCGGCCTGTCCCGTCCGCCAGGCCCACTCGGTGGTGTAGATGTTCCTGAGCCGGGCATCGGCGGCGGTTTCGCCGGCCGGGGCGCCGGTCGCGTAAGCCGGAGCGCCGCAGACAAGCGCAAGCACGGCCCATCGGGTCATCATCGGGATCTTGTTCACGCGGACTCCTCTTTCCGGGCGGCGGCGCCATTGATCAGGTGACGCGATGCGAGCGTCTATCGTGGCCGTCATGACGGCCCATGGCAACGGCGCCCGGCATCCAGCGCAGGTGTCGAGGGTGCCGCCCCGGTCCGTCCACGGCCCGCTCAGCCCAGATTGAGTTCGCCCACTCCCACCGAACGCAGGTAGGCAGCCAGGTTGCGCTCTTCGGTCTCGATGAAAACCTCGCCGCTGGCCGTGCTCTCGGCGATCCGGTCCGGGCGGAAGTTGCGGAAGTCGCCGCGCATGCGGCACCACGCACCCAGGGTCCACTTGCCACCCCAGAACGACAGGCACAGCGGCTCGATCTCGCGGGTGCTGGGGTTGCCGCCCTCGTCGCGATAGGCCATCCGCAGCACCTGGTTGCCGATGATGGCCGCGTGCAGCTGGTCGAGCAGGGCGGCGAAATCGTCGCGGTACTGGTCGCGCCACACCGGCGCGAAGATGCGCGTGCGACTGGCGCGCTCGCGCAGTTCCGGCGGCAGCACCGCCTCGATCTTCAACAGCGCCGTCTGCGCGTTTTCCGCCAGCCGGGTGCCGGCGAATGCACGCACGAAGCGCGAGCCGACCACCAGAGCCTCGAGTTCGCTGGCGTTGAACATCAGCGGCGGGATGTCCGAACCCTTGCGCAGGACGTAGCCGACCCCGGCCTCGCCCTCGATCGGCACACCGGACAACTGCAGGTCGGCGACATCGCGATAGACCGTGCGCAGCGACACGCCCAGCGTCTGCGCCAGCGAACGCGCCTGCAGCGCGGTACGCCGACCGCGCAGTGCGTGAATGATGAGAAATAGCCGGTCCGCTCGACGCATCCGTACATCATCCCCGGGAACGATGACGGCGAACAGCGTCGAACGTCACGACTCATCGCATCACGCGCCCTGGGCGGCCACCAGTTCGGCGTCCAGCGCGGCGGCACGCTGCACGCCCGGCCGTGCCAGCACGCGGTCGATGTAGGCGCGGATCACCGGCAGCTCGGGCACCAGCTTGAACATCGTGGTCCAGTTCAACGCGGTGCCCCATAACACGTCCGCCGCACTGAAGCGTTCGCCCAGCAGGTACGGGCCCTTTTCCAGCTGGTCGACCACGGTCTTGAGCATGGTGTCGTAGTCGCCGTAGCCGCAGGTCGACGTCGACGCCGGCTCGCGCTGCAGCGACTTGTCCGTCACCGCCGGTTCGAAGCACGAACCGTAGAACACCAGCCAGCGCAGGTACGGACCGCGCAACGGATCACCGATCGGCGGCGCCAGCCCGGCTTCGGCATACAGGTCGGCCAGGTAGATGAAGACCGCCGGCTGCTCGGTGACCAGGGCCCCGCCATGCAGGATCGCCGGCACCTTGCCCATCGGGTTGATCGCCAGATATTCGGGCTGGCGCTGCTGGCCGGTCTTCAGGTCGAGCAGGTGCAATTCGTAGTCGGCACCCAGCTCCTCGAGCAGGGCGCGAGTGCCGGTGGAGCGGCTTTGTGTCGAATGGAAGAAGGAGACGCGTGGCTTGCTCATCGTGGTTTCCTGGCGAACGGGTGGAAAGTTTCAGAGATGCCGCGTTTCGGCCGGTGCGGACATCCAGTTGTTGTGGCGACCGTCGGCGAAGCGCAGCGGCGCCTCGATCAACTCCTGCGCTTCGACGTCATCGAGGCAGGCCAGGCTGATCGACACGTAGTCGCCGCCGATTTCCGCGATATGGCCGCGGCCGAACGAGCGCACGCCGCAATGCCGGCAGAACAGATGGTGGGCGCTGCGGGTGTTGAACTGGTAATCCGACAACGCGTCCTCGCCGGCCAGCAGGCGGAAGGCGGCGGGCTTGATCGTCACGCCCCACTGGCGCGTCTTGGTGCAGATCGAGCAGTTGCAGCGCCCGGTGCCGGCGGCGAGATCGATTTCCGCCTCGTAGCGCACCGCGCCGCAATGGCAGCTGCCGTGATACGTCTTGATCATCATTTGCTCCGGTGGTGGAAGACGATGTGGGTCAGTGCGGCGAGCAGCGCGCGTTGGCGCCGCGGTGCCGGGCCAGTGGCGCCGGCCGGGTTCGCCTTCGGCAAGCGGTATTGGCCGTCCAGCAGCAGGCCGTGCAGGTACAGCGGGCGATAAGCCATCAAGGTGCGTTGCAGGATCTTGTTCATCGTGACCTCCCTCATGCCGCCATGACTTCGCCGACGCACCAGGGCGGCAGCTGCGCGTGCTTGAACAGGCGATACCAGTGCTCGCGGTCAGTGGGGCTGTATAGGTCGAGCGTGCGGATCACCTCGCGGGCGAATTCCACGCTGCCGAGGTGGCTGGCGCTGATCACGCCGCCGTCGCTGACCGCGAGCACCTCGCTGTCGTATTGCTCCGCGCCGGCATAGGTGGGCACCTGCGCAGCGAGCTGCCCCGACCAGTTGCCGGTGTGGCGGCAATCATCGAGCAGGCCGGCGCGGGCCAGCGCCAGCACGCCGCTGTCGATGCCGGCCACCACCGCCCCGGCCGCATGCAACCGGCGCATCGCCACCACCGCGGGCGCGCCCTCACCACGCTGCCAGAGATGGCCGCCGGGCACGATCAGCATCGCGGCGCTTGCGTCGTCCAGCTGATCCAGGGTCAGCTCCGGCTGCACGCACAGCCCGCCCATCGAGGTGACCGGAGCGCGGCTGAAGCCCACCGCCTGCACCCGCCAGTCGCCGGGGCGCCGTATCTCGCACAGGGCCAGCGCCGCCTGCCAGTCGGCAAAGCCCTCGAACACCAGGAAATAAACCGCATCGCGCATGTCTTGATCCTCCGCCTTGGAGGTGCAGCTTGCGGGGGGGCTGCTGCCAACGTGTTGTCAGCAGGGCCGGGAACGGGGAACAAGCGGGAGGACCGCCAAGCTCCCCATTCCCCGGCGCTGCCGATCCCCGTTCCCCGCTCAGGAACAAATGCGACAATAGCCATCCCCTACGCCATGGACCCGACATGAAGCCTGTCTCGCTGATCCAGTTCCTGATCGAGGAACGCCGCGCCGGCCACATCAATGCCGAACTTTCCCTGCTGATCGAAGTGGTCGCGCGCGCCTGCAAGCGCATCGGCGTGGCCACCGGCAAGGGGGCGCTGGGCGGCGTGCTGGGCGAGGCCGGCACGGGCAACATCCAGGGCGAGGCGCAGAAGAAGCTGGACGTGATCTCCAACGAGATCCTGCTGGAGGCGAACGCCTGGGGTGGCCACCTCGCGGCCTGCGCCTCGGAGGAGATGGAAGACCCCCAGCAGATTCCTGACGGCTACCCGAAAGGCCAGCACCTGCTGCTGTTCGATCCGCTGGACGGCAGCTCCAACATCGACGTGAACATCTCCGTCGGCACGATCTTCTCGGTGCTGCGCTGCCCGGACGGCGTGACCGAACCGAAGGCCGAGCACTTCCTGCAGCCGGGCACCACCCAGCTCGCCGCCGGCTACGTGGTGTACGGGCCGGCCACCGTGCTGGTGCTGACCTTCGGCCATGGCACCCACGAGTTCACGCTGGACCGCGAGGTGGGCAGCTTCGTGCTCAGTCGTCGCAATATCCGCATCCCGGAACAGGCCACCGAGTTCGCCATCAACATGTCCAACCAGCGCCACTGGCAGGCGCCGATGCAGCGCTACGTCGGCGAACTGCTGGCCGGCAAGACCGGCCCGCGCGGCAAGGATTTCAACATGCGCTGGGTCGCCTCGATGGTCGCCGACGTGCATCGCATCGTGACCCGCGGCGGCGTGTTCTATTACCCGCTGGACGCGAAGATCGAGAAGCAGGGCGGCAAGCTGCGCATCATGTATGAGGCCAACCCGATGGCCTTCATCGTCGAGCAGGCCGGCGGCGCGGCGACCACCGGCCGCCGGCGCATCATGGAGATCCAGCCCACCGGCCTGCACCAGCGCGTGCCGGTGTTCCTCGGCTCGAAGGAAGAAGTGGAGCTGGCCACGCACTATCACCTCGAAGCCGACGGCGCCATGAGCTGACGCTTCCTGCTCCCTCCCAGCCTCCCCCTGCATGCAGGGGGAGGAGCCAACCAAAGGCTGCCGACACCACCCCATGCCCTTCCGTCGCCTGCTCCTGCCCCTGCTTGCCACGCTCGTGCTGGGCGCCTGCACGCACGCAGCGAAACCCGTGCCGCCACCACCCGCACCGGTGAAGCTGAAGATCGGCCTCGCCCTCGGCGGCGGCGCGGCCAAGGGTTTCGCCCACATCGGCGTGATCAAGATGCTGGAGGCGAGCGGCATCCATCCGGACGTGGTCGCCGGCACCAGCGCCGGCAGCGTGGTCGGCGCGCTGTACGCCAGCGGCATGGACGCGTTCGCGCTGCAGCAGACCGCGTTCGGTCTCGACGAGGCGAAGATCCGCGACGTGCGGCTGTTCTCCGGCGGCCTGGTGCAGGGCCAGGCGCTGCAGGATTACGTCAACCAGCTGCTGCACAAGCAGCCGATCGAACAGTTGAAGATGCCGTTCGCCGCTGTTTCGACCGAGCTGGAAACGGGCACGCGCACGGTGTTCGTGCGCGGCAATACCGGCCGCGCGGTGCGCGCGTCGTCCAGCATCCCCGGCGTGTTCGAGCCGGTGGAGATCCACGGCAAGCACTACGTCGACGGCGGCGTGGTCAGTCCGATCCCGGTCGACGCGGCGCGCCAGCTCGGCGCCGATTTCGTGATCGCGGTGGATATCTCCGCCGCGCCCGACGGCAGTAACCCGCAGGACATGATGGGCATCGTGGGCCAGTCGATCGACATCATGGGACGGCAACTGGCGGCGCAGGAAAGCGCGCGCGCCGAGGTGGTGATCCGGCCTGACCTGCGCGGCATCGGCCCCACCGATTTCGAGCAGAAGAACCAGGCCATCCTGGCCGGCGAGAAGGCCGCGCTGGCGGCGATCCCCACGATCCGGGCGAAGCTGGCCGCGATGGTCTCCGCGCGCCAGGATGCCGGCGGAAAGACGGCGCGGCACTGATCCGGTCGCCATGCCGTCCTGCACTTGGCGTGGGTGGCACCGGGTTGTAGCTTCGGGATTCCCCACGCCGGAATCCCTCCCATGCCGAAACGCTCTCGCCTGATCGTCCCGCTGTCGCTGCTTGCTCTCGCACTGGCACCGCAAGCCTTCGCCGCCACGGCCGAGGTCGATCCGCGCATCGGGCAGGTGTTGACCGAACTGGGCAAGGCGCAGTCGATCCAGGCCACCGCGATCTCGCCGGACGGCAAGCAGCTCGCCTGGGTGATCCAGCGCGACGGCAAGCCGGCGATCGAGGTGGCGAATGCCGACGGCAGCCATGCGCGCCGGGTGACCGCCGCGGCCCGATCCGGCAGCTGCGCCGAGTCCGGCATCGCCTGGGCACCCGATTCGCACCACCTCGCCTTCGTCTCCAACTGCAACGTCGACCTCACCAGCACCAAGGTGATGCAGAACGCGATCTACCTGGCCGATACCACCGGCCACGACGCGCCCGCGCGGCTGGCCGAGCTGAAGGGTTACGTGCGCGCGCTGCAATGGACCGATGACGGCACGTCGCTCGGCTTCCTCTACGTGGCTGGCGCCACCCGCCATGCCAGCGCCACCGCCGCGGCGAAACCGGCCGCCGGCGAAATCGGCGTGACCGGGGTGGAAGTGCAACGCGTGGCCAGCCTCGACGTGGCCAGCGGCACGTTGCGCGAGCTGACGCCGGCCAACATGTACGCGTACGAGTTCGACTGGTCGCCGGACGGCTCGCGCATCGCCTATACCGCTGCGCTGCCGCCGGGCGACAACAACTGGTGGATCGCCAAACTCTACGTGCAACCTGCCCAGGTGGACGCCGGCGCGACCGTGCTGGTCGATCCGGCCGACGCCGCCAGCGGCTCGCTGCGGCATCTTCAGATCGCGCTGCCGCGCTGGTCGCCGGATGCCTCGCGGATCGCCTTCATCGGCGGCCTGATGAGCGACCAGGGCGCCACCGGCGGCGACATCTACGCGGTGCCTGCCGCCGGCGGTGCGCTGGTCGATCTCACGCCCGGCATCAAGGTCACGCCGAGCTGGCTGCACTGGACCTCGCCGCGCTCGATGCTGGTCAGCCAGGTCAGCAACGGCCAGAGCCAGCTGGCCGACTACGCGATATCCGCCACGGGCGCGCAGCAGCAGCGCGTGCACTTCACCGTGCCGGCCAGCATCGGCGACGGCAGCGCCTCGATGGCGATGTCGCTGTCCACCGATCTCGGGCACGTCGCCTTCCTGCAAAGCTCGTACGCCCGCGCCACCGAAGTGCACGCCGGCACGCTGGGCCAGACCGCGCCGCCGGCGGTGACCGCGTTCAACGCCGCGCTGAAACCGGCCTGGGGCAAGGCCGAGTCGGTGGAGTGGAACAACGAGGGCTTCCACGTGCAGGGCTGGTTGCTGTACCCGGCCCACTACGATCCGAGGAAGACCTATCCGATGGTGGTGGTGGTGCACGGCGGCCCGTCCAGTGCGGTTATCCCGCGCTGGCCCGGCGTGGGTTACGGCGCCGCGCCGCTGTCCGCGCTGGGTTATTTCGTGTTCCAGCCGAACCCGCGCGGCAGCTTCGGCCAGGGCGAGAAATACGTGCAGGCGAACCGCAAGGACTTCGGCTACGGCGACCTGCGCGACATCCTCGCCGGCGTCGACGCGGTGGAGAAGAAGTTTCCGGTGGACGACCAGCGGCTCGGCCTCACCGGCTGGAGCTACGGCGGCTTCATGAGCATGTTCGCGCCGACGCAGACCCGGCGCTTCCGCGCCGTGGTGGCCGGCGCCGGCATCGCCAACTGGCAGAGCTATTACGGCCAGAACCTGATCGACCAGTGGATGCCGCCGTTCTTCGGCGCCAGCGTCTACGACGACCCGGCGGTGTACGCGAAGAGCTCGGCGATCAACTTCGTCAAGCAGGTGAACACGCCGATGCTGATCGTGGTCGGTGATCGCGACGCCGAATGTCCGGCGCCGCAGTCGTTCGAGATGTGGCACGCGCTGCGTGCGCAGGGCGTGCCGACCTCGCTGGTGGTGTACCCGAACGAGGGCCACCACTTCGTCGATCCCGCCCACCAGCGCGACGTGCTGCAGCGGGCCTTGGGCTGGTTCGAGAAATACCTGCCGGCCAGCCGCTGAACCGAGCGGCATGAACTGACGGGCATGAAAAGAGCGGGCCGATCGGCCCGCTCTTTTTTGTCGCGCCTCGCCGTCAGTGCTCCGGCGGATCCTTGCTGCGGGTCTTGGTGACCGCACCCAGGATGCCCGCCCCCACCAGCACGACTGCGCCGCCGATGATCCACTGGTTGGGCACGTGCAGCAGCGTGGCGATGTAAACCAGACCGCCGATCACGACGATCATGCCGATCAGATAGAGCGCGAATGAAGACATCGGTGCCTCCCGGGTGCGGGGCGTCGCGACGAACACGCCTGGACGAATCTCCGCATTGCAGCCGATCGGACTTCATCGGCGCGTGAAGAGGGTCTGAGGCGCTACCCGGCGGCGGCGACCATCCGTGTTCCGCGCCAGGCGACGGGCTTCCTGCCGGCAGGGTCGGAAGTCATTGTTGACAATCCCTGTGTGTATTGCTGTACTGATACACATGGATGCCTCTCTGCTTACCGTTCAACCGACCGCCAGCGAGCCGATCTATCGGCAGATCGTCGAACAGCTGCGCCGGCTAATTGCCGGCGGCCAGCTCGCCCATGGCGAACTGCTGCCATCGGTGCGCGACGTCGCCGGCTTCCATGCGATCAACCCGATGACCGTGTCGCGCGCCTACGGCATCGCCGAAAGCGAAGGCCTGGTCGAGCGCCTGCGCGGCAAGGGCATGGCGGTGATCGCCACGCGCAAGGCCGCGCAAAGCGAAAGCCACCGGCTGGCCCTGCTCGAACCGCAGTTGCAGGCATTGGCGCGCCATGCCCACGAACTCGAACTGCCCGCCGCGCCGGTGCTGCGGCGCCTGACCAAACTGCTGGGAGAATGAGATGAACGCCATGCCGAGTGAAACGGAATCCACCATCGCCCCGCTCGCGGTGCGCGGGCTGGTCCACAGCTACGAAGGCAGCAATGCGCTGAACGGCGTCGACCTGGCGCTGGAACCGGGCAGCGTGCTCGGCCTGATCGGCCGCAACGGCGCCGGCAAGTCGACCCTGATCCGCATCATGCTGGGCCTGCTCGAACCGATGGCCGGGGTCGCGACGGTATTCGGCGAACCGGCGCTGGCGCTCGGCGACAATGCCAAGGCGCGCATCGCCTACGTGCCGCAGCAGCCCGAGGCGCTGGCCTGGCTCACCGCGCAACAGATGCTCGACTTCGTCGGCCGTTTCTACCCGCGCTGGGACAAGACCTTCGTCAGGAACACGCTGGAGCGCTGGCAGATCCAGCCGAACCGGCTGCTGGCGAAGCTGTCGCCGGGCGAACGCCAGCGTGTCGACCTGATCCGCGCGCTGGCCTCGCAACCGGAGCTGCTGGTGCTGGACGAACCGGCCGCGGCGCTCGACCCGGTCGCCCGCCGCGAACTGCTGCGCGAGGTGGCGCTGCGCGCCGGCGAGTCCGGCACCACCGTGCTGTTCTCCACCCATATCGTGTCGGACCTGGAGCGCGTGGCCTCGGAGGTGGCGTTCCTGCATCGGGGCAAGTTGCTGATGCGCTGCAGTGTCGATGAAACCAAGGAGCGCTATGCGCGGCTGTGGCTGCCCGAGCGGCTGAGCTCGGCCGCTCCTGCCCACAGCCTGAGTCGGCGGCGCCACGACGACGGCAGCCTCAGCCTGGTGGTCGAGCTCGACGAGCGCGGCCGCTGGCCGGAGGCCGCCAGCCTGGTCGGCGCCCGCGTCGACGCGCTGGGGCTGGAGGACCTGTTCGTGGAGGTGGCCGAATGAAACTGTCGCAGCTGTTCCGGATTCCCTGGTACGCGGCCCATCGCTCGCTGCGCTGGATGGCGGTGGTGCTACTGACCGTGTGTGCCGGTTCGGCCATCGGCCTCGGCCTGTTCGGCAGCAAGCCCGGCCATTTCGCCGGCGCGATCTTCATGTTTGGCGTGGGTCTGCTGTTCGTGTGGGCATTCTTCCTGTCGACCACCCTGTTGCTGGCGATCGATGCGTGGCAGCTGCGCGTGCCGGCGATCCAGCGGCAGATCGTGGCGTCCCTGCTGCTGCATGCCGGGCTCGGCATCGCCGTGCCGACCCTCGTGCTGGGCATGCTGGGCGCGCCGGTGCTCAACACCGCGGTCGTGCTGACGCTGTGCACGTCGCTCGGGCTCGCGTTCGCGCTGATGCCACGCTACTGCGCCATCTTCTTCGGACTGACCCCCACCCTGGGCAATACGCTGTGGCATCGCCTGCACCTGCCAGGCATTGACGACCCCCGCTTCGTGCTGATCGCGCTGCCGCTGATCCTGCTGTCGCTGCTGCTGATCGTGCCCTGCTGGCGGCGGCTGCTGCGCAACGGTTCCAGCCGCGCGCAGGGCTGGAGTTCGCCGATGGTGCTGCAATATCGCAGCGGCGGCTGGGGCCAGTGGAGCGCCATCGGCGACCTGCGCCAGCTGCAGCAGCGACCGGACTGGCTGCAACTGGCCGTCAGCCTCGACGGCGTGGGCCCGACGGCGCCGCGCAAGGCGCTGCGGGTGGCACTGGGCGGCTGGTACCTGCCGCAAACCTGGCGCAGCTACGCCAGGCAACTGGGCCTGATGATCGCCTTCATCGCGCTGCCCTTGCTGGGTGTCGCGTGGCTGCTGCATTGGGGTGGACAGGGCGCGCAGGCCGCCGTCGCGATGCGCGGCGTGTTGATCGGCAGCCTTGGCATGGTCGGCGGCGTTGCCGGCCCGATGATCTGCACGTTCAGCCTGGTCTGGCTGAAGCGGCGCTGGCAGCAGGCCAATGCCGAACTGCCCCTGCTGGCGCTCCTGCCGGGGCTGGGCGAGCCTGCGCAGGCTCGGCGGCAAGTGGTGCGCGCCGGACTCGGTCTGCCGCTGGTGTTGCATGCGCTGCTGGCGCTGCTGATCGGTGTCGCCATGCTGTGCTGGCATGGCCATGTCGCGATGCTGTCGTTCCTGCTGCTGGCCCAATTGGGTGTCGCGACTGTCACCGTGGCGATGCTGCTCAATCTTTTCGGCGGCCGCCGGCTGTCCATCTGGGTGACCGGCGCGGTGCTGGTCACCAGTTTCGTGCTCTGCATGTCGAGCCTGCTGTTGCCGGCGATCAGCTGGGGCCGTCATCCGGTCGCGGGCGTCGAGCCACTGCTGCTGCCCCTGGTCGGTGCGTGGCTGCTGCTGGTCGCCGGCATGATCTGGCTGGCGCGGCGCGGCTGGCATGGGTTGACGCAATTGCCGCATCCATTTGTGCAGAGCTGAGCGAGCTCCTTCATGCGATGGATCACTTCCAGACAGCTGCGCACCGGGTACGGGCTATCGTGGTCTGCCGCCGAGCAGATCCTCCGGCAGCAGTCGAAGCCGTTTGGCCAGCATCGGGACTGGCGTGACTGGCTGATCGGCAGCCTGCATCTGTCCTGCCTGTCCTGGCTGGTGTTTGGCGCCCGCCTGGCGTTTCCGATGGCGTCGCACGGACGTCTCGCCCTGCTCGAATTGCCCGCACTGATCGGGTTGGTCCTCGCCCTGCTGGTGCTGCCACGATTGCTGTTCGCCGCGGAAATCCTGGCCGCGGCGCGCGGCGGCGCCGACAACGGGCCGGCCTGAACCGGTACGCGCGGGTCTTCAGAACAGCTCGCCCTGGGGCGAGGGTTTGCGCGGCGGCACGAAGCGCGAAATATCCAGTTGCAGCTCGCGGGCACGGCCGAAGCCGTGCCGGCGGCTGGCCAGTTCGAAGCGGCGGCGCAGCAGGTCGGCGAACACGCCCTGCCCGCGCATGCGGGTGGCGAAGTCGCTGTCGTAGTCGCGACCGCCGTTCATCTGCTGCACCAGGCTCATCACGTGTTCGGCGCGCTGCGGCGCATGCAGGGCCAGCCATTCGCGGAACAGCGACTTCAGTTCGTGCGGCAGGCGCAGCGTGGTGTAACCGGCGCTGCGCGCGCCGGCGTCAAAGGCCTGCGCCAGCACCGCTTCCATGTCCTTGTCGTTCAACGCGGGAATGATCGGCGCCACCAGCACGCCAACCGGCACGCCGGCCTCGGCCAAGTTGCGGATCGCCTTGATCCGCCGGTGCGGCGCGCTGGCGCGGGGTTCGAGTTTCGCGGCGAGATGGTTGTCCAGCGAATTGACCGAGACGAGAACCTGCACCAGCCCTTCGCGCGCCATCGGCGCCAGGATGTCGAGGTCGCGCTCGACCAGCGCGTTCTTGGTCACGATGGTGCACGGGTGATGGCATTCGGCCAGCAGCTCCAGCGCGGCGCGGGTCAGCCGCCAGCGCTTCTCGATCGGCTGGTAGGGGTCGGTATTGCTGCCGATGTTGATCGGGCTGATCGCGTAGCCGGGCTTGCCCAGTTCCGCCCGCAGCACCTCGGCGAGGTTGCCCTTGGCGCGGATCTTCGTCTCGAAGTCGAGACCCGGCGACAGGTTGAGATAGCTGTGCGACGGTCGCGCGAAGCAGTAGATGCAGCCATGCTCGCAGCCGCGATACGGATTGATCGCCTGGCTGAAGGCAATGTCCGGCGAGTCGTTGCGGCTGATCACGCTGCGCGCGCGCTCGTCGGTGACTTCCGTGCGCGGGCGCCGCGCATCCTCGTCCAGCAGCGCACCCTGCCAGCCGTCATCCTCGGCCTGATGACGAACGCTTTCGAAGCGGCCTTCGGGATTCGACGCGGCGCCGCGCCCCTTGTGCGCACGCGGGGCGCGGGGTGAATCGGGGGGTGGCGGCGAGCTCATCCGGGCAGTGTGGCGTGCCGGAATCTCAGTCGTGGCGACACCACGTCAAGCTGTGATTCCACGCGCGCCCGGCACGCTTGGGCGGCGCTATGATCTGCCCGTCCGTCGCCGCGGGAGCGACGCTCCATCCACTTGCCGGGTCGTGCCCATGCGCTGGTTGCTGCTGGTTTCCACCGTATTCGCCTTCGTGCTCTGCTTCACCCGCCACAGTGCGGGCGCGTGGGGTTTCTGGATGCTGGCCGGGCTGCTCGGGGTGTTCGCCACCACGCTGGCCTTCGTCCACGCCCGCATCGCCGGCAACGCACGGGAAGCCAGCTTGTCCGAGTACGACCTCAAGCGTCTGCGCGAAGGCAAGCCACCGCTCCGGCACGAGCGTCCCTGACCCCGGTCAGGGCGCCAGCTCGGCCGCCATCGCGTCGCGCATCAGGTATTTCTGGATCTTGCCGGTCACCGTCATCGGGAAGGCGTCGACGAAGCGCACGTAGTGCGGCACCTTGTAATAGGCAAGGTGATGGCGGCAGTGATCCTGGATCTCGGCCACGCTGGCGCTGACGCCGTCGCGCAGGACGATCCACGCGCACACCTGCTCGCCGAATTTCGGGTCGGGCACGCCGAACACCTGCACGTCGCGGATCTTCGGATGGCCGTAGAGGAACTCCTCGATCTCGCGCGGATACACATTCTCGCCGCCGCGTATGATCATGTCCTTGAGCCGGCCGACGATGCTGCAGTAGCCGTCCGCGTCAATCACCGCCAGGTCGCCGGTATGCATCCAGCGCGCCTCGTCGATCACCTCGGCGGTGCGCGCGGGCTCGTCCCAGTAACCCAGCATCACCGAGTAGCCCCGCGTGCACAGTTCGCCGAGTGTGCCGCGCGGCACCACCTGGCCGGCCTCGTCGACCAGTTTCACTTCCAGCTGCGGATGGATCCGCCCCACGCTGTCGACGCGGCGTTCCAGCGGATCGTCGGGCACGGTCTGGAAGCTCACCGGGCTGGTTTCGGTCATGCCGTAGGCGATGGTGACATCGGCCATGTGCATCTCGCCGACCACCCGCCGCATCACCTCGATGGGGCACGGCGAGCCGGCCATGATGCCGGTGCGCAGCGAGCTCAGGTCGAACTCGCCGAAGCGCGGATGCTCCAGCTCGGCGATGAACATGGTGGGCACGCCGTGCAGGCCGGTGCATCGTTCCTCGGCCACGCACTGCAAGGTGGTCAGCGCGTCGAAGCCCTCGCCGGGGATCACCATGCAGGCGCCATGGGTGACGCAGGCCAGGTTGCCCAGCACCATGCCGAAGCAGTGATAGAACGGCACCGGGATGCACAGCCTGTCCTGCTCGGTCAGGCGCATCGCCTCGCCGATGAACCAGCCGTTGTTGACGATGTTGTGGTGGGTCAGGGTGGCGCCCTTGGGCGCGCCGGTGGTGCCGGAGGTGAACTGGATGTTCACCGCGTCGTCGAAGTTGAGCGTCGCTTCGCGCACGCGCAACAGCGCGAGCGCCGCCTCGTCGCCGAGCGCGGCCAGCTGCGTCCAGCGGCGGGCACCGGGCTCGTCCTGCGGGTCCAGCAGGATCACCTCGCGCAACGCGGGCAACCTGGCTGCCTGCAACTGGCCCGGTGACGCCGTCGCCAGTTCCGGCGCCAGCTCGGTGAGCATCGCCAGGTAGTGCGAGGTCTTGAAGCGGCGCGGCAGCACCAGTGCGCGGCAGCCCACCTTGTTCAGCGAGTACTCCAGCTCGTGCGTGCGATACGCCGGGTTGATGTTGACCAGGATCAGCCCGGCCTTCGGCGCGGCGAACTGCAGCACCACCCACTCGGCCCGGTTCGGCGCCCAGATGCCGATGCGCTCGCCCCGCTCCAGGCCCAGCGCCAGCAGGCCCGCGGCGACGCGTTCCACCTCGGCATGGAATTCCCGATAGTTCAGGCGCACGTCCTGCGCCCGCACGACCAGCGCGGGACGCTGCGGGTATTTCGCCGCCACCCGATCGAGCAGGCCACCGACGGTTTCGCCCAGCAGCGGCTGCAGGCTGGCGCCATGCACGTAACTCGGTGTGGCTGTGGTCATCGGCCGGTTCCCGCTGGCGTCACCGCTGAATGCTGGGTGCCAGCATACCCCGGCCCGCAGCCGTCACGACCGCTGCACACGCGAGCGCGGACGCTGCGGCGGCGTGGCCCGGCATGTGGCCACCGTCGACTCTTTCGCTCGAACCAGGAGTTCATGATGACGCTTACCGCCCTGCTCATCTTCTTGTTGATAGGCGCCATCGCCGGCTGGCTGGCCGGGCTGATCGTGCGCGGTTTCGGCTTCGGCCTGCTTGGCAACATCGTGGTCGGCATCATCGGCGCGTTCCTGGCCGGCTGGCTGTTGCCGACGCTCGGTGTCGGCTTCAGCCTGGGCAACCCGATCGTCACCAGCATCGTCTACGCGATGATCGGTGCGATCGTGCTGCTGGTGCTCATCGGACTGATCAAGCGCGCCTGACACGCTTTGCAACGAAGAACGCAGCGGCTCCCGCCGCTGCGTTCTTCGTGCCGCGCCCGCATGATTCAGGCGGTGATGTCGACATCCTTGGTTTCGCGCACGAACAGCATGCCGATCACGAAGGTCATCAGCGCGATCACCACCGGATACCACAGGCCCGCGTAGATGTTGCCGGTGAGCGCCACGATGCCGAACGAGACCGAGGGCAGGAAGCCGCCGAACCAGCCGTTGCCGATGTGGTACGGCAGGCTCATCGAGGTGTAGCGGATCTTGGTGGGGAACATTTCCACCAGCCACGCCGCGATCGGGCCGTAAACCATGGTCACGTACAGCACCAGCAGGAACAGCAGGAACACCAGCATCGGGTAATTGCTGCGTGCCGGATCAGCCTTGGCCGGGTAGCCGGCCTGGTCCAGCGCCGCGCCGAGGCTGGCCGCGAACGCCTTGCCCTGGGCCGCGAAGTCGGCCTTGGCCAGCGTGCTGCCTTCGAACGCATCGATGCTGGCACCGCCCACCGTGACCTTCGCCACCGACCCGGCGGGGGTCGCTTCGTTGTCGTACGGCACGCCGCGCTTGGCCAGCGTGCTCTTGGCGATGTCGCAGGAGCTGGTGAAGCTGGAGGTGCCGGTGAGGTTGATCTGCAGGTGGCAGTTGGCCGGGTCGGCGTGCACGACGACGGGTGCCGTGGTGCGTGCCGCCTCGATGCCGGGATTGCCGTAGTGGGTGATCGCCTTGAAGATCGGGAAGTAGGTCAGCGCGGCCAGCAGGCAACCGGCGAGCACCACCGGCTTGCGGCCGATCTTGTCCGACAGCCAGCCGAACACCACGAAGAACGGCGTGCCGATCAACAGCGCGGCCGCGATCAGCAACTGGGTGGTGGTCGAGTCGATCTTCAGCGTGCTGCCGAGGAAGTACATCGCGTAGAACTGGCCGCAGTACCACACCACGGCCTGGCCGGCGGTGGCGCCCAGCAGGGCCAGGATCACCAGTTTCAGGTTGCCCCAGCGGGCGAACGATTCGGTCAGCGGCGCCTTGGAGGTCTTGCCCTCTTCCTTCATCTGCTGGAACACCGGCGACTCGGCCAGCTGCAGGCGGATGTACACCGACACCGCCAGCAGCAGGGAGGAGATCAGGAACGGGATGCGCCAGCCCCAGTCCTCAAACTTGTCGCCCATCATCCACTTGCAGCCGAGGATCACCAGCAGCGACAGGAACAGGCCGAAGGTGGCGGTGATCTGGATGAAGCTGGTGTACAGGCCACGCTTGCCCGGCGGTGCATGTTCGGCCACGTAGGTGGCCGCGCCGCCGTACTCGCCGCCCAGCGCCAGGCCCTGCAGCATGCGCAGCAGGATCAGGATCACCGGCGCCGCCACGCCGATCGAGCCGTAGCTGGGCAACAGGCCCACGAAGAACGTGGACAGGCCCATGATCACGATGGTGATCAGGAAGGTGTATTTGCGCCCGACCAGGTCGCCGACCCGGCCGAACACCAGCGCGCCGAACGGACGCACGGCGAAGCCGGCGGCGAACGCCAGCAGGGCGAACACCAGCTGGCTGGCCTCGTTGAGCCCGGAGAAGAACTGCTTGCCGATGATCACGGCCAGCGAGCCGTACAGGTAGAAATCGTACCACTCGAACACGGTACCCAGGCTGGACGCCAGGATGACCCGCTTGTGGCTGACATCGAGCGCGGCGCGCCCGTCGATCGCGGTGGTGGCCATGGAAGTTTCCCCTCTCAGGATAGTGGGATGCCGCTCTCCGCCAGGGTGGAAGAGAAGTCGACCGATGCGGTCCCCCGGCAAACCCCGGACCGCACCCCGTCATCCCCCCGCAAGGCGGGAGGCTGTGCGGCGATGCCAGGCATCGCCGGTGAAGTCAGAAGCGGTACAGCGCGTTGAGGCTGACCTGGTTGCCGCTGGTGGTCTTGTGGTCGGTGCCGTTGCTGGTCGAATCCAGCTTGTCGTGCAGCCACTCCATGCCCAGCTCGTAGGAACCGGCCGCGTACTGCAGGCTCAGCGCGGTCTGCCGATTGCGCAGCAGGCCGGTGGCGCCGTTGCCCATCCAGTCGACTACGTCGTTCCGGTCCGGCTTGTTGTAGGCGTAGAACGCGTACAGGCTCCAGTTCGGCGTGAAGCTGTAACCGGCCTGCGCGTAGCCGCCGGTTTCCTGGATGTCGCCGAACTGCGACATCGCGCCGAAGATCTGGCCCAGGCCCTTGCCGCTGTACGCCGCGCCCTTGAAGGTCCACGGGCCGGGCTTCCACTGTCCGCCGAGCTCGTAGCCCACGCTGGTGACCTCGGACTTCACCGGCGTGGCCGCGGTGCCGCCCACGCCGCGCAGGTCGGCCTGGCTGTAGTGCGCCGCGAAGTAGGCCAGCCAGTTCTTGTCCTGCACGTGCAGGCGCGCCTCGAGCTGCGGTCGGAAGCCGGCGCTGCCCGCGGTCAGGTAATTGAGGTTGTTGCCCGGGCCGCTCCAGTGGCCTTCGAACACGCCCACGTCGAGTCGCCACTGTGCGCCGGTGCTGCCATGGTTCAAGTCCTGCATCACCACCAGGCCGGGGAAGCGCCAGCCGATCACGCCCGAACCGTAGCCCAGCGGGAATGCAATATGCGCCAGCGAGGTGGCCGAGTTGTCGATCGGGAACATCAGGTCCCATTGCTGGCCGATGCGCACCGTGGTGCCACTCTCGGGGTTGGTCAGGTCCATGTAGGCCTGCCGCAGGCGCGGCGTCGGCTGCTGCTGGCTGTAGGCGCCGGTGCCGTTGAAGCCGCCGAAGAAGTCCATCTCGATGCGACCGCCGCCGCTCCAGTTGCCGGCGAACTTGGCGCCCTTGAAGTCGAGCCAGAAGCGCGTGTTGCGCACGTCGACGCCGCTGAGCGAGCCGCTCGAACCCGGCGTCGGATACAGCGCGTTCTGGCCGTTGCCGTAGGAGAAACTCTTGTTCTGGCTGAAGGCGCTGGCGCTGATGAAACCATGCAGGGCCACCGACACGCCGGGCGCGCTGCTGAACACTGGCGTCGCCGGCGCGGCGGCGACCTGCTGCACCGGGGCGGGCGCGGGGGCGGGCGCGGCCTTCTGCGCCTGCACCATCGCCTTGAGTTCGTTCAACTGCTGTTCGAGCTGGGCCACCCGCTGTTCGAGCTGCTGTTCGCGCGTGTCGCCTTGCGCGTGGCCGGCGAGCGGAAGCATCAGTGCGCATGCCATGCTCAGGGCAAGCGTGTTGCGGCGATTGGTGTGTCGCGTGGTCATGCGTGCGTCTCCCCAGGTCGATGACAGGCCGAGCATGGCCATGCTGCAGCGCGCGCGACTATTCGCCATTGGTCGAACTTCGACCAAAGTCGAGCGCGCCAGCCACCGCAGGCCCCGGCTTGATCGGGCTACACTCGAACTCCGTGCTGCGCCGGGCGCTGACGCCAGGCGCGCGAATCCCGTCGCCACTGGTGACGCCGCCAGCAGGAGCCAGCCATGTCCAAGCTTTATCCGGTCGACCCGTCGTTTGCCGCCGCAGCGCGTTTGCGCCACGACGACTACACCAGGCTGTATGCCGAGTCGGTCGGCGATCCGGAAGGCTTCTGGGGGCGCATCGGCGAACGACTGGACTGGATCAAGCCGCCGAAGAAGATCAAGGATGTGTCGTTCGATCCGCAGGATCTGCACATCCGCTGGTACGAGGACGGCGAGCTCAATGTCAGCGCGAATTGCCTCGACCGCCATCTGGCCGAACGCGGTGACAAGGTGGCGATCATCTTCGAAGGCGACGATCCGAAGGACTCCCGCCGGATCACCTACCGCGAGCTGCACGGGGAGGTATGCAGGTTCGCCAACACGCTGAAGCACCTCGGCGTGGTCAAGGGCGACCGCGTGGCAATCTACCTGCCGATGATTCCCGAGGCTGCGGTGGCGATGCTGGCCTGCGCCCGGCTGGGCGCGATCCACTCGGTGGTGTTCGGCGGCTTCTCGCCCGATTCGCTGGCCGGGCGCATCGCCGACTCCACCGCCAAGGTGGTGGTCACCGCCGACGAAGGCCTGCGCGCGGGCAAGCGCATTCCGCTGAAGGTCAACGTGGACGCCGCGCTGGAGCGTCCCGGCACCAACAGCGTGGAGACCGTGATCGTGGTGCGCCACACCGGCAGCGCGGTGCACATGCAGTCGCCGCGCGACCGTTACTGGCACACCCTGATGGAAGGCCAGAGCGCGGACTGCGCGCCCACCCCGGTCGAGGCCGAACACCCGCTGTTCGTGCTGTACACCTCCGGCTCCACCGGCAAGCCCAAGGGCGTGCAGCATTCCACCGGCGGCTATCTGGTCTACACCAGCTACACGCACGAACTGGTGTTCGACCTGCGCGAGGATGACGTCTACTGGTGCACCGCCGACGTGGGCTGGGTCACCGGCCACAGCTACGTGGTGTACGGCCCGCTGTGCAACGGCGCCACCACGGTGATGTTCGAGGGCGTGCCGAACTACCCGGACTTCAGCCGCTTCTGGCAGGTGATCGACAAGCACCAGGTCAGCCTGTTCTACACCGCGCCCACCGCGATCCGCGCCCTGATGCGCGAAGGCGAGGCGCCGGTGAAGCAGACTTCGCGCGCCAGCTTGCGCCTGCTCGGATCGGTGGGCGAACCGATCAATCCCGAGGCGTGGGAGTGGTACCACCGCGTGGTCGGCGACGAGCGCTGCCCGATCGTCGACACCTGGTGGCAGACCGAGACCGGCGGCATCCTGATCTCGCCGCTGCCCGGCGCCATCGCCACCAAGCCGGGCTCGGCCACCCTGCCGTTCTTCGGCATCAAGCCGGCCATCGTCAACGCCGACGGCGAGGTGAAGGACGGCGTCGCCGAAGGCAACCTGCTGATCACCGACTCCTGGCCCGGCCAGGTGCGCACCATCTACGGCGACCACCAGCGCTTCATCGAAACCTACTTCAGCGCCTATCCCGGCAACTACTTCACCGGCGACGGCGCCCGCCGCGACGAGGACGGTTACTACTGGATCACCGGCCGCGTCGACGACGTGATCAACGTGTCCGGCCATCGCCTGGGCACCGCCGAGGTGGAGAGCGCGCTGGTGGCCCACCCGAAAGTCGCCGAAGCCGCCGTGGTCGGCTGCCCGCACGACATCAAGGGCCAGGGCATCTACGCCTACGTCACCCTGGTCGCCGGCGAGACCGGCAGCGACGAGCTGCGCAAGGAACTGATCGCCTGGGTGCGCAAGGAGATCGGCCCGATCGCCACGCCGGACTACCTGCAGTGGGCGCCCGGCCTGCCGAAGACCCGCTCCGGCAAGATCATGCGCCGCATCCTGCGCAAGATCGGCGAGAACCTGCCCGATCAGCTCGGCGACATCACTACCCTGGCCGACCCGGGCGTGGTGAAGAACCTGGTCGACGAGCGGTTGATCAAGTGAAGAAGCGGGGAACAGGGAATGGGGAACGGGGAACGCCGGCGGATCGCTCCGCCACGAGCAATGCGAAATATCGCGCTTTTGTTCCCCGTTCCCCGTTTCCCGTTCCCTGCTCCAAAACCTCATGACCGACATCCTGATCGCCGACGACCACCCGCTGTTCCGCGACGCGTTGCAGCGCGCGGTGCTGGCGGCCGTGCCGCCGGCGCGGGTGCACAGTGCGGACAGCGTGCATGCGCTGCTCGGACTGATCGAGCAATTCCCCGACGCCGAGCTGCTCCTGCTGGATCTGCACATGCCCGGCGCGCGGGGCTATTCGGCGCTGGCGCACATCCGCGGGCAGTATCCGGGGTTGCCGATCATGGTGGTGTCCGGTCATGAAGAGGCCCAGGTGGCGCGGCGCGCGCTGGCCCACGGTGCGTCGGCCTATGTGCCCAAGTCCACCGCAGGCGAGGACATCGTGGCGGCGATCCGTGCGGTACTCGATGGCGACGTCTGGGTGCCACACGCGCTGCTGGGCGGCTCCGACGAACTGCGACCCGACGAAGCCGCCGCCGCCGCCCAGATCGCCACGCTGACGCCGCAGCAGTTCCGGGTGATGACGATGATCGCCGAAGGCCTGCTGAACAAGCAGATCGCCTGGGAGCTCGGCGTTTCCGAGGCCACCGTGAAGGCCCACATGACCGCGATCATGCGCAAGCTCGGGGTCAGCAACCGCACCCAGGTGGCGCTCGCGGCCAGCCAGCTGGCGGTCGACCAGGAAGCGATGCCGCTGCTGCCGCCCGAGGAAGACTGAACCGGCCGCTGGCCGCCGTCGCCGACTTTCTGGCGAATGGCCGTCCATCCCTATAGACGTCCAATTGCGCGAAACCTCTTGCGCTTTTGCTGCATCGCACTATAGTCGATGGGCAGCCATGCCCGTGGAGGGGAGTCAATGGATCAGCCGCAGGCCCAGGGTCTGTACGACCCGCGCAACGAACACGACGCCTGCGGCGTGGGCTTTGTCGCCCACATCAAGGGCCGCAAAAGCCACGCGATCATCGAGCAGGGCCTGCTGATCCTGCGCAATCTCGATCATCGCGGCGCGGTCGGCGCCGATGCGCTGATGGGCGATGGCGCCGGCATCCTGATTCAGATCCCCGACCAGTTCTACCGCGAGGAGATGGCCGTCCAGGACATCGTGCTGCCGCCACCGGGCGAGTACGGCGTGGGCATGGTGTTCCTGCCCCGCGAGCAGGCGTCGCGGCTGGCCTGCCAGCAGGAACTCGAACGCGCGGTGCGGGCGGAGGGCCAGCAGGTGCTGGGCTGGCGCGACGTGCGGGTGGACGCCACGATGCCGATGTCGCCCACCGTGCGGGGCCGCGAGCCGGTGATCCGGCAGATCTTCATCGGCCGCGGTCCGGACGTGATGGTGCCCGACGCGCTGGAGCGCAAGCTGTACGTGATCCGCAAGACCTCCAGCCACGCAATCCGCGCGCTGGGCCTGAAGTACGGCAAGGAATACTTCGTGCCGTCGATGTCCACCCGCACCGTGGTCTACAAGGGCCTGCTGCTGGCCGACCAGGTCGGCCAGTATTACCTCGACCTGGTCGATCCGCGCACGGTGTCGGCGCTGGCGATGGTGCACCAGCGCTTCTCCACCAACACCTTCCCGGCGTGGGAGCTGGCCCATCCGTACCGGATGATCGCGCACAACGGCGAGATCAACACGGTCAAGGGCAACGTCAACTGGATCAACGCGCGCACCGGCGCGATTTCCTCGCCGGTGCTCGGCGACGACCTGGCCAAGCTGTGGCCGCTGATCTACCCGGGCCAGTCCGACACCGCCTCGTTCGACAACTGCCTCGAACTGCTGACGATGGCCGGCTATCCGTTGTCGCACGCGATGATGATGATGATTCCCGAGGCGTGGGAACGGCACACCCTGATGGACGACAACCATCGCGCGTTCTACGAATACCACGCCGCGATGATGGAGCCGTGGGACGGGCCGGCCGCGATCACCTTCACCGACGGCCGCCAGGTCGGCGCCACGCTGGATCGCAACGGCCTGCGTCCGGCGCGCTACCTGATCACCGACGACGACCTGGTGATCCTCGCCTCCGAGGCCGGCGTGCTGCCGGTGGCCGAATCGCGCATCGTGAAGAAGTGGCGGCTGCAGCCGGGCAAGATGCTGCTGATCGACATGGAGGCCGGGCGGATCATCGACGACCAGGAACTGAAGGACCAGCTCGCCAACGCCAAGCCGTACAAGCAGTGGATCGAACACATCCGGATCAAGCTGGACGCGCTGCCCGAGCCCCGCGCCGAGGCGCGCCTGGGCGATGACCTGCTCGATCGCCAGCAGGCGTTCGGCTACACCCAGGAAGACCTGAAATTCCAGCTGCTGCCGATGGCACTGGACGGCCAGGAGGCGATCGGCGCGATGGGCAACGACGCGCCGCTGGCGGTGCTGTCCGATCGCGACAAGTCGCTGTACAGCTATTTCCGCCAGCTGTTCGCCCAGGTCACCAACCCCTCGATCGATCCGATCCGCGAACAGCTGGTGATGTCGCTGGTGTCCTTCATCGGGCCCAAGCCGAACCTGCTGGACATCAACAACATCAACCCGCCGCTGCGACTGGAAGTGCAGCAGCCGGTGCTGGATTTCGCCGAGATGGCGAAGATCCGCAAGATCGGCCGCTACTCCAAGGGCAAGTTCCGCAGCTTCGAACTGGACATCACCTATCCGGCAAGCTGGGGCAAGCAGGGCATCGAGGCACGGCTGGCCTCGCTGTGCGCCCAGGCGGTGGACGCGATCGGCCAGGGCCACAACATCCTGGTGGTGTCCGATCGCCACGCCGACCGCGAGCGCGTGGCGATTCCCGCCCTGCTGGCCACCTCGGCCGTCCATCTGCATCTGGTCAACCGCGGCCTGCGCACCAGCACCGGGCTGGTGGTGGAAACCGGCTCGGCGCGCGAGGTGCATCATTTCGCCCTGCTCGCCGGCTACGGGGCCGAGGCGATCCACCCCTACCTGGCGATGGAAGTGCTGGCGCAGCAGTTCGCCGCCAGCCCGGGCGGCGTCAGCGCCGACAAGGCGATCCACAACTACATCAAGGCGATCGACAAGGGCTTGCAGAAGGTGATGTCCAAGATGGGCATCTCGACCTACATGTCCTACACCGGCGCGCAGATCTTCGAGGCGGTGGGCCTCAGCCGCGAGCTGGTCGACGGCTACTTCACCGGCACCACCTCGAACATCGAGGGCATCGGCCTGTTCGAGGTGGCCGAGGAGGCCTTGCGTCAGCACCGGGCAGCCTGGGGCGAGGACCCGCTGCTGGCCGACGCGCTCGACGTGGGCGGCGAGTACGCCTGGCGCACGCGCGGCGACGAGCACATGTGGACGCCGGACTCGATCGCCAAGCTGCAGCACGCCACCCGCGCCAACAGCACCGGCACCTACCAGGAATACGCGCAGCTGATCAACGACCAGACCCGCCGCCACATGACGCTGCGCGGGCTGTTCGAGTTCCGCATCGATCCGGCGGCGGCGATTCCGCTGGACGAGGTGGAACCGGCCAGGGAGATCGTCAAGCGCTTCGCCACCGGCGCGATGTCGCTGGGCTCGATCTCCACCGAGGCGCACGCCACGCTGGCGGTGGCGATGAACCGGATCGGCGGCAAGTCCAACACCGGCGAAGGCGGCGAGGACGAGGCGCGCTACCGCGACGAATTGCGCGGCATCGCGATCCGGTCCGGCGACACCCTGGCCAGCGTGATCGGCGCGCAGCACATCGAAAGCGACATCGCGCTGGAAGCCGGCGATTCACTGCGCTCGCGGATCAAGCAGGTGGCTTCGGGCCGCTTCGGCGTCACCGCGGCCTACCTGGTCTCGGCCGACCAGATCCAGATCAAGGTGTCCCAAGGCGCCAAGCCCGGCGAGGGCGGCCAGCTGCCCGGCCACAAGGTGTCCGAATACATCGCGCGGCTGCGCTTTTCGGTGCCCGGCGTTGGCCTGATCTCGCCGCCGCCGCACCACGACATCTACTCGATCGAGGATCTGGCCCAGCTGATCCACGACCTGAAGAACTGCAATCCGCAGGCCTCGATCTCGGTGAAGCTGGTGTCCGAAGTCGGCGTGGGCACGGTCGCCGCGGGCGTGGCCAAGTCCAAGGCCGACCACGTGGTGATCGCCGGCCACGACGGCGGCACCGGCGCCTCGCCGTGGTCGTCGATCAGGCACGCCGGCACGCCATGGGAACTGGGCCTGGCCGAGACCCAGCAGACCCTCGTGCTGAACCGGTTGCGCGGACGCATCCGGGTGCAGGCGGACGGCCAGATGAAGACCGGCCGCGACGTGGTGATCGGTGCGTTGCTGGGCGCCGACGAGTTCGGCTTCGCCACCGCGCCACTGGTGGTGGAAGGCTGCATCATGATGCGCAAGTGCCACCTCAACACCTGCCCGGTCGGCGTGGCCACGCAGGACCCGGTGCTGCGCCGGAAGTTCGCCGGCAAGCCCGAGCACGTGGTGAACTTCTTCTTCTTCGTCGCCGAGGAAGCACGCCGGATCATGGCCCAGCTGGGCATCCGCCGCTTCGACGACCTGGTCGGCCGCGCCGACCTGCTCGACGTGCGCCAGGGCATCGCGCACTGGAAGGCGCGCGGGCTGGATTTCTCGCGGGTGTTCCATCGCCCCGAGGTGCCCGCCGAGGTCGCCCGCCGCCACGTGGAGTCGCAGGACCACGGCCTGGAGAAGGGCGGCAAGGCGCTCGACCATGTGCTGTTCGAGAAGGCCCGCGCCGCGCTGGAACAGGGCGAGAAGACCAGTTTCATGCTCGGCGTGCGCAACGTGAACCGCACCGTGGGCACCATGCTGTCCGGCGAAGTGGCGCGGCGCCACGGCCACGCCGGCCTGCCCGACGACACCATCCACGTGCAGTTGTCCGGCGTCGCCGGGCAGAGTTTCGGCGCGTTCCTGGCTCGCGGCATCACCCTCGACCTGGTCGGCGAAGGCAACGACTACGTGGGCAAGGGTCTGTCCGGCGGCCGCATCATCGTGCGCTCGCCGAACGACTTCCACGGCTTCGGCCCGGAGCACATCATCGCGGGCAACACCGTGCTGTACGGCGCCACCGAGGGCGAGGCACATTTCAACGGCGTCGCCGGCGAGCGCTTCGCCGTGCGCAATTCCGGCGCCAGCGCGGTGGTCGAAGGCGTCGGCGACCACGGTTGCGAATACATGACCGGCGGCACCGTGGTGGTCCTGGGCGAAACCGGACGCAACTTCGCGGCGGGAATGTCCGGCGGCGTGGCCTATGTGTACGACCCCCACGGCACGTTCGAGCGCAAGTGCAACCTCGCCATGGTGGCGCTGGAGCCGGTGCTTTCCGGCGTGGAGCAGGAGGTTCGCGTGCCGCCCCATCAATGGCATGCCGTTTCGCGCGCCGCGCCGCGGGCCACCGACGAGGCGATCCTGCGCCAGTTGATCGAGGCGCACTTCCGCCACACCGGCAGCTTCCGCGCCAAGGACATCCTGCACGACTGGCAAAGCGCGCGCTCGCGCTTCGTCAAGGTGATGCCGCACGAATACCGGCGCGCACTGGGCGATGCGAACGCCGCGCCCGCCACGGCATCCACCGCGAAGGCCACGGCCTGAGGCCAGGGGAAGACAGATGGGCAAGATCACCGGCTTTCTCGACTATCCGCGGCTCAGCGAAACCAGCGAGGCGCCCGCGCAGCGCAAGAAGCACTGGCGCGAATTCATCCGCCATCTGGGCGACGCCGACGCGTCGACCCAGGCCGCCCGCTGCATGGATTGCGGCATTCCGTTCTGCCACAACGGCTGCCCCGTCAACAACCTGATCCCCGACTTCAACGAGCTGGTCCACCAGCAGGACTGGCGGCGCGCGCTCGAGGTGCTGCACTCGACCAACAACTTCCCCGAGTTCACCGGGCGGATTTGCCCGGCGCCGTGCGAATCGGCGTGCACGCTGAACATCAACAGCGAGGCGGTGGGCATCAAGTCGATCGAACACAAGATCATCGACAAGGGCTGGGAAGAGGGCTGGGTCACCGCGCAACCGCCGGCGCGGCTCAGCGGCAAGAGCGTCGCGGTGGTCGGCTCCGGTCCGGCCGGCCTGGCCGCCGCGCAGCAGCTGGCGCGGGCGGGACATGCGGTGACGGTGTTCGAGAAGAACGATCGGATCGGCGGCCTGCTGCGCTATGGCATCCCCGATTTCAAGCTGGACAAGATGCTGATCGATCGCCGCGTGGAGCAACTGCGCGGCGAAGGCGTGCAGTTCCGCACCGGCGTGTTCGTGGGCGATGCCGCCGCGGGAGCAGCCGGCGAGACGATCACGCCCGATCAGCTGAAGCAGGAGTTCGACGCGGTGGTGATCGCCGGCGGTGCCGAGACGCCGCGCGACCTGCCGGTGCCCGGGCGCGAACTCAACGGCGTGCATTTCGCGATGGACTTCCTGCCGCAGCAGAACAAGGTGGTCGCCGGCGACCGGCTCGACCGGCAGATCCTGGCCACCGCGAAGAACGTGGTGGTGATCGGCGGCGGCGACACCGGCTCGGATTGCGTGGGCACCTCCAACCGCCACGGTGCCGCGTCGGTGACCCAGTTCGAGCTGCTGCCGCAACCGCCGCTGCAGGAGAACAAGCCGCTGGTGTGGCCGTACTGGCCGATCCGCCTGCGCACGTCGAGCTCGCACGAGGAGGGCTGCCAGCGCGACTGGGCGGTGGCCACCAAGTGTTTCAACGACGACGGCGCGGGCAACGTGTGCAGCCTCACCGCGGTGCGGCTGGAGTGGAAGGACGGCCGGATGGCCGAGATCGCCGGCAGCGAATTCGAAGTGCCTGCCGGGCTGGTGCTGCTGGCGATGGGCTTCGTCTCGCCGCTGCAGCATGTGCTGGACGCGTTCGGCGTGGAGAAGGACGCCCGCGGCAACGCCAGGGCCGGTACCGATGACTACCGCACCAGCGTCGACCGGGTGTTCGCCGCCGGCGACATGCGGCGCGGGCAGTCGCTGGTGGTGTGGGCGATTCGCGAAGGCCGCCAGTGCGCTCGTGCAGTCGACGAGTACCTGATGGGCGGTTCGCTGCTGCCGCGCTGAGCTGGCTGAGGCCTGCTCAGTGCTGGCCGCGCAGCGGCGCAGCCAGCAGCGCGCGCAGGGCCGCCGGCTTCACCGGCTTGTGCAACAGCGGATAGCCCAGCGCCCGCGCCCGCTGCTTCAGCTCGCTGCTGCCGTCGGCGGTGATGATCGCCGCCGGCGGCAACTGCACCACCGCGTCGCGCAGTTGCTGCAGGGCCTGCAGACCATCGACATCGTTGGCCAGGTGGTAGTCGGCGAGGATCAGGTCGATCGGACCACGCCGCAGTTCCGCCCGCGCCTGGTCCACGTCGACCGCGGTGCGGCAGTCGATGCCCCAGCGCCCGAGCAGCGCGCGCATGCCGTCGAGGATCGACTCGTCGTTGTCCAGGCACAGCACGGTCAACGGCAGTTGCGTGTCCGGGCCGCTGCGCGCCACGCGCCGACGCCGCATCGGCACGCTTTCATTGCGTGGCACGCTCACCGCGAAACGGCTGCCATGCTGCACGCGTGAGTCGAGGTCCAGGCGATGGCCGAGGATGCCGGCCAGCCGGTCGCAGATCGACAGGCCCAGGCCCAGGCCTTTCTCGCCCCACGGTGACGGCTGCTCCAGGCGCTGGAACTCGTCGAAGATCCGCGCCCGCTGCTCCGGCGGAATCCCCGGCCCGGTGTCCCACACCTCGATGCGCACCTGGTCGCCGAGCCGGCGCGCACCCAGCAGCACGCCGCCGTGGCGCGTGTAGCGCAAGGCATTGGACAGGAAGTTCTGCAGGATCCGCCGCAACAGCTGGGGATCGCTGCGCACGGCCAGTCGCGTCGGCACCACGCGCAGGCGCAGGCCGCGCTGTTCGGCGACCACCGCGAACTGCGCCTTCAGCGAATCGAACAGCTCGGTCAGCGCAAAGCCGGACACGTCGGGACGATAGCTGCCGGTATCCAGGCGCGAGGTGTCGAGCAGCGCATCGAGCAGATCTTCGGCGGCGCGGAACGAAGCATCGATGCGTTCGGCCAGCTGTTCGGCTTCGGCATCCAGCCCGGGATGCTGGCGCAGCGCCGAGGTGAACAACCGCGCGGCGTTCAGCGGCTGCAGCAGGTCGTGGCTGGCGGCGGCGAGGAAGCGCGTCTTGGAAATGTTCGCCGCCTCGGCCGCGCGACGCGCCTGGGCGGTGGCCACCAACGCTTCGGACAGTTCGGCGGTGCGCTGCTCCACGCGCAGCTCCAGCGTCTCGTTGGCTTCCATCAGCGCCTGTTCGGCGTTCTTGTACGCCGTCACGTCGGTATAGGTGGTCACATAGCCGCCGCCGGGCAGCGCCCGGCCGCGCATCTCGATCACCGAGCCGTCCGGCCGGATGCGCTGGAACAGGTGCGAGGAGCCGGCGCGCATGTAGTCGATGCGTTTGGCCACATGGCCGTCCACTTCGCCCGGGCCGCATTCGCCCAGTTCGGCGTTCCAGCGAATCAGCTCGGCCACCGGCACGCCGACGTAGACCATGCCGTCGGGATAGTCGAACAGTTCCAGGTAGCGACGGTTCCACGCCACCAGGCGCATGCCGGCGTCGACCACGCTGATGCCCTGGGAGACGTTCTCCAGCGTGGTGGACAGCAGTTCCCGGTTGAAGCGCAGTTCCTGCGAGGCTTCGTCCAGCAGCGCCATCGACTCGGCCAGGTCCAGGCCGCTGCCGGAGAGCGCGCTGATCAGGATGCGCCGCGCATTCGCCGCGCCGACGGCCGAGGCGAGCAGGCGTTCGGTGAACTGGATCAGCGCGCGGTCGGCGGCTGTGCCGGGCAGCAGGGGCTTGCCCAGGCGGTGGCCATATTCCTCGAACGCGCGCGCGCTGCTGCGCTCGCCGACAATCCGCTCGGCGATCGTGCGCAGGTCCGCCGCCACCACGCGGCCACGCCAGTCACCCGCACCGCCGCGGCTGGCCGGATCGGCGTCCATGAACACCGCCGCGTGCAGGCGCTCTTCCAGGCTGGGCCGGAAGCGCAGCGAGACGAACACCAGGCAGCCGATGTTGACCAGCAGCGACCAGAACGTGCCGTGCATCACCGGTTCCCAGCCGCTGAGATGGAACAGCGCCTGCGGGCGCAGCCAGTCCCAGCCGAACGGCCCCTGCTGCAGCCACTGATCCGAGCGGATCAGCGCCGGCAGCAACAGGGTGTAGACCCATACGATGAAGCCGCCGGCCAGGCCGACCACCACGCCCCGACGGCTGGCGCCCCGCCAGTAGATCGCGGCGACCAGGGCCGGCGCGAATTGCGCCACCGCAGCGAAAGCGAGCAGTCCGGTGGCGGCCAGGTTCTCCGCATTGGCGGCGACGCGGTAGTACGCATAAGCCATCGCCGCGAGCAGGATGATCGCGATCCGCCGCACGCCCAGCACCAGCTGCGACAGGTCGCTGCGATGTTCCAGCCGCAGGCGGCGGATGCGCAGCAGGGCTGGCATCACCAGGTCGTTGCTGATCATCGTGGACAATGCCACCGCCGCCACGATCACCATGCCGGTGGCGGCCGAGAATCCGCCCACGAAGGCCAGCAGGGCCATGCCCCGATCGCCGTGCGACAACGGCAGGGTCAGCACCCACGCGTCAGCCGCGCCGTCGCGCACCAGCGGCATGTGCGCGCCGGCCGCCACGATCGGCAGCACCGCGAGGCTGACGATCACCAGGTACAACGGCACCATCCAGCGCGCGCGGCTGAGGTCGCTGGCGTCCTCGCATTCGACCATGCCGATCTGGAACTGGCGCGGCAGACAGAACATCGCGCAGAAGGCCAGCATCGTCTGCGCCATGAAACCCGGGGTCAGTCCGTGGCTCAGCTGGACCACCGGCGGCTGCACGGTGCCGAGCAGGCCGGGACCCCGCCACAGCGCGTAGCCGGCCAGCGCCACGAAGGCGAGCAGCTTGATCAGCGACTCCAGCGCGATCGCCAGCATCAGGCCATGGTGATGCTCGGTCGCATCGATGCTGCGGGTGCCGAACAGGATCGCGAACAGGGCCAGCAGCACGGCACACCACATCGCGCTGTCGATCCCGCCCGCCTTCACCGCGCCGAACGCCGCGCCGCCCAGCACGCCGTACGACATTGCCACGGCCTTGAATTGCAGCGCGATGTACGGCACCACGGCGATCACCGCGATCACCGCGACCAAGGCCGCCAGCCCGTGCGACTTGCCGAAGCGCGCGCCGATGAAGTCGGCGATCGACGTGATGTTGCGCTGCCTGACCACCTGCACCAGCCGCCGCAGCAGGCCGAAGCCGAACACGTACAGCAGGATCGGACCCAGATAGATCGGCAGGTAAGCCAGGCCGTCGCGGGCAGCCGTGCCCACGGCTCCATAGAACGTCCACGACGAGCAATAGACGGCCAGCGCCAGACTGTAGACGATCGGGCGCAGCCGCGGCTGACGCGGATACAGCGGTCGCCGGTCGCCTGCGTAGGCCACCACGAACAGCAGCCCCACGTAGAGCAGCGACACCAGCAACAGCAACCAGCCCTGGATCAAGCCAATCTCCCCGGCAGATGGGCAGCGCGGCGGGCGATCCGCGCTTGTGCCCCGGCCAGCCCGGCGGCACCATGCCTGGATGATCGCCCCGCCCGAACTCGTGCTTGCCAACGTAGCAGAGGCCCTGCGCGATGACGAGATTCATGTGTGGCACGTGCACTACCGGCAGGCGCTGGGGCGGAAGCCCCTATGCGAGGTGCTCGCCGCCTATCTCGATGTCGCCGCGGAGCGGGTGGCGCTGGTGGACGGCGAACATGGCCGTCCCGCGCTGACCGCGCCCCATGATCCATCGCTGGGCTTCAACTGGTCACACAGTGGCGAGCACGCGCTGATCGCGGTGGGACGAAACGTGGCGCCGGGGATCGACCTCGAGCGTGCTCGCCCGCGCCAGCGCAGTCTGGAGATCGCCCGGCGCTTCTTCAGCGCCGATGAAGCGGCAGCCTTGGCCAGGCTGCCGGCGGCCGCGCGCAACGCGGCCTTTCTTGAGCTGTGGACGGCCAAGGAGGCCGTGGTGAAGGCGCTGGGGCGCGGCATCGCGTTCGGGCTGGATCGCTTCAGCGTTGCCAGCGATGCCGGACAACTGCGCCTGCGCTACCTGCAGGGTGATGACGTCGACGCCTGGCAACTGCGCCGCCTCGAGCTGGACCCCGATCTGGTCGCGGCGGTGGCATGGCGAGGCGACGCGCGTCGGATACGGTTCGGGACGCTTGCCAGCGGCGAGTGATCGGCGCACTGTTTCCGGTCGGTCGTCGGCCGCGCATCGACACTCGGTTGCCTCGGCCGATCACCCTTGCGATAGCCTTTCATTCCCAGCGGATTGCCGGAACGCCATGACCCTGCTCAGCGTCAACCTCAACAAGATCGCGGTGCTGCGCAACTCGCGCGGCGGCGACGAACCGGACATCTGCCGCGCGGCGCAGACCTGCATCGACGCGGGCTGCGGCGGCATTACCGTGCATCCCCGCCCCGATCAGCGGCATGTCCGCCCCCACGACGTGCGGGCACTCGCCGCGATGCTGCGCGGTCGGGTCGAATACAACATCGAAGGCAACCCCTTCGCCGACCCGCGAGGGGACTACCCGGGCCTGCTGGAGCTGGCCCGCGAAGTGCGTCCCACCCAGGTGACCCTGGTTCCCGATGGCGATGGCCAGATCACCTCCGATCACGGCTTCGACCTGCGCCGGGATATTGCGCAGCTGCGCCCGCTGGTCGGCGAGCTGTGCGATCTCGGCTGCCGGGTCAGCCTGTTCGTCGACGCCGGCAGCCAGGATTTCGACCTGGCCGCGGTGATCGGCGTACAGCGCATCGAGATCTATACCGGGCCCTACGCCCAGGCTTTTGCCGATGGCGAGCCCGCCACGGTGCTGGCCGCTTGTGCCGACACCGCGCGGCGCGCGCAACAGGCCGGGCTGGCCGTGAACGCGGGGCACGATCTCAGCCAGGCGAACCTGGGCACCTTCCGCGCCGCGATTCCCGGCCTGGCCGAGGTTTCCATCGGACACGCCTTGATCGGCGAGGCCTTGTACGAGGGACTTGCCACCACCGTGCGCAACTACCTGCAGATCCTGCGCTGACACTGTTCCGACCAACCGTCACGCCAACAAAAACCCCCGCGCGGGGCGGGGGTCTTGTCTGTTGCATGCTGCCGAGGCAGCCCGATCAGAAGTCTTCGGTGAAGCCGATCTTGACCAGGTTGTAGCTCTTCGCATCGGCCAGCACCCGGGCCACGTGCTCATAGGCCACGCCGTCGGCTGCCGCGATCTGGATCTCCGGCTGATTGCTCTGCTGCGCGATCACTGCCAGCTGGGCTTTCAGGCCGAGTTCGTCGACCGGGGTGTCATTCCAATACAGCGCACCGGCCTGATCGATCTTCAGATGGATCGGATCGAGCGGATTGGTCGGCGGCGGATTGTTCACGTTCGGCTGCGGCAGGTCGACCTGGATCTTGTGGGCCAGCACCGGCGCCGTGATCATGAAGATGATCAGCAGGACCAGCATCACGTCGACCAGCGGCGTGACGTTGATCTCCGACATCGGACCTGTTGTCTTGGTAGTGAAAGCCATCTCAGGTCACCCCTTCGGCGCGTCAGTGGTCATGAAGGCGACATGCACCATGCCGGAATCCTTCGTGTCGCCGATGATCTTCTTCACGATCTTGAACTCGGTGCCCTTGTCCGCGCGGATCTGCAGCTCCGGCTGGGGCGACTTCTGGGCGTTCACCGCCAGAAGCGACCTCAGCTCGGCTTCCGTGACCGCATGGTCATTGAAGTACATGCTGCCGTCCTGCTTGACCGCCAGATCCAGGGGCGGAACCACCATTTCCGGTTCCTTGGTCTTTGGATTGGCGGTAGGCAGGTCGATCGTGATGGAGTGCGACATCAGTGGTGCGGTGATCATGAAGATGATCAGCAGAACCAGCATCACGTCGACCAGCGGCGTGACGTTGATTTCCGACATCGGACCGCCGGAATTGCCTCCAGTGCTCATCGCCATGGGTCAATCCCTCACTTCGAGCTGTCGACGCGCGAACCGGTAGCGAAGAAGTCGTGCAGGTCGTGTGCGAATTCGTCGAAGCGGGCGTAGGTCAGGCGGTTCGAGCGGCTGAAGAAGTTGTACGCGAACAGCGCCGGGATAGCGGCGAAAAGACCGAAGGCGGTCATGATCAGCGCCTCACCAACCGGACCGGCCACCGCGTTCATCGAGGCGTTGCCCGAAGCGGCGATGCGGATCAGCGCGTGGTAAATGCCCCACACCGTACCGAGCAGACCGACGAACGGAGCCGCCGAACCGACGGTGGCGAGCAGGGTCATGCCGCCTTCCAGACGCAGGCTCTCGCGGGCCACGGCCTGACGCAGGGCGCGATCGATGAACTCCGAACGGCTCAGCGACTCGGCCAGACGACCGGTGGTGCCGGCAGCCGCGGTGGCCTGCTGGTGATGGGCGACCGCCGAGGCGGCGTCCAGCGCAATCTTCGAGAACGGCTCGCTGCGCGGCTGCGCCTCGAGTTCGCGGATCGCGTCCTGGGTGGAACCGTTGCCCCAGAAGCCGTCGATCACCTTGTCGGCGCGAGCGCGGACGGTGGCATTGCGGATGCCGTTGGCGATGATGAAGTACCACGACAGGAACGACATCACGACCAGGGTCACGAAGACGACCCAGCCGAGCCAGTCGAAGTTCTGGATCAAGTTGTCGAAGCCCATCTGTTTCATGGCTTCGGCGTTGGTATTGCCACCCATGGCCTGTGCGGCATCGGTCGTTGCAGGAGTCTGTAGGAACATAACGCTACCCTAGGGAAGTCAAGCGTGAACTGTAACTGTAACCGGGCGGATCCGGTTACAGCTGGCTGAGATTGAAGTTGACGGGAACGCGGGCGTACCCCTCGACTTTTTGTCCATTTCGAATCGTTGGATTGAAGCGCCAACGACGTGCGGCATCCATGGCGGCACGATCGAGTTCATGGTAACCGCTGGACCGGTCGATCTTGATGTCCTTCGGCGACCCATCCACGCCCACCAGGATCATCAGCACCACCGTACCCTCATGCCGCTGGCGGATCGCCTGTGGCGGATACTTTGGCTGCAGACGACTGTTGTAGCTGAGGTCCGAGCTGGCCGTGATGTCCGCTGGCGGCGCCGGTGGAGCAGGCGGCGCCGGCGGCGGTGCCGGGGTCGCGTTCGCCGAGACTTCTTCCACCGGGGGTGGCGGGGTCGGCGGTGGCGGCGTCGGTGGCGGCTTGACCTGTTGGATAATCTTCGGCGGCGGCTGCTTCGGCGGCTCCGGCGGCGGCGGCGGCGGTGGCGGCGGCGGCGGCGGCGGTTCGATGAAGTTCACCTGGACGATGCGTTCCTTCTCCTTGTGGTTCTGATGCGGTGGCGCCATTGGCGCCACGATCAACAGGAACGCAAACGCGTGCAGCCCAATAGCTACAGCCAATGCCCAGGTGCGCTTCCAACTGAATGGCTCGCGCCCGATTTCTTCGTTACTTGAGGCCATCTGTCACTAGTCTGGAGCTGATCAATCGGAAGAGAACGTTGCCGCAGGGCTTGGCCCGGATCCGTCTGATGCCTGGACGGAGCCGGAGAGAACTTGCCGCTGGGGAGACGCAGGGGAAGGTTTCAACGTTACAACAGCACATGGCTTTTGTATAGCGCTGCGGGGCGGATGGGCGGCCATTCCATCCCGCGGCCTGCCATGCGATTTGCCGCCTCAGCCGGCACCGGCCTTCTGCAACCAGGCCTTGGCCTTGGCGGCGGTTTCCGGATCCTGTGCAGCCTTCTTCATCGCAGCGACGGCGGCAGGCTTGTTCTTCATGCCGCGCTCGCACTCGGCCAGGATCATGTAGGCCTTGCCCTTCTCCTTGACGCCCTTGTCGAGGGCGGTCTGGATCAGGGTCTTGGCCTGCTTGTATTTGTTCTCGCTGAGCATCAGGCGGCTGGCTCTGAGCGCGGGCTCGCCGTCGCTGGCCAGTGGCTGGGCCTGGGTGTAGTAGCCGACGGCCTTGTCGGTCTTGTTGCCGATCTCGGCGGCCTGACCCAGCAACACGTAGGTCTCTGCCGTCGGCTTGACCACGCCTTTGCTCATGCCGTCTTCGAGGACCTGGGTGGCCTTGGCGGCGTTCGGGGCGGGATCGGAGCTTTCCTGGCCAGTGATCAGGTACAGCTTGGCCAGGTTCACGTAGTGGGATTCCTTGGTCAGCGCGCCGGCCGCACGAGCCTTCTCCATCAGCTGGATCGCCTCCGGATACTTGTGCGCCTGCATCAACACGGCCACGGCGTTGTTCAGCGCGTTGGGGTCGTTCGGATTCGAATTGAGCTGATTGGTCGCCAGTGCGGCCGCCTTGTCGTCCTGGCCGGATTCGGCGTAGCTGGCCATCAGGATCTGGTCCCAGCTCGGCTCCGCCTTGGTCGTCAGCGACTTGGCCTTGGTGATCGCGGCGATCGCCTCGGGATACTTGGCGAGGCGGTAATACGCGTTGCCCTCGAGCGCGTAGGAATCGGCGGTTTCCTTCTTGCCTTCCGCGCGCCATTTCGTGATCGTGTCGAGCGCAGCCTGGTACTGCTCGTCGGCCAGCTGGAACTGGGCGAGCATGTACTGCAGCTGGAAATAGGTATCGTTCGGCAGCACGCCGACCGCGAGCGAGCGCTGCAGCAGGCTGATCGCTCCCTTCACGTCCTGGTCGTTGTAGGCGAGGTTCGCCAGACCCTGGAGAGCAAGGCCCTGCGCATACTTGCTCTTGCTGTGGTCGACGATCGGCTGCAGAAGTTCCTGAGCCTTGGCCTTGTCTCCGGCATTGACCGCGTCAAGACCCTCACTGAGGTTCTTCTGATCCTTCTCGCTGGTCAGGTCGAGCTTCGGCTCCTTGCGACTGGTGTCGGGATAGAGCACTTCCTTCTTCGACGTGTCTTCGTGCTTGCGCGCCAGTACCGGGCTGCTGGCAAGGCCGAGCAACAATGCCGCACTCGCCAGCATGGTCAATCCACGGACATGCTTCATGGTGATCCTCGTTTTGTCTACGCGTATCGATCGAGTGACGCGGGGGAACTATGGAGATTAACCCGAGCCGGCGTGCGATAACAAGCTGCACCGCCGCATGGAAGGTTGTTGAAAATCAACCACTTGGCGGTGACTTTTACATACTCAGGCGAATGGTCAGATGTCGAGATTGGCCACCTTCAGCGCGTTTGCCTCGATGAAGTCGCGACGCGGCTCGACAGCTTCGCCCATCAGCATCGAGAACATCTGGTCGGCGGCGATCGCGTCCTCGATGCCCACTTGCAGCATGCGTCGGGTTTCCGGGTTCACGGTGGTGTCCCACAATTGTTCGGGATTCATTTCGCCCAGGCCCTTGAAGCGCTGAATGCTGCGACCCTTCTTGGCCTCGTCCAGCAGCCAGTTGCGTGCTTCCAGGAAGCTCAGCACGCCACGCGAGGCGTTGCCACGGCGAACCACGGCATCGGGCTGGATCATGCCGGCGATCTGCTGACTCATCGCCAGGATGGGCCGGAATTCGTTGCTGCCGAAGAACGGCTGCGGCAACAGCCATGTGTGGGTCAACCCGTGCTGCTCCCTGACCACTTCGATCGCGGCCACCTGCTCGCCCTGGGCGGGGCGCAACGCCATGCGGTAGTGCGGTTTGCCCAGGCCACTGGCGGCCAGCCGCCCGGCGGCCCCATCCAGCCACGCCTGCATGGCGGCTTCATCAGTCCACAGTTCGGCACGGATCGGGGCATGTTCGAGCAGCGCGTTGAACACCGCCGCATCGAAGCGGTGCGCCAATTTGGCGATCTGGTCCAGCGCGTGCTGATAACCGCGCAACAGCTTTTCCAGGGCCTCGCCGGTGATCGGAGGCGCTTCCGGGCTGTAGGTCAGCGAGGCGTTGTCGACTGCGCTGGAGATCAGGTAATCGTTCAGCGCCGCGTCGTCCTTGATATACAGCTCCTGCTTGCCCTGCTTCACCTTGTACAGCGGCGGCAGGCCGATGTAGACATGGCCGCGCTCGATGAGCTCCGGCATCTGGCGGTAGAAGAAGGTCAGCAACAAGGTGCGGATGTGCGAGCCGTCGACGTCGGCGTCGGTCATCAGGATGATGCGGTGGTAACGCAGCTTGTCCGGGTTGTAGTCGTCCTTGCCGATGCCCGTGCCCAGCGCGGTGATCAGGGTGCCGACTTCGGCGGAGGACAGCATCTTGTCGAAGCGCGCCTTCTCGACGTTGAGGATCTTGCCCTTCAGTGGCAGCACGGCCTGGGTCTTGCGATTGCGGCCCTGTTTGGCGGAGCCGCCGGCGGAGTCACCCTCGACCAGGAACAGTTCGCACAGCGCCGGATCCTTTTCCTGGCAGTCAGCCAGCTTGCCGGGCAGGCCGGCGATGTCCAGCGCACCCTTGCGGCGGGTCATCTCGCGCGCCTTGCGTGCAGCCTCGCGGGCACGCGCGGCATCGACCGCCTTGGAAGCGATCGCCTTGGCCTCGTTCGGATGTTCCAGCAGGAACTCGCCGAGTTTCTCGTTGACTGCCTGCTCCACGGCGGTCTTCACCTCGGAGGAAACCAGCTTGTCCTTGGTCTGCGAGGAGAACTTCGGATCGGGCACCTTCACCGACAGCACCGCGATCATGCCTTCGCGCATGTCGTCACCGGACAGCGCCACCTTGGCGTTCCTGGCCAGGCCTTCCTTCTCGATATAGTTCTGCAGCGAGCGGGTCAGCGCGGCGCGGAAACCGGTGAGATGGGTGCCGCCATCACGCTGCGGAATGTTGTTGGTGAAGCAGAACATCGTCTCCTGGTAGGAATCGGTCCACTGCATCGCGAGGTCCACGACGATGCCGTCCTGCTCGGAGAGCAGGCTGATCACGTTGGGGTGCAGCGCGGTCTTCAGCTGCGCCAGGTGCTGCACGAACGAACGGATGCCGCCCTCGTACGCGAACGTGTCCGATCGCCCTTCCCCGCGTTCGTCCTTCAGCTCGATGGTCACGCCCGAGTTGAGGAAGGCCAGTTCGCGCAGGCGCTTGGCCAGAATCTCGTAGTGGAAATCGATGTTGTTGGTGAAGGTGGCCGGGCTGGGAAGAAAGCGCACCACGGTACCGCGCCGGGTCGAAGGAGCGACTTTCTTCAACGGGTACAGCGGCTCACCGAGCGCGTACTCCTGCAGGTATTCGAAACCGTCGCGATAGATCGTCAGCCATAGGTGGTCGCTCAGCGCGTTCACCACCGAGACGCCCACGCCATGCAGGCCGCCCGAAACCTTGTACGAGTTCGCGTCGAACTTGCCGCCGGCGTGCAGCACGGTCATCACGACCTCGGCGGTGGAGCGACCCTCTTCCGGGTGGATGTCGACCGGAATGCCGCGGCCGTTGTCGCTGACGCTGACCGAGCCGTCTTCAAGAATGGTGACTACCACCTTGTCGCAATAACCCGCGAGCGCTTCGTCGATCGCATTGTCGACCACCTCGAACACCATGTGATGCAGGCCAGTGCCGTCATCGGTGTCGCCGATGTACATGCCCGGGCGCTTGCGCACCGCCTCCAGGCCCTTGAGGACCTTGATGTTGCTTGAGTCGTAGTGCGATTCGTTCGTGGATTCGTTCATGCGGTGACCGTTTCCTGGCGCCAGCTACCCGCCCGACGCGGCGCCGTAAAGGCCGGACAGGGTTATGCAATCCATGGGGATGCAACCTTTCGATTATAGCAGGCGGGATAGCTCGCCTTGTTCCACGTGGAACACCCTGGCAGGCAGGTCCCGCATTGCCACCGGCAGCTCGGTACCGGTCAGCAGGATCTGGGCGCTGGCCCCCATCAACTGACCGATGACGGCGCGTTGATGGGCTTGGTCGAGTTCCGAAGCCAGGTCGTCCAGACAAACAATGGGCCAGTCGCCGTGATGCTCAGCGTAGAGTTCGGCTTGAGCGAGCATGCAGGCCAATGCGACCAGCTTGCCCTGGCCGCGCGACAGGTGCTCGCGCAGCGGAGCATGCTCGAACGCCAGCGTCCAGTCTGCGCGGTGGACTCCCATCGTGGTGTGCCCACGAGCGACGTCCCTCTCCCGCTGGACGCGCAGCTGCGCGGCCAGCTCCTGATCTTCCGCCCACCCCCGGCGATAACGCAGCTCCAGGGCACCCAGCTCACCCAGCAGTCCCTGCATGCTTCGCGCCAGCTTGGGTCGCAGGAGATCCAGGTACGCTTGCCGTTGCTGGTCGATCTGTTGCCCTGTCTGGGCCAGCTCGGCTTCCCAGGGCAGGAACAGTGCGTCAGCGGGCAGCGGGCAGCTGCGAAGCAAGCTGTTCCGTTGTTTCAGAGCTCGCTGATAACGGCGCCAGGTCGACAGGAACTGATGTTCCACGTGGAACACGCCCCAGTCGAGGTAGCGGCGGCGTTCCTCGGCCCCCCCGGAGATAAGTGCGTGCGAACCGGGATCAAAACAGACCACGGCACACTCCCGGACAAGTTCACCCAACGGAGCGTTGAGTCCATCGATCCGCCCTTCCCAGCGGGACCCCGTCCGACCCAGTCCAAGCCGTGCGAGCCGACCATCGGCGTGGCGCAACTCGGCGAAGATGGAAAGCCCCGACGCCCCACGCTGCAACAACGCTTCACGGGCGCCGCTACGAAAGGAGCGGCCGTGGGACAACAGAAATACCGCTTCCAGCACGCTGGTCTTGCCGGCGCCATTGTCCCCCGCAAAAACGTTGATCCCGGGATCCAGCGCCACGGCTGCCTCGCCGAAGCAGCGCAGGCCGGCAATGCGTAGCCGTTCGATCTTCATGTGCAGTCACGCCGCAAACAGCAACGCCGGAGTTCCTCACGGATACTCCGGCGCTTCGACGACCTGCCCCAGCGGCTGAAAACCATGCCTGGCCGTCAGAGCCGCAGCGGCATGATCACGTGACGGGCGTGCTCGTTGTCGTGTTCCTGCACCAGGCAGCTGGACTGCGCGTCACGCAGGCTCAAGCGGGCCTGGTCGCCACGCAACGCGGCCAGCGCATCCAGCAGGTATCCCACGTTGAAACCCACGGCCAGATCCGACACGTGTGTATCGGCCTCCACTTCCTCAACCGCCTCTTCCTGCTCGGGGTTATGGGCAACGATGCGCAGCTTGCCCGGCGACAGTTCCAGGCGAACGCCGCGGTACTTCTCGTTCGAGAGAATGGCAGCTCGCTGCAAGGCACCGCGCAGCACTTCGCGATCCAGCGTGGCAGTCTTGTCGGCACCCAGCGGAATCACCGCCTCGTAGTCCGGGAAACGACCGTCGATCAGCTTGGAGGTGAACACCACCTCGCCGCGACGCACGCGCAGGTGATTGCGACCGAACTCCAGCTCGACCTCGCCGTCGCCGGTTTCGAGCAGACCGACCAGTTCGTTGACACCCTTGCGCGGAATGATGATCTGCCGGCGCGTGCTCACCGAGCTCTGCAGCTCGGTCTCCTTCATGGCCAGTCGATGGCCATCGGTGGCCACGCAGCGCAGCGTGTGTTCCTGCAGGTCCAGCAGCATGCCGTTGAGGTAGTAGCGCACGTCCTGGTTCGCCATCGCGAACGCCGTGCGTTCCATCAGATCACGCAGGACTTCTTCCGGAAGGCTGACCTTCTCGACCAGTTCGATCTGGTCGACGGTGGGGAATTCGCTGGCCGGCAAGGTGGTCAGCGTGAAGCGGCTACGTCCGGCATTCAACGCCACGCGGTCGCCGTTCAACTTCAGGTCGATGCGGGCGCCGTCCGGCAGGGCCCGGACGATGTCGAACAGCTTGCGTGCGGGAATCGTGATCTCGCCGTCGGCCAGCTTCTCCGCGTCTGCCGTGGCCACCATCTCGACTTCGAGGTCGGTGCCGGTGAGGGACAGCTTGCCGTCGCCGACCTTGACCAGAAGGTTGGCCAAGACTGGCAGGGTCTGCCGCCGTTCGACCACGCCGACAACCTGTTGCAGCGGCTTGAGCAGGGCTTCTCGTTGGATGCTGAATTGCATGGCTGTGCTTCCCCTATACCTGCTGTTCTATCTTTAAAAGAAGTTGGTAGTGGTTGTTGGTGCGGTGTATAACTTTTATATCTCAAAAAACGCAGATAAATCAAAAAGTTGCCGTGTTTCTACACTGTGCCCTGAGAGGCGGGTTGCCGGTGTGTGATTTGTGGATAAGTCTAGCGGCCAATCCATCCACCCATTATCCACAACCTGCGCGCCCGCTTATCCATAGCTTTCGCTGATTTCCGCCTCAACCGGTCAGTGTTCGAATCAGTTGTTCCCAGTCCTGCCGTATCCGCGGGTCCGTCTCGATGAACTTGCGGATCGTCTTGCACGCGTGCATGACCGTGGTGTGGTCGCGCCCACCGAAGGCCTCGCCGATCTCCGGCAGACTGTGCTCGGTCAGTTCCTTGGACAGCGTCATCGCGATCTGGCGAGGGCGTGCCAGGGAGCGGACGCGGCGCTTGGACAGCAGATCCTGCAGCCGGACGTTGAAATACTCGGCGGTGATCTTCTGGATGTTCGGGATGGTGACTGCCTGCGCATGGGTGGCCAGCAGGTCGCGCAGGGTCTCCTCGGCAAAGTCGGTGGTGATCGGCTTGCCGTAGAAATTCGCCCGCGCCGCCAGCGTGTTCAACGCGCCTTCGAGGTCGCGCACGTTGGAACGGATGCGTTTGGCCAGCAGCATCGCCACGTTCTCGTCGACCGCCACGCCCTTCTCGTGCGCCTTGGCCAGCAGGATCGCCGCCCGGGTTTCGAAATCCGGCGGTTCGATCGCCACGCTCAAGCCCCAGCCCAGCCGCGATTTCAGCCGGGGCTCCAGCTTGTCCACTTCCTTCGGATAGCGGTCGCAGGTGAGGATGATCTGCTGCTTGGATTCGAACAAGGCGTTGAAGGTATGGAAGAATTCCTCCTGCGTGGTGTCCTTGCCGGCGAAGAACTGGATGTCGTCGATCAGCAGCGCGTCGACCGAGCGGAAGCGCTGCTTGAACTGGTCCATGCTCTTGGCACGCAAGGCCTCGATCATCGACCCGACGAACTGCTCGGAACGCAGGTACAGCACCTTGCAGTCGGGATTGTGCTCGCGCATCAGGTTGCCGGCGGCGTGCATCAGGTGGGTCTTGCCCAGGCCGGTGCCGCCGTACAGCAACAGCGGGTTGTAGGCCCGCCCCGGGTTGGTCGCCACCTGCATCGCGGCGGCCTTGCCGAGCTGGTTCGACTTGCCTTCGACGAAGGTTTCGAAGGTGTAGTGGGGGTCCAGGTTGTGGAGATGCGGAGTCGCCGGCGCCGCCGCCGGGCGCGGAGCGGCTGCTGCCGGCGGCTTGCTGACCGGGGCCGGGCGGACCGAGCTGGAACCCACTTCCAGGCGCACGGCGCAGGGTTTGCCCGCAAGTTGCGCCAGCACGGTTTCGATCTGCTCCAGGTAGCGTCCGCGAACCGTTTCCAGGGTGTACGAATTGGGTGCGAACAGCTGCAGGCCATGGCCATCTTCGCGCGCCTGCAACGGCATCAGCCAGGTATGCAGGTCTTCGGCGCTCAGATCGCCCTCCAGGCGCTCAAGGCAGCGCCGCCACAGATCACTCATGAATGAAATCAACCACTGCTTTGAAGCGCTGCTGCGCGGGGTGATGGGCTAGTCTAACAGCTGCCTCCACAGGCAGACCGTACGGATATCCACATGGATGTCCACAGCTTGCGCCGGGCGGGCATTTGACAGCCGTGACAAATCCCCGCCATACTTTCCAACCTTTTTATCCATATTCCCTTCGGAGTAAGCCATGAAGCGGACCTTCCAGCCCAGCAAGCTCAAGCGCGCTCGCACCCACGGTTTCCGTGCCCGTATGGCCACCGCCGACGGTCGCAAAGTCATCAATGCCCGTCGCGCCAAGGGCCGCAAGCGCCTGATCCCGTAATCAGGCCTGGCGTGATGTCCAGCGCCGGGCTGCCGCGCGACGCGCGGTTACGTCGGCCGGGTGACTTCGCCGCCTTGCGGACAAGCAGCGGACGCGCAGGCGGCCGCTGTTTTCATATGCGTTTTCGCGAAAACGAGCTCGGCCATGCCCGTCTGGGCCTGGCGATCGCCAAGCGCGTTTCCAAGCGGGCGGTCGAACGCAACCGGATCAAGCGGCTGTTGCGCGAATCGTTCCGTCGCGTGCGCCACCAGCTTCCCGCGGTGGACATGATGGTGATGGCGCGCGAACAGGCCGCCGGTGTGCCGGGGCCGCAGTTGCTCACCGAACTGGATGGACTGTGGAAAAAGCTGCTGGCCAGCCAGACCGCATCGTCCGAACCATTGAAGCGCGCCGGCGACACCACCACAATCGAGCGTTGACCTCCTCCTTACTGTCTCCGCGGCGTTGACAAGTGTCGTGGCGTTACCCGGATCTGCTACGCGATGAATCAAACGCGCACCTTCCTTTTGTTCGCCCTGGTCGCCGTGGCCTACTTCCTGTTCATGGCCTGGCAGAAGGACTACGCACCCAAGCCGCCGCAGAACACCGTGGCGGCTACCGCGGCGCCGAACAGCGATGGCAGTGTGCCGGGTGCGATCCCCGGCTCGACCGCAGCCGCCTCCAACCCCGCCGTCGGCAACGTGGCCAATGCCCCGGCGCCCGCCGCCGCACAGCTGATCACCGTGCAGACCGACGTGTTGAAGCTCAGCGTGGACAGCCGCGGAGGCAGCCTGGTGCACGCCGACCTGCTGGCCTACCCGAACGCGCCACGCACGCACAAGAATCCCAACCCGCCGCCGACGGTGCTGCTGTCCAGCGACGAGGCGCATTACTCGGTCGCCCAGAATGGCCTGGTCAGCAGCAGCGATGCCGCCCCTGCGGACCAGCCGAACCACCTGGCGCTGTTCCACAGCGACAAGACCTCCTACGTCCTGGCCGATGGCCAGGACGAGCTGAAGGTCGACCTCACCTGGCAGGACGCCGCGGGCCTCAAGGTCACCAAGACCTATACCTTCAAGCGCGGCAGCTACGTGATCGGCGTCAGCCAGCGCATCGACAACGGCGCCGCCACGCCGTGGCAGGGCAACGCCTACCAGCAGCTGCTGCGCGTCGAGCCGCCGAAGGCCAGCAACTGGCTGGCGAACTATTCCAATCCGGAACAGCGCAGCTTCCAGGGCGCGGCCTGGTTCACCGGCGAGAAGTTCGAAAAGCTGCCGTTCAAGGACTTCGCCGAACCCAAAGACCAGCTCAACGCGCAGATCAAGGGCGGCTGGGCGGCGATGCTGCGTCTGTACTTCGTCACTGCCTGGATTCCGCCGGCCGGCCAGACCGAGCACTACCTCACCGACACGATCAATCCGGACAGTGCCCATCCGCGCTTCCTGATCCGCACCGTGGGTCCGGCCATCAGCGTGGCGCCGGGCCAGACTGCCACCAGCGAATCGCGCCTGTACGTGGGCCCGAATCGCCAGGGCACGATGGACGCGATCGCGCCGGGTCTTGATCTCACCATCGACTACGGCATGTTCAAGATCATCGCCGTGCCGATGCACTGGGTGCTGTCGCAATTCCACGCCATCACCAAGAACTGGGGCGTGGCGATCATCCTGCTGGTGCTGCTGATCAAGGGCCTGAGCTGGAAGCTCACCGCCATCCAGTACCGCTCCAGCGCCCGCATGCGCAAGCTGCAGCCGCGCGTGCAGGCGCTCAAGGAGCGCTACGGCGACGACAAGCAGAAGATGCAGATGGCGATGATGGAGCTGTACAAGAAGGAGAAGGTCAACCCGATGGGCGGCTGCCTGCCGGTGCTGATCACGCTGCCGGTGTTCTACGGCCTGTTCTTCGTGCTGGAGTACAGCCTGGAGCTGCGCCACGCGCCGTTCCTGTGGATTCCCGACCTGAGCGCGCCCGATCCGTTCTACATCCTGCCGATCATCTATGCGCTGGTGATGCTGGGCACGCAGTGGCTGAACCCGGTCGCCGCGGGCATGGACCCGACCCAGGCGAAGATGATGAAGGTGATGCCGCTGCTGTTCACCGTGATGTTCGCCTTCTTCCCCGCCGGCCTGTGCCTGTACTACGCCGTCAACGGCATCGTCGGCCTCGGCCAGCAGTGGTGGATCACCCATCACATCGATCGCGAGGAAGTGGTCAAGCCCAAGGCGGCCTGATCCCGCGCCGAACGGCAACCCACAGCCGCGACCGGGCAACCGTCGCGGCTGTGTCGTTTCTGGAAAACCGGAAACGCCCTGTAAAGTCCCGCCCATGACCGCCGAAACCACCGACACCATCGCCGCCATCGCCAGTGCCTCCGGCGCGGCCGGCGTCGGCGTGGTCCGGGTCTCCGGTCCCGCCGTCCCGAACATCGCGCAAGCCCTGCTCGGCCGCCCGCCGCAACCGCGCCACGCCCATTTCGCCGCGTTCCGCGACGGTGCCGGCGCACTGATCGACCGCGGCCTGCTGCTGCACTTCCCCGCCCCCGCCTCCTACACCGGCGAGCACGTGCTGGAACTGCAGGGCCACGGCAGCGCGGTGCTGCTCGACCTGCTGTTGCGCCGCGTCTGCGAACTCGGCGCACGGCTGGCCCGCCCCGGCGAATTCACCGAGCGCGCCTTCTTGAACGGCAAGCTCGACCTGGCTCAGGCCGAGGCCGTCGCCGACCTGATCGCCGCCCGCTCGCAAGCCGGCGCGCGTGCGGCGCTGCAGTCGATGGAAGGCGTGTTCTCGCGCAAGGTCGAGGCACTGCTGCAAGCGTTGATCACGCTGCGCGTGCACATCGAGGCGGCGATCGACTTCCCCGAAGAGGAAATCGACTTCCTCGCCGACCCGGCGATCACCGCGCAACTGGAAAGGTTGCGCACCGAACTGGCCGAACTGCTGCGCGAAGCGCAACGCGGCGTGCGCCTCAACGACGGCCTCCGGGTCGCCATCGTGGGCCGCCCCAACGCCGGCAAGTCCAGCCTGCTCAACGCGCTGGCCGGTGCCGACCGCGCCATCGTCACGCCGATCGCCGGCACCACCCGCGACGTGCTGCGCGAATCCCTGAGCCTCGACGGCATCGCGCTCGAACTGGCCGACACCGCCGGCCTGCGCGACACCGACGACGAAGTCGAACGCGAAGGCGTGCGCCGTGCCCACGGCGAACTGCAGCGCGCCGACGTGGCCCTGCTGGTCACCGATGCCGAACACGCCACCGCCGACCTCGCCTTCTTTGCGCCACTGCCGGCCGGCGTCGAACGCATCGTGCTGATCAACAAGATCGACCGTGACGGGCTCGCGTCGCATCGCGAACAACGCGACCACGCCCACTGGCTGTGGGCCTCCGCCAAGACCGGCGAAGGCCTCGACCCCCTGCGCGAGCATCTCAAGTTGCTCGCCGGCGCCGGCAGCGGCGAAGGCGCCTTCAGCGCCAGGCGCCGCCACGTGCTCGCCCTGCAGCAAGTCGCCGTCCACCTCGACCAGACCGACCACGCGCTGAGCTCCACCCGCGCCGGTGAACTCGCCGCCGAGGAACTGCGCCACGCCCAGCACGCGCTGGGCGAAATCACCGGCGACTACAGCAGCGACGACCTGCTCGGCGCGATTTTTTCGAGCTTCTGCATCGGCAAGTAAGCCGGCCACGCCGCTCTTCAGAAACGCCTGGCCTCGGCTATGCTTCGGCGGACATGGATGACGACCGAAGGGAACCGGCAGACACATGACCACCGCGTTGACTCGAGACCAGGTACTGGCCCTGGCACCGGACAGCGCCTCGGCAAAAGCGGCCGGCGGTTTGCTCGGCGACGGCCAGTGGCCGAGCCTGGGTGTCGACGGCGAGGCGTTGTGGGGCGAGTGCAAGGGCAGCGGCGCCAGGCCGTACCAGACCCAGGTCGATCTCTCCGCGCTGGTCACGCGTTGCTCCTGTCCCAGCCGCAAGTTTCCCTGCAAGCACGCGCTGGCCTTGCTGCTGATGCATGCGCAGGGCCAGCCGCGATTGGCCACGCCGAGCGAGCCGCCGGCCTGGGTCAGCGAATGGCTGGCCTCGCGTCGCGACAAGGCGGCGAAGAAGGAACAGGCGGCCGAGCAACCGCCCGCCGATCCGCAGAAGGCCGCCGCGACGGCCGCAAAATGCGAGGCCGCGCGCTGGAAACGCATCGAGGACGGCAGCGCCGAATTGCAGCGCTGGATGGCCGACCAGGTCCGCCACGGCCTGGCCCGCTTCGGCGAGGCGCAGCGCAAGGACGGCGCCGCGATGGCGGCGCGGATGGTCGACGCCCAGGCCAGCGGCCTGGCCCAGCGGCTGGGTGAGGCACTGGATGCCCTCGCCGGCGGCCGCCACGAGGAAGCGATCGAGCGCTTCGGCCTGCTGCAGTTGCTGATCGACGGTGTCGCCCGCCGCGACACGCTGGCCCCGCCGCGACTGGCCGATCTGCGCAGCGCGCTGGGCTGGCCGCACGACAGGGACGAGGTACTGGCCGGCGGCGAGGCGATCACCGATCACTGGCTGGTGCTGGGCCAGCGGGTGCAAAGCGACGATGAGCGCCTCAGCGAGCGACGCATCTGGTTGCATGGCCGCGACAGCGGTCGTCATGCCTTGTTGCTGGATTACGCCTATCAGGGCCGTGGCTGGGAAGGCGCGTGGAGCAACGGCTGCAGCTATCCGGCCACCCTGCATTTCTACCCAGGCAGCGTGCCGTTGCGGGCGATCGCGGGAGAGCAGGGCAGCGGCGTGGCGCAAGCCTGGCCGGCGATCGACGTGGAGATAGCCATCGATCAGGCCTCGCATGCGCTGGCCGGCAATCCGTGGCTGCCTGCCGTGCCGATGCTGCTGGCCGAGGCCACGCCGTTGCGGCAGGACGAGCAATGGTGGCTGCATACCCGTGCCGGCACGTTTCCGCTGCGCACCGACCTGGCCAATGGCTGGTCGCTGCTCGCGTTCAGCGGCGGCCATCCGCTGCAGTTGATGGGCGAGTGGGACGGCCGGCGGCTGCATGTGCTCGCTGCCCGCGCGTCGACGGGTGCGACGTGGGCGCTGGAGACGCGCGCGTGAACGGCTGGTTGAAGGCCGCCCTGGTCGGCATCGAAGGCAGCGCGCCGCGGCCTGCCGAGGGGGAGATCGGCGCGTTGATGGCGACGGTCGCCGCGCAGGGCGATGATCCGGCACAGGGTTTCTGCCGCGTCGCCGGCATCCTGGCGGCCTGCCGCCTCGCGGCGCTGAGCCTGCCGCCCCCGCTGCCCCTGCCAGCGGCAGCTACCGCCGATGCACAGGCGCTGACGGACGATCATCCCGCCTGCGCGGCGCTGGCCACGGCCTTCGCCGAAGGCCCGTTGCGCCTGCAGTACGAGGCCTGCCTCCGGCTGGCGGAGGTCGATGCGCACTTGCCCGCCGCGCTGTTGCCGTCGGCGCTGCAGGCTGGCCAACGGCAGCAGGTCCTGCGTGCGGCGCTGTTGCCACAGCTCGGCGCGCGCGGACAGTGGCTGGCCGCGTGCAATCCGGATTGGCGTTATGCCGCTTCGTCTGGCGAAAGCGCGCCAGACGCGAACGACGAGGAACAGCAGTGGCAGCAAGGCGGCATCGAACAGCGTTCGCAGTATTTCCGCGCGCTGCGCAGCCGCGATCCGGCGGCGGCGAACGCCTTGCTGCAGGCGCAACTGGGCGAACTGGCAGCGAAGGAGCGCGCGGCACTGGTCGAGCTGCTGGCGATCGGCCTGCAGGCGGACGATGCCGCCCTGCTCGAAAGCCTGCTGAAGGATCGCAGCCGCGAGGTGCGTTACATCGCGGCCCGCCTGCTGGCCCTGCTGCCCGATGCGACCCACGCGCGACGCCTGCGCCTATGGACGGCTGAACTGGTGACATCCCGACGCGGCATGCTCGGCCGCAGCTGGCAGTGCGAAGCGCCCGCGGCGGTCGACCCGGACTGGGCCGGCGCCGCGATCGAGTCCACTCGGCCGCAGCACGAGACCTTGGGCGAACGTGCCTGGTGGCTGTACCAGCTGGTGCGGCAGGTGCCGCTGGCGTGGTGGTGCGAACACACCGGGATGCGCGCGGCGGAACTGCTGGCCTGGGGCGCCAGGTCGGATTGGGCCGAGGCGCTGCAGCGCGGATGGCGCGAGCGCGTCGGCGCGGCGGACCCCGAATGGATCGAGGCGATGCTGGCCTCGAACGCGCCGATCTTCCGCCACGGCATGTCCGACCTGCTGGCGCTGCTGCCGATGGCGCAACGCGAGCGCCACTGGCCGCGGAGCCTCGCCGAGCTGCAAAAGGTCGGCCTGCTCGGACCGATCATCGGCGCGTGCGCCCCGGGTGAAACGCTGTCCCCCGGCTATTCTGCCGCGCTGCTGCCCAGCCTGCACGCCTTGCTGGAAGGCGATGCACTGCGCCAGGACTATGGCTTGCGCGCCGTGCTGCTCGAGCTGGCTACCCTGCTGCATCCCGACAGCCTGCCGGCGCTGCGCCTGCCGCCGCGTCGCGGCGACGAGACCCCGGCGCTGGCCGAATGCCTGACCGACTTCCAGCGCATCGTCGCGGTGCGCCGCGCGTTGCACGATTCCCTTGCCCGATCCACGCGTTTCACGGAGCTTCGATGAGCACAGCCGTCCTGCGTCAACATGCCGAGTTCCAATTCGCCGAAGAACTCGATCAGCTGAGGAAGGTCGACACGCGGCAGCGTCCCGGCAACTGGCTGATGTCGCCGTGGGCGGTGGTCACCTACCTGGTCGGCGGCCGGCTCGACAACGGCTTCGAGGTCAGCGCGAAGTACATCGGCAGCCGGCGGCTGATGGAGATCGCCGTGGCCACCCTGGCCACCGATCGCGCGCTGCTGTTGTTCGGCGTGCCGGGCACGGCCAAGTCGTGGGTGTCCGAGCACCTCGCCGCCGCGATCAGCGGTGATTCCACCCTGCTGGTGCAGGGCACCGCCGGCACCAGCGAGGAGCAGATCCGCTACGGCTGGAACTACGCGCAACTGCTGGCGAACGGCCCCAGCGAAGCCGCGCTGGTGCCCAGCCCGCTGATGCAGGCGATGAAGCTGGGCAAGATCGCGCGCATCGAGGAGCTCACCCGCATCCCGGCCGACGTGCAGGATGCATTGATCACCGTGCTGTCCGAGAAGACCTTGCCGATTCCCGAGCTGGCGTCGGAAGTGCAGGCGACCCGCGGCTTCAGCGTGATCGCCACGGCGAACAACCGCGACAAGGGCGTCAACGAACTGTCCAGCGCGCTGAAGCGCCGCTTCAACACGGTGATCCTGCCGGTGCCGGCCAGCGAGGAGGAAGAGGTGTCGATCGTGGTCAAGCGCGTGGCCGAACTCGGCCAGGCGCTGCAGCTGCCAGCCGAGCCACCGGCGTTGAAGGAAGTGACACGGATCGTGCGGATCTTCCGCGAGCTGCGCAACGGCCAGACCGAAGACGGCAAGGCCAAGCTGAAATCGCCCAGCGCCACGCTGTCCACCGCCGAGGCGATCTCGGTGATCAACAACGGCATGGCGCTGGCCGGCCACTTCGGCGACGGCGTATTGCGCCCGGCCGACATGGCCGCCGGCATGATCGGCGCGGTGGTGAAGGACCCGGTGCAGGACCAGGTGGTGTGGACCGAATACCTGGAAACCGTGGTGAAGGAACGCAGCGAATGGAAGGACCTGTACCGCGCCTTCCGCGAGCAGGCGTGAGTTTTCGATGACCGACGCGGTTACCCTGTTCGGCATCCGCCACCACGGCCCGGGCTGCGCGCGCAGCCTGCGCCGTGCGCTGGAAACGCTGCAGCCGGACTGCGTGCTGATCGAAGGCCCGGCCGGCAGCGAGCCGTTGCTGGCGCACCTGGCCGATGCCGCGATGCAGCCGCCGGTGGCGCTGCTCTCGCATGCCGTCGACGATCCGCAGTTGGCGGTGTTCCATCCCTACGCCGAATTCTCGCCCGAGTGGCAGGCGCTGCAATGGGCGGCGCAGGCCGCGGTGCCGGTGCAGTTCATCGACGTGCCGGCGGGAATCAGCCTGGCCTGGCAGCAGCAGGCGCGCCGCGCGGAGGAAGCGGCCGCCGCCGCCGAAGCGGTGCCTGACGAAGAACCGGTCGTCGACGAATCCAGCGCCAACCTGTCGCGCGAGCCGCTCGATTGGCTGGCCCACGCCGCCGGCTACGACGACGGCGAGAGCTGGTGGAACCACATGGTCGAGGAACGCGGCGACGGCGAAGGACTGTTCGAGGCGATCGCCGCCGCGATGACCGAACTGCGCACGCACGCGCCGCAGCGCCCGCGCGGCGACGAGGCACAGGAAGCGATCCGCGAGGCGCACATGCGCAGCCTGCTGCGCGATGCGTGCAAGGCCGGCCACGCGCGCATCGCGGTGGTCTGCGGCGCGTGGCATGTACCGGCGCTCGCCGCCAGCGTCACCGCGGCGGCTGACAAGGGCGTGCTCAAGGGCGTCGAGAAGCTCAAGGCGCAGACCACCTGGGTGCCGTGGACGTATCGCCACCTGGCTCGCCGCAGCGGCTACGCCGCCGGCATCGCCGCGCCGGGCTGGTACGACCATCTGTGGCGCCAGTCCGCCGGTGGCAGCCGTGCGATCGGCTGGTTCGCGCGGGTGGCACGGCTGCTGCGTGAGCACGAGCTGGATTGCTCCAGCGCCCACCTGATCGAAGCCAGCCGGCTGGCCGATACCCTGGCCGCGCTGCGCGAGCGCCCCGCGCCCGGGTTGGATGAACTCAACGAAGCCACCCGCAGCGTGATCTGCATGGGCGACGACGCGCCGATGCGGCTGATCGCCGAACGGTTGATGCTCGGCGACGCGCTCGGCAGCGTGCCGCCCGCGGTACCCACCGTGCCGCTGCAGCGCGACCTTGAGGCCCAGCAGAAACGCCTGCGCCTGAAGCCCGAAGCGCTGAGCCGCACGCTCGACCTGGACCTGCGCAACGACACCGACCGCCAACGCAGCCAGCTGCTACACCGGCTCGCCCTGCTCGGCATCGAGTGGGGCCGGCTCGGCGCGGTCGGCCGTTCCAGCCGCGGCACCTTCCACGAGGTGTGGCAGCTGGCGTGGGAGCCATCGTTCGCGGTCGAGCTGATCGTGGCCAGTCGCCACGGTCACACGCTGGCGCTGGCTGCCACGGCGCGCGCACTGGAACAGGCGCGCGCGACGAGCCGGCTGCACGAGCTGGCGGCGCTGATCGATCGCGTGCTGCTGGCGAACCTGCCCGACGCGGTCGAGCAGGTCGCCGCCGAACTGCAGGCGCGCGCCGCCACCGATGCCGATCCACTGGCCCTGCTCGGCGCCCTGCCCGCGCTGGCCAACGTGTATCGCTACGGCAACGTGCGCCAGACCGACGTGGCCCAGGTCGCGCAACTGTTCGACAGCATGCTGCTGCGCGCCAGCCTGGGACTGCCGCTGGCGCTGGCGGATCTGGACGACGAGCCGGCAGCGCAGGCGCGCGAGCAGATCCTCGCCGCCGATCGCGCCGTCGAGCTGCGCCAGGGCGAGCCGCAGCAGCAAGCCTGGCAACGCGCCCTGCATATCGTCGCCCACGCGGACAGCGGCACGCCGTTGCTACGCGGCCTGTGCTGCCGCCTGCTGCTGGATGCCGCGGTGCTGCCGCTGGACGAGGTGCGCCGGCAGTTGTCGCAACAGCTGTCGCCCGGTGCCGAACCCTTGCCGGCGGCACAATGGCTGGACGGCTTCCTCAACCGCAACGCCACCGTGCTGTTGCACAGCGACGAGTTGTGGGCCCTGATCGACGAATGGATCGCCGGCCTCGGCGAGGATCATTTCGTGCGCGTGCTGCCGCTGGTGCGGCGCAGCTTCGCCGCGTTCGCGGCCGCCGACCGGCGCGACCTGGGCCTGCGCGTGCAGCGGCCGGCCGGGGCCATACGTGCCGCCGTCACCGAACTGGCGTGGGACGAAAACCGCGCGCGGCGCGCCTTGCCGATGCTGCGCGAACTGCTGGGAGTGGCCGATGGCTGAGCACGACGACACCGCCGACACCTTGCCGGCCACCAGCCGCGCCGAACGCTGGCGGCTGGTGCTGGGCAGCGACGCCGCCGACAGCTGCGGCACGCTCGACGGCGCGCTGGGCCAGATGGATGCGGCGCTGGCCGCGCTGTACGAACCCGACGGCAAGCACGGCCTGCAGCGGCGCGGCGGTCGCGGCGGCTCCGCGCCGAACGTGGCGCGCTGGCTCGGCGACATCCGCAAATACTTTCCCGCCTCGGTGGTGCAGGTGATGCAGCGCGATGCGCTGGAGCGGCTGGACATGCGCCAGATGCTGCTGGAAAAGGAGATGCTCGAAAGCATCCAGCCCGACGTGCACATGGTGGCCAACCTGATCTCGCTGTCGCAGGTGATCCCGGCCGGCACGAAGGAAACCGCGCGACTGGTGGTGCGCCAGGTGGTCGACGCGCTGCTGCGCAAGCTGGAGGAGCCGATGCGCTCGGCGGTCAGCGGCGCGCTCGACCGCGCCCGCCGCAACCGCCGCCCGCGGCATGCCGAGATCGACTGGCACCGCACCATCCGCGCCAACCTGCGGCACTGGCAGCCCGGCCATCGCACGATCATCCCGCAGACGCTGGTCGGCTTCGGCCGCAAGGCGCGCAAGCCGCAGCGCGAGGTGATCCTGTGTATCGACCAGAGCGGCTCGATGGCCGCCTCGGTGGTGTACTCCAGCATCTTCGGCGCCGTGCTCGCCTCGCTGCCGGCGGTGTCGACGCGGCTGGTGGTGTTCGACACCAGCGTGGTCGACATGAGCGAGCAGCTCGACGATCCGGTCGACCTGCTGTTCGGCGTGCAGCTCGGCGGCGGCACCGACATCCACCGCGCGGTGAGCTACAGCCAGTCGCTGATCCGCGAACCGCACAACGCGATCCTGGTGTTGATCTCCGACCTCTACGAAGGCGGCGTGGAAGAACGCCTGCTGGCCCGCGCCCGCGAACTGGTCGACGCCGGCGTGCAGTTCATCACCTTGCTCGCGCTGAGCGACGAAGGCCGCCCGTCCTACGACAAGGCCCTCGCCGCCAAACTCGCCGCCCTCGGCGTGCCCTCCTTCGCCTGCACCCCCGACGCCTTCCCCGGCCTGATGGCCGCCGCGATCCGCCGCGACGACATCGGCCAGTGGGCCGCGACCCAGGGACTGGTGTCCACGCGCGGGCAGGAATGAGCCGGAGCGTTCCGCTCAGCTCGTCGCGAGCACGCGCAGTGCCGTGGCGACACGCCGTTGCGGACTGCCCTCCAGCAGGGTGAACGGCATGCCGCGCGTAGCCAGTTCCCTCAGGTATTCGTCGTGCTGTTGCCGCCGGAACGCGTCGCCCCGCCGCGTTCCGTCCTGCACGAAGGCGAAGTCGGGAGCGCACAGGAAGACGTGGTCGTAGTGGCGGGTGGCGAGACGTTCGAGTTCGGGGTCGGCGCGGCCGAACAGATCGCGGCTGTACAGCAGGGTGGTGAGCGGGCTGGTGTCGCAGAACAACCAGCGGTGGGCGCTGGCGGTGTATTGGCGTTCGTGCGCGAGCTGGGTGCGGGCGATCTGCAGCAGGTCGTCGTAGACCAGGGCGCCACCCTGCTCCACCCAGCGCTGGCGGCCGTATTCGGCAACCCAGGCGGTGCCGAGGCGTTCGGCCAGGGCTTGCGCCAGCACGGTCTTGCCGCTGGATTCGCCGCCGAGCAGGCAGGCCCGTTGCACGAAGTCGGCGTAGACGGTGGTCGACAGGTGGTCGCGATGGGTGTGCGGATCGCGGCGGAGCACGCTGCCGGAGATCGGGATGGCGTGGCGTTCGCGATCCACGCAGACGTGTCGAACCTCGGCGTGTCGCGGATCGCGTCGCTGGCGGAAATATGCGGTCAACGCGGCGGCGAAGCCGTCGCCGTAATCCTCGCTGGTGAACACGGCATCGACGCTGCAGTCGAACACGCGATCGCACAGCCAGCCGACGAAGTCGCGGTGCGTGGCGTCCGCGTCGTCGTTGTGTGGCAGCGTGGCGGGGCCGGATCCGTGGTTCGCGGCGGCGAGTGCAGCGAAGCGTTCGTCGTCGAGTACCAGCCGCCGCGCTTGCGGGAAGCGTTCGGCCAGCCAGCGCTCGCGCGCGTCGGCGTCGCAGCGCTCGAACGCGGGTCGGGTGTAGCTGATCAGCAGCACCTCGTCGCATTGCGCCAGCGCGGCGTCGATCACCAGTTCGTGGCCGCGATGCAGCGGGCAGAACTTGCCGACCACCAGGCCGCGACGATATCGCTCGCTCACGCCGCAGCCGCCGGTTCGGCCCCGCGCAGGTGCAGCCAGTGCCGCCACGACACCACCGCGTTGATCCAGTACACCGCGTACAGCACCGAGGTGAGGTAGAGGCCGCGGCTGGCGTACAGCGGCACCGCGATGGAGTTGACCAGCAGCCAGAACGGCCAGCTCTGCACGTGGCGGCGCATCATCAGCAACTGCGCCACGATGCTGAAGGCCAGCACGGTGGAGTCGAGGAACGGCGCATAGGCGTCGGTGAAGCGATGCAGCAGCATGCCGTAGCCGAGCGCACCGAGCGTGCCGTAGACGAGCTGCCACAAAAGCCGGCGCATCGGCAAATCCGTGACCGGCAGCGCCTCGCCATGGCTGCCATGCAGCCACTGCCACCAGCCCACCACGCTGGTCACCACGAAGAACGCCTGCAGCACCGTATCGGCGTATAGACGGCTTTCCAGGAACACGAAGGCGAACAGGCTGCAGCCGACGATGCCGGTCCACCAGGTGTGCACGCTGTTGCGTCCGGCCAGCAGGATCGAGGCGCCGGTGATCAGGTTGGCGGCGATTTCCAGCAGGTTCACGTGCGGGCAGGGTCCGCGAGAAATGTCTCCAGCTCCCGCAGCTGCGGCATGCCACCCTGCGCGCCCAGCTTCGTCACCGACAGCGCGGCGGCGGCGCAGGCCTTGCGCACGGCGGTGGGCAGGCCTTCATGCAGGAATACCGCCAGCGCCGCGTTGAAGGTGTCGCCCGCGCCGGTGCTGTCGACCACGTCGACCGTGAAGCCGGCCTGGTGCAGCGGTTCGCCCTGCTCGCGATACCACGCGCCTTCGCCGCCGCGGGTGAGCACGACCGGGCATGGGGCGCGTTGCATCAGCGCCTTGAAGTCTTCGCCGGGATCGGCGCCGAGCAGGATCGCCAGCTCGTGCTGGTTCGGCGTGACGTAGCGGGCCAGCTTCAGCCAGTCGACGGGAAGCTGTTGCGCGGGCGCGGGGTTGAGGATCACCGGCACGCCGAGACGGTGGCCCAGGCGCACGGTGGTCTCGACGGTTTCCAGCGGGATCTCCATCTGCACCAGCACCGCGTCGGCGCGTTCGATCAGCGAACGGGCGGCTTCGACCTGGGCGGGCCTGACGCGGCTGTTGGCGGCGGGCACCACGATGATCTGGTTTTCGCCGTCGGCGACGGTGATCGAGGCGGTGCCGCTGGCGCTGTCGTCGAGGCGGGCGACGTGGGTGAGGTCGACGTGTTCGGTGGCGAGGCCCGCGTGCAGCTGGTCGCCGAAGGCGTCGCGACCGAGCGCGCCGACCAGCGCTACTTCCGCGCCCAGTCGCGCGGCGGCCACGGCCTGGTTGGCGCCCTTGCCGCCGGGCACGGTGAGGAAGCGTTCGCCCAGGATGGTTTCGCCCGGGCCGACGAAGCGCGGCGCCTGGGTGACCAGGTCCATGTTGATGCTGCCGACGACGACGATGCGTGTCATGCCTCTAGCCCCCCTTGCGCAGGTTTCACGGTGGAGGGGAGAGCTTAGCTGCTGCGGGCGGTGGGGCGGGCTTGGGCGGGGGCGAAGAGCGACCCCACCCCCGGCCCTCCCCTGCTTGCAGGGGAGGGAGAAGAGCTGAATGTCAGGGGGACGGGACGCGACCGATGCCGGTGTCGCCGCCGGGCAGCAGGTCGGGGGCGGGGCCGGCCACGGCCAGCAGGGATTGCGCGTAGGCATCCTCGATGCTGACGGTGGAGACTTCGTCCCAGCTGAAGAACGAGGGCTCGCGCATCCACTCCGCGTCGGGGCTCAGTTCCTGCATGTTGAAGCCGTCTTCCTCGATGTCGATCAGGCGGCCGATGTAGCAGACTTCCGATTCGTCCTCGCTGTCCACGTGCACGCCGATCACCGGCGCCTGGGCGCCGGCGGCCTGGATCACTTCGCGGATGTTGTCCAGCGGGAAGCCGCGTGGCGGGCGCGGCTGGATGTGTTTCAGGGCCAGCGCCTTGGCGAAGAACACGTGGTGCTTGTCCGGCGCCTCCAGTTCGGAGATGTCGCGGTGGCGCATCACGTACATGCCGTCGTAGGTGATGCCGTCGCCGACCACCCACAGCAGGAAGAACTCGCGCCCGACGCCACCCACATAACCGCAGAAGCTGCCGTGTTCCAGCCCTTCGCGCCACAACCGGATCAGGGTCTGGTTCTGCTGCGCCTCGCGCAACTGGGCGCGCTGGCCGGTGCCTTTCAATTCGATAACGTTATTCACGGCGTCCATTTTAGCAGAGCCGCCTGAGCGGCTTGTTAGTACCCCAAAGCTAGAGGATGTAGCGGCTGAGGTCTTCGTTCTGGACCAGGCTTCCGAGGTTTTTGTCTACATGTTCGGCGTCGATCAGGTATTTTTCGCCGGATTTGTCCGCGGCCTCGAAGGAAATCTTCTCCAGCAGCCGTTCCATCACGGTGTGCAGCCGGCGGGCGCCGATGTTCTCGGTGCGCTCGTTCACCTGGAAGGCCACCTCGGCCAGCCGGTCGATGCCGGCATCGGTGAACTCGATGCCGACGCCCTCGGTGCCCAGCAGGGCCACGTACTGCTTGGTCAGCGCGTTGTGCGGTTCACGCAGGATGCGCTTGAAGTCGTTCACCGAAAGCGCGGACAGCTCGACCCGGATCGGCAACCGGCCCTGCAGCTCGGGGATCAGGTCGGACGGCTTGGCCAGCGAGAACGCGCCGGAGGCGATGAACAGCATGTGGTCGGTCTTGATCGGGCCGTACTTGGTCGACACGGTGGAGCCTTCCACCAGCGGCAGCAGGTCGCGCTGCACGCCCTCGCGGCTGACCCCGGCGTGGCCGTGGTCGCTGCGCTGGGCCACCTTGTCGATCTCGTCGATGAAGACGATGCCGTTCTGCTCGGCGTTTTCCATCGCCTGGGCGCGGATCTCCTCGTCGTTGAGCAGCTTGCCGGCTTCCTCGTCGATCAGCAGCGGCCGCGCCAGCTTGATCGCCAGCTTGCGGCTCTGCGTCTTGGCGCCGCCGATGTTCTGGAACATCTGGCGCAGCTGCGCGCCCATCTCCTCCATGCCCGGCGGCGACATGATTTCCACGCCCACATTCATGGCGAAATCCAGTTCGATCTCGCGCTCGTCCAGCACGCCTTCGCGCAACTGCTTGCGCAGCTTCTGGCGGGTGTCGCTTTCGATGGCGGGCTCGGGCGCGGCGTCATGGCTCCAGTCGGTCGGCTGGGACTGCCGGCGCGGCAGCAGCGCGTCGAGGATGCGATCCTCGGCGCGGTCCTCGGCCTGCGAGCGCACGCGCTTGACTGCCTGCTCGCGGGTCAGCTTGTAGGCGCCGTCGGCCAGGTCACGGATGATCGACTCGACATCCTTGCCCACGTAACCCACCTCGGTGAACTTGGTCGCCTCGACCTTCACGAAGGGCGCATTGGCCAGCGTGGCCAGGCGCCGCGCGATCTCGGTCTTGCCCACGCCGGTGGGGCCGATCATCAGGATGTTCTTGGGGGTGATCTCGTTGCGCATCTCGACCGGCAACTGCATGCGCCGCCAGCGGCTGCGCAGCGCCACCGCCACGGCGCGCTTGGCGTCGTGCTGGCCGATGATGTAGCGGTCGAGTTCGTTGACGATTTCGCGGGGAGTGAGTTCGGACATGGGCTTTACTCAAAGGAACGGGGAACAGGGAACGGGGAACAGGGAACAGCGGTCGGCGGTTTGCCGTTCCTCGTTCCCTGTTCCCCGTTCCCGCCTCAAAGCTCTTCGATACTGACGTTGTGGTTGGTATAGATGCAGATGTCGCCGGCGATCTTCAGCGCCTTCTCGACGATGCTGCGGGCATCCAGTTCGGTGTTTTCCAGCAGGGCCATCGCCGCGGACTGGGCGAACGGGCCACCCGAGCCGATCGCGATCAGGCCGTGTTCGGGCTCGACCACGTCGCCGTTGCCGGAGATCAGCAGCGAGGTTTCCTTGTCGGCCACCGCGAGCATCGCCTCGAGCTTGCCGAAGCGGCGGTCGGTGCGCCATTCCTTGGCCATCTCCACCGCGGCGCGGGTGAGGTTGTTGTTGTGCTTCTCGAGCTTCTGCTCGAACAGCTCGAACAGGGTGAACGCATCGGCCGTCGCGCCGGCGAAACCGGCCACCACCTCGCCGGCCTTGCCGAGCCGGCGCACCTTGCGCGCATTGCCCTTCATCACCGTGTTGCCAAGGGTGACCTGGCCATCGCTGCCGATCACGACGCGGCCGTCGCGGCGCACGCAGACGATGGTGGTGGCGTGGAACGATTCCATGAGAGCTCCGCAAGAGGATGTCTGAGCGGATGAGATGGGGCCGCGGGCGGCGGGCTTCAATGCGCTGGCCAGGAGTGAGTGAAGAGGAGTGAGAAGCGAGAGAAAGCCGGGCTCGTGGTCTGCTCTCTCTCATTCCTCACTCCTCTCCACTCACTCCTCGCTTTTCGCCCTTCGCTTCACCCGTGCTCGCGGATGCGCCGCGTCGTAGACCTTCGCCAGATGCTGGAAATCCAGATGGGTGTAGATCTGGGTGGTGGCGATGTCGGCGTGGCCGAGCAGTTCCTGCACGGCGCGCAGGTCGCCGGAGGATTCCAGCATGTGGCTGGCGAAGGTGTGGCGCAGCAGGTGCGGGTGGATGTGCTTCGGGATGCCCTGTTGCAGCGCCAGCTTGTTCATGCGCAGCTGGATCGTGCGGGGGTTGATCGGTGCGCCGCCGCGGCCGCGGAACACCGGACCGTCGGCCGGCATGCCCTGCTCCGCGCCGAGTGCGCGCAGCGCCGTCACGGCGTGACGGCCGACCGGCACGATGCGGGTCTTGCAGCCCTTGCCCAGCACGCGCACCTCGCCATCGTCGAGGTTGAGGTCGAGCCAGTGCAGGCCGACCAGTTCGGACAGGCGCAGGCCGCTGGAATAGAACAGTTCCAGCATCGCGCGGTCGCGCACGGCGAGCTGGCCGCCGCTGTCGGTCTCGACCAGGGCGGTGGCCTCGTCGACGTCGAGCACCTGGGGCAGCTTGCGGCGCACCTTGGGGCCGCGCACGCCGAGCAGCGGATCGTTCGCCAGCTGGCCTTCGCGGGTGAGCTGGCGGAACAGGCTGCGGCAGGACGACAGCAGGCGTTGCAGGCTCTTCGGCGCCAGCCCGTCGCGATGTTCGCCGGCGATGAAGGTGCGCATCCGGTTCGCGTCCAGCGCGTCGAACGAGGCCAGTCGTTGCGCCTGCATGAAGCGCAGCAGCTTGGCCAGGTCGCGCCGGTAGCCGGCGATCGTGTGCGGAGAAGCGTGGCGTTCTTCGGCGAGGCGGCCGAGCCAGCGTTCGACCTGTTGTTCGGGCGTCATCGCCGGCTCAGGAGACGTCCCGTGAGCGCGCCAGCGCCGCGGTGATGGTGGCCGAGATCATCTTCAGGAACAGCGTGCCCATGCCTGGCTGGAAGCGGTCCGGGTCGGCGCTGCCGATGGCCAGGATGCCGCAGTCGCCCAGCCGCATCATCGCCACCGAATGGATCTGCGGGGCATCGACGCCGAACAGGCGCACGAGTTTTTCGCTCGCCAGCCGCCCGGACACGGGTTCGTTCTTGTGCAGGAACTCGCTGAACTCAGGCAGTGCGCTGGCGCCTTCGGGAATCTGCTGCATCCAGTCGGTGCGCGGCAACTGGGGCTCGTCGCCGAACAGCAGCAGGCGCACCTGTTCGGTGTGGAAATCCGCGGACAGCCTGGCGATGACCGTGCGCACGGTGACTTCCATGGTGTTCGCCCGCAGCAAGGCCACGGTCAACGCATGGACGCGCTCCATCAGCTTTTCGTTCTCGGCGGCGATGGCGACCAGCTCGGCCAGCTGGCGTTCCAGCTCCGCGTTCTTGTCGCGCAGGCTCTGCAGTTGATAGACCGCCAGCGAGGCCACCGCGCCCTCGGGGCGCGGCATGGTCAGCTTGGCCGCCAGCTCGGGATACTCGCTGAGGAACTCCGGATGGCGCTTCAGGTAAGCGGCGACCACCCGGGCCTGGGTGGCGTCGTCGAGCAGGGTTGCGGTCATGCGCGGAGTTCCTCGAACCGTTCCGGGACACGCGCAGGATGCGTGCCGCCTGGCGCGAGTGTGCGATGGACCGGGGCGCGCTTCAACCGCCCCGGTCGCCGTCGACCGCCGGAACCGGCCATTCGCCCTCGAACACGAAGGCAGCCGGACCGGTCATCCACAGCGGATGGCCGGGGCCGGCCCAATCGATCCGCAACTTGCCGCCGGGCAGTTCGACGCTCACCGAGTCGCCCACCTCGCCGCGCTGGTGCAGCACCGCCATCGCGGCACAGGCACCGGTGCCGCAGGCGCGCGTCCAGCCGGCGCCGCGTTCGTGCACGCGCAGGCGCAGCTGCGTGCGGTCCAGCTGCAGGACGAAGCCGGCGTTGGCGCCTTCGGCAAAGCGCGGATGGCTGGTCAGCAGCGGGCCGAGCTGCTCCAGCGCCGGGTCGGCCAGATCAGCCACGCTCACCACCGCGTGGGGATTGCCCATCGAGACGGCGCCGAACTCGACCTTGCGCTCACCGACGAGGATTTCGTGGCGGTCCGTCCCCGCCTCGGCCACCAGCGGAATGCGCCCGGGTTCGAAGCGTGGCTCGCCCATGTCCACGGTCACCTCGTGGGCGTCCAGCAGGCGTACCGTCACCGGCCCCGAAGGACTTTCGATCATTACCTGCTTGCCGAGCGCCAGCGCGCCGGCGCGATGCAGCCACGCCGCCACGCAACGCACGCCGTTGCCGCACTGGCCCGACGGCGAACCATCGGCGTTCCAGATGCCGTAGTAGAACGCGCAGGACGGATCGCGCGCGGGCTCGACGCTCAGCAACTGGTCGAAACCGACGCCGACATGGCGATCGCCCAGCGCACTGATCTGTTCCGGGTTCAGCGGAAACGGATGCTGCCGGCAATCCAGCACGACGAAGTCGTTGCCGATGCCGTGCATCTTGGAGAAGTGCAGCCGCATCAGGTCACGCCGCTCAGCGCGGCTGGCTGGCCGGTGCAACCGCTGCCGGGGCCGGCGCGGTGGAAGCGGCGGCGGGATGGCTCGGCAGCACCAGCGGGCCCTTGTTGCCACAGCCGGCAAGCAGGGCGAGGACGAGGCAGCAGGCCAGCAGCGAAAGGGTACGGGACATGGCGGGATTTCCTGTGGATTCGCGCAGTATAGCGAGGCCGGCCGCCCTGCTTCGCGGGCGCCGGTTATCATGCCGACGCAGGTCGCCGGCCGCGGCGACGAGGATGAACACGATGGACTGGGCCACCCTGCTGCGCTTGCCGACGACCATGCTGCTGGTGCTGGCCGCCGTGCTTGCACTGGTCACCCTGGTGCAACTGGTGGCCGTGCGCCAGCGCCTGCAGCGCGGTCGTCGACTGGCGGCCAGCTGGCGCGCGCTGCTCTGCCTGACCTGCTTCGCGCTGACCCTGCTGCTGGCCGGCGCCGGCTATGCCTTGCGCGGCTACCGCCTGCTCGGCGAGGAGGCGCCGGTGGTGGAGATCGACGCGCGGATCCTGTCGCCGCAGCGCTGGGACGTCACCCTCAACTGGCCGGACGGCAGCACGCGCCAGGTGCAACTGGCGGGAGACCAGTGGCGCATCGAGGCGGTGGTGCTGAAATGGAAACTGCCGGCCCTGCTGGCCGGTGTGCCGCCGCTGTACCGGCTCGACCGCCTGTCCGGCCGCTACGACGATGCGGCGCAGGAAATGAACGCACCGCGCACGGTGATCGGCTTCGGCGAGAACGGCGGCTTCGATCTGCTCGACCTCAAGAAGCAGTACCCGCGCTGGCTGCCCGAAGTGGACACGGTCTACGGCAGCGGCGCGTTCCTGCCGCTGGTCGACCAGGGCCACTACACGGTGAGCCTGATGCGCACCGGCGCGCTGGTGGCGCGGCCGGACGAGGCGACCGAGCGGCGCATCGGGCAGCCGCTGGGCGGCTGAGCGGGCCGGCGCTCAGTCCAGCGCTTTCTCGTAGCGCCACGCATCGGCGCCGTCCTGGTAGTAGCGCTCGTAGCAGCCAATACGCCGGAATCCCGCACGTTCGTACAGGCCGATCGCGGCGGCGTTGTCGGTGCGCACTTCCAGTCGCAGCGCGTGGCAGCCACGGTGTCGGCAGGCGTTCACCGCCGCTTCGAGCAAGGCCGCACCGACGCCCTGACCGCGTGCCTCGGGCCGGGTCGCCAGCGAATAGAGCCGGCCCACGCTGCTGCGCTTGCGGAAGAACAACACGGCACTGCCCAGCAGCGGCCGGGGATGGCCGGTGGCGACCAGGACCACGGCGCTGTCGCTGTCCAGGTGGCGACGATACTGCGCGCGGCTCAACCGATCGCTGTTGAAGCTGCGCTGTTCCAGGGCGACCAGCTCGTCCAGGTCGGACGAGGCAGCGCGGCGCACGCGCGTGCCAGCAGGAACCGGCGGCATGTCGGCGGATTCCGCCACGACGCGGCGCGCGTAGTTGGGTGAGGCTTGGGGCGTATGGGTCGGCACGCGCGGACTCTAGCAGCCGGCGGGCCCGAAGGTGCGCTTCGCAGCGCAGTCGTGCCGTTTAGTCACGCTTCAGCGCCTGCCCTTGTGCGGCGTGGTTGCTGTGCCAAACTGCGCGCCTTGCACGTACCGCCCTGCCCACGCAGGCCTGTCCGCCGTCGCCGCATCGCCTGAGTGGTGTCATGACCCGTCTGGTCATCGTTGTCGAAAAAGCCTCCGACTGGGGCTCGTACTACCCGTCCGTCGATGTCATGAGCGCGATGGACTACCTGCGCAAGCCCGTCGGCGGCGACGACGAGCGCACCCACGTGATCAACCTGTGCCGCAGTTACAAATATCTGGGCACCGGTTACTACGTGTCGCTGCTGGCCGAGGCGCGCGGGCACAAGGTGATGCCGTCGGTGCGCACGGTGAACGACCTGCGCCGACGCTCGCTGTACGGCCTGGACATCGACGACCTCAACCAGAAGCTCACCCACTTCCTGCCCGCAGGCGGGCGCGACACCACCGACTTCGGCATCCTGGTCTACTTCGGCGAGACCGCCTACCCGGCGCTGCAGGACCTGGCCCGGCAGGTGTTCGAAATGTTCCCCTGCCCGCTGCTGCGCATCGAGTTCGAGCGCGACCGCGTGTGGCAGGTCAGCTCGATCAAGCCGGTCGGCCTGCACACGCTGGACGACGCCCAGGAAGACGCCTTCGCCGAGGAGCTCGATCGCTTCTCGCGCAAGTTGTGGCGCAAGCCGCGTGCGCGCCGGCAGTTCCGCTACGACCTCGCGATGCTGGTCGATCCGAAGGAAAAGATGCCGCCGTCGAACAAGAAGGCGTTGAAGGCCTTCATCGACGCGGGCAAGGAACTCGGCATCGAGGTCGACCCGATCGGCAAGAACGACTACCAGCGGCTGGCCGAATATGACGGTCTGTTCATCCGCGAGACCACTGCCTCGGACAACCACACCTACCGCTTCGCCCATCGCGCGGAGAAGGAAGGCATGGTGGTGATCGACGACCCCAGCTCGATCCTGCGCTGTACCAACAAGATCTACCTCAACGACTTGATGGTCTCGCGCAAGCTCGCTGTCCCTCGTACGGAAATTCTCTACCGCGACGACAGCAAGGGCATGAAGGAAGTCGTCGCCAAGCTGGGCTTCCCGCTGGTGCTGAAGATCCCGGACGGTTCGTTCTCGCGGGGCGTGGTCAAGGTCGAGGACGAGGCGGCGCTGGCCGCCGCGGCCAGCGGCCTGTTCCAGCACAGCGCGCTGCTGCTGGCGCAGGAATACGTCTACACCGAATTCGACTGGCGCATCGGCGTGCTCAACCGCGAGCCGCTATACGCCTGCAAGTACTACATGTCGCGCGGCCACTGGCAGATCTACAACCACGGCGCCAAGGGCACCGCGAAGTCCGGCGGCTTCGAGACGATTGCGGTGAAGGACGCGCCGGCCGAGGTGGTCAAGCTGGCGCTGAAGGCCACCCAGCCGATCGGTGATGGCCTCTACGGCGTCGACCTGAAGCAGGTCGGCAGCAAGCCGGTGGTGATCGAGGTCAACGACAATCCGTCGATCGATGCCGGCGTCGAGGACGCCCATCTCGGCGACGAGCTGTACTCGCGCATCATGCAGGAGTTCCTGCGCCGGATGGAGCGCAAGCGCCAGGGCGGCAGCGCGCGCTGAGAGGTTGTGAGTTTTCAACCTCTCAGGTCGGCCATGGATGGCCGAGCATGAAGCAGTCATGCAAGTGACTGCTTCATGTGAGCGAGTCCGGGCGTGTACCGGACTCGCGATAGAAAGAAACCACAGGAATTGGCTTTCTTCACGGGCGCTGAGCGCAGGACGATCGTCTCGCGCAGAGGGCGGGGCGGGTCGGGGCCGATGGTGCCTCGACGGTTCCCGCGATGTCCCGTGCGCAACGGGTGGGTTCAGGCAGACGCGCTTCGTCAGCGGGACGACGCTGACGCGATTTCCTTCCTGGTGAGATTGCAACGCAGCGTGTCGTCGCTGCCGTCGTCGTAATCCTGGCGCGAACGGTAGCCCGTGGCATTCCGGTATTGCGGATGTTCGGCATCCCGCCCCAGCGAAATCACCGCGAAGGCGCAGGCGGAACCCGGCTTCAACAGGAAGACCCTGCGCGCCGCGCCGCCAACGGCGGGCTGGTCGAGAACTTCGTAGGCTGTTCTTGCACAGCTTGCGAACGGGGTGTGCCACGCGATGATTTTGGCCTGCACCAACAGGACGCCCCGACATTGCCGGCCGCTTCCCTCGAACTGGCCAGTCAGCATGCCATCGCCTGCGTTGGCGCAACCGACCAGCAGGATCAGGCCCGCCAGCACGGCCATCCTGCGTCGGATCACGGCCGGCATGGCGGAACGTTCCCCTGCTGGATGACCGACAGGGCGAAACCCAGCTTTTTCGCGCAGGCCGCGTCGTCATACATGGCGACGTTTGCCGTGGTGGCAGCCCGCCATCCTGCGACCGTCTGGTGGGAGGCCTTTTGATATTTCAGAACCTGGCCTGGGTGCAGCCCGGGCACCCCGGGGTTCCATGCCTGCATGACCGCAACCGTGCTTCCGTGCGCATGCGCCAGCTTGTCGAAGCTGTCGCCAGCCTTCACGGTCAGCTGGTGGATCGTGTTGTCCTTGTCGAGCACGTCCTTCACCTCGAACCCTGCGAGTTTCAGCAGCAGATAACCCACGCCCGCGCGAATGTTGTAAAGCGGCGTCGTGCGCACGTCCTTCCTGGTCAGCGGCTGCTTCCAGGCCGGAAGAATCAGGCGTGACGCCGGCGCTCCCGACAGCAACTGATCCAGCCCTGGATCATTGCACCCAGGCGCCGAGCCGGTGCCGGACACCGGCCACGTCGGGCCACCCTGCGACGTTGAACGCCAACGTCGAGGGTGGCGCTGGAGCAGCTGCGGGAATACTGAAAAGTCGTAGGCAGATACCGACTCGCCGGCTGCCCTGCAAGGAACCGACCGGACAAGCCGCCGGGGTCACATGGCGCGGCGGATCGCGCGTCGCTGCGGTCGGCACAACGCCAGCACCTGCCGCGGCAGCGTCGGCTCCAGCACCAGCACCACGATCAGTGGGGCGCCGCACAGCCAGAACGCCGGCGTCCAGCCGAGCAGCTCCGTATGAGCTGGCACCAGCATGCTCAGAAGCAACAGGGTTCCGCCCAGCAACCAGAGCACGGCGGCGCCGAGCAGGCGCAGGTGGCGCGGCGAGGGCAGGACGGGCATGCGCATGGGAGCTCTCCTCGGACAGGTTGTCCGCAAGTTGCCGGACCGCCATCTCATCACCTGCGACTTCGCTTCCCCAAAAATCCGGCTTGTAGAATGGTGGCCAGACATCCTGCGGGGAATCGCATGCCCATCGCCCAGTTCGCCGTATTCGGCCATCCGATCAGCCATTCGCTGTCACCGCGCATCCACCAGGCGTTCGCGCAACAGTTCGGCATCGAACTGGAATACCGCGCGGTCGACGCGGCCCCGGCCGATTTCGCCGAGGCCGTGCGGCGGTTCTTTGCCAGCGGCGGTCGCGGCGGCAACGTCACCCTGCCGCACAAGGCCGCCGCCTTCGCGCTGGCCGACCAGCGCAGCGCGGCCGCCACCCGCGCCGGCAGCGCGAACGTGCTGACCCGGCTGCCTGATGGCCGGCTGGCGGCACACAACACCGATGGTGCAGGCATGGTGCGCGACATCACCGAGCGCCATGACCTGGACCTGCGCGGCCATACCGCGCTACTGCTGGGCGCGGGCGGCGCCGCGCATGGCGTGGCGTGGAACCTGCTGGACGCCGGCGTGGAAACGCTGACCATCGTCAACCGTTCGCCCGAAGCGGCCGATGTGCTGGCCGACGCGATCGGCGACCCGGCGCGTGCGCACACGCGCTACTGGGACGACCTGGCCCATATCGGCAGCTACGACCTGATCGTCAACGCGACCTCGGCCGGCGTGCTGGGCGTGGCGCTGCAACTGCCGTTTTCGCTGATCGGCGCGCGTGCGCTGTGCTACGACCTGTCCTACGGCCCCGCCGCCGGCAGCTTCCTGGCGTGGGCCAAGGCGGCGAGTGCGCGCTATGCCGTCGACGGCCTCGGCATGCTGGTGGAAACCGCGGCCGACGCGTTCGAGTTGTGGCACGGTCGGCGCCCCGAGACCGAACCGGTCTATCAGTCCCTGCGTCAGCAAGCCGCGTGAGTTCGGCGATTTGCCGGATCGGTTGCGGCGCCTGCTGCATCGCGCCGTCGATCTCCTCGCCGATTCCCGGCATGCCGAACGGCAAGCCGGCCGGCGTGCGCTGCGTGCAACTCACCGACGACAACCGCTGCGCGATCTTCGGCCGGCCCGAGCGCCCGGCGGTGTGCGGCAGCCTGCGCGCCGAGCCGGCGATGTGCGGTACGGATCGCGCCCATGCGCTGGCGTGGCTGGCGCAACTGGAAGCGGCCACGGCGACGACGTGAGCGCCGCGCCACACGACTGCAACAAATCGCCGCCAAGATGCCGCCACCCGCCGGGAGCGCGTCGATGACGGAGGCTCCAGTGCGCGGCCATCGCTTGTGCAGCAGGTGTCATGTCCCGCTTCCTTTCCGCCGTGTCGCATCGATACGCGCTTGCTCTTGTCTCCTTGCTGGTGCTGGTCGCGGCTGTCGGGATTTTCCGCCATGGCCAGGCGGCGGCGAATGCCGCGATCGAGGATGCCGCGTCGTCGACTGGCGGGGTGAGCGAGGCATCGACCGACGATGCGCAGAGCGGCACCGGCATCCTGCTCGGGCTGGCCCGCGACGCGATGCGGGACGGTCGACTGGTGGCGCCGGCCGGCAGCAACGCGTTCGAGTTCTACCTCAGCGTGCTGCAGCTGGAGCCGGCAAACCTGACCGCCCACGAGGCCCTGCGCGAATCGTTCGTGCGCGCCTCGGAAGAGATCGAACGCACCATCAACCGGAAAGACCTCGAAGAGGCGCGGCGCGAGATCGACTTGCTGCGTGAGTTCGACAGCGACAACTTCACGCTGGCCCTGCTTGGCGGCAAGCTTTCCGCCGCGCGCAACCTCATGACGAAGCAGCACGAGGCGGAGGCGGAGCGCATCCGCCAGGCAAGGGCTGCGGGAAGCTGAGCCGGCATGGCCGTCAACGCAGCGACGGTTCCGCCCTTCGCAACAGCAGGACGCCCGGCTCCGGCTGCATGAACGCGCAGTGGCCGGTGAGGTCGAGGCAGATCGCCTTCTTGCGGCGCAGCCGGTTGCAGCTGCGCGGAAACAGCGCGCGCGGTGCGGTCATTCGACCCCGGCCAGGTAGCGGTCCTTCAGCCGCACGTAATGGTCGGCCGAGTAATGCAGCTGCTCGATCTGGCGGTCGCTGAGCAGGCGCACGAACCGCGCCGGGTTGCCCAGCCACAGCTCGCGCTCGCCGATCACCTTGCCCGGCGCCACCAGGCTGCCGGCGCCGACGAAGCCGTACTTGTGGACGATCGCGCCGTCCATCACGGTGGCATGCATGCCGATCATGCAGTAGTCGCCAATGGTGCAGGCATGCACCACGGCGGCGTGGCCGATGGTGACGCCCTCGCCGATCAGGCAGGGAAAGCCCGGACCGTACGGACCGGCGTGGGCCACGTGCACCACGCTGCCGTCCTGGATGCTGGTCCTTGCGCCGACGCCGATGTGGTGGACGTCGCCGCGCAGCACCGTGCCGGGCCAGATCGAGACATCGTCGCCGAGCACCACGTCACCGATCACGCTGGCGGCCGGATCGACGTAGACGCGTTGACCGAGGGTGGGCGTGACGCCCTGGAAGCTGCGCAAGGAGTTCATCCGGGCATTCTAGCGGCGGGGCCGCGTCGTCACGTCGCCGCGCTTGATTTCGCCCCGTCCGGTTGCCACGCTGGCGCATCGCAAAGGAGCGTTCATGAGTCACGACAACCCCCTGCTGGCTGACGATACGCTGCCGGCGTTCTCGCAGATCCGTCCCGGACACGTGCTGCCGGCTGTCGAGTCCCTTCTGGCCGACTATCGCGCCGGTATCGATGCCTTGCTGGCGCCCGCCTCGCCGCGCGACTTCGCCACCGTGATGCTGACCCAGGAGCGGCTGGAGCAGCGGCTGGCGCGCGCATGGGCGCCGGTGTCGCATCTGCATTCCGTCGCCGACAGCGAGGCGCTGCGCGAGGTCTACGCGCCGGCCGAGGAGAAGCTCACCGACCACGCGATCGAACTGGGCCAGAACCGCGAGCTGTACGCCGCGGTGCAGGCGCTGGCCGATGCGGCGGACTTTCCGTCGCTGCCGCGGCCGGAGCGTGCGCTGGTCGAGCACGCCTTGCGGGATTTCCGCCTGTCCGGCGTGGCGCTCGAAGAGCCGGCGCGCTCGCGCTTCCGCGAGATCGGCGTCGAGCTCAGCAGGCTTTCGACCGAATTTTCCAACGCCGTGCTCGATGCCAGCGAGGCGTGGCACGAACACGTCACCGACGAGCGCGATCTCGCCGGCATCCCCGATTCCGGTCGCGCGGTGCTGCGCCAGTACGCCGAAGACCAGCAGCTGGATGGCTACCTGGTCACCCTGAAGCAGCCCAGCGTGCAGGCGGTGCTGACCTACGCCGACAACCGCGGCCTGCGCGAACGGGTCTACTGGGCGTACCAGACGCGCGCCTCGGACCAGGGCCCGAACGCGGGCAAGTTCGACAACAGCGCACGCATCGAGCAGATCATTGCGCTGCGCCACGAGGCGGCCGGCCTGCTGGGCTTCGCCAACGCCGCCGAGGAGTCGCTGGCGACCAAGATGGCCGGCTCGCCGACCGAGGTGCTGGAATTCCTGCACGACCTGGCCGCCCGCGCCAAGCCGGTGGCGCAACAGGAACTGGCCGCCCTGCGCGCCTTTGCCCGCGAGGAATTGCAGCTCGACAACCTCGAACCGTGGGACGTCGGCCATGCGTCGGAGAAGCTGCGCCAGCGCGAGTACGCGCTGGACGAGGAGCAGCTGAAGCCGTACTTCCCCTTGCCGGCCGTGATCGATGGACTGTTCGGCCTCACCGAAAAGCTCTACGGCATCACCCTCGCCGTGCGCGATGGCGTCGACGTATGGCATCCGGACGTGCGCTATTACGACGTGCGTGCTGCCGATGGCCAGGTGTTCGCCGGCGCCTATGTCGACCTGTACGCGCGCAATGGCAAGCGCGGCGGCGCGTGGATGGATGTGTGCCGCGCCCGTTTCGACGACGGCGACCGGAAGCAGCTGCCGGTGGCCTTCCTCACCTGCAATTTCGCGCCGCCGACCGAGGGCAAGCCGGCCCTGCTCACTCATGACGACGTGCTGACCCTGTTCCACGAATTCGGCCACGGCCTGCACCACCTGCTGACCGGGATCGCGCTGCCCTCGATCGGCGGCATCGATGGCGTCGAATGGGACGCGGTGGAGCTGCCCAGCCAGTTCATGGAAAACTTCGGCTGGAACCGCGAGGCGCTGGACCTGTTCGCGCGGCATTACGAGACCGGCGAACGCCTGCCGGATGCGTTGTTCGAGCGCATGCTGGCCGCGCGCCACTTCCACGCGGGACTGTTCCTGGTGCGCCAGCTGGAATTCGCCCTGTTCGATTTCCTGCTGCACCTGGAGTACGAGCCGACGCAAGGCGCGCGCACGCTGGCGGTGCTGGAGCAGGTTCGCAAGCAGGTGGCCGTGCTGCATCCGCCGGCCTGGCAGCGCTTTCCGCACGGCTTCAGCCACATCTTCGCCGGTGGCTACGCCGCCGGTTACTACAGCTATCTGTGGGCCGAACTGCTCAGCGCCGATGCATTCGGCGAGTTCGAGGAACATGGCGTCATCGATCGCGCCACCGGCGAGCGCTTCCGCGCCGAGTTCCTGTCGGTGGGTGCCAGCCGGCCGGCACTGGAAAGCTTCATCGCCTTCCGTGGCCGCAAGCCGGAACCCGAGGCGCTGCTGCGCAGCCACGGGCTGCTCTGACCGACGCAACGCCGCGGCCATCGCCGCGGCGTTGTCCGGGAAAGTCCAGACGCCGGGCAAGAAAAAACCCGCCGAAGCGGGTTTCTTCAAGACCGCTCAATTCCCGGGGGAATCAGGCAACCTGGACTTCCTCAGCCTGCAGGCCTTTCTGGCCCTTGGTGACGACGAACGTGACGCGCTGGCCTTCCTGCAGGGACTTGAAGCCCGTGCCCTGGATCGCGCGGAAATGCACGAACAGGTCGTCACCGCTTTCCGGGGTGATGAAGCCAAAACCCTTGGCGTCGTTGAACCACTTGACTGTACCGCTCTGACGATCCGACATGTAACATTACCTTTGAAGCATGGATGATTTGCGGCCCTTGGCGGCGTGCGCCGAACCGCAATAGAAGCAAGCGGTCGCCTTTACGCGGTACTCTTGCTCGACCAGCATACACCGTATTTCGGCGGTTTGCTGGGTTTTTCAGGCAAACGTCCCCGAACCCGCGTTTCCGTTCATCGAAACCGCCGCCTTGCCCCCGAAAGTCGCGTCGCCACGGCCCGCCTGCGCTGCCTCGTTCCGGCGCTTCCCCGTACAATGACCCGATGAAAGTCGCCTCATGGAACGTCAATTCGCTGAAAGTGCGCCTGCCGCACCTGACCCAGTGGCTGGCTGACGCGCAGCCGGACGTGGTGGCGCTGCAGGAAACCAAGCTGGAAGACGCGAAGTTCCCGGTCGACGAGCTGGCTGCCGCCGGCTACCGGGCGGTGTATTCCGGCCAGAAGACCTACAACGGGGTGGCGATCCTGGCCCGCGAGGAGCCGGCCGACATCATCACCGACATCCCCGGCCTCGATGATCCGCAGCGCCGCATCCTGGCGGCGACTGTCGGCGGTCTGCGGGTGGTCGACCTGTACGTGGTCAACGGCAAGGCGGTCGGCGACGAAAAATATGCCTACAAGCTGGACTGGATGGCCCGGGTGCGCGAGTTCCTGGCCCGCGAACACGAACGGTATCCGAACCTGGTGGTGCTGGGCGATTTCAACATCTGCCCGGACGATCGCGACGTCTACGATCCGGTGGCCTGGGGCGAGGACATCCTCTGCTCGCCGCCGGAACGCGCCGCGCTGAAGGCGATCACCGACCTCGGCCTGCACGACAGCTTCCGGCTGTTCCAGCCCGAGCCCGGGCACTTCAGCTGGTGGGACTATCGGCAGGCGGCATTCCGCCGCAACATGGGCCTGCGCATCGATCTGATCCTGATCGGCGAGGCGTTGAAATCCGCTGCCACGGCGGCAGCGATCGACCGCGAACCGCGACGCTGGGAACGCCCTTCCGATCACACGCCGGTGACGCTGGAACTGGATATATGAACGACATGACGAAAGCCGAATGGCCCAGCTCGCTGGACGACAACGAACTGGAAGAACTGGACCGCTACCTGCGCGCGCACACCGGCGAGGGCGACCTGCTGCTGGATGGCGTCCACGGCCTGCTCAGCGCGCTGGCGGTGGGCCCGCTGCTGGTGCTGCCCGACGAATGGCTGCATGAAGTGCTGCACGAGCCGTTCACCGACGAGGACGAAGGCAATCGCGTGCTGGCCCTGCTGGCCAAGCTCAACGATTCGATCAGCGCCGAACTCGACGTCGATGCCTACGAGCCGATCCTGGGCGAGGTGGAGATGGAAGGCGGCCCGATGCTGTCGGCCGCGGGCTGGTGCGAGGGCTTCAGCCGCGGCATCGACCTGCGCGCTGCGCTGTGGGAAAACCGCCTGGCCGAAGACCCGCAACTGATGGAACTGCTGGGCCCGGTGATGGCGCTGGCTGTCGACGAAGGCATCCTCAGCGCCGACACCGAATTCGAGAAGCTCAGCGAAGAAGAGTACGACGAATGCCTGGCCCAGGTGCCGACCGTGCTTGGCGCGGTCAACCAGTACTGGCAGGCCAAACCCGCCACCGAGGCCGAAGTGGAGACGATGGTGCTGCAGCAACGCCCGGGCAAGCAGGAAGAAGCCACCCCGCCGCGCCAGCGCAGCGGCCACTGGGTGCACTGAACAGGGTCCTGCGGGAGGCTGCTGGCGCGTTACTGCGAAACGGAAGCTGCCATGTCCGAAGTTGGCCTGTACACCCCGCTCAACACGCTCAAGCCGGTCGCGTCCGGGATCTGGATCGCCGATGGCCCGCTGGTGCAGATGGCCGCACTCGGCATGCGCGTGCCGTTTCCCACCCGCATGACGGTGGTGCGGCTGGCCGACGGCGGCCTGTGGTGCCACTCGCCGATCGCGCCCGACGAAGCCTTGTTCGCCGCGATCGACGCACTCGGCCCGGTGCGTCACCTGGTGTCGCCGAACCTGCTGCACTACGCGCACATCGCGGCCTGGAAACGGCGCTATCCGCAGGCGACGGCGTGGGCCTCGCCGGGCGTGCGCGAACGCGCCGCCAGCCAGCACATCGAGGTCGCGTTCGACGCGGATCTCGACGATGCGCCGCCTCCGGCCTGGGCCGCCACGATTGACCAGCTGCGTTTTCGCGGCAGCCGGGTGATGCAGGAAATCGTCTTCCGGCATCGCGCCAGCGCAACCCTGATCCTGGCCGACCTGATCGAGAACTTCGAAGCGGAAAAACTCCCGCCAGCGATGCGCTGGATGGCGCGACTGGGCGGCGTGATCGATCCCGACGGCAAGGCGCCGCTGGACCTGCGCCTGACCTACGCCGGGCGCAAGGACGAGGCGCGCACCTGCCTGGCGCGCATGTTGGCGTGGCAGCCGCAGCGGGTGATTCTCGCCCACGGTCGCTGTTATCCGGACGACGCGCCGACCGAGCTGGCCCGGGCATTCCGCTGGCTCGACTGACCCCCGGCGTTGCACTGCCGGAACGATCCGTTCCCGCGCCGGCGCTTGGACAGACGCTCGAACGGGGCCATCTTGGCGGCCAGTCCTTCCCTCCACCGGAGCAAGCCATGAGCGATCGCCACATCACCCGCCGCATCCGCGGCATGGACACCTCCGACGGCGCCGGCGTGAAGCTGAAGCGCGTGATCGGCCAGCCCGGGTTGGACATGCTCGATCCGTTCCTGCTGCTGGACGAGTTCCGTTCCGACCAGGCCGGCGACTACATCGCGGGCTTTCCCGAGCATCCGCATCGCGGCTTCGAGACCGTCACCTACATGCTGGCCGGCCACATGCAGCACGGCGACAACCACGGTAACCGGGGCGACCTCACCCCGGGCAGCGTGCAGTGGATGACCGCCGGTCGCGGCATCCTGCATTCGGAAATGCCGCAGCAGGAAGACGGCCTGATGTGGGGTTTCCAGCTGTGGGTGAACCTGCCGGCGAAGGACAAGATGACCGCGCCGCGCTACCAGGACATCGGCCCGGAACGGATTCCCGTGGTGCATCCGGCAGCCGGCGTCGAGGTGAAGGTGATCGCCGGTGAACTGGCCGGTGCCAGCGGACCGGTCGAAGGCATCGTCACCGCGCCGGTGTACCTGGACATCAGCCTGCAGCCCGGCGCGCAGTTCACGCTGGATCTGCCCGCCGGCCATCACGGCTTCGCCTACGTGTTCGAGGGCGAATCAGCCCTGGTCGGCGGCGAATCACTGCGGCGCAGCGAACTGGGCGTGCTGTCCGAAGGCGAACGACTGCAGCTGGCCGGCGGCGACCAGCCCTCACGCCTGCTGGTGGTCGCCGGCAGGCCGCTCAAGGAGAGCGTGGCGCGCTACGGGCCGTTCGTGATGAACACGCCCGAGCAGATCCACGAAGCGATCGCCGACTTCCGCGCCGGCCGCTTTTAATCAGATAACGCGCTTCTTGCGCGTTGCTCCCTCTCCCCCGGCGACCGCAGGAAGTCCCCTTGCGGGAGAGGGGTTGGGATGAGGGTCCACGCGTCCAGCGTTGCCTGGGCGAAGCGCGCTTCTGTCGAAAGAGGCGGGCATTGCCCGCCTCTTTCCGCCGAGCCGCAACAAAAGCAGAACCGGCGGACAGTGTCCGCCCTGCGTGGCTTCCGTGCAGGGAAGCACCGGGCCGTCGGCGCGATTCACTCACCGCGCAGATCCTTTCCACTGAGTCGCAAATTTTTCTTCAGGTACTCGCGCATCGCCGCGTCCGGCGGCGCGGCTGCGACGCCGCCCAGGTGACGGTGCAACAGTCGTTCGGTGAGGTAGAACATCGCCTCCTTGGCCAGCGGGTTCTCGTTGGTGTGGCCAGCCTCGTCATCCACCAGCAGGCTGACGTCCCGCTCCAGCAGCTTCAGCTGCGCGGCGTACGCGAGCACGCCGCGGATCGCCACCCGGTGATCCGCGCCACCGGCAATCAACAGCAGCGGGCGCCGCATCCGCGCCGCGTTGGCCAGCGGCGACTGCGCATGCAGCCGTGCCATCGTGAGCGGGTCGCCCAGATCCAGCGACAGCGTGCGCAGCCAGGCTTCGAACGGGATGTAGCGGGAAAGGTTCAGCGCTTCATTGCTGCGCGACACCCAGCGCAGGTCCCAGCCGAAATCCGCCGGCGGCACGATCGCCACGCCCACCTTGAACAGCGCCGGCTGGAAGGTCACCCCGAGCAGGGTCGAATAGCCGCCGAACGAAGCGCCGGCGATGCCCACCCGCTGCGCGTCGCCGATGCCCTGTGCCAGCAGATGGCGCGTGCCTTCCAGGATGTCCTGCTGCACCCGGCCGTCGCCGAAGTCGCCCCGCGCGGCGAACACGTAGTCGCGGCCGTACCCGGTGGAGCCGCGGAACTGCGGCTGGAACACCGCGTAGCCGCGATTGACCAGGAACTGCCCGAAGCTGCCGTAGTCCGGGCGGTCGTGATTCCATGGACCGCCATGCGGCGTCACCACCAGCGGCAACGTGGCCGGGTCGGCACCCGGCGGCAGCAGCAGGAAGCCGTGCAGGCGCATGCCGTCGGAAGCCTTCCAGCTGAACGGAATCTTGCGCGCCAGCGCCGCCCCGGGCAGCGGTTGCAGCGGCTTGCCGCTGCGCTGCTGCACCAGCGCGTCGTCGAGAAACGGCGTGAACCGACCCGATGACGGCTCGTAGAGATGCCAGCGCCCGGCCTGCAGCGTAGGCCCGCGCTCGCCGACCAGCCAGGCGGCCTGCGCGCCCCGGCCGACCTGGATGTCCAGATCGCGCTGCGGGAAGTGGCGGGTGATCGCCTCGACCGCCTGCTGCGTCTGGGTATCCAGCCCGCGCTGCGCCGACGTGCCGCTGCGCCAGCTGGCGATCAGCGGCTGGCCGTCGGCGGGATCGAGCAGCAACGCATCGAGGTCCGCTTCGCCCGCCGGATCGGTGAGCAGCGTGTGCAGCGTGCCTTGCGCATCCAGCCGCGCCAGGTCGAGCAGGCTGCCGCCGTGATCCGTGCGCAACAGCAGCTCGCCGTTCGGCGCGGTCACCGGCAACAGGTTGCAGCGTTGCAACCGCTGGCAGCGCAGCACCTCGTGCAGACTGCCGTTCGCGTCGACGCGATGGATCACCAGGTCCTCGTGCTCGACTCGTTCCAGGAAGGCCAGCCGACCCCGCGGATCGAACGCGAAGCCGGCCAGCTCATCGGCGTCCTCGTGCAGCAGGCTGCGCTTGCCGTGGATGTCCACGCGCAACAGGCGCCACGCCCTGGCCGATGCCGATGCCGATGCCGATGCCGGCGACGCGGCGGGCACCTGCTCGCTGATGACGACTGCGGCGTCGCGCAGCGGATCGACGGCACGCAGCTCGCGCCGTGCGCCGCCACCCAGCGCGGTGACGATGCCGGAGCCGCCCTGGCCGACTGCCGCCAGCGCAAACAGCTGGCGCGGCGATTCCAGCAGCAGCCACCGGCTGTCACGCGACCAGTAAAGCTGGCGCGCCTCGGTGCGTGACAGCAGCTGCCGCGCGGCGCCCCCCGCGGTCGACTGCAACCACACGCTGCGCTGGTTGCCCTGCACGCGCAGCCAGGCGACGGATCGCCCGTCGGGCGACAGGCTCACGCTGTCGATCATCCGATCGACCAGGAAGGCGCTGCGCGGGAAGCGCGGCGCGGGCGGGCGCGCCTGCTCGATGGCGACCGCGCGATGCAGGGCGGCAGCGTCTGCCGCGTCGTCGGCACGTAGCGCTCCGCTCGCCAGCGCCAGCACGAGGGCGCACGGCGCCGCCCACCACTTCGGGAACGTGGACATGGATTTCTCCGGCTGTCGGCCCGTCATGCCGACGGGCCGCATCATCAAGGGGACTAGGCGGCCTGCGCCGCGCGTGGTCAGGCGGTGGCGGGCCGCAGCCTGCGTCGGGACGTCGCGTATTCGCCGGCCGGATACAGCAGCCACAGACTGGCCAGCGCCGGCAGTCCGACCACGGCGCAAGCCAGCAGCCAGGCCAGGCGCGCCGGGGTGGACAGGGCGCGTCGACGGCACAGCCAGATCGCCGCCAGCAGCGACAGCAGCATCAGGGCGCCGGCGAACAGCTGGACGCGGCGGGGAATCGGCGGTGGCGCGGTGACGTCCAGCGGGTCGACCACCGCGAACAGCTCCAGCGCCGCCACGCGCAGCGTGTACAGTGCCGGCGATGGCCACCATGCCTTGTAGCGGTACAGCGCGGGGTAGTCGTAGCCGATCGCGCGATGGGCGACCTCGGTGACGTGGCCGGAGTCGTCCAGCCACAGCACGCTCTGGTACGGCGCCACGCCGGTGAGTTCGTGCGCGTAGGTGGTGAAGGAGAACGACACCAGGTAGCCGTCCACCAGCTCGATCAGATCGATGTCGCGCAGGTCGCCGCTGCGGCCGGGAATCGGCAGCCGCTGGCGCGGGCTCAGCAAGGCGTCGCCGGCGGCCGCGTCGCGGCCGTCGAAGAAATACAGCGCGCGATCGCTCAATACCACCAGGCTTTCGCCCACCGGCGTCACCCCGGCCAGGATTTCACCGGCGGGCAGGCGGATGCGCGGTCGTGCCTGATGGCTGGCGCTGACGTAGTGATACAGCGTGTTGCCGGAGACCAACGCACCATCACCCCTGGGTAGCGCCGGCAGGCTGCCGGCCGCCTGCGCCGGTGCCGGGAACGCGGCATCGTCGGTGCCCACGCCAAGCTCGCCGAAGCGGCGGCCATCGGTGATGCGATAGCCCTCGAAGCGCATGCGATCGTGGCTGAACACCCAGCGCACGCGCAGCTCGTCGTCATCGAATTCCATCTGCGCCGCCGCGGCGTGGGTGAGCTCGTTGCGCACCGGCGTCGCTGCCAGCTGCGAGCCGATCGGCTGCACCTCGGACAGCGCCACCTGCTCGCGCCACAGCGGCGCCTGCGGCGCGCGGCTGACGGCCAGGCCAGCCAGCATGCGCTGCTGCGCCGTCATCCGCTCGGTTTCGTTGTGGCCACCGGGCGGCGGCACGCTCATGTTGTTCGGATGTGTGCCCTGCATGATCCACAGCATCTCCATGCCGAAGCCCAGCAACAAGGCCAGCAGATAGACACCCATCTGCAATGGCAAGGCGGTGATCACGGTGGCGGCGAGCGAACGCGGCGGCGCGCTGAGGTCGGGCTTGAACGCGACCAGCACCATCGCCGCCAGCCACAGCAGGGCCAGCGCCTGCACGATCAGCACCCGTGGACCGATGGCCTGGCTTACCGCCAGCAACACCAGGAACACCAGCGCGCAGGTCGAGTGACGACGGCCGCCGAGCATGCAGTACGCGCCGGCCAGGTAACCGCAGGTGGGGATCAGCAGCGCGGCCAGCGGGAACAGCCAGTGGCGCAGATCGATCACGCGCGCGGTCATGCCGTGCTGGTAGGCGACGATCAGCAGGATCGGCAGCGCCGCGGCCAGCGCCAGCAACACGACGCCCGCACCGAGCAGCGCCGCGGCGATGCGCCAGTTCGGCAACGGCCGGTGCAACAGGTTCAGCCAGGTGTTGGGGCGCCGGTAGCTGCCCATCTGGAACAGCCCCAGCAACAGCCCGGCCAGCGCATAGACGCCGCCGAACACGCGGTAGACCAGCAGCGGTTGCTGCGCCAGGTCGACCACCCGGGTCAGGAAACCCAGCACCAGCAGATGCAGCACCGCGCCGGCGATGGCCCAGCTGCGGAAGCGCAGCAGTTCGGCCCTGAAGAGATCGCGCATGTTGTTTCCTCGAAGAAAGGTGGCGCTCAGGCCGCGGCCGGCACGGCGTGGTTCTTGGCCAGGAAGCCGTTGACCGCCCGGTCCAGGCTCACCGGCATGCTTTGCACCGAACGCGCACCGCTGGCCTGCAGGAAGCTGGCGAAGTCCTCGTCCTGGTCCAGCACCAGGTAGTGGTGCAGGCCGTCGATGCGCTGTACCTGCAACAGTCCGGGCACGCTGGCCGGGGGTGGGCCGGCGAACGGAATGTCCGCCACCCAGTGGGTTACCCGTGCGCAGAAATCGTCGGGTGCCGACATGTTCATCAGCCGACCGCGTTCGAGGATGATCAGGTTGTCGGCGACCCGCTCTACCTCTTCCATCTGGTGCGAGCAGTAGATCACCGTGCACTGGCCGGCCGCGTTCGAATACAGCAGCGATTCGAGGAAGGCGCGCTTGGCCACCACGTCCAGCCCCAGGGTCGGCTCGTCCAGCACCAGCAGCTCCGGCCGTTGCGCCAGGGTCAGCGCGAGGTTGAACCCGGCGCGCTCGCCGCGCGACAGCTGGCCGACCTTCTGCTCCGGCAGCACGTGGTAGTGCCCGATCACCTCGTCGAATGCACGCTCGTCCCAGCGCGGGTAGTGGTGGCGCTGCATCGCGGTCACCGCGGATACGCGCATCCAGTTCGGCAGCGTGTGCTCCTCGTTGACGAAGCCGATCCGGCCGCGATCGCTCGGTGTCAGTCGCTGGCTGTCGCGGCCGAGGATGCGGGCCTGGCCCGAACTCGGCGGCAGGAAGCCGAGCAGGATGCGGAACAGCGTGGACTTGCCCGCGCCATTCGCGCCGACGATGGCGTGGATGCGGCCGCTGGCGATGCGCAGGTCCAGCTGGTCCAGCGCCAGCTTGGTGCCGTAGCGCTTGCACAACGCTGCGGTCTCGATCACGTACTCGGAAGGCGTGGGCTCGGTCATGCTCGTCTCTCGCCTCCGGGTCAGGCGGATTTCTTCGGGGCCAGCACGCGCAGCGCGCGTTCCAGCCGGCTCAGCGCGCGCTCGGGCGGATAGTCCAGCGCGGCCACCTCGTGCACGAAGTTCTGCACGGCGTCATCCATGCGGCGGTCGCGTTCGGCATTGCTCAGCCGCTGGCGCGGCGTGGCCACGTACAGGCCCAGGCCCTGGCGCGATTCCAGCCAGCCGTCGCCGGTGAGTTCGGCATAGGCCTTGGCCACGGTGTTCGGGTTGATCGTCAACTGCTGCGCCAGTCCGCGCACGCTGGGCAGCTGCGCGCCGACGGCGAGCTCGCCGGTGGCGATCTTCATGCGCACGCCGTCGACGATCTGCTTGCTGATCGGCCGCGGATCGCCGGTGGCGATCTGGATCAGCAGGGCTTGGGTTCGGGCCATCAGGGTCTCCGCTTGGCTGTACCTTGTGTACTGTGTGCATTAGTACAGTAGGGGCGACGTCGCGGTCAAGCGGTTTTCGCATTCGGATCAGCGGGCGGGGTCGATCTGCACCGTGGCGGGCAGCGAGCGGACGACGATCTCGCCGTGCCGCCACGCCACCGGCGCACCATTCAGCCGCGCCGTGCCGCCGGGCTGGCCGGCGTAAGGCCAGCGCAGCACCAGGCCGCCGGGCGGCATCGCGTTGCCGGCCGGCAGCGACAGCTCCAGCCGCCCGTCGTGTTCGCGCAGGCGGTAACTCAGCTCGCCGTAGGGCGTGCGCAGGTGCTCGATGCCGATGCCTTCGCCGCGCAGCCAGTCCACCGGCATGCCGTCGGCCAGCACCAGCGCCTGGTCGCTGCGGCGCTCCCACGCAAACAGGTCGTACAGCGAGCGCAGGAAGTCCGAGGCGATCCACGCATGCGGCATGTCGCCGACAAAGCGCGGCTCGCGCGCGTCGCGACCCACCACTTCGGCCCACTGGTTCCACCCCGCGGGACGGCGGTCGGCCATGAAGAAATCGAGCAGCGCCGGCATCCGCTGGCGCCAGCCCAGCCGGACGAAGGCCGCCACGTTGCGCCACTCGTACGGGGTGTAGTCATCCCATGGCTTGTCGCCGTCGCGCCGCGCGATGAAGCCCTGCCAGTAGCGCTCGAAGGTCTGTTGCAGCAGCGCTGGCGGCAGCCAGTCCTGCGCGCCGCCTGGCGACAGCGCGATGGTGGTGGAGGTGGCGTCGAAATCGCCCAGCTCGGCCGCGCCGGGAATGAAGTCGATGCGGTGCTCGTGCACCGCCGCCAGGATCGAGGCCTGCAGGTCGGCGCGGAAGGCATCGCGCGCGGCGGCGTAGCGGATTGCCTCGTCGTGCCTGCCCAGGGCGCGCGCCAGCTCGACCGCATCGTCGTAGCCGCGCAGCGCCCAGAAGTCGTCCCAGTACGAATGCATCGGCTTGGCCGAGTAGCCTTCGTGGCTGATCGAGGCCGGCATCAGGCCGTGGCGCGCGCTGCCCTGCTGCGCCGAGGTGCGCTCGCTGGCGCGCAGCCGATCCATGTAGGCCACTGTGCGTTCCACGTGCGGCCATAGCCGCTGCAGGCCGTCACGGTCATGGCTGTAGCGCCACCATTCGGCGATCGCGAACAGCAGTTCGCCGGGACTGTCGTTCTCCACCACCGGGTCGGCACCGCGCGCATCGACGCAGCACGGCACCTTGCCGGTGGCGAACTGGTGCGGCGCGTACCACTGCACGAACGCGCCCGCGACGTCGGCGTGGCCGCTGCGCAGCAGCGCTTCGCTCATCATCGCGCCGTCGCGAATCCACGTGCGCGCATACGAACGCGTGCCCGGTTGCAGCGCCGAGCCATCGCGCGAGATCAGCATCTGCGCCTGCGCGCTGCGCGCGGTGTCGACCAGCGCCTGTTGGGCAGCCGGCAATTGCAAAGTCACGCGATCGAGCTTTTCGCGCCATGCGGCCGCCACCTCGTCGCGCTGTTGCTGCAGCCAGCGCATGGCGTCGGCGGGAGGGGCGAACGAAGACGCATCCGAAGGCACCACCAGGCCCAGCGTCACGGCCGAGTGAGCCGGCACGGTCAGCCGATACAGCAGCGCGCCTTGGGCGTAACCGCTGTCGTCGTGCAGCGCGGTGACGCGTGGCCGCTCGCCGCGGGCCAGCCGCTGCGGCAAGGTGAGCTCGCCATGGCGACTGCCGACAAACGCGGTGGGTGGCTGCAGCGGCACGACGCGCAGCGCCCGATTGACCTGCACGCCGCGGCCGTCCCGCTCGAGGTCGTGGATCGGGCTGATGCCGCCGGGCGTGTTGAGGAACTGGGTGGGCGGATTGACCTGGAACGGTCGCAACAGCAGGGCCAGCGTCAGCGTGCGCGATTGCCCGCCGTCGTTGTGCAGGCGGTATTGCAGCAGCAGGTTCGGGTGAGCCGGAGTGCCGTTGGCGAAGGCCGTGGTGTCCAGCCGCAGGTCGTCGGCCCGCCAGTGCACGGTGGGAATCGGCAGGTAGCCGTCCTGCAGGCTTTGCGTGGCTTTCACCGTGGCCCAGTCGATCAGCGTATCGCCGTCCAGCAGCATCGGCTCGATCGACCAGCCGCCCTTGCGCACCTCCACCGCGCCGTCCTCGGAGAGCAGCGCCGACTGCTTCGCGCCACCGTCCACGCCGACCAGGGTCCAGTAGCTCTGCTCGCCGGTGAAGCCGCGGGGATAGACGCCGCGGGGTGCGCTGCGCGCCTGCCGCATCAGCCGGGCATTCGGGGTGAGGCTGGCCGGCGTGGGCTCGTCGACGGGTGCGGGCGGCAACGGCATCAGGCGGAGATTGCCGACGCAGAATTCGCCGCGACCGCCCTGCCCCGCATACAGGGTGAATTCCAGCGTCTGCGTGTGGCGCAGCGTGCGGTCCTGCGCCGGACCCCAGGCGGAAACGATGTCGCGCCTGCTGGCGGTGATCGTCTGCCACGCATCGGTCGGCCGGAAGTTTTCTTGTCGATACCACCACACGTTGTCGCCACTGGCGTCGATCAGTTTCAGTTGCAGGTCGTTCGCCGGCATGTTGCCGCGCACGTCGAACGACAGCGCGTAGTTGTCGGGAAAAGTGATCGGCAGCGTGCGACGCAGGCTCGGCCCGCCGGACACGCCGTTGAAGTCGAAGTCCAGGCAGATCGCCTTGCCGTGAGGCCCGCTGGCCGGGCGCAGGGATGCGCGGATGTCGTCGGTGGCGATGGCTTGCCAGGCGTTCGGCTGGGTGAAGTCGTCGAGGGTTCGTGACGCCGCTTCGGCATGTGCGAAGTGGTTGATCGCGAGCAGGGCAAGCAGGGCGGGAAGGCAGCGGCGCATCGTCAGCCTTTCACGCTGCCCAGCAGCAGGCCTTCGAGGTAGTAGCGCTGCAGCGACAGGAACAGCAGCAGCACCGGCAGCACGGTGACCACCGATCCGGCCATCATCAGTTCGCTGTCCTGCGAGTGTTCGCGCGCCAGCGAGGCCAAGCCGATCGGCAAGGTGTAGTGGTCCTGCCCGGTCAGCACGATCAGCGGCCACATGAAGTCGTTCCACGCGGCGAGGAAGGTGAAGATGGCCAGCGTGACGATGATCGGCTTCAGCAGCGGCAGCACGATCTGCGCGAAGATCCGCCACTCGCCGGCGCCGTCGATCCGCGCCGCTTCCAGCAGTTCGTCGGGAATGCCGCGGGCGTACTGGCGCACCAGGAAGATGCCGAACACGGTGGCCAGCGCGGGCACCACCACGCCGGCGTAGCTGTTCACCAGCCCGATGTACTTCAGCAGCAGGAACAGCGGCAGCATGGCCACCTGGGCGGGGATCACCAGTGCGCCCAGCAGGGCCTGGAACAGCCGCTCGCGCCCGGCGAAGCGCAGCTTGGCGAAGGCGTAGCCGGCCAGCAGGTTGCAGGCCAGCGACAGCACGGTGATGGTGCCGGCCACCAGCAGGCTGTTGAGCAGGTAGCGGCCCATGCCGGCGTGCACGAACAGTTCGCGGTAGTTGTTCCAGCTGGCATGGCGCGGCAGCAGCGGCGGCGGCAGCGCGCTGGCCGCGCCCGGTGCCATGAACGACACCGACAGCATCCACAGCAGCGGGAACAGCGCCACCGCCGCTACGCCGATCAGCAAGCCGTTGACCAGCGCCCTGGCCAGCCGCGGATTCATGCCTGCTCTCCGCGTCGGGACAGCTTCAGCATCAGCACGGTCACCGCGAACATGATCAGGAACAGCAGGAACGCCACCGCCGAGGCGGAGCCGAGGTTCCACCACTTGAAGCCTTCGTCGTACATCAGGTACAGCACGCTGACCGTGCTTTGCAGCGGGCCGCCTTCGGTCATCACGTAGGGTTCGGCGAACAGCTGGAAGTAGCCCGACACGGTGAGGATGCCCACCATCAGCATGGTGGGTTTGAGCATCGGCAGGGTGATGTGGCGGAACTGCCGCCAGGGCGAGGCGCCGTCGATGCGCGCGGCTTCGTACAGGTCCGGCGGGATCGCCTGCAGGCCGGCCAGGAAGATGATCATGTTGTAGCCGAAGTTCTTCCACACCGCGAACGCGATGATCGTGGGCATCGCCCAGTGCGGATCACCCAGCCAGTCCACCGGATGGATGCCGACCAGCCCCAGCACATAATTCGCCATGCCGTATTTGGTGTTGAACAGGTAGCGCCAGATCACCGCGGTGGCTACCACCGTGGTCACCACCGGCGCGAACAGCGCGGTGCGGAAGAACGGCTTGCAGCGCGCCAGCGGCGAGTTCAGCAGCATCGCCGCGCCCAGCGAGGCGCCCAGCGACAACGGCACGCCCACCGCCACGAAGTACATCGTGTGTCCCAGCGCCGACCAGAACAGCGGCCGCTGCAGCAGTTCCCAGTAATTGCCCAGCGCCACGAAACGCAGGTTGCGGATGTCGGCCAGCGCGTAGAGGTCGTAGTCGGTGAGGCTGAGCAGCAGCGCGGCCAGCACCGGCAGCAGGAAGAACACGCCCAGCACCAGCAGCGCCGGGGCGAGGAACAGCCAGGCCGTGCGTTGTGGATTCATGGCGTGTGCCCACGGAGCTGGTCAGGATGGGTGTGGTCGAGCACCCAGCGCCGTTTGGCCAGGATCGCGTCGGCGCGGCGATCCATCTCGGCGGCGGCCTGGTCGATGCTCAACCGGCCGGCGATCGCCTCGGCGGCGACCAGCTGCATCTCGTTGGCGATGCGCTCCCACTCCGGCACGGCCGGCGCCGGCCGCACCTGCTCCAGCTGCTGACGGAACGCGCGCGCCTTGGGATCGTCATGCAGGGCGCCGCCCTCCCACGAGCTGCGCCGGGGCGGCATGTCGCCGAGCAGGTCGTAGAACTGCCGCTGCACCGCGGGCTGCGACAAGTACTCGATCAGCTGCCACGCCGCGTCCTTGTGCCGCGAGCGACGGAAGATCACCAGGCTGGAACCGCCGGCCACGCCGATGCCGGAACCGGTCGGGCCGGGCAGGGGCGCGGTGGCCCAGTCGTCCTGCTGCGCTGCCGGCAGGCGCGCGCGGAATTCGCCGATGTTCCACGGGCCGGACAGGTAGAACGCATACACGCCGCGGCCGAACTCGGTCCAAGGGTTGCCCGCTTCGACATTGGTGATCGCCGGCGCCTGGCGCAGCCGGAAGGTGTCGACGTAGAACGCCAGCGCCCGCCTGAAGCCCGCGCTTTCGAAATTGCCGTAGCGACCGCCGTCGCGCAGCAGCCCGTCGCCGGGATGCGGGCCGTAGTCCTGCTGCAGCGCCAGCGACATCAGCTGCTCGTACTCGTTGGTCGGCAGCAGGATGCCGTAGCGGTGACGGGCGGGATCGCTCAATGCAGCAAGCTGTTGCCGCCACTCGGCCCAGTTGCGCGGCGGTGCGTCGAAACCGGCGGCCTGCAACAGGTCGCGGCGATAGAACAGCAGCCGCGTGTCGACGTACCACGGCACGCCGTACAGCGTGCCGTCGATCACGTTGGTGGCCCAGATGCTGGCGAAGTAGTCGCGCGGCTGGATCACCCGCGAGCGGTCGACCCGCGCCTGCAAGGGCTCCAGCGCGTGCAATGCGGCCAGCTCGGGCAGCCAGGTGTTGCCGAGCTGGCTGAGGTCCGGGGTGGAATCGCCGGCGAAGGCGGTAAGCAGCTTCTGGTGCGCGGCGGTCAGCGGCAGCTGCTGCACCCTGACGTGGACGTCCGGGTGGGCGAGTTCGAACGCGGGCAGCAACTTGACGATGGCTTCGCCTTCGCGGCCGATCGTCCAGAACGTCAGTTCGTGGTTGTCCGGCGCTTGCGTGCAACTGCCCAGCAGGGCGCTGCAGGCGATCGCCACCAGCCATGCGTGCCGCCACGGGCGCGCACGGCAGCTCATTTTTTCGACGCCTCCGCGGCCAGCCAGCCGCCTTGGAAGCCGGCGCGCTGGAGTCCCTTGCGGATGTACGGGTTCTTCTTCATCACGTTCCAGACGAAGTCGCTGCGCCAGTTCTCGATCATCAGCACGATCGGCCCCTGGTCGATGCCCAACTGCTCGCTGTCGACCCAGCCCATCGGCAGCACTTTGCCCGTGCGCAACTCCGTTTGCACGTGGAAGCTGGGATTGAAGGCGTCGACGAAGCCGTGCCGGTTGTAGATCGCGCTGCCGTAGCGGCGCTTCATCTCCTCCAGCGCGGGAATCACCAGCTCGGGCGCGAACGCGATCGAGCCGGCGACCGCGGTGGGCACGAGGGTGCCATCGTCGACCAGGTAGCCCAGTCCGGCGCCCCGCGCTGTGTAGCCGTAGAACTGGCGCTTGCTCTTGCCGTCCATGACGATGCCGCCGGGACCGTTGCTGGCGGTGAGACCCCACATGTTCGGGCCGTAGCCGGTCCAGCCGCCCGGGTTGGCGATCGCGTAGTTCCTCTGGGCGATCACCGCGCGGCGGCTGTTCTCGAAATAGTCGAGGTCATGCTGGCGGTTCCAGGCATCGCGGATGCCGCGGAAGTCGATCCACACATGGCTGTACTGGTGGCCGAACAACGGGCCGAAGTTCAGCAGTTGCTCGCCGTGGAAGCTGCCCCAGCTGCGGTCGTAGGTGCGGGTCCATGCCGTCCAGGCGTCGGCGTCCACCGGATGCGTGGGCGAGCCCAGCGCCAGCACGTAGACCAGCATCGCCTCGTTGTAGCCTTCCCAGTCGTGCGGGATGAACTTGCCGCCCGGCGTCCAGCCCATGCTGATCAGCGGCGCGCGCACCTGTGCCCAGGGCCAGTCGACCCGCCGGTAGATGCGGTCGGCCAGCGTGCGGATTTCCTGCTCGGCCGGTGTGCCGCGGTCGTAGTACGACTGCGCGAACAGCACGCCGCCCAGCAGCAGGGAGGTGTCGACCGTGGACACCTCGGTCCAGCGGGCGAAGCGCCGGCCGCTCTTCATGTCGAGGAAGTGGTAGAAGAAGCCGTGGTAGCCGCTGTCGTCGTCCTCGCTGTCGCCCTGCGGCGCGGTGTCGAAGAAGCGCAGCGTGGCGAGCGTGCGCTCCACCGCCTGTTCACGGGTGATGTAGCCGCGCTCCACGCCCACGCCGTAGGCGGTCAGGCCGAAGCCGACCGCGGCGATGCTGGAGAAGGATTCGCCCGGATAGTGGTCGGGCACCAGGCCATTGGCCGGGTCCGCGCTGTCCCAGAAGAACTGGAAGGTGCGCTGTTCGAGATCGTTGACCAGCGCCGGCACTTCGGGCGGGCTGGTGGTGGCGGGAGTGGGGTCCGGCCGGGCCTGCCCGGCCGGGCTGGCGGGAGCTGCCAGCACCAGGGCCAGGCCGAGCAGGAGGGAGGCAAGCCATGCGGGCCGGTGGGGAAACGTCATGATCGGTCTGCCGTACTTGTGAGCGACGCCACCTGGATCCGCGGGGGGCGCGGGTTCAGGTGGACGTCCAGACGTCCGTTCTCACGAGGCGGACGGTTGAATCGGTAGTGCCTTGCCGCGAGCGGATCAGAACGTGTAGCGGGCGCCGATCTGGAAGCGGCGGGTCTGGTTCGGGTCGGCGCTGGTGGCGCGGCCGAAGTCCGGGTTCGGATTCAGCGTGCCCCAGTTGTACTGGTTGTTGATGTAGCCGTTGTCGACGTCGCGGTTGAACACGTTCATGACGTCGAAGCGCAGCTCCAGCGCCTGGCTTTCGCCCCAGCGGAATTCCTTGGCGATCGACAGGTCGAGGTTGAGGTACTTCTGGCCGTACTTGCCGTTCTTGTAGAAGATGCAGTTGTAGTCGCAGCCCGGCACGTTGGCGAAGTAGTCCCAGGGCAGGCCCGAGCCGTAGGTGAAGATGCCGGTCAGGCGGGTGTCCCACGGGCCGCGCACGATGCCGTTGAGCACCAGGTGCTGCTTCTCGCCCACGTTGTCGGCGAAGTAGCCCGCCGGATCGACATAGTCCAGCGAGTAGTTGTCGCCACCCTGCTGGCGCGCGCGCTGGTAGGTGTAGGCCAGGCCCACGCCCCAGCCGGACGCCTCGGTGTACGGCTTGTCGATGCTGACCAGCACGCTGCTGGACTGGGTCTTCTTGTCGGTGTTGTGCAGCACCACGCCGTACGGGCTGCCGGGCATCTGGTCGAGCACGAAACCCGGCTCCGGCAGGCGGTTCCAGATCCAGGTGAACTGGTCGTAGCCCAGCACGCGGGCCAGTGTCAGCGAGGCGGTCCAGTCACCCATCACCTGGCGCACGCCCAGGCTGAACTGGTCGGTGTGCGGCGGCTTGGTGTTGTTGTTGATCACGTCGATTTCGGAACTGAAACCGGCCGAGCCGGATGCCAGCAGACCGTTGAGGCCGGCCGGCGTCAGGTAGCTCGGATCCCATGCGATGGTGCCGGGAGTGACGCCGCCGGGGCTGAACAGGAAGGTGTAGTTCGGCACCAGCGAGTGCAGCTCCTCCTGGCTGATCCAGTCGAACGGCGTGCGGTCGTAGTAGCGGCCGGCACCGCCGAAGATCGTGGTGCTCTGGTCGCCATCCTTGCTGACGTCCAGCGAGAAGCCCAGGCGGGGCTGGATCGCGCCCTTGTAGCCGTCGCGGTTGTGGCCGTTGCTGATGTAGTTCTGCAGGCCCAGGTATTCCAGCGTGGGAATCTGCTCGGCCGGCGTCACGTAGTCCTTGTTGAGGGCATTGGTCTCGTAATCCCAGCGGATGCCCAGGTTCAACTGCAGGCGTTCGGTGATGTCCCAGTCATCCTGCACGTACAGGCCGAGCTGGTTGGTATGCAGGTTGGCACTGGCCCCGTTGGGCGCGTACACCGCCTTGTAGGGAGTGTTGAAGCCGCCGGGATAATCCGCGCCTTCCTGGAAGTAGTAGGTCGGCACGGTGGCGCTGTTCTGCTCCAGCGTGATGCCGTAGGCGGCGTACTTGATGCCGGCCTTGATCGTGTGGTCGGGCAGGCCGAACCAGGTGAAATCATCACGGAAGGTGCGCTGGTCCTGGCCCTTGTCCTGCAGGTCGCCGCCGGCGCCGATCACCGCGATGCCGGGATCGAAGATTGCCCGCGCCGTGCCGGATTCGGCCGAGGTGGGGCGCCATTTTGCCGTGCCCGCATCCAGCAGCAGGTCATTGGTGTAGCTGTCGCCACGCTTCTGCCATTTCAGCAGCAGGTCGTCGACGTTGTTCTTGCGGTTGCTGCGGGCGCTGTAGGCGGTGGTGCCGCCGAAGCCGAGCTGCTCGCTGTCGCGCCGGGTGGTCAGGCTGAGGTCGACGTTGTTGTCATGGTTCGGCTGCCAGCTCAACTTGCCGAAGAAGGTCTTCTCGTTGAACGGCGCCGAGAACGTGCCGTTGTACTGGGCGAAGCGCGGGTCGTTGATCTGTACGGTCTTGTTGGCGGTGTCCTTGCGTTCCTCGTAGTTGATGAAGAACTGCGCCACGTCCTTGATGATCGGACCGCCCAGGGTGAAGCCGCGCTGTTCGCGCTTGTATTCGGGTTTCTTGACGTGGTTTTTCTTGTCGAACGAGTTCTGCGCGATCATCGACGTGTTCTGGAAGTAGTCGTAGACCGAACCGTGGAATTCGTTGGTGCCGGACTTGGTCACCGCGGTGATGATCGCGGTGCCGGCCTGCTCGTACTCGGCCTTGTAGTTGTTGGTGAGTACGCGGAATTCCTGCACCGCCTCCTGCGAGAACGGGTTGCCGCGGGTGGAGTCCTGGCCGGCGATGCCGCCCTTGAGCACGTTGTTCTTCAGGCTGGCGCCGTCGATGAAAACGTTTACATTCTCGGCCGACTGACCGCCCGCCGAAAAGGTTTTCGTATCGGAGTTGCGCGAGGTGGTCACGCCCGGCACCAGCTTGGCGAAATCCAGGAAGTTGCGCTCGTTCTGGGGCAGTTGCTGGATCTGCTTCTGGCTGATGTTGGTGGCCACTTCCGAAGTGCGCGTCTCGACCAGGGTGGTGGCATTCACCGAGACGCCCTGCAGCTCGGTGGCATTGCTGGTGCTGGGTCCGGCCGCGGCGGCGCCGGCGTCCAGGTTGAGGTTCAGCGCCTGGCCGACTTGCACCGTGACGGTGCGGCTGGCGCTGCTGCCGTTGCCGCTGGCCACGATGGTGTAGCTGCCCGGGCTCAGTCCGGCCAGGGTGTAGTTGCCGTCCGCGCCGACCTTGGTCTTGCTGACGAAGCCGTTGGCGGTATTGGTGGCCACCACCTGGGTGGGCATCGCGCCCTGCGGTGCGCTGACGTGTCCGCGCAGGATCGCCGTGCTGGTCTGGGCGTGCGCGCCCGGCAGCGCGAATGCGGTGACCAGCAAGCCGGCGAGTGCCAGCGAGATGTGCCTGGATAACGTACGTTGATTGACCATGACTGACCCTCTCCCGTAATCGTTGCAAGGTGGTGGAACGCTCTTCCGTCGTTGCCGTGCCATTGTCTGCGGACCGCTACCGTGGCCCGCCTGGAGTGCACCGACCGCTGCCCGGTGCGGTTCCTTCCGGCGCGATCCGGCGCCGGTATGTCGATGCGTTTCAGCCCGATGATGCGGCGCTGGATGCCCGCACCACCAGCTCGGCGCCGACCTGGCGCCGGTGGCCCGCGCGCACGTCGTCCGGGTGGTCGAGTTGTTCGCCCAGCAGGGCCATCGCCTGTCCGCCGAGTTCCGCGATGTGCACCTGGATCGTGGTCAGCGGCGGCGTCACGTAGCGCGCCATCGGCACGTCGTCGAAGCCGCCCACGGCGATGTCCTGCGGGATGCGCAGGCCCGCCTCGCGCAGGGCCGCCAGGCAGCCGATCGCCATCATGTCGTTGGCGGCGAACACCGCATCCGGCCGCGGCCGCATCGCCAGCACCTGCTGGCCGGCGCGATAGCCGGATTCCTCGCTGAAGTCCCCGCGCAGCATCATCACCGGACTGTCCGGTGCATGGCTGGCCAGCGATTCGCGATAGCCGAGTTCGCGCTGGGTGGCGTCGCGGTTGCCCGGTGGGCCCTGGATGAACACGATGCGCCGGCGACCCAGCGACAGCAGGTGTTCGACCATCAGCCGCGCGCCGCCGTCGTTGTCCACCGACAGGGCGCAGTAGTCGGTGCCGGACAGCCGGGTGTTGATCAGCACGGTGGGAAGATTCTGCGGCAGGTTCTGCCGCAGGAAGTCAGCATCGGCGTGAGGCGACATCAGCAGCAGGCCGTCGACCCGCCCCTGCATCGCGCGCAGGGCCGCCGCCGCCGCTTCCGCGTCATCGTGCGAGCTGGAGACCAGCAAGTGCAGGCCGCGCGCCCGCGCCGCCAGGTCGATGCCGCGGATCAGCTCGGAAAAGAATTCGCCGTACAGGTCGGGCAGCAGGGCGCCCACCGTGTTGGTGCGCCGGGTGATCAACATGCGGGCGGCGGCATGCGGCACGTAGCGCAGGCGCTGGGCCGCCTCGAGAATGCGCTGGCCGGTCTCGGCGGTGACGCCACGGCCGCCATTCAGCGCACGCGACACCGAGGCCACCGATACACCGGCCTCGCGCGCCACGTCTTTGATGGTTGCTGCTGGCATTGGTGACCCGATCCGCGAACAGGGAACCGCATTGCGGCGCCAACGTAAACGTTTTCATGGCGGATTGTAAAGCGCTTGTAAAACGATACCTCTGCTGCGCTGCGGCAGTCGCCGTCGATCGCCGCGCGCTGTCGCCGGCAGATCCCCTGACGCTGGCCCGCATCGACCGGGTTCCCGCTGCGGCGCTGCAGCAGCCCTCGATTTGGCACGATTCAGGCATGGCATTCAGTGACTTGGCGGTTCTGTGACCGGAGTCATTCGCCGCCCTCGCCTGACCACTTGTTAAATTTTCAGTTTCGCCGTTAAATGAAGGTTAATCTTTGTGGGCTCAGGCAACTGTATCCTCAAGTTATCGCGGTTACTCAACAAACGATAGGCAACTTGCTGTTTTTAAAGACCATGATGACTGCTGCTCTCACCTTGCTGCTTGTCTCCACCGCGCTGATCGCCAGCGCCGTGCGTCATGTGCCGGCCGGTCAGGTCTACAGCCTGTATCGCCGCGGCAAGCTGGTGCGGGTACTGCAGCAGGGAACGCATCTGGTGTTGCCGTTGCTCGACCGGGTGGCCCACAAGATCAACCTGGCCGGGCAGACGCTGCGGCTGGATGCGTCGCAGGAGGATGCCGGCGAGGTACGCGGCACCGTGTACTGGCAGGTGCTGGAGCCGGAGCGGGCGGACGCGGTGTTCGAGCAGGTCGACCAGCTGATTCGCCGCGGCGCCCGCGAAGCGCTGCGCAACGAGCCTGCCGCCGCCGACACCGATCGGCGCGACCTCGGCGCCCGCATGAAGCAGTCCTTGAACAGCGCGCTGCGCGAGCGCGGCATGATGGTGACGCGGGTCGAGTTGGACGCCGCCTGAACCACGTTATCCGGAACGGGGAGATCGCGCCAGGGCGTCCCAGAACGCTCGCGCCGCAGGGGATTTGCAGGTATTGAACCCGCTACGGCGGGTTTTTCTTTTGGCGGGGCTGGCAAGCGCGGCAGCGGCCGTCGATACTTTGCGGCCCCATGTGACGAGTGAACCGATGACCAGCCGCGACGCCCTGCAGGCACGACTCGAACAAGGCATCGCCGTGCTTGGCCTGTCGTTACCGCCCGAGGCGGTGCCGCGCCTGCTCGACTACCAGGCCCTGCTGCAGCGCTGGAACGCGGCCTACAACCTCACCGCGGTGCGCGATGCGGACGAGATGGTCACTCGCCACCTGCTCGATTCGCTGGCGATCCTGCCGTACGTGCAAGGCCAGACCCTGGCCGATCTCGGCACCGGTCCGGGCCTGCCCGGCATCGTGCTGGCGATTGCCGCGCCCGGCCGGCAGATCCTGCTGGTGGATTCCAACGGCAAGAAGGTGCGCTTCCTGCGCGAGGCGATCCGCTCGCTGAAACTGGAAGGGGTCCGTGCCGAACAGTCGCGGGTGGAAGACGTCGAAGGCCAGTTCGACTGCGTCACCGCCCGGGCGTTTGCCAGCCTCGCCGACATGCTGGGCTGGGGTGGTCATCTGTTGGCCCCGGACGGAATCTGGCTGGCGATGAAAGGCAAGCGGCCGGATGACGAGCTGCCGGGCATTCCGCCGGGCTTCGCGCTGCGCAGCACGCACGAGTTGACGGTGCCGGGCCTGCCGGCCGAACGCCACCTGCTGGTGCTCGGCCGCACGGGGTGAGCGATGTTCCTTCCCCTGCGGGGCAGGGGAAGCGAAAGCTTCCGATGGGTCAGTCGTCCAGCACGGCGCCGTTGCTCTCGATCACCCGGGCATACAGTTTCGCGGTGGCCTTGGGTGTGCGCTGCTGGGTGGCGAAGTCGACGTGGTACAGCCCGAAACGCTTGGAGAAGCCCAGCGACCACTCCAGGTTGTCCAGCAGCGACCACGCGTAATAGCCCTTGAGGTTCACTCCGGCCCCGATCGCCTTGTGCAGCGCCTTGAGGTGCTTGCGCAGGTAGTTCGTGCGCAGCGGGTCGTCCAGCTCGCCGTTCTCGGCCACCGGCGGGTCGTAGAACGCCGAACCGTTCTCGGTGATGTACAGCGGGATGTCGCCGTAGCGATCCTTGAACCAGGTCAGCGTGTCGGTCAGGCCCTGCTCGAACACCTCCCAGCCGGTCTCGGTATAGGTCTTGTTCGGCTGGCGCACCGGCACCGCCTTCAGCGGATAGGCGTTCGCATCGTGTTTCACCACGGCGCGGGTGTAGTAGTTGATGCCGACGAAGTCGACCTTCTGGTTCGTCAGCTTGAAATCGTCTTCGGGAAAGTCCGGCCAGGCCTCGCCGAAGATCTCCTTCAACTCGGGCGGGTAGCTGCCCAGCAGGGCGGGGTCGGCGAATTGCTCGTTCATGTAGGCATGCGCGCGGCGGGTGGCGGCCAGATCCTCGGCGCTGTCGCTGTGCGGGTATTTCGGCTCGATGTTGAACACCACGCCGATCTCGTGCCTGCCATGGGCGCGATAGGCCTGGATGCCGGCGCCGCTGGCACGCATCAGGTTGTGCGCGGCGATCGGCGCCTCGTACTTGCTGCGATGGCCCGGTGCCAGCGCGCCGTGCAGGTAGCCGCCGTCGGTGACCACCCACGGTTCGTTGAGCGTGGCCCAGCGCGGCACGCGGTCGTCCAGCGCCTTGAACATCACCTCGGCGTACTCGGCGAACCAGTGCGCGGCATCGCGGTTGAGCCAGCCGCCGCGATCGTCCAGCGCCGCCGGCAGGTCCCAGTGGAACAGCGTGGCGTTCGGCACGATGCCGTTTTCCAGCAATTCGTCGACCAGCCGCGAATAGAAATCCAGCCCCTGCGGATTGACCCGGCCGGTGCCCTCGGGCAGCACCCGCGCCCAGTTGATGCTGAAGCGGTAGCCCTTGAGGCCCAGCGCCTTCATCAACTGCACGTCGCCCTTGTAGCGGCGGTAGTGGTCGCAGGCGACGTCGCCGGTGTCGCCGTTCACCATCATCCCCGGCGTGTGGGCGAAGCGCTGCCAGATGCTGGGGCCGGCGCCATCGGCCAGCGGCGAGCCCTCGATCTGGTAGGCCGACGTGGCGGCACCCCAGTGGAAGCCGTCGGGAAAGCGGAAACTGGGGCGTGTCATCGCGATTCCTGCAATCAAAGTGCTTGATGTAAACGATTACATGGGCAGAATAGCCGAATATTTCGCCGCTGTGCACGCCTGGGCATGCGGTGGCCGAACCGATGAAGATTCACACCGATGACGATGCGGCCATCGTGGCCACCCCCCGCGGAGATGCCGATGGCCACCGTACGCCTGGATCAGTTGCGCAAGGTCTACCCCAACGGCCACGTCGGCGTGGCGGGCGCCAGTTTCGATATCGCCGACGGCGAACTGCTGGTGCTGGTGGGGCCGTCCGGCTGCGGCAAGACCACCCTGCTCAGGATGATCGCGGGCCTGGAAACGATCAGCGACGGCACCCTGGCGATCGACGGCCGCGTGGTCAACGACGTGGCGCCCAAGGATCGCGACATCGCGATGGTGTTCCAGAACTACGCGCTGTACCCGCACATGACGGTGGCCGAGAACCTGGGCTTCGGCCTGAAGCTGCGCGGCCACGGGCAGGCCGACATCGACGGCCGCGTGGCGGCGGCGGCGAAGACGCTGGAGCTGGAAGATCGGCTGGCCTCCCGCCCCGGCGCGCTGTCCGGCGGCCAGCGCCAGCGCGTGGCGCTGGGCCGGGCGCTGGTGCGCGATCCCAAGGTGTTCCTGCTGGACGAGCCGCTGTCCAACCTCGACGCCAAGCTGCGCCTGTCGATGCGGGTGGAGATCGCCCGGCTGCATCGCCAGCTCAAGGCCACCATGGTCTACGTCACCCACGACCAGATCGAGGCGATGACCCTGGGCCAGCGCATCGTGGTGCTCGATGGCGGGGTGATCCAGCAGATCGACACGCCGATGAACCTGTACGACAAGCCGGCCAACCTGTTCGTGGCCGGCTTCGTGGGCAGCCCGGCGATGAACCTGCTGCACGGCACCCTGCAGCGGCAGGACGGCTGGAAGCTGGTCACCGCGCAGGGCGACATCGTGCTGGGCGAACCGCCGCAGGCCTCCGCGTGGGAGCCGTGGTGCGATCGTGCGGTGGTGCTGGGCGTCCGCCCGGAGCACCTGCAGCCGCAGCCGTCCGGCGCGGCCGCCCTCACCGCGCAGCTTGAAGTGCTCGAACCGGTCGGCAACGAGGTCTTCCTCAACCTGCGCCACGGCAGCCAGCCGCTGGTTTCCCGGGTGGCGCCGCAAGCCCTGCCCGAGCCCGGCAACGCGGTGCCGTTGGGCCTGGCGCGCGAGCGGCTGCACCTGTTCGATGCGGCCAGCGGCCAGCGCATCGTGGCGTGAACCGGCGGCCGGCCCGGCAGGCAAGCCGCGGCGGCAATGCTAATCTAGCCGTCCTTCGCGAACGGTAGCTATCCATCCATGGCCCGCATCATCGCTGTCGCCAACCAGAAAGGCGGTGTCGGCAAGACCACCACGGCCGTCAACCTCGCCGCGGCGCTGGCCGCGGCGAAGCGCAAGGTATTGCTGATCGATCTCGATCCGCAGGGCAATGCCACCATGGCGTCGGGCGTCAACAAGCGTGACATCCAGGCCAGCGGATGCGAGGTGCTGCTGGAGGAAGTGACCCTGGCCGCCGCGATCGTGCCCACCGATGCGCACTACGACCTGCTGCCGGGCAATGGCGATCTCACCGCCGCCGAGCTGAAGCTGATGGACGCGCTGGCCCGCGAGCACCGGCTGAAGGAACTGCTGGCCACGGTGGCGGACAACTACCACACCATCCTGATCGACTGCCCGCCCTCGCTGAACCTGCTGACCCTCAACGCGCTGACCGCGGCCGATGGCGTGCTGATCCCGGTGCAGTGCGAATACTTCGCGCTGGAAGGGCTCTCCAGCCTGCTCGACACGGTCAAGGCGGTGCGCCACCGGTTGAACCCGAAGCTGGAGATCGAAGGCCTGCTGCGCACCATGTACGACGTGCGCAACAACCTCGGCAACGAGGTCTCCGCACAACTCACCCAGCATTTCGGCGACAAGGTGCTGCGCTCGATCATCCCCCGCAACGTGCGCCTGGCCGAGGCGCCCAGCCATGGCCAGCCGATCCATCTGTACGATCGCAGCTCGCGCGGCGCGATCGCCTACATCGGCCTGGCCGGCGAAGTGATCCGGCGCGAGCGCGGGCTGCCGCGGAACGTGGCGGCGGAGCCGGTCGAAGACATCGAGGTGGCGGCGCCGGCGCCGGCACACGACGACAGCGGTCCGACGCTCAAGGCGCCGGCCGCCAATCACCAGGAATGAGAGCCTGTTCGTGACCTTCAGACACCCCGCGTTGTCATCCCGTGGCTGTCAGGTGGCAGTGCGTGGTGCCGGCCTGCCTGGCCGGCAGGCCAAGCCGCGCGCTGCCGCATGGCGGCCACGGGATGACAACCCATCGGGCCGGATCTGTTTGCGTGCAGGCCGGCGTCATCATTCGGTCGTGGACGGACGTCCACTCCCTCACTCTTCCTTGGCCTGCGCGCAAACAGATTCCGGCGCGGGGTGTTTGAAGATCATGAACAGGCTCTAGACATGGCTGCTGCGAAAAAACGTGGATTGGGACGCGGGCTCGACGCCCTGCTCGGCGGCGATGGTGACGCCACGCCGTCGATGCTGGCGCAGGAAGGCGAGCTGCGCATGCTGCCGATCCAGCAGGTCCAGCCCGGCAAGTACCAGCCGCGGCGGCACTGGAACGACGAGGCGCTGGACGAACTCGCCGCCTCGATCAAGGCGCAGGGCCTGATCCAGCCGGTGGTGGTGCGCGAGCTGGGCAAGCACAGCTACGAGCTGATCGCCGGCGAACGCCGCTGGCGCGCGGCCCAGCGCGCCCAGATGAGCGAGATCCCCGCGCTGATCAAGCAGGTCTCCGAGGCCGCCGTGCCGGCGATGGCGCTGATCGAGAACATCCAGCGCCAGGACCTCACCCCGCTGGAAGAGGCCGACGCGCTGAAGCGGCTGATCGACGACTTCGAGCTCACCCACCAGCAGGCCGCCGATGCAGTGGGGCGCTCGCGGGCATCGGTGTCGAACATGCTGCGGCTGACCGACATGCCCGAGGCGATCAGGCGCCTGCTTGACGAAGGCAAGCTGGAAATGGGCCACGCCCGTTGCCTGCTGACGCTGGAGGAATCCATCGCCGTGCCGCTGGCGCGCCAGGCCTCGACGCTGGGCTGGTCGGTGCGCGAGCTGGAGGAAGCCGCCCGCCGCGCGCAGACCGCGCCCAAGGGCAAGGCCAGGCACGCGCCGGCACGCGACCCGAACATCAGCGCGCTGGAACGCGAGCTGGGCGAGCGCTTCGCCACCCGCGTCGAGCTGGCCCAGGGCAAGGGCGGCCGCGGCAAGCTGGTGATCCACTACCACAGCAACGACGAACTCGACGGCATCCTCGGCAAGATCCGCTGACCTTGGTGAAAGATGAAACGCTCCAGGCCGGTCTATCTGGCAGTGAGTTCCCGACAACGTCAATTCGAGGCGCTGACCCGCGCGCACGCCGGCGACCTGTACCGCTTCGCCTACTGGCTGTGCGGGCAGGACGCGCTGGCCCAGGACCTGGTGCAGGAGACCTTGCTGCGCGCGTGGAAAAGCCTCGATGCGCTGCGCGAGGCCGAGTCCGCCAAGCCGTGGCTGCTGACCATCCTGCGTCGCGAACACGCGCGCCTGCATGAGCGCAAGGCGCTGGATACCGTCGAGCTGGAAGACAGCCTCGCCGAGGACGCCGCCTGGGCCAGCCCCGAGCGCCACGGCGATGCCGCCGAACTGCGTGAAGCCATGTCCCGATTGCCGCACAAATATCGCGAACCGCTGCTGCTGCAGGTGCTGGGCGGCATGAGCTGCGACGAGATCGCCGCCGAGCTGGACCAGCAGCCCGGCGCGGTGATGACCCAGTTGTTCCGTGCCCGGCAGAAGCTGAAATCCATCCTGCAGGGCGGCCGCCCGGAGGCGCAGCATGGACTGCCTTGAGTTCCGCCGCCGCCTCGGCGCCGAGCCGCACTCGCGCGCGGCCGAGCTGCTCGCCCATCGCGACCGCTGCGCCGCGTGCGCCGCCGCGTGGGAGCGCGCCCAGGCCTTCGAGCGCGAACTGCACGCCGCGCTCGAGGTGTCCGTGCCCGAAGGCCTCGCCGAGCGCGTGCTGCTGGCCCAGGCCACCGGCGAGCGCCGCCAGCAGACCCGTCGCCGCCAGCTGGCGCTCGCACTGGCCGCCTCGCTGCTGCTCGCGCTCGGCCTCGGCGGCTACGGCTGGAAGCAGCTGGATGCGCGCTCGCTGCCGGCGCTTGCCGTCGCGCACATGCCCGACGAAATCCACTCGCTCGACCTCGTCCAGCCCATCGGCGCTCCGGCCATCGTCGACGGCTTCGCGGTGCGCGGCGTCAGCCTGCGCGGCCCCGCCCCCGCCGACGTCACCTATGTGCACGACTGCCCGGTCGGCCCCTACAAGACCGTGCACCTGGTCAGCCGCGTCGGCGGCACCCCGGTCGCCGTGCTCTACCTGCCGCACAAGCAGGTGGCCAAGGCCAGCGACTTCCAGCGCGACGGCTGGCATGGCCGCATCGTGCCGCTGCAACACGGCACCCTGGTGATGCTCACCGACCGTGGTGGCGCACGTCCGTTCGACGCGGTGGCGCGCCACTGGCGGGTGGCGATCGATGGAGAGGGCGGCGCGAGGACCGCGCAGCGCCGCACGGTCAACGAGGCACCGGGCCGGTTGGCACCCTGAGTCTTCCCGTCATCGGAACCGCCGGCTCACCACGGCGTCCAGCGAAATCCGCCCTGCTCCGAGCCCCACCAGGGCCAGCAGCATCAGCCCCCAGGCCTTGTGGTCGTTGAAGTCGCCGCCGATCAGGCCGGCCCAGAGGCCGTTCGGCCACAGCGCGGGGTAGGAGACCACGGCGACGATGTTGTAGACGAACAGCACGGCGGCGACCACGCGGGTGCCGAGGCCGAGGGCGAGAAACCACGGCAGCACCAGTTCGGTCCAGGTGGCGAGCGTGGCGGCCAGCGCGGGGGCGAGCAGGGGCACCTGGTATTCGTTGTCGAACAGGTAGGCGGTACCGCTGGGGTCGTCCCACTTCACCGTGCCGGCGCGCCAGAACGCGAGCGCCACGAACACGCGGAACAGCAGCAGGGCAAGCGGGGTCAGCACGGCGAGTTGCGCGGTGAGGCGCGACCAGCGGGCGATGGCGACGGTGGTGTTCATGCGGGCGATTCCTCGGAAAGTGGATGACGGATCACGCGGCGAGCAGCGCGTGTTCGAGCAGGGGACGCAGCAGGGTTTCGGGCGGCGCCTGCGGGTCGATCAGCTGTGCGGCGGCGAGCGCCAGATCCAGCGATGATCCGCGCCGCAGCGCGGCCACGAACGCGGCCTGCGCAGGTGCGATGGCACGCATCGCCACCTGGCTGCCTTCGCGCCACAGCAGCACGGATTGCGGCGCGGCGGGGTCGATGGCGTCGTGTTCCGGCGCCTGCGCACAACGCCACAGATCCAGCACCGCCCAGGCGCAGGACAGCACGCGCACGCAGGGCCGCAGCCGCGGCGGGTGCCCCGCGTCGGCCAGCGCGGCGACCAGGGCTGCGGCATCGGCGGGCGTGGCATCGGCGGCCAGCGCCACTTCCTGGCGCAGCCATTCCAGCCGTGCCACGTCACCCAGCCAGGGCCATGGCGCGGTTTCCGGTTGCGCTTCCACGAACGCGGCGAAGTCGGCGCCATGGTCCTGCAGGTTGCCGCTGCGGTTGCCGCGGTACGCGGCGTGGCGGGTGGCGAGGCCGTCGAAGCAGTCCTCGCCGAGCAGGCGTTGCAGCGCGGGAAAACTGGTGGCCAGCGCATCGACGTGGATCGCGAGGTTCGCGTTCCGATAGATGCGCAGGCGGGCGGCGGGCGCGATGCCGCGCGCGGCGATCCACGGTTCCAGCGCGGGCGCTGCGCCGTTCACGATGGCGCCGGCGAACGCCTGCTGCAGTTCACGCAGCGAGGGCGGTGACGACATCGAGATGCTCCGTGGCGAGCCGCGCCTCGTCCTCCAGCACGGCGAAATCGGGCAGGTGCTGGTCCCATTCGATCAGGCTCGGCCTGGCCCCGATGCGGGCCAGCGTGTAGCCGTACAGCGCCCATACGGCCGCATCGACGCGCTGGTCGTGCGAGTCGATCAGCAGTTCGCCGCCCAGCCCGTGCTTGCGGGTGAAGCCGGCCAGATGCAGTTCGCCCACCGCGTCGGCGGGGATGCCGTCGATGAAGCGTTGCGCGTCGAAGCCGTGGTTGACGCTGTTGACGTAGACGTTGTTGACGTCCAGCAGCAGGCCGCAGCCGCTGCGCGCGGCGAGTGCGGCGAGGAACTCCCACTCGCGCAGCGTCGAGTGGCTGAAATGGATGTAGCTGGAGACGTTCTCCACCAGCACGCGGCGGCCCAGCGTTTCCTGCAACTGGCCCACGCGCGCCACCATCAGATCCAGCGCTTCCTCGGTGTACGGCAGCGGCAGCAGGTCGTTGTAGTGGCGCCCGCCGATGGCGCCCCAGCACACGTGCTCGGACACCAGCCCGGGCTCGGCGCGTTGCACCAGCGCGCGCAGCGCGGCGAGGTGGGCGGGATCGAGCGGATCGGCCGAGCCCAGCGACAGGCCCACGCCGTGCAGGCTCACCGGGTAGTCGCGGCGCAGCGCGTCGAACGCGTCCCACAAGGCGCCGCCGGCGCAGAACAGATTCTCGCTGTGCAGCTCGAAGAACGGCACGGCGGGCCGGTGGTGCAGCACGTGCGCGACGTGCGCCGGCCGCAGCCCGATCCCGACGCTCGTCGGGATCGGCTGCGCACGCACGGGGCGTGACGGGGGCACGGCTGTCAGCTCTTCTTCATCATGGCGTCGTGCGACATGGCAGCCTGCGCCTGCAGCGAACCGCCGTCGAGCTTGGCGCACAGGCCGGCGGGCACCGCCACGAAGGCCTGCGGATCGCGCGCCTTGCTGTCCTGGCCCGCGCAGGAGTGGCCCGGGGACTGGCAGTCGTTCTTCATCGCGGCGTTGACGCCGTAGCACTTCTGGGTGGCGCTGGCGGCCATCTTGTCGGCGGCGTGGGCGGTGCTGGCGGCGCCCAGCGCGCCGGCGGCGAGCAGGCTGAGCAGGGCGGAGCTGAGGATGGTCTGGGCTTGCATGGGTCTCTCCCGTGGATGCCGGACGATTCCGGCTGCGGTAGATGACCCGGTGGACGCGGATTTCCTTACAACGGGTTTTGGGCCCGGTTTCGACGGTTCGAGCCGGCAGGCATTAAACTGCGCGTTCGCCGCCCTTCGCGGTGCCCGTTCTGCTGAAAGGCCCGCCCCATGCCGCAACTCTCCGTCGTCGTCCCCGTCTTCAACGAGCGTGACAACATCCCGCCGCTGCTGGCCGAGATCGCTGCCGCCCTGCGCGGGCAGGTCGACTACGAAGTCATCTACATCGATGACGATTCCAGCGACGACAGCCGCGCGGTGCTGGCGGCGCAGAAGGCGAGCCATCCGGAACTGCGGGTGCTGCACCACGTGACCCGCAGCGGCCAGAGCACGGCGGTGTGGAACGGCGTGCGCGCGGCGCAGTCGCCGTGGATCGCCACGCTGGACGGCGACGGCCAGAACGATCCGGCCGACATCCCGAAACTGCTGGCCGCCCGCGATGCGGCGTCGGCCGAAACGCGGCTGTTCGCCGGCTGGCGCACCACCCGCCGCGACAGTTTCAACAAGCGCATCTCCTCGAAGATCGCCAACGCGGTGCGCTCGCGCATGCTGCGCGATGCCACCCCGGACACGGGCTGCGGCCTGAAGCTGTTCGAGCGCGAGGTGTTCCTGCGCCTGCCCTACTTCGACCACATGCACCGCTACTTGCCGGCGCTGGTCAAGCGTGCCGGTTTCGCCGCCCAGAGCGTGCCGGTCGGCCATCGCCCGCGCACCGCCGGCGTGTCCAAGTACGGCATGCTGGACCGGCTGTGGGTCGGCCTGGCCGACCTGCGCGGCGTGGCCTGGCTGATGCGTCGCGGCAAGGTCACCCGGGTCGAGGAACTCTGATCCAGGTCACGTCGCCCGATCCGGAGGCTCGTATGCTGGGTGGGGTCCTCGGCTGATCCGGAGCATCGGGAGACTGCCCGTGAGCATTGCCGTCAAACGCGTCTACGAACCGGCTGCAGCAACCGATGGCTATCGCGTGCTGATCGATCGCCTGTGGCCGCGCGGCCTGAAGAAGGACGCGGTGCCGCTGGACCTGTGGGCGAAGGAACTGGCGCCGTCGACCGCGTTGCGCCAGTGGTTCGGGCACGATCCCGCGTTGTGGGACGGTTTCCGCCATCGCTACGCCAGTGAACTGGACAAGCTCGCCGAACACTGGCAACCGCTGGCGCAGCGCGCCAGCCGGCACAAGCTCACCCTGCTGTACGGCGCACGCGACGAGGAACACAACAACGCGGTGGCGCTGAAGGCGTATCTGGAAAACTGGCTGCGCTCGCACGGGCCGCGCTGAGCCGCGACCTTCAGGCCTCGCGCTGCGGCGTGCCCGCCCGCGGCCAGCTGGCCAGCGTGGCGCGGGCCTGCAGGCGGCCCATCTCGATCAGCTCGCGCGCCCGGTAGAACTCGTAGGCGCTGGCGATGTTGCGCGGCAACTCGATCAGCAGATCCGGCTCGTAGGCGGCCAGGCGCAGCCGCGCCAGGTTGGCCTGCATCAGGTCCATCGATTGGGTCAGCAGGTCGAGCGTGCCCGGGACCGGCGGCTGGTTCTCGCCATGCGAAACCATCCGGCCGATGAAGTCGCCGATGCGCTGGCGATAACCGGCTTGCGCGTTCGTGTCGTGGACTGGCGGTTGCGGTGGCGTGGTGGTGACGGGCGCGCCGTCGACGCTGACGGCAATCGTGTAGTCGGCGTTCTCGCGGATCAGCGGAGTCACCGGCACCGGATTGAGCAGGGCACCGTCGACCAGCCGGCGCCCGTCGATCAGGTGCGGACGAAACACGGTGGGGATGGCGATCGAGGCACGGATCGCGTCGAACAGGCAGCCGCGGCTGAGCCAGACTTCGCGGCCCCGCTCGATGTCGGTGGCCACCGCGGTGAAGGCCAGCGGCAGCTCCTCGATCTGCACGTCGCCGATCAGCCCGCGCATCGTCTCGATGATCTTCTCGCCCTTGATCAGCCCGCCGCCGGTGAAGGTCCAGTCGACCAGCCTGAGCACGTCGAACTTGGCCAGCGCGCAGACCCAGTCGCGATAGACCTCCAGCTTGCCGCTGGCATGGATGCCGCCGATCAGGGCGCCCATCGAGGTGCCGGCGATCGCCACGATCCGGTAACCCTGCGCCTCGATTTCCTCGATCACGCCGATATGCGCCAGCCCCTTGGCGCCGCCGGCTCCCAGGGCCAGCGCCACCGTCGGCCCGGGTGGCGCGGCGGGCAGTTGCGGCGTGGTCGAGGGCGGTCCGGGCTGATGTGCTTTCATGGCGGGCATTCAATCACGAAATGCAGGCGCTGCCGTTGGCAGGCTGCATCACCGCGAGCGACGGTGGCGGCGGCTGGTTAGTATGACCGGGCTGCGGCACCCGGCCGGCGGCAACGAACACGGAATCACGCATGGCTTCTTCATCATCCATTCCTGACCGAAAGCCCTGCCGCGTGCGCGGGCCGGGGCCTGCCGCGTGAGCTGGCAGGCCTGGGCGACCGTGGCGGTGATCGCGCTGGCGATGGCGCTGTTCGCCAGCGAGAAGCTGCGCATCGATCTGGTCGCCCTGCTGGTGCTGGCGACCCTGGTGATCCTCGGCATCGTCACGCCGGTGGAAGCGCTGAGCGGCTTCAGCAACGAGGCCACGGTGACGGTGGCGGCGATGTTCGCGCTGAGCCTGGGCATCGAACGTTCCGGTGCGCTGGAACCGCTGAGCCGCTGGCTGATCCGGATCAGGCGTCCCTGGCTGCTGACCCTGGCGCTGATGCTGGCGATCGCGCCGCTGGGCGCCTTCGTCAAGAACATCGCCCTGGTCGCCACCTTCCTGCCGCTGGCGCTGCGCGTGTGCCAGCGCACGCATACGCCGCCGGGCCGCGTGCTGATGCCGATGGCGTACGCCGCGCAGATGGGCGGCGTGTGCACGCTGATCGGCACCTCGTCCAACCTGCTGGCCGACACGCTGGCGCAGAAGCACGGCATGCCGGCGTTCGGCGTGTTCGAGTTCACCCGCATGGGGGTGATCCTCGCCGTGGTCGGCATCCTCTATCTGATGCTGGTCGGGCGCTGGCTGCTGCCGCGCCACATCGATGCGGAGATGCCGGAGCAGGAAGACATCGGCAAATACGTCACCGAACTGGAAGTGACCGAACAGTCGTCGCTGGTCGGCGGCAGCATCGCCGATGCGAAGCTGGGCGAGCGCTACGGCGTCTACCCGCTGGAGTTGTTGCGGGGCGAAAAGCGCATGTGGTCGCCGCGCAGCCAGGAGATCGCCGTGGGCGACGTGCTGCTGGTGCGCGGCGACTGGGAAAAGATCGAGGAATTCCAGCGTCGCACCGGCCTGCGCAACGCACCGGACCGGCGTTATGCCAAGGGCGACGACCGCTCGCGGGTGATGGTGGAGCTGATGGTGGCACCGGCCAGCCCGATGGAAAGCCGGCGGCTCGACGAGACCGGCCTGAACTGGCGCTATGACGCGGTCGCCCTGGCCATCCACCGGCGTGGCCAGCTGTTGCGCGACAAGCTCAGCGACGTCAGCCTGGCGGTGGGTGACGTGCTGCTGGTGCTGGTGGACGACGACGCCCTGTCGAACCTGCGCAACGACGAGGCCTTCATCGTGCTGAGCGAGCGCGAGGAAACGCATCGCACGCCACGCAAGGCGTTTTACGCGGCGGCCATCATGGCCGGCGTGGTGGTGGCCTCGGGCCTGCACTGGCTGCCGATTCCGATCGCCGCGATCTGCGGCGCCATCGCCATGGCGATCACCGGCTGCTTCGGCCGCAAGGACGTCTACGAAGGCATCGACTGGAAGATCATCATCCTGCTTGGCGCGATCCTGCCGCTGGGCATCGCGATCGAGCGCAGCGGCCTGTCGCAGGAACTGGTGCAGATGGGCCTGGGCGTGGTCGGCGAGCACGGCCCGCTGGCCGCCCTGCTGATGGTCTACCTGCTCACCGCCCTGCTCACGGAACTGATGGGACACAATCCCTCGGTGGTGCTGATGGTGGGCATCGCGGTGTCGGTCGCCCATGCGATGAAGGTGGACCCGCGGCCATTCGTGGTGGCTGTCGCCTTCGCCGCGGCCACCTCGTTCGCCACGCCCGTCGGCTATCCCACCAACACCATGGTCTATTACGCCGGCGGTTATCGCTTCACCGACTTCATGAAGGTGGGCATCCCGCTGATCGCCATCTTCTGCGCGTTGTCGATGTGGCTGATACCGAAGTTCTGGCCGTTTTAATAGAGCAAAGCGCTTCTTGCGTTTGCTCCAGGGGGAGGCCGCTTCAATAAGGCAAAGCGCATGTCGCGTTTGCTCCCTCTCCCTCCGGGAGAGGGTTGGGGAGAGGGTGGCCCCCGCCCGGAAACCATCTCAGAGCCTACTTCGCTCAAGTTTCGTCGCACGCCGCCCTCACCTCAATCCTCTCCCAAGGGGAGAGGAGGCGAAGGTGCCGTGCGGGAGTCGCTTCATCGTGCATCCGGGTTGTGCGAACGCCACCGAGGAGTGGTAGCGCCAGTCATGGCTGGGCGTATCCGCCCAATGCCAGCTGCAGCAGGATCTTCATCTCCTCGCGCAGCGACATGGGCGCCACGATCTCCGCATCCGGACCGTACTTGAGCACGTCCATCAGCAGCTCTTTCGAGTTGGAATAGGGCAGCTTCAGTTCATAGCGGCCGTCGGGCAGCCATTCGCCCTTTTGCTGCGAGTGCCAGTGTTCGTCGGCGACCCAGCGCGCGGCGTGCGACGAGAAGCGGATGGTGGCCCAGGCCTTGGGCTTGCCCGCGAAGATGCCGTAGCTGGAGGCGAGCAATTCGTTGAGGTCGCTGTCGGGGACGTCGATGGCGGCGCTGTCCAGCGCGTGCGCCTCGGCCATCCGGTCGACGGCGAAGCTGCGCAGCGCCTCGCGGTCGTGATCCCACACGTCCAGATACCAGTTGTCGCGATAGTGGGTCAGCCGCTGCGGCGACACGGTGCGGCGGCTGTCGGCATTGGTGGTGCGCGCGCGGTAGCGGAAGCGCAGCTGCTGTCGCTGCAGCACCGCACCGGCTACCGTGCGGAACACCTGCTGGTCGAGCTTGCGCTCGCCCCAGGGAATCACCCTGATCCGCTCGATCGGCAACGCCTTGCCGTTGTCGTGGTTGGAAAGCAGGCCCTCGATGCGCGACTTGAACGGCGCCAGCGCGCCAGCCAGCACGCCGGGGCCGGAGCGGCCGATCAACTCGTTCAGCGCCAGCAGGGCGGCCAGCTCGTCGGAGGTCAGCCACAGGCCGGGCAGTTCGAACTTCTCGCCTTCGCCCTGCTCGTAACGGAACGCGGCGGCCTGGTCGTTGCCGCCGCTCTCGATCGGCGCGCGCAATGCGTCGCGCAGGAAGGCCACGTCGCGATACAGGGTGGCGCGCGAACATTCCAGTTCGTCGAGCAGGCGCGGCAGCGGTATCGGATAGTGCGCCGACTTCAGCAGCCGGTGCAGGGTCAGTATGCGTTCGTAGCGATCCATGGGGCGTCGGCGTTTCGTCGATGGCAGGCCTTGTGTAGCATGGAGGCGGCCTGCGTTGCTCACAAGTCGCCGCCGGCATGGTCGAAACCAGCATCGGATGCCTCATGTCGCCCAGCCGCGAATTGCCGACAGACGTCACCAGCACGCACGACCCCGCCCTTGCCGGGACGACCCGATCCAGTTACGCCGAGATCCTGCTGCGCGTGCTGGCGGTCAGCGGCTACGGCTTGTGGATCTGGCTGGGCATGGGCCTGACCTTGGGCATGAACCAGATCGGCAACGGCGCGATGCAGATGCCGCTGGTGCTGGGCACCGCACTGGTGTGCGCGGGACTGGCCCTGGGCGGCTTGCGTCTTTCGGCGAACACCGCGTGGTACGGCGGGCCGCCGGCGGAACGACGCTGGCCCAAGCGGGCGGCGTGGATGGCGCTGGCCTGCTTCCTGCCCGTGCTGTTGCTGCTGGTGCTGGGTGACGGGCACGGACACGTGTTGTCGATGCGCATGGCCGGGGTGGCGTTGCTGCTGTGCAGCCTGGTCAGCCTGGTGCACAGCGCGTACCGCTTTCGCAGCCAGCTTTCGCCCGACCTGCAGCGGATGTCCTCCTCCCTGCCGGTCAGTCGGCTGGTCACCGCCTGGTACGGCGGCGGCTTGTGGCTGTGGCTGTGCGTGATGATGCAGGGCGGGCCAGGCCCCGAGCACGGCGCCTATCCGTGGATTCTGCTGTTGCTGGCGCTGGCCCTGCTGCTGGGCCTGCTCGAAGGCATGCGCTGGCAGTCATTGGCGCCGGCCCAGGGCAGCGACCACGACCTGCATGTCCAGTACCTGTCGTTGCCCCGCGTCGCCGCCGCGCTGCTGATCTATGTGTTGCCCTGTGCGGCCCTGCTGTTCACCGACCGATTCGGCGGCGGGCTGCTGGCGTCCGCGCTGGCCGTTCCCAGTTGCCTGCTCGGCAAGATGATCGAGCAGCATGTCTACGAAACGGCCCTGGCCCGGGGCCTTCCCGCGGGCGGAATGAATCCGTTCCCGTGATTTTCCGGAACGTTCATTGGCAGTTCAAACCGCCACGTTAAGGTAGCGGCCTTACCATCTTTTAACAAATGGATCGCCCCGATGAAAAAGACCCTGATCGCCGGCCTGCTGCTGGCCGCCTTCGCGAGCTTCGCCGTCCAGGCCCAGGATACCGACACCCAGGCCGCCAACGGCGGCTGGAGTGGCTCGGGCGAATTCGGTTTCGCCTCGTCCACCGGCAATTCGCGCTCGGAGAACATCAACGCCAAGCTCGGCCTGAGCCAGGAAAACGAGCAGTGGAAGAACAACTTCTTCGTCGACGCGCTGCGCTCGAAGAGCCAGCAGACCCTGGTCGACACCGACGGCAACACGATCAAGCAGTTCAACACCACCGCCAACCGCTATGACGGCGGCGCCTCGGTCGGCCTCAAGCTCGATCCGCGCAGCTACATCGTGGGCGCCGCGCGCTACGAGCACGACGATTTCGGCGCCAATCTGTGGCAGGGCATCGTCTCGCTGGGTTACGGCTACATCGCACTGAAGGACGGCCGCAACGAGCTGTCGTTCGAAATCGGTCCCGGTTACAAGCGCTACCGCCCGGCCGACGTGGACGTGGTGGTCGATGGCGCGGTGGTGCACCAGCAGCAGCCCACCGAGAGCGAAATGGTCGGCCGCGGCCTGATCAACTACAAGTTCAAGCTCACCGAGAACACCGCGTTCGAGGACACCTTCCTGATGGAAGCCGGCTCCAAGAACACCTACCTGCAGAACGACGCGGGCCTTGCCGTCAGCATGACCAGGAAGCTGGCGCTGAAGGTGGGTTTCCAGCTCCGCCACAACAGCGACGTGCTGCCGGGAACCAAGAAGACCGACACGCTGACCACGACGAACCTGGTTTACAGCTTCTGAGGGAACAGGGAGCGGGAAACGGGGAACGGGGAACGGGAAGAGCGCGAAGCTCAGAGTCCTTGTTCCCCGTTCCCGCTTCTACCCCAGCAGCTCGCCCGCGCCCTGCGCCAGCAGGGCTTCGGCCACTTGCCGACCCAGTGACTCCGCCTGCTCGCCGGGGCTGGCGGCCTCGGCATGCAGCAGGCGGCCACTGTTCGCGTCGCCGACCAGTCCGCGCAGGTGCAGGCCGTGTTCGCCGAGCATGCACCACGCACCCACCGGCACCGTGCAGCTGCCGCCCAGCGCGTGATTCATCGCGCGCTCGGCGGTGACGGTGAGGCGGGTGTCGGCGTCGTCCAGCGCGGCCAGCAAGGCGAGCACGGCCGGCTGGTCAGCGCGTGCCTCGATCGCGATCGCCGCCTGGCCCGGTGCCGGCAGCCAGTCCGGCGCGGCCAGGCGCGAACGGATGCGCGCGGCCAGGCCCAGTCGTTCCAGTCCGGCGCAGGCCAGCACGATCGCGTCGTAATCGCCGGCGTCGAGCTTGCCCAGTCGCGTGCCCACGTTGCCGCGCAGATCCAGCAGCTGGAGATCCGGCCGCAACGCCCGCAATTGCGCCTGCCGGCGCAGCGAGGAGGTGCCCACCCGGGCGCCCTGCGGCAGTGACGCCAGCTCGGCGTGGTCGTTGCTGACGAAGGCATCCGCCGCGTCCGCACGGGGCAGGATCGCCGGCAGCACGAAGCCGGGTTCCAGCTCCGCCGGCACGTCCTTCAGGGAATGCACGGCCAGCTCCGCGCGGCCTTCCAGCATCGCCACTTCCAGTTCCTTCAGGAACAGTCCCTTGCCGCCGATCGTGGCCAGCGGCTTGTCCAGGATCTCGTCGCCGCGCGTGCTCATCGGCACCAGTTCGACGAGCAGCCCCGGGTGCGCCACGCGCAGCAGGGCCGCCACGTGCTCGGCCTGCCACAGCGCGAGCGCGCTCTTGCGGGTGGCGATGCGCAGGGTGGAAGGATTCATCGGGGCTCCGCGAGGTTCAACGAGCGCTCATTGTCGCGTAGTTTCCGCGCCGCGGCGCAACGGCGAATTGGCGCAGGCGGCTGCAAAACCGCGATGGACCGGGCTAGGATGGGGAAAACCTCGGGAGCAGATCATGCAAAGCGGCAATCCGGCGCTCAACAAGAACACCTTCCTCGACGCCGCCAGCGGCGCCGTGGTCACCTGCAGCGACGACGCCATGACGATCAATGGCACGGTCAACAAGACCGGGCTGCTGCTGTTGCTGGTGCTGGTGGGCGCATTCGTCAGCTGGAGCCGTTTCAGCGGTCCGGACAGCCTGCCCACGATCATGCCGCTGGTGCTCGGCGGCTGCATCGGCGGCCTGGTGCTGGGCCTGGTGACCGTGTTCAAGAAGACCTGGGCGCCTTACACCGCGCCGCTGTACGCGGTGGCCGAGGGCCTGTTCATCGGCGCGCTGTCGGCGATCTTCGAGATGCGCTATCCGGGCATCGTGATCCAGGCGGTGGGGCTGACCTTCGGCACCATGGCGGCGATGCTGCTGGCCTACCGCAGCGGGCTGATCCGCGCCACCGAGAAGTTCAAGCTCGGCGTGGTCGCCGCCACCGGCGGCATCTTGCTGCTGTACCTGGCCAACTTCGCGATGGGTTTCTTCGGTCATTCGATGGGCTTCATCAATGGCAGCAGCATGCTGGGCATCGGCTTCAGCGCCGTGGTGGTGGTGATCGCCGCGCTGAACCTGATCCTCGACTTCGACCTGATCGAAACCGGCGCCCAGTCCGGCGCACCGAAGTACATGGAGTGGTACGGCGCGTTCGCACTGGTGGTGACCCTGGTCTGGCTGTACCTGGAACTGCTGCGCCTGCTGTCGAAACTGCAGTCGCGCAACTGAGTATCCGAAACAGCGAGGCCGGCGGATCGCTGCGATCCGTCGGCCTCTTCGTGTCTGCGGGACTATTTGCCCAGCAGCGCCTTCGCCCGCTGCACCACGTTGTCGACGGTGAAGCCGAACTCCTGCAACAGCTTTTCCGCCGGCGCGGAGGCGCCGAAGTGGTCGATGCCGAGCACGTCACCGCGCGCGCCCACGTAGCGCAGCCAGCCTTGGGTGGCGCCCATTTCCACGGCCAGCCGGGCCGCGACGCCAGCAGGCAGCACCTGCTCGCGGTAATCCGGCGACTGCGCGTCGAACAATTCCCAGCTGGGCATCGACACGCAGCGCGTGGCGACGCCGTCGGCTTCGAGCTTGTCCGCCGCGTCGAGGATCAGGCCGACTTCCGAGCCGCTGGCGATCAGGATCAGCGCGGCCTGCTCGCTGCTGGCCTCGCGCAACACATAGGCGCCCTTGCGCAGGCCTTCGGCGCCGGCATGGCGCTGGCGATCCAGCGTCGGCACTTTCTGCCGGGTCAGCGCCAGCGCCACCGGATGCTTCTTCGAGCTCACCGCGACGCGCCAGGCCTCGGCCGTCTCGTTGGCGTCGGCGGGACGGATCACGGTGAGGTTGGGGATCGCCCGCAGGCTGGCCAGTTGTTCGATCGGCTGGTGGGTGGGGCCGTCCTCGCCCAGCGCCACGCTGTCGTGGGTGAACACGTGCACCACGTGCAGGCCCATCAGCGCGGCCAGCCGGATCGACGGGCGCATGTAGTCGGAGAAGATCAGGAAGGTGGCGTCGAACGGGATGAAGCCGCCGTGCGCGGCCAGGCCGTTGCCGATCGCGGCCATCGCGTGTTCGCGCACGCCGTAGTGGAAGTTGCGGCCGGCGCGGCTCCAGCCGCCGCCGTCGGAGCCTTCGGTGTCTTCGCCCGGGGCGATGGCCGGGTTGAAGTCGCCCAGGCCCTTCAGCGCGGTGAAGGTGGACGGATCGAGGTCGGCCGAACCGCCGCACAGCGCCGGCAGTTTCTTCGCGAACGCGTTCATCACCTGGCCGCCGGCCACGCGGGTGGCCAGGCCTTTCGGGTCGGCGGGGAACTGCGGGATGTCCGCGTCCCAGCCTTGCGGCAGCTCGCCGCCGAGGCGCGCGCGCAACTCCCTGGCCAGCTCGGGGAAGGCCGCCGCGTAGGCGCTCATCCGCTCGTCCCAGTCCGACTGCGCGTTCGCGCCACGCTCGAGCGCCTCGCGCATGTGCGCCAGCGCGGGCTCGGGCACCAGGAAATCCGGTTCCACCGGCCAGCCCAGGTTCGCCTTGGTCTTCTTCACGTCCTCCACGCCCAGCGGCGAGCCGTGCGCCTTGTAGCTGTCCTGCTCGGGCGAGCCGTAGCCGATGTGCGTGCGCACCAGGATCAGCGACGGCCGGCTGGTGTCCTCGCGGGCGGCGCGCAGGGCGGCGTGGATCGCGTCCACGTCGTTGCCGTCGTCGACATGGATGGTCTGCCAGCCATACGCGTCGAAGCGTGCGCCCCGATCCTCCGAGAACGTCATGTCGGTGCCGGCCGAGAGCGTCACGTAGTTGTCGTCGTACAGGCAGATCAGCTTGCCCAGCTTGAGATGGCCGGCCAGCGACGCGGCCTCGCTGGCCACGCCTTCCATCAGGTCGCCGTCGCTGACGATGGCGTAGGTGTGGTGGTCGATGATGCGGTGGCCGTCGCGGTTGTAGGTTGCCGCCAGCTGCGCCTCGCCCAGCGCCATGCCCACCGCATTGGCCAGGCCCTGGCCGAGCGGCCCGGTGGTGACTTCGACGCCGGGCGTGTGGCCGTACTCAGGATGGCCGGGTGTCTTGCTGCCCCACTGGCGGAACTGCCTGATGTCGTCCAGCGACACGTCGTAGCCGCTGGCGAACAGCAGGCTGTACAGCAGTGCCGAGCCGTGGCCGGCGGAGAGCACGAAACGGTCGCGATCGGCCCAGTGCGGATCGGCCGGGTGGAACTTCATGTGCCGCGTCCACAGCACATAGGCCATCGGCGCCGCGCCCAGCGGCAGCCCGGGGTGGCCGCTGTCGGCCTTCTGCACCATGTCCACCGACAGGAAGCGAAGCATGTTGATGCATTGCTGGTCGAGGTCGTGGGACATGATGTTCTCCAGTGTGGGGGAATGGTGCGAGGCAACCACCGTCATCCCCGCGAAAGCGGGGATCCAGTGCCTCTCCCTGTCGGCGGCCTTGAGGTCACTGGATTCCCGCCTTCGCGGGAATGACGTCGCCCAGAAGACCCAAGCCCACGATCAGGCGAGCGCGGCGTCGACGATCTTCTGTGCCTCGTCGAGCAGGCTCTTGAGGTGTTCTTCGCTCTTGAAGCTTTCCGCGTAAATCTTGTAGATCGCTTCGGTGCCGGACGGCCGGGCGGCGAACCAGCCGTTGGCGGCGACCGCCTTGATGCCGCCGATCGCCGCGCCGTTGCCCGGCGCCTTGTCCAGGACCTGCTCGATCTTCTCGCCGGCCAGCTGGTCGCTCTTCAGCTGGTCGGGCGACAGCTTCGACAGCTTCGCCTTCTGCGCGGGCGTGGCCGCCGCCTCGAGGCGGTTCGCGTACGGCCGGCCCAGCTCGCCGGTGAGGCGGTCGAACAGTTCGCCCGGATCGCGGCCCTCGCGGGCGGTGATCTCGGCGGACAACAGCGCGGGCACCAGGCCGTCCTTGTCGGTGGTCCACACCGAACCGTCGTGGCGCAGCAGCGAGGCGCCCGCGCTTTCCTCGCAGCCGAAGCCCAGCGCGCCGTCGAACAGTCCTTCGGAGAACCACTTGAAGCCCACCGGCACTTCGTACAACTTGCGCCCCAGCCGCTTCACCACGCGGTCGATCAGCGCGGTGGTGACCACGGTCTTGCCCACGGCGGCGCGGTCGCCCCATTGCGGGCGGTGCCGGTACAGGTAGTCGATCAGCACCGACAGGTAATGGTTCGGCTCCATCAGGCCGCTGGAGCGGGTGACCACGCCGTGGCGGTCATGGTCGGTGTCGCAGGCGAACGCCACGTCGTACTGGTCCTTCAGCCCGATCAGCCGCTGCATCGCGTACTTCGACGACGGGTCCATGCGGATCTTGCCGTCCCAGTCCACGCTCATGAAGGCGAACTGCGGATCGACCACCTCGCTGACCACGGTGAGGTCGAGCTTGTAACGCTCGGCGATCGGCGCCCAGTAATGCACGCCGGCGCCACCCAGCGGATCGACGCCCATGTGCACGCCGGCGCTGCGGATGACGTCGAAGTCGATGATGCTGGCGAGGTCGGCGACGTAGCTGTGGAGGTAGTCGTGCTCGCGCGTGGTACTTGCCTTGCGCGCCTGGGCGAACGGCATGCGCCTGACGTCCTCAAGCCCGCCCTCGATCAGCGCGTTGGCGCGGTTCTCCACCCACTTGGTGATGTCGGTGTCGGCCGGACCGCCGTTGGTGGGGTTGTACTTGAAGCCGCCGTTGTCGGGCGGGTTGTGCGAAGGCGTGATCACGATGCCGTCGGCCAGGCCCGTGGCACGACCACGGTTGTAGACCAGGATCGCGTGCGAGACCGCCGGCGTGGGGGTGAACTCGCCGCCGCTGGAGACCATCACGTCCACGCCGTTCGCCGCCAGCACTTCCAGCGCGCTCTCGAACGCCGGCTGCGACAGCGCATGGGTGTCCGCGCCGATGAACAGCGGGCCATCGATGCCCCTGGACTTGCGGTACTCGCAGATCGCCTGGCTGATCGCCTGGATGTGCCACTCGTTGAAACTGCCGTCGAGCGAGCTGCCCCGATGCCCCGAGGTGCCGAACGCCACGCGCTGCGCGGGCACCGATGGATCGGGTCGGGTGTCGGCGTAGGCGGCGAGCAGTTTCGCCACGTCGACCAGGATCGACTGCGGTGCCGGCTTGCCGGCGAGGGGGCTGATCTTCTGGCTCATGGGTTCTCTGGAGTGAGGCGACGGGTGGGCGTACTTCTGGCAGGAGCGCACGCTGTCCGAAGGGAGTCTCTCGTGGACAGCGTGCGCTCCCGTACCGTCACGGATGACCGTCGCGCAGCTGGCGGTAGCGACGGATCAGGGTATTGGTGGAGCTGTCGTGGTGCAGTGAGGGCTCGTCCTTCGCGATCAGTTCGGCGATGGTGGCCTTGGCCAGCTGCTTGCCCAGTTCCACGCCCCACTGGTCGAACGAATCGATGTCCCAGATCACGCCCTGCACGAATACGCTGTGCTCGTACAGCGCAATCAGCGTGCCCAGGCTGTGCGGTGTCAGCCTGCTTGCGAGGATCGTGCTGCTGGGGCGATTGCCCTCGAACGTGCGATGCGCCACCAGGGCCTCGGCGGTGCCTTCAGCGCGCACTTCGTCGGCGGTCTTGCCGAACGCCAGCGCCTCGCCCTGGGCGATCAGGTTGGCCATCAGCAGGTCGTGCTGGTCGCCGCCGCCCTGGGCGGGGATCGGGTTCAGTGTCTGGCCGAACCCGATGAAGTCGCACGGCACGATGTGGGTGCCCTGGTGGATCAGCTGGTAGAACGAATGCTGGCCGTTGGTGCCCGGCTCGCCCCAGTAGATCGGTCCGGTGGCGTAGTCGATGGCCGCGCCGTCCAGCGTCACGTGCTTGCCGTTGCTCTCCATCGTCAGCTGCTGCAGGTAGGCGGGAAAGCGCTTCAGGTATTGCTCGTACGGCAGCACCGCCACCGTGGCGGCGCCCAGGAAGTTGGCGTTCCAGACGCCCAGCAGGCCCATGATCGCCGGCAGGTTGCGCTGCAGCGGGGTGTGCCGGAAATGCTCGTCCATCGCGTGGAAGCCGGCCAGCATCTCGCGGAAACCGTGCGCGCCGATCGCCAGCATGGTGGACAGGCCGATCGCCGAATCCATCGAATAGCGCCCGCCGACCCAGTCCCAGAAACCGAACATGTTGGCGGTATCGATGCCGAACTTCGCCACGCCTTCGGCGTTGGTGGAGACCGCCACGAAGTGCTTCGCCACCGCGCTTTCCTCGCCCAGCGCCGCCACGCTCCAGGCGCGCGCCGCGTGCGCGTTGGTCAGGGTTTCCAGTGTGGTGAAGGTCTTCGAGCAGACGATGAACAGCGTCTCGGCCGGGTCCAGGTCGCGCACCGCTTCGGCGAAGTCGGTGCCGTCGACGTTGGAGACGAAGCGGAACGTCATGTCGCGCCGGCTGTAATCGCGCAGCGCTTCATACGCCATCACCGGGCCCAGGTCCGAGCCGCCGATGCCGATGCTGATCACGTTGCGGATCGGCTTGCCGCTGTGGCCCTTCCACGCGCCGCTGCGCACCTGCTCGGAGAACGCGGCCATGCGGTCGAGCACGGCATGCACGTCCGCCACCACGTCGTGGCCGTCGACCAGGATCTTCTCGCCGCGCGGCGCCCGCAGCGCCGCGTGCAGCACGGCGCGATCCTCGGTGGTGTTGATCCTGCGGCCGCTGAACATCGCCTCGATGCGTTGCGGCAGCTGGCGGGCGCCGGCCAGTTCGCACAGCAGGCGCAGCGTGTCGGCGTCCACGCGCTGCTTGGAATAGTCGAGGTACAAGCCCACCGCCTCGACGGCCAGCGCCTCGCCGCGGTTCGGATCAGCCCCGAACAGCTCCCGCAGATGCTTGCCGCCGATGTCCCGGAAATGCCGCTGCAAGGCCTGCCATTGCGGCAGGCCGGTCAAGGTGGCATGGCTCATTTCAGCACGGCCCCGTCGGACTTCCCGGCCAGCTGGCGGGCCTTCTCGGCGATGCCGTCGAGCAGGTGGTGCCACGACTTCACGAAGGCCTCGGCGCCTTCGCGCTGCAGCGTGAGTGCCAGCTGGTCGATGTCCACGCCGGCCGCTCTGATGCGCGCGAGCACCGCGTCGGCGTCGCCGCCGTCCACATCCATCACGCCATGCAGCTCGCCGTGATCGGCGAAGGCATGCAGGGTCTTCTCCGGCATCGTGTTGATCGTTTCCGGCGCGGCGAAGGCGCTGATGTACAGCGTGTCGGATGCGTCGGGATCCTTGGTGCCAGTGCTGGCCCACAGCAGCCGCTGCGGCATCGCGCCGGCGGCGGCCAGCTTCTGCCAGCGCGGCGAGGCCAGCATCTGCCGGTACGCACGATAGGTCTGCTGGCCCACCGCGATGCCCAGCTTGTTGTGCAGCTCGTCGGGCAGCTGCTTGTTGCTGGCCACGTCCCAGCGGCTGATGAACAGCGAGGCGACCGAGCCCACCCTGGGGTCCAGCCCGGCCTGCAGGCGGCGCTCGATGCCGCGCATGTAGGCCTCGCTGACGGCTTCGTACTGGGCGCAGGAAAACAGCAGGGTCACGTTGATCGGAATGCCCAGGAAGATCGCTTCCTCGATCGCCGGCACGCCCTCGGGCGTGCCGGGAATCTTCACGAACAGGTTGTCGCGCCGTCCCTTGTGGTGGATGTGGCGGGCGGCGGCGATCGAGCCGGCGGTGTCGGCGGCCAGCAGCGGCGAGACTTCCATCGAGACCCAGCCATCCACGTGGCCGGTCGACTCGAACACCGGCTGGAACAGGTCGGCCGCGCGGCGCAGGTCCTCCAGCGCCAGCTCGGTGAACAGCGCCTCGCCCTGCATGCCCATCAGCGACTTGGCGTGGATGCCCGCGTCGTAGGCGTCGCCGCCGCTGATTGCCGCGTCGAAGATGCTGGGATTGGAGGTCAGTCCGGTGATCGAATCCTCCTCGATGTAGCGCGCCAGCGTGCCGTCATCGAGCAGGGTGCGGGTGATGTTGTCCAGCCACAGGCTCTGGCCGAGGTCGTGCAGTTGGCGGGTCGCTTTCATGCTTGCTCCATGTCGCTTCACAACGGGTTTCGGGGGGAGGTTCCATCAGCTGCCAGGGCGATGACCGGAGCCGCCGGCAGAAAGTCGTCAAGCTTACGCCCGCGCAGATCGCCGATGCGAGCGATCGTGATGTCCGGCGCGGGGTCGATCGCTTCGGTGGCGGCCGCGGCCGCGTAATGCCCCTGGCGCACGAACACGGTGGTCAGCCGGTGGCCCATCCGCTGCTTCATGGCGGCCAGGATCTGCGGCTTGTCGTCCACCATCACGTAGTGCGCGGCGGGGTAGCGCTGCTGCATCGCCACCAGCATCTGCTGCTTGTGCACGTACACCAGCACCTCGCCCCGCAGCGCCTGCCACAGGCCGGCGCGCTGGATCTTGCGCGGCTGGAACACCACGTCGCCGTCGGACAGGATCACCGTGGTGCCCAGCGTGCGCAGGTGCGCCACGGTGTCCAGCGCATGCGGATAGAGCCGGGTGGCGAACGGGTATTCGAGCAGGTAGTTCGACATCTGCAGCAGCGAGGGTTCGTTGTCCAGCCCGCTGCGGAAACGCTGCAGCGCGCCCAGGTAGTCGGCCACGCCGCCGATCTGGCGCAGCTCCTCGTAGATCGCCCAGTAACGTTCGCGCTCGGCCTCGCCGAAGGCTGCCTCCAGGGTGTCGCTGAGGTCGCTGCCGAAGCGGTCGTTGTCGAGCAGGGTGTTGTCCACGTCCAGCAGGAACACCACGGCGGCGGATTCGGAGGTGCGGTCGGTCAACATGGCGTGCTCTGCTCCGGTCGGGTGTCGTGCCAGCCCTCATCATCGCTGACGATGGCGGCTGCCGCCTCCGGGCCCCAGCTGCCCGGCTCATAGAACGCCACCGGCCCCTCATGGGCCAGCACCTGGTCGACCACCGCCCACGCCGCCTCGACGCATTCGTCGCTGGTGAACAGCCCGTTGTCGCCGCGGATCGCATCGCCCAGCAGGCGCTCGTACGGCGACTTCTCCGGTCCGGAATCGTGCCGCGCCACCAGCTCCACCGCCTCGCCCCGCATCTCCTCGCCCGGCTTCTTCACCCGCATGCCTTCGGCGATCACCACCTCCGGGCTGAGCCGGAAGCGGAAGTAGTTCGACTGCGGCGCGCCGATCGGATCGAACACCGACAGCGGCGGCGTCTTCATGTCCACCAGCACCTGGGTGGTGGTCAGCGGCAACCGCTTGCCGGCGCGGATGTAGAACGGCACGCCGGCCCAGCGCCAGGTGTCGATGTGCAGGCACAGCGCCACGAAGGTCTCCACGTTGGAGTCCGCCGCCACGCCCTCCACCTGCCGGTAGCCGTTGAACTGGCCACGCACCACCTCGGCCGGGTCCAGCGGACGCATCGCCCGGAACAGCCGCAGCTTCTCCGCGCGCAGGGCTTCGGGGTCATTGCCGATCGGTGCATCCATCGCCAGCAGCGAGGTCACCTGGAGCAGGTGGTTCTGCAGCACGTCGCGGATTGCGCCCACGCCCTCGTAGAAGCCGCCGCGGCCGTCCACGCCGAACTCCTCGGCCATGGTGATCTGCACGCGGTCGACATAACGGTTGTTCCACACCGGCTCCAGCACGGTGTTGGCAAAACGGAAATACAGCAGGTTCTGCACCGGCTCCTTGCCCAGGTAATGATCGATGCGGAAGATCGCCGACTCCGGAAACACCTGGTGCAGGGTCCGGTTGAGCGCGCGGGCCGAGGCCAGGTCGCGGCCGAACGGCTTCTCCACCACGATCCGCGCATCGTCGGCGCAGCCGGCCTGCTTGAGCCCCTTCGCCACCACCCCGAACAGGCTGGGCGGAATGGCCAGGTAGTGCAGCGGCCGCTTCGCCTCGCCCAGCGCCTGCTTCAGGGCGGTGAACGTCGCCGCATCGTTGTAGTCGCCATCGACATAACGCAGGCGCGCCGACAGCTTCCCGAACGCGGCCTCGTCCAGCTCGCCGCCGTCGTGCTTCGCCGCCTCGACCAGGCTGTCGTGGGCGCGCTTCCGCAGCTGCTCCACGTCCCAGCCCGAATGCGCCACGCCGATGATCGGCAGATCCAGCCCGTCGCGCGTCATCATTGCCAGCAGGGCGGGAAAGATCTTCTTGTAGGCGAGGTCACCGGTGGCGCCGAAAAAGACCAGGGCGTCCGAACGAGGGGTCGGCATGAGGCGATATTCTCCATGAGGGGGCGCAGCATCCCGGGCCTCGGGCGGTACGCGTGACAACGGTGCTGGCGCGCTGATGCACCACCTATGCACCGAAGACCAAATCTACCCGCAAAGCCTGCACGTCGACAGGTTAAGTTGATGCATAAGATGCGCCCCCATCCGGTGGAGACTGCCGCATGAACTTGCATCCTTGAAGATCGGGCGGCCCGATGTCCAACCACGCAGCGCGGGCCCTCACCCGGCTGGCGGAATGCCGGAGGAGTCGCGATGGGCGCCCAGCCCGACGCGGTGAGAAACACGGTGCCGGGGCTGTCGGGATCGCCCGGCATTGCGCGCCGTCCGGAAAACCGGACCGTTCCCCGGAGAACGACTCACCCAGAAGCACGTGTGGCTCACACGGAAGCTGGGCCCGTACCAGCGCCTCCAACTGCTCGTATCCAAGCGGGCGATCCGGCGGGTAGGTCACAGCTCGCGCGGCAACACCCCGCGCGAAAGCTCAGGGCAAAAGCATCATGCACCCGGGGTTGACGGGAAGTCTCCTAAGGAGATGTTAGGGCGCGCTAGCCGAACAGAGCTGCATCTGCATTTTCCCAATCCAATTCGTCGAATACTGTGACAATGATGCTGTGCCCCCAAAACATCTTTGTCTCCTCAAACCAGAATTCCACACAATCATTGCCCGTTACCTTCACAGACGTAAGTGACAGCTTTTCCTTGAATTCGTTTGGCGTCAACGTGGGATTGCAGACAGAGACAATTGTGCCGTCACTTTGTACTTGGTCGTACTCGTTCCAGCCAGAATTATAAGTTTCCAGTAGGTGCCGAGCAGCCACTTCTTTGGCGTTGCGCTCTAGCGTGGCTAGAGAACTGGCAACAGACTTCGCGAAGGCAAGCGAGGTTTCTTCCGATTCGCCGTCGAGTTCAGCACTGACAGCAATGCTCCTGCCCTCTAACTCGATGCTCGCCTGAAAGGTGCCGTCTTGCCTGACGAACTCTGGTGGAGTTTGCATGAGGTATGTCGTGCGCCCTAACGCTGGAATTGAGCGGCGGCGTAGCCGTCCGCCTCGAATGAGATGTTAGGCAACGCCGCCCCGAAACGTCTTTAGCGCGACGAACTCGCCTGCTGTTGAGCCAAGTGCCATAGCAGCGTACCACCACACCATCATGACGCCTTGGGACGCTGCGTGAGGCAACGTAAACAGTGATCCAAGGAACATGCCGCTAAGCAGCAGACTGGTTACACGAAGGTACTGCAACGGGTCTGCCCACCACCCGCCGTGAAACCCTCGGGAAAGCGATGCGGTGGGAAGACGGGTTGAAGTGCGTGAGCGTGCATACCCGACCGCCAGGGACGGAAAGACCAGGAGGCCCAAGAAAGAGACGGCTACGAACACCCAGTCGACGTTGGTGTGACCTTGAGTTTTGCCCAGCAGCGACAGACCGCCAAGAAAGGCGGCTGCGAAAAGCGATAAATACATCCATGGCCACAATCGCTTCATTGCGCTGCCTGACGCCCGGGAGTGCTTCGATGAAGACTGATCAATTGGGCAGTTCAAACGTGATGCTACGCGCGCTACTCGTAGCCACGCCCGGCCCACAAGAAGGTAGCAAAAAGCTGCCATGGATTGGCGGGCTTGGGGCCAGGACGCACGCCGAAGTCTGAATCCTTTGCCCATGCAGATGCCGCCAACAAAAAGTCGGCGATGGTTTGGTTGGCCCAAGCGCCTTGAAACCCGTCAAGCGTCACTGACAAAGACTCGGATAGCTTCCGGTCGGCCGCGAGCGAATCGACAAATTTAATGAACGAGCTTCGTCGCCAACCGCTGAGAAAGCATTGAAAGTTTCGTCAATCATCATGTTCGCCTAACGCTGGAATTGAGCAGCGGCGTAGCCGTCCGCCTCGAATGAGTGGTTAGCGCTTGCTAGGTGGGACAGCGAACGCCGGTGTAAATGGGCCTGAGGGAAGAGTGTGGTACCACTCGCGAATCTTCTTGCCGCCGACAAATTCTGTGACCTCAAGTGCATAGCCGATGCCGCCCCGCTCGATGGCCACCACGAGTCTATTGCCCTGCACGCATGCGCCGAAGAACCGATTCCGGGGAGTGTCATCGCCGCTGAGCGCATCCGTAGATTGGAAGGCTTCACCGCGCTCCGCGATTGGGCCCATATCTTGGGCAAGCGTAGAGCGCGCAGACTCTGGAACTGAATGCCATGTTGGCAGAAGCCTGCAAGTTTCGCCGGCTCGCGCCGCAAATGGCGACGTAAGGAACATGAGGAAAGCAATCTTTAGTATGGAGGTCTTCATGAGCGCTAACGCTGGAATTGAGCGGCGGCGTAGCCCGTCCGCCTTGAACGAGTAGTTAGCGCTCCACGTAGCCGAGAAGCGCCTCGTAGTTCTCGAGCACCTTAGCTATGGCCTCTTTCGGGTCATAGCCTTGCGGCCCGACCGAGTCGTGGTAGATGCGGTAAAGCGGCCCGTTGGCACCGTCGTTTCCGTTGATGTAGTAATAGTCGCCACTTCCTTCAGAGCACCACGCAACGGGAATGTAACGATCTGCCGCCACGCCAATACCAGGCCAGCAAAGAGTGAGCTCTTCGTGTGCTTGTGCTTCCGTTAGGAAAGCAAGGTCTACGCCTAAACCCGATAAGCGGCGCGCGGCTTTTTCGCGCGTCCGCTTGGAAATGTTATGCCCGCGACAAGGCAGAAGGCGATGCCTGAAAGCAGGCCGAAGAATGCGGGGATCAGAATGTCGCCAATCTGAAGCGAAGTTGAGCCAAAGCAAGCCCAGACAAAAATGGGAGACACGACGATGGCTGCAGCGATGGCCCCTACGCAGACATGCAGAAAGGTCAGCGCGCCATGCGCCCGTAGCCATAGTACGTATGGAAGTCCGATGCCAAGCATCGCAGTGTAGGTTGCCGGCAAGATGTAAACGAAGACGAAATAGGATCCCTCCGGCACCCTCAGTGCGCCGAGACCTCTGGTGAATAGACCGACTAGCACCGAGGTGACAACTAGCCCAACGGGTACGACCCATGGCGTGGCCAGCACGGCAAACCAAATTGGGCGGCGATGTTGAGTCATTGGCATAACGCTGGAGTTAAGCGGCGCGCGGCTTTTCGCGCGTCCGCTTGGACGAGTAAAAAGAGACTTCCTCCCCTTACGGCCTCGAGGGCCATGATGGTGTTGCGACACAACCGTCAGCAGAAGAGGAAGTCTCCATGAGCACTATAACCCTGGGTGTGGACTTGGCGAAGAACGTGT